>Ga0134125_10010648_pt1 | contig 10317 bp, 8 predicted proteins | sample KB31751_FD_96464 | JGI IMG/M metagenome (GOLD analysis project Ga0134125, IMG submission 96464) | Terrestrial soil microbial communities with excess Nitrogen fertilizer from Kellogg Biological Station, Michigan, USA - KB3-175-1 | ecosystem: Environmental > Terrestrial > Soil > Unclassified ... | reverse complement strand
GCCTACACGCTGCCTCTGCTGTTCGCGCTGTTCAACTTCGCGGCGGTTCGCGGCCGGCGCGAGGGCTTGCCCGCCGCCGTGCTCGTGTTGGCCGCCCAGCTCGTCGCGATCGACGTCCACAGGAACGCGCTGCCGTTCGAAGGCCTGGTGGCGCGCGCCGCGGCGACCGGCCTTGCGCTGGCCGCGGGCCTGTACGTGCACACGCGGCACGCCTACGTGGAGGGCCTGAGGGACCGCGCCGCGCGCGCCGAGCGCGAGCGCGAGCTGCTCGCCTCGCAGGCCGTGGCGGAGGAGCGGGTGCGGATCGCGCGCGAGCTGCACGACGTGGTGGCTCACAACGTGAGCCTGATGGTGGTGCAGGCGCAGGCCGTCGGGGCGGTCTCGCACGACGAGCGGGAGCGCGGCGCGCTCGACCAGATCGCGGCGCTGGGCCGCCAGGGATTGGCCGAGATGCACCGCATGCTCGGCGTGCTCCGCCCCGGCGACGACGACGTGGAGGCCGAGCTTGCTCCTCAGCCCGGAGTGGACGACGTGGAGGGGCTCGTGCGGCACGCCCGGGGAGCGGGGTTCGATGTCGCTCTGGCGGTGGAGGGCGAGCCGCGCCCGCTGCCCCAGGGCGTGGACCTGTCGGCCTACCGCATCGTGCAGGAGGCGCTGACGAACGTGGTCCGGCACTCGGGCGGCAGCCGCGCCGACGTGAGCATCCACTACTGCCCCGGCGCGCTCGAGCTGTCCGTGGTGGACGACGGACGCGGCCCGGCGAGCAACGGCAGCGGCGGCCACGGGCTCGTGGGCATGCGCGAGCGCGTGTCGCTCTTCGGCGGCGAGCTGGCCACGGGACCGGGGCCGCAGGGGCGCGGCTACGCCGTGCGCGCCGTGCTACCCACGGATCGATGAGCGCCGTGCGCGTCCTCATAGCCGACGACCAGGCGCTGATGCGCGCCGGGTTCCGCACCGTCCTCGAGGCCAGCGGCGACATCGAGGTGATCGGCGAGGCCGAGGACGGCGAGCAGGCGATCGAGGCCGCACGGGCTCTCCACCCCGACGTGGTGCTGATGGACATCCGAATGCCGCGGGTCGACGGCATCGAGGCCACACGGCGGCTGCCCACGCAGAAGGTCCTGATCCTCACCACCTTCGGTCTCGACGACTACATCGTGGAGGCGCTCCGCGCCGGGGCGAGCGGCTTCATCCTCAAGGACGTGCCCGCCGCCGAGCTGGTGCGTGCCGTGCGCGTGGTGGCCGCGGGCGACGCCCTGCTCTCGCCTCAGGTCACCCGCCGGCTGCTCGACCGAGTGGGCCGGCGCCTGCCCGCGCCGGTGGCCTCTCAGCCCGAGGCGCTCAGCGAGCTGACCGACCGCGAGCGCGAGGTGCTGGAGCTGCTCGCCCGCGGGCTCACGAACGCGGAGATCGCCGACGCCCTGGTGGTCGGCGAGGCGACGGTCAAGACGCACGTGTCGCGCGTCCTGGCGAAGCTCGGACTGCGCGACCGCGTGCAGGCGGTCGTGCTCGCGTACGAGATCGGCCTCGTGGCTCCGGGAGGCCCGTAATCCTCTCGGCGGACGCGATCGTCGCCGTTCCGCCTACCGGCTGACCGCTCGTTCATCCCCCGCGCCGATGTGGCGCGGCGCGTTCGCGCCGACACTCGCCGTGTAAGCGATCTGGAGACGGCGATGAACGTGATCGAGACGGAAGGACTCACGAAGCGGTTCGGTGAGCGCACGGCAGTTGAGGGCGTGGATCTGGCCGTGCCCGGCGGCTGCGCCTTCGGCTTCCTCGGCCCCAACGGCGCGGGCAAGACCACGCTGATCCGCATGCTGCTTGGGCTGACGCACGCCAGCGCTGGCACCATGAGCATGCTCGGCATGCCGGTGCCCGAGCGCCGGGCTCAGGCGCTCGCCCGCGTGGGCGCCATCGTGGAGCAGCCGGGGTTCCACGCGCACCTCACCGGGCGCGAGAACCTCCGCATAGTTGCGGCGGCCCGCGGGCCGGAGGCGCGGCCGCGCATCGGCCCGGCGCTCGAGCGAGTCGGCCTGGCCGATCGCGCCGACGAGCGCGTGAAGGGTTACTCGCTGGGCATGAAGCAGCGGCTCGGCGTGGCGCGCTGCCTGCTCGCCGACCCCGAGCTCCTGATCCTCGACGAACCCGCCAACGGGCTCGACCCCGGCGGCATCATCGAGTTCCGGCTGATGATCCGCGACCTGGTGGAGCAGGAGGGCCGTACCGTCTTCCTCTCCTCCCACCTGCTCGACGAGGTGGAGAAGACGTGCGACCACGCCGCCATCGTGGACCGCGGCCGCATCGTCACGCAGGGCGCGATCGCGGACCTCGCGGCCGACGGCCGCAACGAGCTGATCGTCGGCTGCGACGACCCAGGGCTGGCCGCCGCGGTGCTCGACGGCTACTCGGGCATCCGCGACGTGCGCCGGTCGCCCGATGGACTGCGCCTCACCCTCGCCCCGGGCCGCGACGGCGCGGCCGCGGTGAACACGCTGCTTGTGGAGGCGGGTGTGTCGGTGAACCGGCTCGAGCCTGTACGGCACTCCCTCGAGGAGCGCTTCCTGGAAATCACGACCCGACTGGGGGTGGAGGCATGAACCCGATCGTGGCGCGCCAGATGATCGGCGCCGAGTTCCTGAAGCTGCGCAAGAAGCGCGGGCTGGTTGGGTGGGCGCTGCTGCTCGCCGCCGGCAGCGTCGTGATCTATCTCGGCGTGAAGGCGATGCAGCACAGCTCGAACCCGTTCGAGCGCCCGCCCGCGGGCGGCGAGCGGGGGTTCGAGCGGACGCTCGAGCTGCTCGGCTTCTTCATGGTGCCGCTGGCGGCGATCCTGATCGGCGCGGAGGCGGGAGCCGGTGACCGGGCGAACGGCGTGTTCCGCGACCTCGTGGTGACCGGACGCTCGCGTGTCGCGCTGTTCCTGGTGCGACTGCCGGGAGCGCTCATGCTCACGTTCGTGGTGGTCGGCGTCGCGTTCCTTCTCGCCGTCGGCGGCGTCTTCCTGTTCGCGGGCGGAGATCCCACGCCGAGCCTCGCGCTGGTGGCGAAGGCCGCAGCGTGGTCGGCGCTCGCGAACGGCGTCGTGTGCATCGTGGCCGTGGGCCTGGCGTCCCTGATCGGGTCGCGCCCGGCGACGATCACGGCACTCGTCGGGTGGCAGCTCGTGGCCAGCCCGATGCTGCTCCAGTCGGGCAGTCTCGGGCGGGCGCGCGAGGTGCTGTTGGACGGCGCCTTCTCGCAGATCAAGCCCGGTCTGCGCGGGGGCGAGCCGGTGCTCGGCATGAGCATCGCAGCGGTGGTGATCAGCATCGTCCTGTGGATCGTGATCGCCTCGGCCGTCGGCGCTTGGCGCACAGCCACAGAGAACGCATGAGGTAACGTGCGCACCGAATGGGTGCAGATCACCCGATTCGGCTCACCTCCACGGATGACCTACAGCGGTCGCGGCTCACGGTCTTCTTCCGTCTGCTCCTCGCGCTCCCGCACCTGATCTGGCTCGTGCTGTGGGCGGTGGCGGCCTTCTTCGTGGCGATCGCCAACTGGTTCGCCACGCTGCTCGGGCGTCAGTCGCCCGACTCCCTGCACGAGTTCCTGTCGCGCTTCGCCCGCTACGAGACGCACGTGACGGCCTACATCAGCCTCACCGCGAACCCGTGGCCGCCGTTCCTCGGCAAGCCGAACAGCTATCCGGTCGACGTGGAGTTCGCTCCGCCCGCGCCGCAGAACCGCTGGAAGACGGGCTTCCGGATCATCCTCGGCATCCCGGCGTTCCTGGTGGGCGGCGCGCTGACCGGCGGCAGCGGCTCGGGCGGCGGCCGTTCGGGCTACGGCGGCGGCACGGGCCTGCTGTGGGCCAGCGCGTTCCTCGGCTGGTGGGCGGCGCTGTTCACCGGCCGCATGCCGCGCCAGCTCCGCGACGCGAACCTCTACTGCCTGCGCTACGGCGCCCAGACCGGCGGCTACGTGCTGCTGCTCACCGAGCGCTACCCGGACGCCGATCCCGAGGTGCCGCCCACGCCGGAGGCGCTGCCGCCTCATCCGGTCGGCCTGAGCGTCAGCGACGAGCTGCGCCGCTCACGGCTCACGGTCTTCTTCCGGCTGCTGCTCGCCATCCCCCACTTCATCTGGCTGACTCTGTGGGGCATCGTGGCGTTCTTCGTGGCCGTGATCGCCTGGTTCGCCACGCTGTTCAGCGGCCGCAATCCGGCCGCGCTCCACAACTTCCTCGCACGCTTCGTCCGCTACGGCACGCACGTGTTCGCCTACACGCTGCTGATCGGCAACCCGTTCCCCGGCTTCGTGGGCGCCGAGGGCAGCTACCCGATCGACGTGCGCATCGACCCGCCCGAGCGGCAGAACCGCTGGAAGACCGGGTTCCGGATCATCCTCGTGATTCCCGCCGCGATCCTGTCGGGCACGATCGGCGCGCTGATCTTCGTCGCCGGATTCCTCGGCTGGTTCACCGGGCTGTTCGTGGCCCGCATGCCGCGTGACCTGAGGCAGGCCGGCGCCTACGGGCTGCGCTACCACTCCCAGGTCAACGCCTACGCGCTGCTGCTCACCGAGCGCTACCCGGACGCGACACCGCGTATCAGCGAGTGAGCCTGCGCGCCCGGCGCGCCCTCGCCGCCGCGGCGCTCCTCGTCCTCGCCGCGCTCTGGGCGTTGGCCGCCACGCGGCTGCTGCGCACCAGCGTGCCGTCCAACCTGAAGCTCCCGCACCTCGACGTCCATCGCCTCTTCACCGAGGCGGACCTCGACCGCACGGCGGGCTACGAGCGCTTCCTGCGCATCGACTACGTGCTGTCACAGATCGCGCTGCTGCTGGCGCTCGTCGGCTATGCGCTGCGTGGCGAGCGGCTGATGCGCGAGTCGGCGGCGGGGCGCGTGGGCACCGGCCTGCTGCTCGGCATGCTCGGGATGGCCGTGGTGTGGATCGCCCAGCTTCCGTTCGGCCTCGCCGCGGTGTGGTGGGAGCGGCGCCACGGCGTGTCGCACCAGAGCTACCTGGACTGGTTCTTCAGCACCTTCTTCGGGCTCGGCGGCGAGTTCCTGTTCGTCTGCTTCGCGATCGCGATCGTGATGGGTCTCGCCGGTGTGCTCGGCAACCGCTGGTGGCTCGTGGGCGTGCCGGCGCTCGTCGCGGTGGCGGTGCTCATCACTTTCCTGTCGCCGTTCCTGGTGGGCCAGGTGCACTCGGCCCGGTCCTCAACTTTGCTCGCCGACGCGCGTCAGCTCTCCCGGGCCGAGGGGCTGAAGTCCGTGAAGGTGAAGATCCAGGACGTGCACAAGTTCACCACCCAGGTGAACGCCGAGGCGGTGGGGCTCGGGCCGACGAAGCGCGTGATCCTCTGGGACACCCTGGTGGACGGTCGCTTCAGCCGGGGCGAGGTGCGCACGGTGCTGGCCCACGAGATCGGCCACATCGCTCACAACCATCTCTGGAAGGGACTGGCGTGGTTCGCGCTGTTCGGCATCCCCATCGGCTTCCTGCTGGCGATGGCCACGCGCGCGAAGGGCGGCCTCTACGACCCGCGCGCCGTGCCGCTGGCGCTGCTCGTGTTCACCCTGCTGCAGCTCGCGCTGTCGCCGGCTCAGAACGCGGTCACGCGCAGGATGGAGGCGGAGGCCGATTGGTCGGCGCTTCAGGCCACGCGCGACCCGGGGTCGGCCTGGTCCGCGTTCGTGAAGCTGGCCAAGACGAGCCGCGTGGATCCCGACCCGCCCGGCTGGTGGCGGGCGCTAACGGGCGATCATCCGACCATCCTCGAGCGGATCGAGATGGTCGAGGCGTGGCGTGCGCGCCAGGCTCACTAGCGGCCGCTTACCCGCCGCGATCGCGCGGGCGCGCGCCAGGTTGCCGGACAGCAGGTTCACCGAGATGCGGTGGCCGCCGAGCTTCCCGGTCGCGTGGCCGCGCAGCGTGACCCTCAGCGTGCCGCGCACCGCGGCGGGCCCGGCGATCTTCAGCCGCATCGCGCCACGAAGCGGCACCCGGCCGGTCAGCGTCACGCCGGGCACCCACGAGTAGCCGTGCAGGTCGAGGCCCTTGCGGCCGGAGGTGAAGAAGCCGGCGCGGAGTCCGCCGACCGGCTCGATCGTCAGTCCGTCCGGTGAGTTCAGCACGGAGTCGAGCGTGCGCTCGAACAGGTCCGCGATCGTGAAGCGGACGGCGCCCAGCGTCTGCCCCACCCGGCGCGGCTGGCCGGCGAGCGGCTTCACCTGCGAGAGCGAGGTGGGCGGGACCGGGGTCGGCTGGAACAGCGGCGCCTCGTTCCGGCACGCCGTGATCGGCTGGCCGCGGTAGAAGTGCTGAAGAGCGCGGATCGAGCAGCTGCCAAGGTCGCCGCCGAGCACCGAGTGACCCACGTTCGGCACCTTCACCACGGTGGCCTTCGGGAGCTGCGCCGCCAGCTTCACGGCGTCCTCCTGCGGCGTGCGCAGGTCGTCGTCGCCGCTGAGGATCAGGGTGGGCACGGCGGGCATCGGCGCGGTCTCCACCGGCGGCCTGCTGCCGGCCTCGGGCCACCAGGGGCAGAACGCGGTCAGGCTGAAGCGGAAGACCGTGTCGGCGTCGAACGGCGCGTACGAGGACGGAGCGATCTGGTTGAACGCCGCGCGTCCCTGCGCGATCCGGTCCGGCACCGACGTGGACTGCGACCACGGCAGCGACGAGTCCTCGCACGAGGTGGCGGCGAACAGGGCCTCGCTGTCACCGGTGGACGGGTCGAAGCTCTCGCTGCCGGTGGTGGACGACACGAGCCGGAGGAGCGGTGCGTTGTCGCCGTTCAGAGCGGCCTTGACGGCGGCCGGTAAGTCGGCGCGCAGCGTGGGATCGAAGTCGCCGGCGAACAGCACGTTGAGGATGCCGCTGCGGCGCAGCCCGGTCTTGCGCTTCTGGCCCTTGCCGTTCACCACCACGCCTGTCGGCTGGCTCGTGACCAGGCGCTGGATGAGCTGCGTGAGGTCGGCCACCGGGTTGTCGGTGATGCCGTTGCACTCCTTGTTCGCGCAGATCTGGGACACGAGGCGCGACATCGCGGCGAAGCTGCTCAGCTCGTACGGGTCGAGCGCGCCCGGCATGACCACCGAGTCGAGGATCAGGCGCTGCACGTGCTGCGGGTAGCGGATGGCGTAGTCGAGCGCGACCTTGGTGCCATAGGACACGCCGTAGAGGTCGATCTTGTCCACGCCGAGCGTCTGCCGCAGCGCCTCCATGTCCGACACCGATGTGGTCGTGGAGTAGAAGGGCCGCAGCGCGCCGAGCGAGTTGGCGCAGCCGCCGACGCCCATGTCGGACAGGTCGTGACGGCCCAGGTTCTTGCAGAGGAGCTGGTCGGAGAAGCCCGTGCCGCGCTGATCGAAAACCACGAGCCGGCGCCCGCGCAGGATCGGGTCGAGCGTGATCGCGAAGTCGGGCAGGAGCGGCGTGGCGGCCTGCCCGGGACCGCCCGCGAGGGCGATCACCACGCCCTTGTTGGGCCCGTGGCTCTGGTAGCGCTCGACGTGCAGTGACATCGCGCCCTTCACCGCGCCGGACGGATCCACGGGCACGACGACGCGCCCGCAATCGATCACGGACCCGCTCACACACGGGTGAAAACGGGCGTCGGCGGAGGCCACTCCCGGCAGGGCCAGAAGCAGCCCGGCCACGAGTGCAAGCACTGCCGCGCGCATCAAACCACGGTACTCGACCGTTCCCGCCAAAGCTTTAACGGACTGTTGGGAAGGCGATGTCCCTGGTGAGCTCCGCGAGCTGCTCGTCGTCGTACTGCCGCCGCATGCGTGCGAGCAGCTCGTCGGGGACGGACGAGAACGCGGCGCGGAGGGCCTCCGCGTACTCGAGCGCGAGCGCATCCTGCTCCCTCCCCCGCGGTCTGCGCAGGTCGAACCACAAGAGCGCCGCGGGCACGACCACCACCAGCGAGAGCACCACCAGGTTGGCGATGTTGTCGCCCGCGCCCATGTGCCTCCACGCGGCAGCGTGGTACGCGAAGTGGAGCGCCGCGAACAGGAGGACGCTCGCCAGCGCGGGGCGCAGCACGGCCACCCGCGGCGCCAGCGCCGTCCACACCATCAGCAGGCCGAGCGCGAGCAGCGCGGCGCCCACGTCGCGAACGAGATGCTCGTCGTAGGGGCCGACCGCCGACACCCAGTGGTGGCCCGCGCCCGGGAACGTGCGGTACCAGCCGTGCGGCGCGATCTCGGCCCAGGCGCCGATCGCCATGTTCACGGCGCCCGTGACTCCGAGCAGGGCGAGCAGCCACCAGACCACTTGCTCGCGGTTTCTCATGTGCTCCTCCTGTTCAATGCAGCAGCGGCTCGAGCCGGCGCGCCGAGCTCGACACCGTCACGTGGATCGCGTCGGGCTCGCGGACCCAGGCGATCAGGTTCATGGCCTGCAGGCGATCCAGCATGAACTGGACCGCCAGGGCCTGAGCCCGGCTCGAGTAGCGCCGCCGTATGTCGAACGCGTAGCCGGTGGTGTGAAGCGAGTAGCCGTGGGTGGCCTCGATGTTGGCGGCGGCCACCAGGCGCTGGTACTTCTCGTCGCGCACGGCGCTCGTCACGAGCAGCGGGCTCGAGCCGGTCGCGATCGCTCGGACGCCCTCGGACAGGTAGACGAGCAGCGCCAGCGCCTCCGGCCGAAGCGCGCTGTAGGCGGCCGGCTTCTGGCCGAGCCGGCTCGCGAACTGGCCCAGCAGAGGGTCGACCTGGAAGCCGTACTTCTTCGGGTCGTTCGGCAGCCGGGCGAGCCTGTCGGCGGCGGTGGCGTCGAGCACGGCCTGCGGGTTCGCGAACACCTGCGTCGTGCCCTCCGGGTGCAGCACCAGCTCGGCCGACGCGCGCCCGTTCTGCAGCGCCGACAGGCTGCGCAGGGACGCGGGGTTGCTCCGGTAGAGGCTCATGATCCGCTTCGCCTCGAGCAGCTTCCAGTAGTAGTTCGACGAGTCGTCGCCGAAGCGCGAGAGCAGTGCGTAGGCCTTCGGGTGGTTCAGCGGCGACGAGTCGAAGTACACCTGCGCGTAGGTCAGGTCCTTACCGCCGCCGTAGTCGCGCAGCACGCTCTGCAGGTTGCCGATGCCCATGTGGTAGGAGGTGAACGCGAAGTCATCCTGGCCAAACTGCTTCCGGGCGATGGTGAGGTAGCGCACGGTGGCCGCCAGCGACCGGGCGGGATCGAAGCGCTGGTCCACCCGCATGCGGGAGCGCTCGAGCCTCTGCCGGCCCTTTGCGCTGCGCGCGTTGTCGATCCGCCGCGTGAGGCGCTTGCTGGCCGCGAGGTTCACGTGCATCCCGAGCAGGTTCGTGCCGGTCTCGGCCAGGATCTGGGTGAGCCCGGTGGCGCCCGACAGGTCGTTGCCCGCCACGACGTCGGGGCGCCCGGCGCTCTCGAGGAACACGACCGCCTCGAGCATGTTCGGGTCGATGCCGCCGGCCTTGGCCGCTCTGTCGATCAGCGGCCGGAAGTGGGCGGTGCGCCTGGCGGTGGCGATCACCCCGCCCGGGCTCTTCGCGAACACCACGTGCCCCTCCCCCGTGGCCGCGTCCTGCTCGAACTCGGCGCGGCGGTCCTTGTCGTAGGCGAGCGGGTCGTAGGTGCCGCCGCCGTTGCCGGCCGCGGGCTTGAGCTTGCCCTTGCCGCCGCCGGTCAGCGCCAGGATCAGCCCGACCGCCGCGGCGATCAGCACCGCGGCGACGATCAGCCCCTGAAGTCGCCTCGTTCGTCTGCCCGTCACGCGCCCAAACGGTGGCACAACCGGGCGGACGCTACGCTGGCCCCGTGATCGAGGAGATTCTTCCGGGGGTCCTCCACTGGACCGCCTTCCGCGACACGATCGGCACGGACGTGCACTCCTACGCCGTTCCCGAGTCGCTCGTGCTGATCGATCCGATGACGCCGGACGCGGGCCTGGAGTGGTTCGAGCAACACGGAGCGCCCGAGCGCATCCTGCTCACCAACCGCCACCACTACCGCGACAGCGGGCGCTTCGCGGACCGCTACGGGTGCCACATCCTGTGCCAGCGCAGTGGGCTGCACGAATTCGAAGGCGGTCCCGCCGTGAAGGGCTTCTCGTTCGGCGATGAGGTCGCGCCCGGCATCACCGCCGAGCGCGTGGCCGTCCTGACTCCCGAGGAGACGGCCTTCCACATCGCCTCGGCAGGAGCCTTGAGCTTCGCCGACGCGATCGTCCGCGACGAGAACGGTCCGCTGCGGTTCGTCTCCGACCACCTGCTTGGCGACGATCCCGTGGCGATCAAGAGCGGCCTGCGCGACTCCTTCCGCGCGCTTCTCGAGCTCGACTTCGACAGCATC
>Ga0134125_10010647_pt1 | contig 10317 bp, 11 predicted proteins | sample KB31751_FD_96464 | JGI IMG/M metagenome (GOLD analysis project Ga0134125, IMG submission 96464) | Terrestrial soil microbial communities with excess Nitrogen fertilizer from Kellogg Biological Station, Michigan, USA - KB3-175-1 | ecosystem: Environmental > Terrestrial > Soil > Unclassified ... | reverse complement strand
TCCCATTCGCAAATCGATCACGCCCGACTATCTGGTCTGTCTCGAGGACGGCAAGAAGCTGAAGATGCTGAAGCGGCATCTGCGCTCGACCTACAACATGACGCCGGACGACTACCGGCATAAGTGGAATCTGCCGGCCGACTACCCGATGGTGGCGCCCAACTACGCGCAGCAGCGTTCGGCCTTCGCCAAGAAGATCGGGCTCGGCCGAGGCACCGGTCGCCAGGCCGGCAAGCGCGCCGCCATCGTCAAGAAGTAGCCGTCCCTTCGAGCACGGGTGACGCGCCCGCCGCGCTGCGCTAGCCTAAAGCTGGACAGCGGCGGAGAGCTCGGATGGCCCTTTCGATCCGCAAAATTCATCCCGGGTTTGCGGCGGAGGTATCCGGCATCGACCTCGCCCGCTCGCTCGGCGCGGGCGAAATCGCCGAGCTGCGTGCCGCCATCGACGACCGCGCCGTCCTGGTATTCCGCGAACAAGATCTCACCGACGAGCAGCAGATTGCCTTCACACGGCATTTCGGCGAGATCGAGAATTCGGCCGGCGGCCATATCGCCAAGCCCGAGCAGAACCGGCTCGACCCGCGCATGATCGATGTCTCGAATCTCGATCGCGGGGGCGCGCCGCTGTCGCGTGACGACCGGCGGCGACTGTTCAACCTCGGCAACCGCCTCTGGCATTCCGACAGTTCCTATCGCGCCGTGCCGGCGAAGTATTCGCTGCTGTCGGGGCGGCTCATCGCGCGGCGCGGCGGCGATACCGAATTCGCCGATATGCGCGCCGCCTATGACGCTCTCGATGCCGAGACCAGGGCGGAGGTCGAGGCCCTGGTCTGCGAGCATTCGCTCATCTATTCGCGGGGCGCGCTGGGATTCACCGAGCTTTCGGCCGAGGAGCGCGCCATGTTCCGGCCGGTGCGCCAGCGCCTGGTGAGGACGCATCCGCAGACCGGCCGGAAGTCACTTTTTCTCTCGTCGCATGCCGGCGCGATCCTCGGCTGGCCGGTGCCGGAAGCTCGCGCCTTTCTGCGCGATCTGACCGAGCACGCAACATCTCCGGCTTTCGTCTATGCGCATCGTTGGCGCCCCTTCGATCTCGTGATGTGGGACAATCGCCAAACCATGCACCGGGTGCGTCGCTTCGACGAGAAAGAGCCGCGCGACATGCGCCGGACCACCGTGGCCGGCGACGGTCCAACGATCGAACAGCCGCAAGCGGCGTGAGGTCACCCATGATCCGCTATCAGAAACTCGGTTATGTCGAGCTCAACGTCACCGACACCGGCCGCTCCCGCAGCTTCTACGAGCAGCTGGTCGGCCTCGAATTCGTCGGCGAGGGCGAGCGCGGCGAGGTGCTGCTACGCTGCGATGCCGATCATCACAGCCTCGTGCTCCACCAGGCGGCCGAACCCGGACTGAAGCGCGTCGGCTGGATGCTCGAGGACGAGGCTCAGTTCGCGCCGCTGCACGACGCGCTCAGCCGACATGACGTCGCCTGGCGTGAGCTTCCGCATGCGGAATGCCGCGCCCGTCATTTGGGCCGCGCCACCCGCATGGTCGAGCCCAAGAGCGGCGTCACCTTCGAGTTCTATCGTCCGGCGGAGACGCGCCCCTATGCGTTCCGGCCGAGCGTCGCGAGAATCCAGCGGCTCGGCCATGCGGTGATCCGCACCGCGCACTACAGCGAGGTCACGGCCTTCCTGCGCGAGGTGCTCAATTTCGCGGAATCGGATTCACTGGGCGAGGCGATCAGCTTCTTCCGCTGCTTTCCAAATCCCTTCCACCACGGCTTCGGCGTCGGCAACGGGACGCGGAACGGCTGGCACCATGTCAATTTCATGGTGACCGAGATCGACGACATCGGCTGCGCGCTGCACCGCCTCAATGCCGCCGGCGTCCCGATCGTCTATGGGCCCGGCCGCCACCCCGCCTCGGGCAGCGTGTTCCTCTACTGGCTCGATCCCGATGGCATGACCGTGGAGTACAGCTTCGGCATGGAGCAGTTCCCGGAGCACACGGCCCGCGCGCCGCGCCGCTTGCCGGCCTCGCCCGACTTCTTCGACAGCTGGGGCGGTCGCGCCGACCCCCGCATGGCGAGCCGGGGCGAACTCGAGCGCGCCGAGATCTGACCGGTCCGGCGGGCGAATTGCCGTTCCCAGGAGGAGCGGATATTTTGCCTGCCTCACTTTCGACGGAGCGGCCCCCGTGCAGCCTCTCAGCGTTGCCCTCGGCGATTACGGCCTAACGCGCCCGTTGAAGGACGGCAGCCTCCGCTCGGAGGGCCTGGCCCTCGATTTCGCCCGCGTCGAGCCGATCACCGCGGCAATGCGGCGGATGGTGCGCGGCCTCGACTTCGACGTCTGCGAGATGGCGTTCACCACCTATCTCTGCGCCAAGGCGCTGGGGAAGCCGATCACCGCCCTCCCCGTCTTCCTCACGCGGAACTTTCATCACCGCGCCGCGGTATGCACCGTCGTTTCGGGCATAAATTCGCCCAAGGATCTTGCCGACCGACAGGTCGCGGTCAACCGCGGCTACACCGTCACCACCGGGCTTTGGGCGCGCGGCATCCTCGCCCGTGAATACGGGCTCGACCTCGACAGCGTCACCTGGCTGCCGACCGACGAGGAGCATGTGGCGGAGTATCGCGCGCCCGCCAATGTCGACTATTCCTGCCGTGGCAAATCGGTCGAGGAGCTGCTGCTGTCGGGTCGCTGCGCGGCGGCGATCGGCGACATCCGCAGCGAGTCTCCCGCCATCCGCCCGCTGATCCCGAATGCGCGCGACGCCGGATTTGCCTCCTTCCGCCGGACCGGCCTTTACCCGCTCAACCACGCGGTCGTCATCAAGGACGCACTGCTGGCGCAGAACCCGGCGCTGGCGCGGGAGCTCTTCGAGCTATTCGTTGCCGCCAAGGCGCGCTACATGGAGCATCTCGCCCGCAGCGCCGAGCTTTCGCCGGCCGACCGCACGGCGCGCGAATTGGGCGACGTGGTGGGCGACCCGTTCCCCTACGGCATCGAGCCCAATCGCAGGGCTCTCGACGCGATCGTTGACTTCGCCGTCGAGCAGAAGGTGACGCCGAGCCGGCTTTCCCCCGACAGCCTGTTCGCGCCCCTGCCCTAGCCTCCCCTCCGATCCCCGCAAGGAGCTGACCCGCCATGACCATCGGATTTCGTATCTTCAGCCGCAGCCGCAAGGTCGACGCGGCCGTCATCGCCAGATTCAAGGAGCTCCCCCTCGCCAACATCAGCGATTGCATGTCGCGCATGTCGGCCGGCGGGCCACGGCTCAGGCCGATGCATGGCGGCGGCGTCATGGCGGGGCCGGCGCTCACCGTGAAGACGCGGCCCGGCGACAATCTGATGGCCCATAAGGCGATCGACATCGCCGAGCCGGGCGATGTCATCGTCGTCGATGCCGGCGGCGATCTGACGACCGCGATCATCGGCGAGCTGATGGCCTCCCAGGCGGAGCGGCGCGGTGTGGCCGGCATCGTCATTAACGGCTCGATCCGCGATTCGGGCGCGCTGCGCGCCGGCCGCTTCCCGGTCTATGCCGCCGGCGTCACCCATCGCGGGCCTTACAAGGACGGGCCCGGCGAGATCAATGTGCCGGTGGCCTTCGACGGCATGGTCGTCGAGCCCGGCGATCTCGTGCTGGGCGACGAGGACGGGCTGCTTTGCATACCTTTCGGCGAAGTCGAAACCGTCTATGCCGCGGCGCGCACCAAGCACCAGGCGGAAGAGCGCATGATGGGCGAGATCCGTTCCGGGAAGGTCGATCGCGCCTGGGTCGACGAGAGCCTGAAGCGCCTCGGCTGCGAGATGGTGCGATCGGATTGGCGCGGCGCCGGCTCCTGACGGCCGCTGATCAGAAGGATGCTTGCCGCAGCAGCGGAATGACCTTGCGTCCAAATTGCTCGTGCGCCTGCGTCACTTCGGCGAGCGGCGCGCCCCAATGCAGGACCGCCAGGAAGTGACCCGCGCCGACCGCGCGGCACTGATCGATGATCTCCTCGGCGACCTGAACAGGCGTCCCTGAAATGAACTCATCGTCGCTGAGGCTGAACCCGCCCGAAGGCGACGCATCGGGGACGTTCTGCCTGAGCCTGGGATCTTGCGATACGTAACGCTCCAGGCGCTTTGCTACCGCAGCGGCGTATTCACGCGCTTCGCCAGCCGTCGCCGCCACCGTGACCCGGCGGCGCAAGGCGACGGCGTCGGGACCCGCAGCGAACCCAGCAGCATCGGCTTCCGCGCGATAAGCGTCGAAAATCGCCTTGATCGCCTCTGTCGAATTGAAGCCGGTCGCAATCTTCAAGTGGCGCCGCGCCGCCCGGCGCGCGGACTCAGCACTCACCACCGTGGTCCAGCGCGGCGGTGACGGCCGTTGGAAGCTCCTCGGCAAAAGCCGCAGATTCTCGAACGAGAAATGCTTTCCCTGATGGGACACGACCCGTTGGGCGAGCGCGGCATCGATCACGTCGAGGATCTCGTCATGGCGCTCCCGCGCTTCCGCCATCGTCAGATTCAGCCGCGCGAGCTCCTGCGGCACGCCGATTGCCGTGCCGAGCTCGAGCCGGCCGCCCGTGAGATAGTCGAGCAGCCCGATCTCTTCGACGACGCGTGCCGGGTGATAATAGGGCAGCACCAATCCCATGACGCCGAGCCGGAGCCTGCGCGTGCGCGCCGCAACGGCCGCGATCAGCAGGTTCGGGGATGCGGAAAAAGATCCCCCGAAATGATGCTCGCTGAAGAAGATCCCCTCGAATCCCAGCGCCTCGTCACGTTCCCAGAGCTCGAGGTAGTGCGCGAAATACTCCGCCGCGTCGCGCGGCTCCGGATCCAAGGTCTCATCGCCGAGTTCCGGCAGGAACTCGAAGATCCATGGCTTGATCATCCCGCCGTCCTCCCTTCCGAGAGGCGTTGGACCAGCCTCGACCAGTCGTCCCGAGACAACCCCGCGATGATCCGCTGCAGCGCCTGGATGAAATCCGCCCGGCCGGCACGCCCGATCAGCCGATCGATCTCGCGCTCATGCGCGACGGCGCTCGCCTTGAGTTCGGTCATCACGGCCTTACCCGCCCGCGTCAGGCTCAGCCGGTAGCTTCTTCGATCGTTTTCGCCCCGCTCCCGGATCACGTAGCCGAGCCGGCACAAATCATCCAGCACGGCGGTCAAGGTCGACGTTCTGCGGTGGATCGCGGCCGCGAGTTCGCCCTGGGTCAGGCCGGGATTGGCATCGATCAGCGCGAGGGCGGCAAACCGCCACGGGCTGGCATCGACGCCGTCCGCCCGGCGGGCAAAGGACTGAAATGCCGCCTCGGACGCGATCCTCAGATAAAAGCCGACCGTCCCCCCGAGCCAACCCAGATCGATCTGTCGCGGCGCAGGCGGCTCCTGCTGCCGGACGGTCTTCACCCTTGCTGTAGACATGCGACCCACCAAAACTCCGCGACGCCGGCACCTCGGCGTGATCGCCTCGAGCGCCAAAATCGTCCGATACGATAGGTGCAAAATTAGTATGGAGTCAAACAGTTCGTTTGACAACTATGCGGCATCGAACTACCGTCAATCTTCGCCGTTTAGCACCGGCTTGGCGACACCACCGGGAGCACGAAGGCGCCTGCGGAACATGGTGGACCTGTCGACCCTTCCGCCCAACGGCTGTTCCGTCCTGATCGTCGGCGGCGGCCCCTGCGGGCTGATGCTGGCCAACGAGCTGGGGCGCCGCGGCATCGCCGCCATTCTGGTCGATCAGAAGCCGACCACGGCGTTCAATCCGCAGGCCAACGCGACCCAGGCCCGGACCATGGAGCATTTCCGGCGCCTGGGCTTCGCACAGGAGATCAGGGCACTCGGATTGCCGCCGGACTTCCCGACCGACATCGCTTATTTCACCCGCTATGCGCGCCATGAGCTCGCCCGCTTCGAGCTGCCCTCCGCGCGGCAGGCGACCGAACGGGTGAGGCAGCTCTCGGGCTCCTGGAGCGCCGCCGAGCTCCCGCATCGAGTGTCGCAGAAATTCGTCGAGCAGGTGCTGCGCCGGCACGCCGAGGCGCTGCCGGGAATCTCGGTTCATTACGGCTGGCGGCTCCTGCGCTTCGACGAGACCGCCGACGGCATCGTTGCCGACCTCGAGCGCGTGAGCGACGGCGCCTCGCATCGGATCCGCGCCGCTTACCTGGTCGGCGCCGACGGTCCGCGCAGCACCGTGCGACAGGCGCTGGGACTGGGCTACGCCGGCGAGGAAGGCGCCGTCCGCGACTTCTTCGGCGGGCGCATGTTCGCGCTCTATCTGCGCGCGCCCGAGTTCTATCGCATCGTGCCGCATCCCCCGGCCTGGATGAACGTCACCTTCAACCCCGACCGCCGCGCTTTCATGGCGGCAGTCGACGGCAAGGGCGAATTCGCCTTTCACACGCAGCTCAGGCCGCACGAGGTCGAAAGCGAGATCACGCCGAAGCGCGCTCTCGCGATGTTCGAGGCAGCGGTCGGCGCGCCGATCCGCGCCGAGATCCTGTCGTTTGGCACATGGATCGCCGGCTACGCCCTGGTGGCCGAGGGTTTTCAGCGCAGCCGGGTGTTCCTCGCCGGCGATGCGGCGCATCTGTTCACGCCGGCGGGCGGGCTCGGCTACAACACCGCCATCGAGGATGCGGTAAATCTCGGCTGGAAGCTTGCGGCCGTCCTTCGGGGAGAAGCCGGCGCCGATCTGCTGGCGAGCTACGAGGCGGAGCGCCAGCCCGTCGCGCGGCGCAACACGGGCTATGCGCGACAGTTCGCAGAGTCCCTGGGATCGTTCCTGCCGGTTGCCGAAATCGAGGAAGACTCCCCCGCCGGCGCAGAGGCGCGGCGCGGCGCAGGCGCGTATCTCGGCGCGCATGGCCGGGCGGAATTCAACATCCCCGGCATCACCTTCGGCGCGCGCTACGCCTCCCCCGTCATCGTCGGCGACGGCACGGCGCCGCCGCCGGACGCGGCCAACGCCTACACGCCTTCGGCTTGTCCCGGCGGCCGGGCGCCGCATCTGTGGCTCTCGGCCGAGCAGTCGCTTTACGACGCGTTCGGCTTCGAATGGACCCTGCTGCGCCTCTCCTCGAAGGCCGAGGGGGAAGGCATCGTGGCAGCCTCCGCCGGGACTCGCTTGCCGTTGCAGGTCGTCGATCTCTGGCGCGAGGACGCACGGGAGCTCTATCAAGCCGACCTCGTGCTGATCCGGCCGGACCAGATCGTCGCCTGGCGTGGCAACAGCGATGAAGCCGCGGCGGAAGTCGTCAGCCGCGTCCTCGCCCGCGTCCCGGCGACGGAGTCAAAAGGACTCCCGCGGGTAACCGATTAGAGCGTAGGCTTCAGGTCGTGGCTTTTTGGCGGCGCCGCACCGGTTGCGGCCCCGAGCACGCAGATCCAATTCGACGCTCGTCAAGCGAGGAGATAACAAGGGAGGAAGCAATGGCGCCACCCACCAAGCTTGCGCATATCGTGCTGCAGACCAATCGCATAGCCGAAATGCAGGCATGGTACTGCACGGTCCTGAGCGCGCAGGTCGTCCACGATGCGAGCCCGTTCATCTCGTTCATCAGCTACGATGACGAGCATCACCGGATCGCTTTCCTCAATCCGGGGCCACTCGCGGAGCGCGAGCCGGGCGTCGGAGGGTCCATAGCCGCCGGGCGGGAGACCGGACTGCACCACGTCGCCTTCACCTTTGCGAGCCTGAACGATCTTCTGGAAAATTATCGGCGCCTGAAAGAACTCGGAATCCAGCCTCACTGGTGCGTCAATCACGGCCCCACGACCTCGATGTACTATCAAGACCCCGACAAAAATCAGGTTGAACTGCAAATCGACAATTTCGCGACGGCCGAGCAAGGCCGCGCCTATATGGAGGGAGCCGCCTTCCGAAAGAATCCGGTTGGTGTGGAATTCGACCCCGACGCGCTCGATGCGCGCTTGCGCTCCGGTGCAAGCATCAAGGAACTGACGCTGATCGAATAGACTGGGGGATCGAGGGGCGAGGATGATCGACGTAAAGCAAACCGGCCGTTCCGATCCCCTCGAATTCGACGTGACGATCGGCGGGAGCGGCCGCCGGACGCGCCATCACGTCGGCATGTCCGAAGCCGATTATCGCCGGCTGGCGAACGGGGCGTGCACGCCCGAACGCTGCATCGAAGCCGCTTTCCGCTTCCTGCTCGACCGGGAGCCGAAGGAAGCGATCCTTTCGCGTTTCGATGTCAGCGTCATCGCCCGCTACTTCCCCGAGTTCGAGGCGAAGTTGCCGCGCTACATCGCAGCACTTTGAGCAACCGGCGGAGGACGGTCTGCTCCTGCCAACCCACGCTTCAGCGCGGGTTGCCGGTGGCGGCGCCGGCGCGGCGCCAACCCTCTTCCTGCTCGTCGTTGAGATCGCGGGCGAGACGGGGAACCGGTTTCAGCCGCAGCCACAGACAGGGTAGAGCCTGCCGGGGCGGTTTCATCGCCCGCGGCGGCCCTCCGGTCGATAGCTCCAGATACCGCACTTCCCTGGCGCGGCCCGGCGGCGTCTCCTCCATATCCGCGATTTAGGCGCGTCGGAGGCGGCCGGACCATACGTGGAAGCACGAGGGTGGCGCCGGCGCTGAGCCGCCGCCCGCCCGCGCGCGGGCTCTCCCGAGCCTTAGCGCGTGACGACGAAGCTCCGCTCCATGCCCATCTTGTAGTGGCCGGGCTGGTTGCAGAAGACGACGTAGCTGCCCGGGGCGAGCACGAGCCGCACCGTCGCGGCGAGGCCCGGCTTCATGTCCTCGATGCCCTGCATGTGGGGCAGCTTGTCCTCGTCGACTTGCGATTGCTTCGCATCGTAAGGCAGGCCGGTGACCGCGCCGCGCCACGGCACGATGAGGAACTCATGCATCAGCGATGGGGAGGCGTTCTTGACCTCGAACTCGACCGGTCCGGCCTTGACCTTATCCTGGCTCAAGGTGATGCCCATCTTGCCGTCCTTGTCCCAGAGGCTGACGTGGACCGAAGGCGGCTCGGCCATCGCGGGGGTCGCCGCAAGGATTGCCGAGCCAATGAGTGCGCAGATAGGCAGACGCAGGTGCATGAGAGTCTCTCCCGTCATCAATGGGTCCCCGCCAGACCGGGTCGGCATGCGGGAGGCGGCTTTCCAAGCCGATCAGCTCGGGCGCAATTCTACCTAGCCAAGCTTACGCGAAGCTGACGGTGCCGGATTTTGTTCAGCCCGCCGCGGCGCTGCCGACAACTCCGCCTCGGACGGCGTGGGCAGCGTCACGACGACCTGGCCGCGGCCCGGCCGGAACGTCGCCTCGCCGCCATGACGACGCGCCACCTCACGGACGATGGCAAGACCGAGCCCGGCGCCGGGCGAGGCGCCGTCGAGCTTGCGGAAGCGGGCGAAGACCGCCTCCTCCTGTCCCCTCGGGACGCCCGGTCCCTCATCGCCGACCTCGACCACCAAGCGGCCGGGCTCGGCGCGCAGCGACAGGCGGATGACGCCGCTTCCGTGCCGCAGCGCATTTTCGAGCAGGTTGCGCAGGAGATCGCCGAGATCGTCGGCATGCCCCCGACAGCGCAGGCGATCGGGAATATCGGTTTCGAGGTGCCGCCCAGCGGTTTCGATGAGCGGCAGCATCGCCGCCGCCGCCTCGCGCGCGACCCGCGCCAGGTTGATCATCGGCAGCAGCGCATCCTGCTGCCGCGCGGCAGAGTCCTTGCGCGAGAGGTCGAGGAGCTTGCCGACCATGCTGGCAAGCTGCGCGAGGTCCTGCTCGATCGCCGGCCAATCGGCCGCGCCGCTGCGCCGTGCCTTCTGCAGGCGCAGGCTCAGCACCGCCAGCGGCGTGCGCAACCCATGGGCTGCATCCTCGGTCATCCGCCGCTCGGCGGCATAAGCGGCGGCGAGGCGGTCGAGGGCGCCGTTCACGGCATCAACCAGAGGCCGGATCTCCCGGGGCAGCCCGGCAGCGGAGATGCGCCGCTCCGGATCGGCGGGGCCGACGGAGGCGGCCTCGCGCGAGGCACGGGTCAGCGGGCGAAGGCTCCAGGCGCCGATCACCCAGATCAGTCCCAGAGCCAGCAGCGCGAAAGGAGCGAGGATGAGAAGCTCTTCCGAATGCTCTTGGAAGAGGCTGTCGACCAGGCGCTTGAAATCGGCCTCGCGCCGCCCCGCCACCAGCACCCGCCCGTCCTTGAGCCGCAGCGCAATCACCGCCTTCTGCGCCGCGCCGGCGCCGGCCAGGGTGATCGGCGCGAAATCGGCGCCGGCGGGAACCGCCAGGTCCGGCAGCGGCGCATGCAGGTTCGGCGACTGCGC
>Ga0134125_10010646_pt1 | contig 10318 bp, 9 predicted proteins | sample KB31751_FD_96464 | JGI IMG/M metagenome (GOLD analysis project Ga0134125, IMG submission 96464) | Terrestrial soil microbial communities with excess Nitrogen fertilizer from Kellogg Biological Station, Michigan, USA - KB3-175-1 | ecosystem: Environmental > Terrestrial > Soil > Unclassified ... | reverse complement strand
TCAGGGCGGCATCGGCTCCATCTCTTATGGTTACGACGTGCAGGGTCAGCTGCGCACCGCGACAGGCGCCGGCAACACGGTGGCCGTCGACTACGATCCCACAGGCATGCTCTCACGGGTGACGGTGAACGGTGCCGCGACGGACTACCTTTACGATGGCCCGGACTTGATCGCGCAGTACAGCGGCACGACGATCCTGCGGCGATTCGTGCACGGCGTCGGGTCTGACGAGCCTCTCGTGTGGTTCGAAGGTTCCGCCACGAACGCGCCGAAGTTTCTGCACGCCGACGAGCGCGGCTCGATCATTACCGTGTCGGACGGAACCGGGAATGCGGCGGGGAGCGTGAAGTATTCGCCCGATGGTCAATCCGGCGCGCTGGCCTCACCGTTCGGGTACACGGGTCAGCTCTACATTTCCTCCTTGGACCTCTATTACTACAAGGCGCGTATGTATTCGCCCCGGACCGGGCGATTCATGCAGCCGGATCCTTCCGGCTACGACGGCGGAATGAATCTGTATGCCTATGTGAGTGGCGATCCGATCAATGCCACCGATCCGTGGGGGTTGGCGGACCAGCCGCTGCCCGGCGTGACTGTGACCGGAACGCGTCCGCAGCCGGGCGATCCGTGCGATTCCGCCTGCCAATGGATACGCGCGATCAATGGCAACGGTGGAGTGATCACGCCAGCTCAGATACCGGAGGTCGTCGTCTCGGTAAGGCGGATCGGGACGTGTCCGAGTGCCGTGAATCCCGCGGCTGAACCTCCAAATCGCCAAAATGATCAGAACGGCATCAAGAACCACGATCACCGCAACCCGCCACCCGGGTCGGTCGAAGTGACGGCGCCGGATGGGACGCGATTCTGGGCGCCCGCGTGGGCCGACTTCAAGCTGACCTATGTCAGCGGCCAGCTCATGGGGCACAATTGGTTTTCCCAGAACCTGGCCTTGGGCCACTGGGGCACGAGTGACTTTCAGCGAAACGGGAGCACCTTCATTCACGCGTATACGAACGCTTCGAACTATGCGGTCGGTATTGGCTTGTATGCTGCGGGGTATTCGCGCCAAGGCGCCATCGATCATGCCGCCACTTTCACCTTCTTCAAGGGAAGCAATGTTGGCGACCCGAATCTCGCTCTGTGGCAAGGGCGTGGATGGGACGCGGCGCAAAGTGGTGCGTGTGCCAGGGGCGCTCGGTAACGGGCGGCCTCAGCATGACCCTTGCGGTTCCACAAGAGGTAGGACAAGTGCACGGCTCGAAACCGTCGGTCGTCATCCTGCGCTGGATGCTCGTGTCGCTCGTGCTCGTTTGCGCGTCGGCCTTGTATTTCGAGTGGCGTCCGATGGAACTATCGGTTGAGGCCACACAATACCGCGAGTTGGTTTGGCAGTCTGACAGCGGTTTCAGTCTCGCGGCTGCACTCCAAAAGATCGGCTTGATCGTCGGCAGTGCTATCGGACTGCTGGGCGTCGGGCTCTTGTTTGTGCCTATCCAGCGTGGTCTGCCACTGTTGATCCTCTGTGCTCCAGTGCTCGTCCTCGCGGCGCTGCTGGGTTCCGCCCCTGCCGCGTACCCTGACGTGGAGCGCGCGAGCACGTTGCTGATGTGGTGTGGTGCTTCCGCACTGTGGGGAGCGGTCGTCGTCTACACGCTGCTCCAGCGTCGAGTCCTGTTCGAACGCCCGCAGACCGTTAGCCCAACGCAGCCGGAAATCCGCGCGTGAGAAGGTGCTGAAGACTCCGGCGAGCGCGGTCAACGCGTCGCAGACGGAGATCGCGGAAGTGCTGCTCGATTCCCCGAAAAGCGAGTGGCCCATGCGGCTGCGGCCTCCGCATTCCCGCGGCGCTATCTCGTCATCGCTTTGTGCCGCGCGGAACGAGAGCGGCACCCTTGTCGCGCATCAAGACTCGATGAACGAACCGGCAAGCTTTTGATCGGCATGACGTGCGTTCTGCAGCTTTCGTGCGCGCGCGGAGGCACCAGCTGATACTCGAGTGGCGGAGTCAGCGGCGCAGGCACCTCTCTGTATTCCGAACGGCAAGCTAGATCTGGCGGAGGTTAGACTCCTGAGGAATGACATCACCAGCTCCGGTGCCACACGCGATCATTTGATCGCGCTTGCAGCGAGGCTCGCCGATGGTTCTAGGTCCTGCGCCGGTTCCACGAACGTCGTCAGCTCCACGACAGTCGCCTCATTGCACGGCTGACGGAATCTTCGAGCGTGCTGGCCCGCCCGACATCATCTGGCTCAGGGCGCTCGAGGAAAGAGCCGAAGCGCAAATGGCGAGCGGTCGGCGCGACGAAGCCAAAGAGGCCCGCATCTACGTTGCAGAGCGGCAGCCGGAAAAGGCGAGTGAGTTGTCAACAGAGGCTAACAGACTTGAATCCAATGCCGATTGACGCGCGACACTGCAAGTGAAGAGGAAATGCCGGAACAGCAGCCTCGGATAGAAGGTGCCACACGGGAGATCGGTTCGTGGCGTATCACTCCGCAGCGGTGAATCAGTCGGGAGGGCGAACGGCAGCATGCCCTGAACCAGGCTGGGTGTCGTGCAGATGTCGAATCGGTGCCGCCAGGGTCCCGGCAGCAATAAACCACCTTGGGTATAGACACAAATTGATCACGGATTACTGGGGGTACGGCTGGGGGGTACAAACCCGGTCTACGCTTTCAGCGCTTCGCCCTCAATCAACACCTTAGGTGCTCGTTCGATCCCCTTCCGCGCACGGGCATCGTTCGCGACGCCAACCATCCGCGCCTGTGAGACGCGGACACGTACGCCAGGACGCGCTGTATGGCCGTGCGGGCTGTTCCAACGCAGCCGATTGGTTTGCACGCGCGCCTACGTCTGAATCACTTTGGGTATCGGCTGCCCTGACGCACGCCGCAGGTTAACGAGGGTTGTAATTGCATCAATCGCGCCGAGGAAAGCTCGTCCGCCGATCTGCAATGGCGCGCTTTTCGCTGCTGCTCGCCGGCTGTCTCTGGCTGGTTTGCCCAGGCCACGCGAATGCGTCAGAGCCCGCGGCATTCATCGATGATGCGCGGGCCTACTTCACGGCTCCCCTGCATTGGGACCAGCGCGATTGGCTGTACTTCGGCGGCGCTCTCCTCGCCGTGGCGGCCGCCCATGAACGCGATGCGAGCGTTCGCGATCACTTTGGCACGTCACCAGGCGTGGAAGCACGCGCTGATCCTCATGGCTCGCGCGACTGGGCACCCGCTGCGGTGATGATCGGTCTTACCTGGTCCTACGCGACGTTAGTCGACGACCGCGCAGGCTTTGCAGAAGGCCGCGCAATGCTGGAGGCGGCGACGTTCAGCGCAGCGAGCACGACTCTCGTGAAGCTCGCCGCCGGCCGCAGACGGCCAAGTGAGACTCTGCAGGTCGATGACTGGCGGCAGGGCGGCGCTTCATTCCCGTCGATGCATGTGAGCGTCACGTTTGCGGTCGGCACCGTGCTCGCCGAATCCGGCAACGACGAATACCGCTGGGTCCGCCGGGCCCTCGGATATGGCCTCGCCACGGCTACCGCCTACTCCCGCGTTCACGACGGTCAGCACTGGCTGTCGGACGCCGTTGCCGCTGCAGCGCTTGGCGCGGCGACCGGTGAGTTCGTAGTCCATCGCGGCGATGAGCGCCGCAAACGGTACGCGGTCGACGTGATGCCTCTCGATCGAGGCGCGATGCTCCGATACACGCTCGACCTGCATTGACTGGCGGTCGAGCTCGCGTGAGATGCGAAGATCAATCTTTCTCGATCCGTGTTGATTGTCATTCCCACCGTTCCGACCCGCACGTCGGTACGCTTCGGCGACCTTGCAACCCTCAGTGCTCTTCCGTCGCAGCAGGCTGCTCCTCGTCACGATCTGCGTGGCGGGGCTGCTGATCGCCGCCCCTTCGGGCGTGCCCGCACACGCCGCGACACGGGTGAGCTTGCGCAGCGGCCAGCAAATCTATGCAGCTGCGTGCGCGGGTTGCCATGGCGCACACGGCACCGGCGGCGAGCGCTCTACGCTGGGATTCGAGCCGCCCGACACGTTTCCGGACTTCACGCGATGTGACCAGACGACGCCGGAAGAAGACGTGGCGTGGACTTCCATCGTTCGCGACGGTGGGCCATCGCGCGGCTTCTCGCAGATCATGCCGGCGTTCGGCGATGCCCTGAGCCCCGAGCAGATCGCAGCGGTAGTCGCTCATCTCCGCACGTTTTGTGTCGACAACGCATGGCCGCGAGGCGAGCTCAATTTGCCACGGGCGCTCGCGACCGAAAAAGCCTTTCCGGAAGACGAGACGGTCGTGACGGCGGCGTTCAACGCCCACGGCCCGCCGGGCGTCGACAGCGAGCTTGCGTACGAACGCCGGTTAGGAAAGCGAAATCAGCTCGAGCTCGCGATTCCTTTCAGTATCGTGGACCAGGGACGCGCTGGCCTCACCTCCGGGATCGGAGATATCGCCGTTGGAGTGAAGCGTGTCCTCGTCTCTCATCTCTCGGTCGACGGCGTGACCGGATCGATCTTCAGCGTGCAGGGGGAAGTAGCATTGCCGACTGGCAACGAAGCGAAAGGTCGCGGCGCCGGCGAGACGGTCTTCACCGCATTCGGTGCCTATGACGTTCTCCTGCGGGCGAATACCTTCCTGCAGATCCAGGCGGGTCTCGACGTTCCACGCCGTACGCGTGATGTGCCGCGCGCTGCATTCCTGCGCACGGCACTGGGCAAGAGCATCGCCGCCCGGCAAGGCCTCGGGCGATTGTGGTCGCCGATGCTCGAAATCACAGGTGAGCGCGATCTCGTAGGCGGCCCACGCACCCGCTGGGACGTGATTCCCGAGCTGCAGGTGTCATTGAGCACGCGCCAACACGTACGTGCCGCGATCGGGTATCGCATACCGGTAAGCGAGATCGGCGACCGGCCACGTCAGTTGGCGGTGTACGCCCTGTGGGACTGGGCCGACGGCGGAGTGTTCGAGGGATGGTAGAGATGAAGCGCGGTGCGTTGTGTCTCGTCCTTCTACTCATTTGCGGATTCGGCAGGACCTTGGCGCACGAGGGCCCTATGCCGCCGTTCCAGACCTCCGATCGCTGCTTCGCGTGCCACAACGGTCTCACGACGCCCTCGGGCGAAGACGTATCGATCGGGCTCGAGTGGCGTGCGAGCATGATGGCGAACTCGGCGCGCGATCCGTACTGGCAGGCAAGCGTGCGCCGGGAGTCTCTCGACCATCCCGCATCGCAGGTGCAAATCGAAGATGAATGTGCCACCTGTCACATGCCCATGGCACGCGCCCATGCTCGCTCGCAAGGCCGCCCCGGGCAGGTGTTCGTCCATCTGGGAGGGCCCACTGCCGAGCCCGCTCATCGTGAGGCACTCGATGGCGTTTCGTGCTCGCTCTGCCACCAGATCAGTGCCGAAAAGCTGGGCGAGCCCGCGACGTTTAACGGCGGCTTCATCATTGCCAGCACGCCACGTGAAGCGCCGCGCCCGGAGTTCGGTCCGTTCGACATCGACTCCGGCCTGCAGAGGGTGATGCGCTCCTCCTCGGGCGGATTCGCGCCGACGCGCTCCGATCACATTCGCGAGTCCGCACTATGCGCGAGCTGTCACACGCTCGACACCAACGCGCTGGGCGCTGACGGTCGTATCCTTGGCACGCTGCAGGAACAGCAGCCCTATCAGGAATGGCTGCACAGCAGCTACGTGAACCAACGGAGCTGCCAGTCCTGCCACATGCCGGCAGTCGGCCAGCCGGTTGCCATCTCGCGCGTGCTCGGCGAACCGCGCGACGGGGTTGCTCGCCACCGATTCGTGGCGGCCAATTTCTTCATTCAGCGCATGCTGAATCGCTATCGCGACGAGCTCTCCGTCGCAGCTCAACCCGCGGAGCTAGCGGCTGCCGCGGAGCACACGATCAACTTTCTGGGAACCCAGGCTGCGCGGCTCTCGATCGAACAGCCGACGTTGCGCGGCAGCCGGCTGGAGTTGCGCGTTCGCGCGGAGAGCCTGGCCGGACACCGCGTGCCCACGGCCTATCCGTCGCGTCGCGCGTGGCTGCACGTGACGCTCGTGGATGCCAACCGGCGTGTGGTCTTCGAATCAGGCGCGCTGCGCGAAAACGGCGCGATTCAGGGTAACGACAACGATCTCGATCCCGCTCGATTCGAACCGCACTACCGGCAAATCCGCAGCGCCGATGAGGTTCAAATCTACGAATCCATCCTTCAGGACTCCGCCGGTCACGTGACTACAGGCCTGCTCTCGGCCGTAGGCTACCTCAAGGACAATCGTTTGCTCCCCCGTGGCTTCGACAAGACGACGGCGCTACCGCGCATCGCAGTGCAAGGGGATGCGCGCTCGGATCCCTCATTTACCGATAGGGGTGACCTCGTCGAGTATCTGGTCGATATTGCCGCCGCTCGATTGCCGCTCGAGGCGCGCGTCGAGCTGCTGTATCAGCCCATCGGCTATCGCTGGGCACACAATCTCGCGCCTTTTGACGCACCCGAACCGCGCCGCTTCCTCGCTTGGTATGAATCGATGCAGAGTGCCACTGCAGTGGCACTCGCCGACGCCCAGATCACCATCGACGCTCGATAAAGCCAGACAGAATCACTGTTGTTCCGAAGGTAGCGTTTTGCGCGCGATCGTGTCGACGCTGTGTGCTCGTTCGCTGAGGCTCTATCGGAAGCTTAAATTTGGATTGGAAGCGCGGGCCGACGTCAGCATGGCGGTTCTTCCGAGGACCTCTTTTTCTACTTACGATGGTTCGCAACCAGACGCTCGGGCGGCCTCCGCTCCGCTTGTCGGTCGCGCTCGATCGCAGGGCATCGACCCGGCTGCTTCGCTCGCGGTTTGTCCGGTCAGACGACACGCCGAGCTGACGTGTCTCGCGCTCCGGAGGTAACCTCCGCCCATGTCTGCGATCACTCCTGTCTTGCTGCGGCTGGTCCTCCTGGGCATTCTCGGCGCAGTTCCGATCGCTGCTGCGAAAACTCCCGGAGAAGTTGAAGTGGGGCACAGCTTGCGAGAAGCGACGTTGAGGGGCCTCAACGGCCCGAACAGAAAGCTGTCGGAGTTTCGTCGCAAGCCGCTGATCATCAATGTCTGGGCGAGCTGGTGCGGACCCTGTCGAGCAGAAATGGCATCGTTGGAACGGCTCGCCTGGCTGGACCCGTCTGCCGGTTTCGCCGTGATTGGCGTCTCGACGGACGACGATTTCAACGCAGCGCGTGCCTTCCTTCTGAGCTCCCATGCAACGATCAGTCAGTTCATCGACAAGGACCTGATCATGGAGAACATGCTTGGCGCCTCCAAACTGCCGCTCACCGTGCTCGTCGATGCCGACGGGCGGGTGCTCGACAAGATCTTTGGCGCTCGCGAATGGGACAGCCCGGAGGCATTGCGATTGATCCACAATGCCTTCCGACGTCAGTCGTCTGCTTCTGCGGCTCGCAGTGGTCCTTAGGCTCAACGCCGAAGAATCTCGCGCGCGGCGTGGCCAAGTCCTAGAGATGACTATCACCTTCATTTGAGACGGAAGCCTCCGGCATGCTGCTGCCGGCAATCCTTGATAGGGTACGTCCGCGGGACATCGTCTCACCGCAATAAGTGAAGTGAGCGGCAAATTCGCATAGCGCAGCGGATGCTCAAGAGATCGATCCCACCTGAGTGAAGATATGGCTCGGTGCTGCGACTCTATTCGCCCTCAGTGCTCGGGGTGAAACAGCTGATGTGTCGATCGGGTATCAGAGGGTCACTGATCCGCGCACACCCGCGTCCTACCGACTCCTTGGCGAAACGGAAGCAGCGCGCGCCAATCTAGGTCGGACGATGTTCGGTGCGCACCTCACGGCAGACACCCAACCGAGTTTGCCAACAGAAGCGGACTCGGGCCACTTTTCAACGCAGTCTCCTGTGATGCGTGCCACAACCAAGGAGCGCGCGGACAAGGACCCACTGGTGAAGGCCCGGTGCCAGAAGCGCTGGTCATTGAACTCGAGTCGCGACCGCCCGATGCCGGCGCGGAGATCATTGGCGATCCACTCGTGATGATGATGCGCGATCTGTGGGGAAGCAGACCCAGGGCACAGCATGATTGTGAGCCGCGCGTCGCCATCGCGCACTGGCATGAAGCGCGCGTCGGGATCGATGCCAGTGGAACGCGCGCTCCATGGCGCGACTGTACCCCAGCGCGGCGACCCTGCTCGTCTGCCGCTATTGCGCGAGGGCGGCGTCCGCAATGAGGTGCCGAGTGCGTCTCTCCGCAAGCCCTGCATGCGCCTCCGCGACCACTCGACTGGCCTCATACATCGAGGCGTCCCGATGGGTTGCAGGCAGTGATGCAAGGCAAATTCCCGCTTTCGCGGTGAGTTCTGCGGCGGAGGTGAGTGCGTCGATTCGATAGGGCTCGCGGCGCAAGAGCGCAAGGCTCGCACGCAGGTACGCGCGCGCGGCCTCGAGCCAGGTATGGTCCGCGGCCGAGTATTCCAGCAGGAATGGTCCATCGAGCAAGCACAAAGCCCGCTCGAGCAGCGCAAGTAGATCGGATGGCATCTGTTCGCAGGGCTTCATCCGCATGGTTTCACGTGCAATCACCGCGGCGAGGCTATTCTGCTCGACCTCTCCTGCGGCTTCTCGGAACGGTGCACCGTTCCCGGTAGGGTTTTACCCACTCGCACGGCGCATTCCCTATCCGGGATGCGGACGACGATTGCGACGCTGCACCCGCAATGCTGGCCGCCTTTCCAGCGGGGTTTCTGCCCACGTCAGACCGCGACGACATACTCGACTGATGGTTCTGCTTGCTTCGCACTGCGATGAACCCACTTCGCACTGTCGCACTGGAATCGCACGCGCTCCGACCCATCGTGTGACACCGAGTCGAAATCGATAATGCTCGATGCGCGCGCATCACGATTCACGCAGTCACGAAAATATTTCAGCGGGGGGAAAACAGCGTAGCCGCGAGGAGTAACTCGCCTTATTGAGCGTGCGCCTCCTGCACACGTACGGTTGTTACGAATCATATCGTTTCGCGAAATGCGCCACGGCCACGGATCACGACGCGTACAGCGACGCAGAAAGAACGGGAGGTCTCTTGAACGGCTCATCGCGCCTGCCTTGCAGGCCAATCGCGATCACGTTGTGTTCGGTCGCTCTCGCGTTGCCACTTTCGGTACATGCGACGAATCCGGCAGCGGCCGAAGATCTCGCGCAAGCGAGCGGCTGCTTCAAGTGCCATACCGTCGCCAAGAAAAAGGATGGCCCGGCGTATCGCGACGTGGCCGCTAAATACAGGGACATCGCCGACGCCGAGGAAAAGCTGATCTACCACATCACGAGTGGCGAGATGGTCAAGTTCGATGATGGCCACGAAGAGCACCACAAGAAGGTGAAAGCCCGCTCGGCCGACGAAGCGCGCAATCTGGTCCGCTGGATCCTCGCCCAGGAAGGCGGCACGAAGTACTGAGCCGCCGACTCACGATGACACCTCACAACAAGAACGGGCTATAGCAGTCATGCGGTACTGGCGCCGGACGTTGACGGTTGTTGCATTCGTCCTCGGCCTCTGTGGTGCGTGGACGAGCCACGCGGGGACTCCCGATCGTTCGCTCAGCGGAGATGCCGTCTGCACGCGCTGCCACGACGAGACTGAAGCGAAACCGGTTCTCGCCATCTACAAGACGGCGCACGGCGTGAAGGCCGACGAGCGCACGCCAGGCTGTCAGAGCTGCCACGGCGCGAGTGAGGCGCACGTGCGCAATGCCACGGGAGCATCGACGAGGCCTCGCGTCGACATCGACTTCAGCCGCGCCGCCGGCTCCGCGCGACTCATCATGGAAACCTGCCTGGGCTGCCATCAGAACGGTCAGCGCACACACTGGGCGGGGAGCGAGCATCAGCGTAGCGATGTGCCCTGCACTTCGTGTCACCAGATTCACACGCACAGTGATCGAGTACTGACCCGAACGTCACAGCCGGAAGTGTGTTTCACATGTCACAAAACACAGCGTGCGCAGATGCTTCGTATCTCGACACATCCGGTGCAGGCAGGCGAGATGGCCTGCTCCGACTGCCATAACCCGCACGGCTCGATCGGTCCGAAGCTGATGGTGAAAGCCAGCGTCAACGAGACGTGCTACACCTGCCACGCTGAGCGGCGCGGCCCATTTCTCTGGGAGCACAGCCCGGCAACCGAAGACTGCACCAACTGCCACACGCCGCACGGCTCGAACAACACGCCGCTACTGAAGGCCCGCGCGCCCTGGTTGTGTCAGGCCTGTCATACATCGGACCACTCTGGCCCGATGAACAG
>Ga0134125_10010643_pt1 | contig 10321 bp, 3 predicted proteins | sample KB31751_FD_96464 | JGI IMG/M metagenome (GOLD analysis project Ga0134125, IMG submission 96464) | Terrestrial soil microbial communities with excess Nitrogen fertilizer from Kellogg Biological Station, Michigan, USA - KB3-175-1 | ecosystem: Environmental > Terrestrial > Soil > Unclassified ... | reverse complement strand
CGCCCCAACCGTGCCGTTGTTGACGACGGTTACGACTGCCTGATAGCCGCTCGCGGTCTTGCTCAGCACTGCGGAGGTGGCAAGCTGCACCGTGCCGACGACGATGGTCTGTGTGGCAGAAGCTGCGTTGTAGTTGGCATTTCCCGCCTGCGAAGCTGTCACCGTGACGGTTGCAGCGCCGGTAGCGTTGATCGTCAGCTTGGTGCCGGAGATCGTAGCCGGTCCGGTAACGCTATAGGTAATCGGGAGACCGGTGCTTGCCGTTGCGTTCAGCGTGAACGAAACAGGCGATCCAGCCGTTACCGTTGCCGGCAACCCTGTGAAGTTGATCGTCTGGTTCGCCTTGCTGATGACCAGCGTTGCAATGCCGGAAGTGGAAGGACCGTAGCTCGCGTCGCCCGGGTAAGAAGCGACGATTTGATGCGTCCCGGCGCCCAGGTTCGGGATGTCGACCGCTGCCGCAAAGTTGGCATAGCCGCCTGTCGAACCGAAGAGCGGCGCCGCAGAACCCAGGAGGGTGCCGCTGGTGCTGCCTTCGTAGAAGTTTACGACGCCGGTAATTGCTACAGCCGGTGGGGTCGTCGAGGTTCCGACGGCGCGGGTAAGAGTGCCGTTGTAGGAGACAGTCTGACCGTAAACCGCAGTCTGCGCTCCGCCGATGGCCATGGTCGTTCCGTTGCGCGCAACGGTCAGAGCCAGAGACCCTGTGCTGCCGAGGTGTGTGGCGTTGCCGCCGTAGACCGCGGTCAGGTTGTGCAATCCGCCAGTGAAGTTGCTCACCGAGAGAGTCGCCTTACCCGTCGTGGTGCTGGCGGGGCCAGATCCCAGAAGCACGCCGCCATCGTAGAAGAACACGGTGGAGGCGGTGCCGAGGTTGATCGGCGTAACCGCACCCTGAAGAACAACCGCAGCTCCGACCGTCGGGCTCGCGGTAGTGGTCGTCAGGGCAATGGTTGTCGAGGCGGTCGAAGTGATGTTGACCGTTACCGCAGCAGGGGTGATTCCGGCGTAGTTCGAGTCCCCGCTGTATACCGCGGTGATGCTGTGGTTGCCGGCAGTGGTGAGAGCGTTGGTGGTGAGGTTCGCCTTGCCGTTGACCACCGTAACGCTGCCCAGCGATGTGCTGGTGGTGGTGTCGGTAAAGGTGACCGTACCGGTAGCTCCCTGTCCTGCCGTGGGAGTGGTCACGCTGAAGTTCAATGTGACCGGGCCGCCACTTACGGCATCAGCCGTTGCCGTGAAGCTGACCGTCGGGGTCAACGGGGTGATGGTAAAGCCGACGGTGGCAGAGGTGGCGTTGAAGTTGCTGTCGCCCGAGTAGCTTGCGGTGACGGAATACGTACCGCCCGGCAGCGTCGGGTAATTGGGAGTCAGGAAGAAGTTAGCGAACGGCGGACCGGCAAGGATATAAGCCGTTCCAAGGCTGTCCATCTTGGCCGTAAGACTCGGCATCGGCGAACCATTCCTCGTGATGGCGAAGGTCACCGAGCCACTGGGCGTTCCGTTGCCCGATGCAGCTTGAACTTCCGTATCGAGGTAGAACTCACCCGAATCGTACGTCACGGTGCTGATGGCGTTGACTGCACCGGCCGAAGTGACCTGGAACGGCTGGATGAACCCGATAACGCCATTCTCCTTGGCAATAGTCACGGAGACCGGGGCCGAATCGCTGGCAGCGAACACGCCATCGCCATCGTAGTGAGCGTGGACGTTGTACGTACCGGCCGGCAGGGTGCTGATGCTTACATTGGCAGCGCCGCCGGTCAGAGTGAAGTACTTCGGCGTGCCGGTCGCCGTTTCGAGCGATGCGACAATACCGACGTCACCGGTTGGGGTCCCGCTGCCGGAGCTGACCTGGACCGCGCCGGTTATCGTGTCGCCGTGATTGCCGGTGGTTGGCGTCAGGGACAGGGTTGTCGTCGTGGAGTGGAAGTTGACCGAACTCCAGTGGGCCGCAACGTTGGCAATGTTCATCGAACCGAGGCCGGACGCCACGTCGTAACCGTTGCCCGCGTTGAAACCGATACCGGCGGTGCCCGAGGTCGAGGTAGGCACAGTGATCGAACCTGCCACGACGTCGTGGAAGTTGCAGGTGGAAGCCGGCAGAGGAACCGTCGGGCTTGCTGTCGTTCCATTAGGAGCCGTGCAGGCTGTGGTGGATGCTGTGTACTGCTGGTTTGCAAGCGCGTAGTAGTAGTAGTTCGCGTTGCCCTGACGGCCGCCGTTCGCGGCGTCGATCAGCGCCTGGGCGCTGGCCACGGCAGGAGCGGCGACGGAAGTACCGCCGACGATGCCGGCGTCAGTCAGTTGCCCCGCGGCGTTCTGGGAGCAAATGCCTTCAGCGCAGAACAGCGTGCCATCGTGGCCGTTCGCCGAGATGAAGGAAACGTCCGGCACGAGGCGGTGAGGTCCGGTGATCGGTGAGTTGATCGCAATACCCGTACCGCTTACCGCCGTGGGATCGCTGGTGGAGGAGATTCCTGAGCCGGTTTGCCATGAAGGACGAGCGGTAAAGATGCTAATACCGCCGCCGGCGGCGAAAACGCCCGAACCGGCCGTGGTGCCTGTGGCAGAGCTGTTCAGAAGAGTGGTGGTAAGCCGGCTCTGGTTCATGGCCGCTTCAGGAATGTAGCCGAGTGCCGTTCCATTCGGAACGACGTTCGTGCCGCCATTCTGCCAGTAAGCGGTCGGCCCGTAGTCCACAAACATAGTGCCGCCGACAGCGACGTTGAAGTTGGAAGAACCGAGTGCATTGACGCCGTAGCCGGTCGAGCCGGCGCTGGTTGCACTGGAACTGGCGCAACCTGCCGCGCCGCTGTCGCCGGAGGAGACAAATACCGTTTGTCCCTGGGCTGCCGCTTGTTCCCACAGAACGTTCCAGAACGCCGTGCCGCCGGCGCCATTGCCGCCTTCGCAACCGCCGTAGCTCATCGTGATGATGTCGCCGAGGTTGTTGTCGACGGCGTACAGGCTGGCCGTGTCGATACCTTCACCCACCAGCGATGGGCTGCTGACGATGAACTTCACGCTCGCACCCGAGGCCAGCGAGCCGGCCATTTCCGCGTCGAGATACGCTTCGATGTCGTCGCTGTTCTGGCCAGGGTCCTGGCCGACGACGATGATCTCCGGGTCGTTCTGCGGCAAACCGAAGAGCGAGCGGTAGGTCTGCACATCGGCAATCTTGATGTTGCTGCGCGCGATGACGGAGATGGTGATGCCCTTGCCGTCGATGCCCGTATTGGTCAGTGGCTTGGAGTTGTAGATGGTGGCCATATCGGCGGCGCCGATGTAGTGCGTGCCCGCGGGGCTGACGCCGTAGTCGGGGCTGACGCTCCCGTTGGCGGACAGAGAAACTTTCTTCCAGTCGGACACACCGGACTTGGGAAAGAAGTTGTTCAAACGGGCCAGGCCCTTCACAACGGGCGAGAGGGCCGCGGGGATCGCGATATCCGTGGTGTTCGAGATGTGCGCTTCGCCATCGACGGTCACGTTATGCATTTCGGTGTTGAACGCAGTCTCCACCGCATGCACCGTACCGGAGAAAGTAATGAACCGGCCGCTGCGCGAGACGCTTTCCACCGGCAAGCCGCTGTCGGCGAGCCACGCCGAAACCTGCGCGATATCCGAAGGCGCGACACCAAAGCTCGTCGCGAAGGTATCGGGAGTCAGCCATTTGTGGAAGCTGCCGGAATTCTTGTCCTGCTGAGCGTCGAGCAGTGCTGTGAGCGCGATTTCCTGTTCGTCCGAAGGCTTCAATACCAGCACCATGTGTTGTAGCTGGGTATTCGCGCTCAGACGCTGACCGATGGTGCCACGGGCCAGGGCATCGGGATGCGATCCATGCAGAGTCGCCAGGACTTTGCGATCGACTTTTGCCGTGATGCGGGCGGAGCGGTGTGCTGACAACTGCGGTTGAAGCTGCGCATTGGCAAGGGACGCAAAAGATGCGAACACAAGAAGAACAGGAAGGCTGATCGTGCGGAATTTGTAGGTCACGCTCTCTCCGAGGTACAAAAGTAACTGGTAGTAACACTTCTTGGTGATTGCGGACAATCCTGACAGCTAACATTACTGCTGTCAACCACAAATATGTTCGCCCTAACAGATTCTCCATTCACCCCTTTTCAAGCATGCTTCATCCCAGTGCCAATGCATCACAATACCCGCATGGTTAGAGGGTTTTATCGCATTCAAGAAGCCTTCGGTAACGTTACTTTTCCTGGTCGTATTGCGAGATGAAATGCATGTCGTTTTGCGACACATCAAGGGTCACTCCGAGCTGGTTACCCGCAGCCCATTTTTTTGCGAAAAGCAAGGTTGCGTCGTCTTCCCTCCGACCGGTCCGCAACACTTTTGCCGCCATCCTTCGTCTACCGTGTAGCGCCGCAGGTAAAACAGTAAGGAGACCATGATTCGGCAGCGATCTTCCTCCGCCCGGCAAACCGCACTTCTGCTGCTCTGCCTCGCCGGTGCGACCGTCTGTTCTGCGCAGACCCCTGCGGGCGACACTGTCTACCATCTCCACGGCACTGTCATCGACGGTGTCACGGGCAAGCCGCTTTCTCGCGCACTGGTTAAGTCGGGCGATCAGCGTCTTGCCACCATGACCGGCGCCGATGGCAAGTTCGCCCTCGATATCAGCGTTCCTCCCAGACCTGTCAACAACCGCAACGCACAATACTCTCGCGCGTTTTACGGGGGCGATGTCTTCCTCATCGCGCAGAAGCCCGGCTACCTTGCCCAGCCGATACGGCCCAATCTCATACGGCTTGACGACACTCTTTCCGCCACTCCGGTCGAGTTGAAGCTTATGCCGGCCGCCGTCGTCACCGGGCACATCTCTTCCACAGCCACCGACTCTGCCGCTGGCGTCCGCGTCAACCTGCTACTGCACCAGGTGCTGGACGGGCACTTCCTCTGGACACCGGCCGGCACTGCGACCACCAATGCACGCGGGGATTTCCGCTTTCCCGATCTTCATCCCGGCGAGTATGCCCTGCTCACAGCGCAATGGGCCGGGGACCAGCCTCAACCCACTGAGCGCGGGAGCATCACGCAGCAGTATCCGCCCACGTTCTATGGCGACGTGCGCAACCTTGCCGGCTCAACCAAACTTCGCATCCACTACGGAGACACCACTCCAACAGAAATCCATCTTCATCTCGCGACGTACTACCCAATAAAGGTCCCGATCGTATCCGCAGGCAACACTCTCGGTGTAAGTTCACGCCTTATGGGTCCGGAAAATTTCGGCAGCCCCGCGTTCCGCTACGTCCGCAACGAAAGCGCCCTCGAAAGCTCACTCCCGAGTGGCGACTACACGCTGCAGATCACCGCCGGGAATGGAGGCCCTCTGAGTTCCGCTACGCTTCCTATCCACGTCGAGTCATCGCCCGTCCGCACGGGCGACATCGCACTCGCGCCGCCTGCCACGATCCAGGTCCGCGTCCATACGCAATTCACAAAGACGGACGGCACAGGCCCGGGATTTTCAGGAGGGATACGGCCCGGCGTCAGTTCCCGAGGGCAGGCTCAGTTTCCTGCGCTGCAGCTCCTACTCCGCTCCGAGGACAGCAATAACGGATACAACAGCGTCAGCCATCCCTCAACCAACGGCGATCTCATCATCGAGAACATCCAGCCCGGCCGCTACTTTGTGCATGACCAGCCCTTTCGCGGCTATGTCGCCTCTATGACTTCCGGCGGCGTCGATCTCCTCGAACGTCCGCTCATCGTCAATCCCTCCGGCGCACCCGACCCGATCGACATCACCCTTCGCGATGACACCGCCTCACTCACCGGTACCGTCAATCCAGGCGATGGCCCCCTGCCGCCGATGTGCTTTATCACACTGCTTCCGACCGACTCTTCCGGGCACTACACGCAAGCCTTCGCCGGGCCGGACGGAAAATTCAGCGCCGAAAATATTGCTCCAGGCACCTACCGCGTGTTCGCTTTTCGCGGACAAGTGCTCCAACTGCCCTACCGCGAACCCGAAGCCATGCGCCGCTACGACGGCAAGGGTCCAACCGTCACCATCACCGCCGGTCAGTCGCAACAAGTCGACGTTCCTCTGCTCGACGATGCCGAGGTACAGTGACGATGAAGCCTCTCGGCGTTGCCGCTCTCCTGTTCGCTTCCCTGCTTCCTCTAAACGCCCAGCAGGCGAACGACCGCGTCGCTGGCCGCGTTGTCAGTTCGCTCGATCAGCGGCCCATCGCCCACGCCACTGTCACCCTACAGAACACCCGGCAGGCTGGCAATAAACCCTTGACTACCACGGCGGACGAAGACGGCTCGTTTGTGTTTTCTGGCGTTCCACGTGGCACCTTTCGGCTCACCGGCTCAGCCCCTGGATATCTCGCATTGCCCTATCAAAGCCACGACGGTTTCTTCACCGGCATCGTCACCGGCGCCGGTCTTGCAACTGACTCTCTGGTGCTTCAAATCGACCCTGCCTCCAGCATCTCCGGCCACATCCGCGACGAAGCGGGTGAAGCTGTACAACGCGGCCAGGTGACTCTCTACCGCGAGTTGGCGGGCCGGATCACCCGCATGCGCAATACGCAAACCGATACCGATGGCCAGTACGATTTCGAAAAACTCGCCCCGGGAAGCTACTTTCTCGCTGTCACTGCTACTCCCTGGTACGCCGTTCATCCACGTGCTGACCAGCCTCAGGAAAACCCGCAGTACCGTGTTGCGGTCGACCCTGCGCTCGATGTGGCGTATCCACTCACCTTTTATCCCCGAGCGCTCGATTCCGATGGTGCTGCCCCTATCGTTCTCAAAGGTGGAAACCAGGCCACCGCCGATATGCAGCTATCGCCTACACCCGCCCTGTCGCTCTCGCTGCGAACGCCGCCCGGCAGCCCTGCCGCCCAGCGTCCTCCGATGGTTACCCGTTCCATCTTCGGGTCGGATGAGCAGGTGCCGGTACAGATGGTCGAAAACGTCAACGGGACGCTCAGGATGCCGGGCTTCGCACCCGGCCAGTACAAGATTCAGGAGTTCAGTTCTGACGGCCGCTTTCAGACCACTACGGCATCCGTCGATCTGACCACCGGGTCAGCGTCCGTGGATCTCGGGGGTAATCGCGACCTCGCCAATCTTTCGATCACCATCCATTTGGCAGACGGCGAATCTCTTCCCGCGCGCCTGCAGATGACCTTCCACAACCCGGAGTCAGATGCTTTTGCGCAAGCCATGGCAACCGACAAGGGCAGTCTCGAGGTCCACAATGTCCCTCCGGGCAACTACCGTCTCGGCCTCTCCGGTGGACCCCATCCATGGAACGTTCTAACTCTGGCCGTCAACGGTAAGCCGGTGGCCGACAAGCTTCTCCACATCACCACGGGCGGCAATATCCCGGTAGACATCACCCTCTCGTCCAATATGCCCATTATCCAAGGCTTTGCGCGTCGCAATGACAAACCCGCGGAGGGGTCGATGGTTGTGCTCGTGCCCGCGGGCGGCGACACCAGTGAAGACCTCTACCGTCGCGACCAAAGCAACCTAGACGGAAGCTTCACACTCGACAACGTTGCCCCAGGCAACTATCTCGTCGTGGCCATCGACGACGGCTGGTCTCTCCGCTGGAACGACGCTACAGCGCTGACGCCATACCTCATGCACGCGGTCCCGCTCAACGTTCCCGCTACCGGCCCCTCGACCATCCGTCTGTCCGAAGCTCTCCAGGCCCAGCCTCGCTGACTTCGCTGCACTTGTGCCCGGCATTCGCCCGGCGTGCTACAGTAATCTCCGTTCTTCCGTTTGAGAATTTATTTCTATTGAGGAATAAGCGTGTCCCGGATGCCCCTATCCAGGCGGGAAATCCTGAAGGCGGCTGCCGCCTGCATCGGCAGCGCAATTGCCCGTCCGCTGCGAGCAAGCGGGCCTCGCGTTCGCGTATTCGATGTTGCCAAATACGGCGCCGCCGGCGATGGCACAACGCTCGATAGCCCGGCGATTCAACGAGCGATCGATGAAGCCGCAGCCTGTGGCAGCAAGGCCCAGGTACTGCTTCGTGGCAGGAAGAAGTACCTCACGGGCACGCTGGAGCTGAAGGGCGGCATCGACTTCCATCTCGCGGACGACGCGCAACTCATCGCCAGCCTGCGCCGCGAGGACTACCTCGGCGCGGAAGCACACTCACCGACCGCAGACCACATGGCAAGCGGCATGGACGCGCTCATCGTCGCCAACGCAGTGCAGGGACTCACGATCTCCGGCACCGGAACGCTGCAAGGCCGCGCCCGCGAGTTTATGACCGGATACGACACTGTTGGGGAATGGTGGCATCCCAAAGAGTGGCGGCCGAAGATGTTCGTGCTCAAGGCATGCCGCGACCTCGAAGTGCGCGACATAAGTTTCGCCGAAGCCCCGAACTGGGGGCTGCACATGCTGGGCTGCGACGGTGTCCGCGTCGATAACGTCAAGGTGCGCAACCTGCTCAATGTACCCAACTGCGACGGCATAGATCCCGACCACTCGCGCAACGTGGAAATCACCAACTGCGATATCGTCTCCGGCGACGACGCTGTTGTGATCAAGGCCAGCCGGCAGTCACAGGACTACGGCCCAGCCGCCAATATCAGCGTCCGCGACTGCGTCATCGAAACGCAGGACGCCGGGCTGAAGATAGGAACTGAAACTACTTCCGACGTACACGACATCACTTTCGAACGCTGTCATATCAAGACGAGCTCGCGTGGCCTGTGCATACAGCTTCGCGACGAAGGCAGTGTCTACAACGTCAGCTTCAAGGACATCACGTTTGAGTCGCGTTTCTACTCCGATCCGTGGTGGGGCCGCGGCGAAGCGATCTCCTTCACCGCGATTCCGCGCACACCATCCACAACCATCGGCTCAATGCATCACATCCGCGTGCAGAACGTCAGCGGACGTGCGGAAAACAGCGCGCGTATCTGGGGCAGCCCTGGCAGCCGCGCCCACGATATCGTCTTCGATCATGTCGACCTTACGCTCGACCGCTGGACGCACTACAAAGGCGGCCTCTACGACAATCGTCCAACCTCTGCGATCGCACCCATCGAGCCGCACGAGACGGTCGGCTTCAGCATTCATAACGCCGACGACGTGACTCTGCGCGACTGCAAACTCCGCTGGGGCGCGAATCCACCGGAGTACTTCGGCGAGGCCGTGCAATCGAAGGAGTGCACCAACGTAAAAGTCGAACGCTTCGATGGCGGGCCGGCGCACGCGGCAGAGGTGGCGAGATGAAGACAAAGGAAGACGCCATGAGCGCAAAGATCGCCAGGTTTTCGCCACGGCACCCGTGGCGTGACCTTTGCTTCCTTTGCGTTTTCTTTTTCAGCGCGAGCATTTGCACTCTTCTTGTCTCTGCAACTCCTTTGCACGCACAGGACAAACCAGCACAGCCTCCGCCCGTTCGCCGTACAGAACTCGTCGGCACGGCTCAGCCTCCCGCGCAGATATTCAAGGTCTTTCAGTTCCCTGCCGACAGAATCCCACGCATCGATGGCGACACCAGCGACTGGAACATCGTTCCCGAGAGTTACACCATCGGGCTCGACCAGATGCACGATGACGAGCACAAGCACGCTCATCCCGACGCGAAAGACCTCGACATCCACGTAAAGGTCGGCTGGGTGAAAGGACTCAACCGCCTCTACTTTCTCTACGAGGCTTATGACAATTACTGGGACTTCGCCGATCCCGGTCTGCACAACGATACCTTCGAAATCGTCGTCGACGGCGACCGCTCCGGCGGCCCGCTGATCCCGCAGTTTCGCAACAACGCCGATCAGGACACATGGGACGCGCACTTCTCCATGCATGGCGTGCAGGCACAGAACTACCACATCTTTACGCCATCCGAAGGCAAGGACTGGGCGCTCGCCTGGGGATGCCAGCCGTGGATCAAAGAACTTCCTTACGCCAACCACGCGCAGCACTACACGTTTCGCCCTGGCGAGCCGGGCAAGTATGTGCTGGAGTTCTACATCACGCCATTCGACTACGCGGGTTGTGAGGGACCGCAGCGTGCAGTGGAGTCCGTGCTCTCTGAAAACAAGATCATCGGGCTCGCGTGGGCGGTCATCGACTACGACGGCAATGCGCAGAACAACGGCTTCTGGAATCTCTCCGACGAACACACGATGTATGGCAACGCCTCGTTCCTGCGCGAGTTTCGCCTTATGCCGCTGGAGCCGGAGTTTCAAAAAGCGATCGAAGCGAAGTGGAGCTTCAAGGTCCTCGACATGTCGCGTCGTCTCGTCGCATTCCAGGACGAGTCCGCCGGAAAAATCACAAGCTGGCGCTGGGACTTTGGCGACGG
>Ga0134125_10010641_pt1 | contig 10323 bp, 5 predicted proteins | sample KB31751_FD_96464 | JGI IMG/M metagenome (GOLD analysis project Ga0134125, IMG submission 96464) | Terrestrial soil microbial communities with excess Nitrogen fertilizer from Kellogg Biological Station, Michigan, USA - KB3-175-1 | ecosystem: Environmental > Terrestrial > Soil > Unclassified ... | reverse complement strand
CTCATAGATTCCTCGAATCCGAGATTCGTAGGCGATCGATACAGGGCAATGGTTGGACTCGAACACGATCGCAAGGATTTTTGCGTTCTTATACTCGTCTGATGAGTGCGTCTTCCCGTCGATGCCCGGCAAATTGAAATCCGGCATCTGGGAGCCAATCGGAAGCACCGGATGCTCCAAGTTCGCATAAAGCCCGCGATTCGCGCCACGACCTTGCCCTCTGCCCCGAGCCGCTGTCCCCGCCACCGCTGCGCCTTGGGCGGCGTTCTGTTGTGCAGCTTGTGCCTGAGTCTGCGCCGGAACGAAAACGATGGCACCGGCAACAAAAAAAACGCAAGCAATCACGAGTGCGAAGAGACTTCCCGAACAATGCCGCGCCGCTGACTTACGTCTCGCTAAGCAATTCATTGAACTCATTCTCATCTCCTCCTTCAATTTCATGACAGTTGTTCGTCCGCAAGATTGAATTAGTCCCGCAAAGCCGCCAGCGTTCAGGCAGTCAAGAGAGACCAGTCCCGCACAGCTTACTCCTGACTAGGAAAGCATCTTCATCACATTGTTGTAATTGATACGTGCGGCGGCGAGGGAGTCGCCCCAGGTGGCCGCGTTGTCCTGCTCAATCCCGATGTGCTTCAGGCCGGCTATATTAGCATTGGCAAACAATGTTTTCAGATCCACCTGGCCCAGCCCAGCCGGTACAAAATATGAGGCGCGCCTGCGATCTGAAAGGCTCGTGTTTGGCGTCGAACTCCAAATGCCCACGACGTCTTTCACATGCCAGAGTTCGTAGTGACGTGGGTTACGCTTAAACATTTCGACGATGTTCTGTCCGCAGACGGCTGCCCAGCCAATATCAATCTGCATCGTAACGAGCTGCGGATCGGTATTATCCGCGATGACTTGGTAAGGCATCATGTCTGGATGGTCAGCCAGAGGGACGAAGACGTCGATATCCATTCGAACGAGCATTTTGATTCCAAACTTCTTTGTGATTTGCGCATGCCGATTAACTCCATCGATGAACTTTCTCACGGCATCCATACTGAGCGAGGGTGGAGGAGGCAATGCTCCGCTGCCGCGCCCCCGATTCGGTCCGGCAGAGGTCGCTGCGGGCGCCGATGCAGCCGCGTGTGGCGAAGATGGCTGGATCACCTCCGTATACTTGATCCCCATGATTTGGAATCCTTCGAGTTGCTTCTCCAAATCCGGCCCGTCGATGGCGCTTGAGTGCGTGCTCGGCATGCTGAGACCGTTCTGGTCAAGCAATGCCCGAAACGCCTTCGGTTCGAGGCCGGCATAGGCCACGCCTTTCGCATCCGTGCGGTCTGCCGGTTCGATTTCTTTGTAGCCGATCTCCGCGACCTTAGCCAAGACCGCCCGATATGCCGTCGAATCCGTCATCAGGTCGCGCACGGTATACAGCCCGAGGCCAATCTGCCTCGGAATGGCACTGGAATCGAGGATCACTTGGGCGCCGTTCGATTGAGGTTGATTCGCCCGGGTAACAATACTTGAAAGAGCGACCGCGCTGCCGTAAACGGCGGCATCCCTCAGGAATGCACGCCGCGTTCTCCGTACGCTGTTAGATGTGGCGCAAGGTTGAGGTGTCATCATGCGGTGGCAGAATGATCTTCCGTTAATTCACCAGTTGACGATATTCAGAACAGAACCTTTACCGCGAACTGGATTTGCCGAGAATTAAAGTTCGGATTCAGACTCGTGATTGCTCCCACCGGCACCGAGTTCGGATTGGTGTTTACGTTCGATCCGGGCGTTCCGGCTGCACCTGCGCCTGTGCCGCCCGCAAACTGACTGATCGTCGACGTCGGATTGCTGAAGTTGGGGTGATTGAACAAGTTGAATACTTCCGTCCGGAACTGGAGCCGGATCTCCTCCCGTATGGGAAATTCCTTGAAAAACGAGAAATCCACTCTCTGCAAGTGCGGACCTGAAAGTTGCCCGCCATGTTCGTTACCAAACGTGTTAGCGGCAAATTGGTGGACGAAGCAACCGGCGTTAAACCACTGCAAATGCGTTGGATTAGGAATTTTTCCGGAGCAAACCTGATCTGGATTGCCCGCACTCCCGATACCGGTCGTATTCACGCTCTGTCCTACCGAGAACGGCAACCCTGTCGACCAGCTACCGGCGACATTCACCGCCCAGCCCTTTATCAACGCACCCTCCACTCCCGATGCAGTCTTGCCAAACGGCAACTGATAATTCGCCGTATAGGCAATCCGGTCGCGGATCGTAGTGTTGCTGTTGTTAAAGCCGCCTTTGTTGAAGTACGAAATGACGATCGGGTTCGACGGCGAGGAGGGATTGTCATAGTAGCAGGGATTGATAGTTGCAGGCGCGTTGACCGGTCCGCTCGGCGTCTGCACTATTGCCGCCGCAGTTTGTGTTGGCTGGCAGGCCCCTCCCGTGAAGCTCATCCCGCGCGCCCAGGTGTAGTTAATCGATGCCGTCAGGCCCTTGCTAAAGCGCCTGACGAACGAAGATTGAAGAGCCTCATATGCGTTCGCACCGTATACTCCGTATTCGCTGATCGATGCCGTCTTTGCCAGCCAGGGAAATTCGTTAGATAGAGGCAGCACACCGCCTTGGAAAGGGTTCGAAATCGCCTGAAGGTTGAGCATCTTAGGAGCATGGCGCGCTAATTCCGTTACCGCGCCTACCGTGAGCACGTTCGATCCGAACGCCTTCTCGACGTTAAGATTCGCCTGTTCAAGATACTCATTCGGTTCGTCGAATGGTTGTGCCGCATTGATGGAATAGCTTTGGTAAGGATCTGTCGCAGCCGGGCACGTCGTCGCATATTGGGCCAGCGTCGTGAAGTAGCATTGCGCGGGCGTAGGGGCAAATACCAAATTGACGTTGGTAACTGCGACTGGCGCTCCGGCCGAGAGCAATGAGCCGCCCATTTGTCCTACTACGCTCGCTGAGTTCGGTGTGGTGCCTGCTGCACACGGCCCAGATGCAACTGCACCTGCCTTCGGCACGCAAACGGGTTGTCCATATTGCGCAACGACGTTATTAGCGTACGGAGCCTGGCAAACCGTATTAGTGCCCGTCTCGTTCTGAATCTGACAGTTGGCATTAAAGTTTCCAGGCGCGTTTTTCAGGCTATAGTTCGAACTGTAATTAATCGGGAAGAATGTCAGGCCTGCGCCTCCGCGTATCACCAGACCATCCTTAAGCGTCGCAGCAAACCCGAAGCGTGGTGCAATATCACGGTAAGGAGTCTTGATGCCGGCTGTTCTGCCCGACTGTTGCGCTCCGGGAATCGCTGGTCCAACAATTAACCCGGTCGTTTGATTAAAATTCGTAATCCGATCTCCGCGCTCCACGAATGGCGTGAAAATGTCATAACGCAGCCCGAGATTTAAGGTAAGCCAGTGCTTCGCTCGCCAGTCATCTTGAATGTACGTTGTCGGTTCCCAGAATTCGTAGCCACCCTCCCACAATGTATAGCTGCGAAGCGCCGCCGGTTGACCACCCTCAGAAACGCCGCCTTGCACCAGTCCTTCTAGGAGATCTCCAAGAGGCTCTCCAGTGTAGTTCCCGGTGAAACCGAACGCCCCGTTCGGACTTGGACTCTGACCGATTGCCGCCCGGCGGCGGATAACGGAAACGCCCAATTTGATGCTGTGGGATCCCTTGTTCCAAACAAGCTGGCCGGCGTACTGGAAGGTGTTATCAAATTCAAGAAGAGGAACAAATGGGGAATCGCCAAGCACCTGATAATTGCTGACAGTCACGATCGCCAGGCCACTCGCAAAAGCGAGTCCAGGAGCATTGATGCAATTCCCGCCGGTGCTTAGGGCATTGGGCGTGGAGCTGCACTGGAAACCAAGCTTGTTCGAGACGTTCGTGCCATTGTTGATGGGAAGCGAGCGGATCGAGAGCCGAGTGAACGCCGTCTTCAAGTTCAGCACGAGATTTGGGTTGATCACATGGACGAAAGACACCGCCATCTGCTGCCCTCGCGTGTAGTTAAATCCGGGAAAGCCATTTACGCCGCCGAATCCTGGCGCTCCAGGATTGAGAGTCACCCCGCCCGACCCTGAAGCAACTGGATAACCTGTCGTGGGATCGAGCGTCACGTTTGGAAATGACGGCGGAATTTGCGTAACTGAGTCATTCACGTCATAACGGGCATATAGAGTGTTGCTGTCTGAAAAGTGCTGGTCAATTCTGCCGTCGATTGTTTCCAAATGTTGCCTTCGAATCGCGCTAGGCGTCGTATAGGAGTTGCACGTCGACGTGAGCGGAGCGCAGTTCGGGACGGGGAACATGCTGAAGAAAGCAAGTCCAAGTGGGTTGATGTTTGCAGACGGAACTGTCACATAGGGGCAGGCCGGGGTTCCATAATTTCCGCCTGCCGCATTCGAGCACGCTGCCGAGCTTCCGCCAGGCTGTGAAATCGTAGGATTGTCAGAAAAGTTTCCGGGCAAAGTGGGACTTGTGCCGTCGGGACAATTAATCGCTCCCGTATATCCCTGTAATGCTGCCAACTTGCTTCCCCGCTCGCAAAGCGTTGGCACAGTCGAGGCCGCCAATCCCGAAAGCCCATATGCTTGCTTGAACTGCTCAAAATCGGCAAAAAAGAAGGTCTTGTTCTTCCGAATCGGGCCGCCAATGCTGCCCCCATATTGATTCTGCTGGTAGGCGGGATTCGGAGGAACAAGAGTCAGCCCGCCCTTCGAGTTCGATGGAAATGCATAACCTGGGTTCGTGTTGAGCATCTTGTTACGGAAAAACTCGTAGAGTGAACCGTGAAAATTGTTTGTCCCCGACTTCGTTATGATGTCGACGGTTGCCCCTCCCGTTTTCCCAAGCGAGGCGTCATACATATTTGTCGTCAAATTCACTTCCTGAATTGCGTCGACGGACGGACGAGCCGCGTTGCCTCCAATGATGCGTTCATTGTTATCCATCCCGTCGATCATGTTGTTGTTGATGCTTTCGTCTTGCCCATTCGCCGTGAACGAACTCACCGCGCGGCGATCGTCCGGGCGGGTGCCTGATAGAAGGCCATTTACGCTCCCCTCGGCAACGCCCGGAGCAAGCTGAATCAGCTTGACGATATTGCGCCCATTGAGTGGAACATCCTCGACAGCTTGGGTTGTGACCAATGTAGCGAGGCTCGAAGTATCTGTCTGCAGCGCCGGGGCCACCGTGCCAGAGACTTCGACCGTCTGAGTCACGTCACCGACTTCCAGTTTCGCGTCAATGCGCGCCCGATCGCCTGCTGAAATGGCAAAGTCGGGAGCGGCGAACGTCTTGAAACCTTTTACCTGCACTTTCACGTTATAGGTCCCCACCTGTACCAACGTGAAGACGTAATCGCCCGTACTTCCCGACGTGGTCGTCTGGACGATGCCCGTGCCCGTGTTGGTCAGTGTTACTGTCGCGCCGGGAAGGATCGCACCGCTACTATCCGTCACGGTGCCTAGAACATCCGCCGTGTTTGCCTGCGCCACCACGTGAGAAGCGCAAGCGGCGAGAGCAAACAAGACGAGAAGGGTTGCAGCGACCACTGTTCTTGTGCCGGAACAAACCGCGTGCCGCCCAGTCTTGGCGCTAATCCACACCCATGTCTTCGTCATCGCAGCTGTCCCCCCCTTTCAATCACTGTGGCAATTGCACACGTTTGAACTTTCGTGCTGGGCGTGTCCGCCAATTGCTCCCATTCAACACTCCCAAGCGCGCGTATAAGTTCCTAACACGCAAAATGCAAGCCACGCAAAAAGGTCACCTGGTTTAGGCGAACCCCTCCCTGCAGATCGAAAACGCTCGAGCAGTTTCTTTCGTCTGAATACCTCGCCTGCCGCCCGCCGATCGTTGGGAAGCAGCCTCACAGCTGACAACAAACTAGCCGCGTGCCGCTTTGTCGATCCTTAGGTTCAGATTGCGGTGTGCTATCAGAATCTCGTAGTACTGAGAAAGGTACATACCGTAGCGCCGTCGTATGTTAGCGCTTCTCGTTCTTTTTCTAATCGTTACGGATGGTGTCCTTCCGTTTCTGCCGTTGTAGCGATACAATTCTTGTCATTCCCCTGCGAACCGGTAAGACGCGGTCGGAATTTTCCAGCGGGCAAACTGCTTCAGCCCTCAACCCTGTTGCACCCAATGTCTTCTGGGAGTAAGCTCTCCGGCAAACACGCCTGACGTCAGCAGACGGGGGTGCCAATGTCTTCCTCATTGTCTTCGTTAGATCGGGATGCCGTCCGCGAGCAGTTGGAGCGGATTCTTGCGAGCCATTTCTTCCGTAACAGTAAGCGTTTCCCTGACTTTCTTCGCTATACCGTAGAGCAGGCTCTCAATGGCGCCACGGAAGAGGTGAAGGAGCGGACACTCGGAATTGAGGTGTTCGGCCGTCCGGCCGATTACGATACGGGCCTCGACCCCGTCGTCCGAGTCACTGCGGCCGAAGTGCGTAAGCGCTTGGCGCAGTACTACCAATTACCTGGCCATGAGAACGAAACACGCATTGAATATCAGTTACGTTCGTATGTCCCGGAGTTTACTTTCCCCCAGCCGACTTCTTCCCCATCGCCAGAACCCGTGGCAACAGCATCGGCTACCATGGGCTCGGCTCCAGCACGCAGCCGGATTCTGGTAAAACGATGGGAGCTGATATTCGCGGTTCTTCTTTCTTGCGTTCTCGTTTCAGCTTTTATCTGGTGGAAACTTCCCGCGCGCGAGACTGCCTTGGATCGCTTCTGGGGCCCGATCCAAAACGTCCCGGAGCCAGTTCTGCTCTGCGTTTCGGATGTAAATGGCAGCCTGGGTCCTGGCGCTAATCCCAATGACCCGGTCAACGCGGCTGTCGCCGCCCTCCCAAGCTGGTATCGACAAAATCATGTAGGATTTCATGACACGATAGCACTCACTGCACTCGCAGGTTTATTGGGCGTCAAGGGTCACACTTTTCGTATTCGTCGTTCGAACGATGCGGCGCTGCAAGATTTGCAGGAGGGTCCGGCTATTCTAATTGGTGGTTTCAATAACCCTTGGTCGGTACAGCTAGACGCGAACTTGCGCTTCAGCTTCGTTCGCGATGGTAACTTGCGCTACATTCTCGACCAGAAGAATCCGTCATCGAGGCAATGGAGCGTCCTGGGCACTGGGCACGATACTGCCAAATCTGTCGGCATTGATTACGCCATAATTTCCAGAGTCTTCGATACCAATACTGGTCGAGTCGTGTTTACCGCAGCAGGAATTCTGGGCTATGGGACAGTTGCTGCTAGTCAGTGCCTCACCGAGGCTTCTTGCCTTCAAAAGGCGGAGTCGCTCGCTCCCGGAGACTGGGAGCATAGAAACATCCAAATCGTCCTCGCCACAACGATCATTGGTGAAGATCCCGGCAAGCCTCAGGTGCTCGCAAGTTACATTTGGTAACTGAGCGGTTTTTAGCGGCTTTCACCGACAGGTCGTAGAAAGGGTTCTCTGTTTTGGTGTTGAACCAATAAGCGGAAGACAGATTCGCAACCTTCGACATCTAGTGGTGGCCGCCGCGTCTCGACGATGCTCGTTGGAAAACAAATGTGGCGATGGCTGGCTCATCGCAGCGGTTAACAACGCCATTATTTTGCTCGATGGGGAAGACGGGCGCCACAATTTGGCTTATTCCTACCAATCTATTTTTTGTTTGGACTCTGCGCAAATTATCTTTCGAGGTGGCGTTCCAGGAATGATGAGGTCACAACAGAAACATCTGATTAATGGACCTAAGCAATCCATATCGGGTCTAGCCCCGTATCCGGTTCTCATCACTCCGAGTGCTGCGCACGCAGTGACGCTCGCACGCGAAAAGACCTTTTTAATGGCACGCTTGCCCGGCCCGCGACGACGACCGCGATTGTGATCATCGCCACGAAAACAGCGTCATTGGAATATCGAATAGCGTGTGCGGAATCATCCGGGGAATCGCCGATTCGCGCACAGGCAAACACCACCCACAACCGATGCGCCCGGGCTCAGCCAAAAGTCGCTTCGTCGATGCAAATTTACATTCTTTTGACGCGGCTGTGGCAATCGCATTCTGCACGACCTTTATACATATATTTGGAATTCAGAATGCATAGAGGTTATGTCTGCGATTGCAGAACGCAATCCTGCGAAACGTGAGAATAGCGGTAGCACAAGTTTCCGCTTGTGCGTTCTTGGCATCGTTCTTTTTGCTGTAATTTCTTGCTATTTTCGACTGTTTATTTTCCCGGATGTGCCGCTACTTCCCTCCGGCGATGCTTTGTGGTTTTTTGTTTCCGGAAGCCGCATCGTCGCAAATCAGCTTCCCTATCGCGATTTCTTTGAAATTCTACCCGTCGGTTCTGATCTGTGTTATGCGCTTCTCATCAAAGTATTTGGCTTCTCGACATTCGTACCGAATCTGACGATGGTTATTCTTGCCGCTGGAGTTATTTCACTCACGACGTTGTGTGCCCGGCATGTCCTGCAAGGAGCGATCGCCGTGATACCAGCCCTCCTGATTGCCGGCTTTGCATTCTCGAATGAAACACTGAACGCAACACATCATTGGTTCTGCACGGCTGCTGCAATGGCCGCAATAGCGGTCTTACTCGGTGGGATCACGCCCGCTCGAGTATTGACAGCGGGTGTATTCATCGGACTTGCGGCTTGCTTCACGCAAACGACAGGTGCCACGGTGTGTGCCGCGCTCATGCTTTATTTTGTGTTCCGAGCGGATAACCCTCGGGTGCGCCGACAAAACGTGCTGCTGCTTATCAGCGTGGCCGCTGGAGTATTCATTCTCGTTAATGGATATTTTGTTCGAGCAGCGGGTCTGGGCAATTGGTTTTTTTGCATGTTTGTATTTCCGCTGCATTATTTTGGCGTTCCTGATTTTAATAATTGGCGCGTGATTTGGAGTGACTTCCACCTACATCGGTCTTTTGAGCGATGGATCTATTTTCCGTTCGTCTACTGTTCAATTCCCAGAGCATATTATGCGACGTTCTCACGGCTACGTTTTTCCACAGCGCGATTCAGGCTCCCCGAAAGGGACAGGTTGATGCTGATTTTGACGGTTGGGCTCGGCATGCTCGTTGCCATCGCACCCGCGCCCTCTCTTCTCAGGCTATCGAGCGCCAGTCCTCCCGCTATGATTTTGCTGGTCTGGCTTTTTGATCGAGATGGAGTTTCCGGAAAACGGCTGAATGCATGTTTCGCCGCAGCGGCTGCTATTGTGGCGATCGCTGTTCCACTCGAACACCAGTTGCGGTGGAACGCCTCTCTCGACCTTCCTGGCGGGCGTACGGCCTTCCTTGACCGAATTGAGTACGAAGAGTACCGCTGGTTGCTGGAGAGGATTCATCCGGGCGACTATGTGTTCGGGAAGCCAGCGATGTACCCATCATTTCATATACGAAATCCGGCGCCAGTAGCGTTATTTGACATAAGTAACTACACGCGGCCGCAGCAAGTGGAAGCGAGCATTCGGTCGTTCGATCAACATCATTTGTCATTGGTGGTGACAAAACTGCGGCTAGATAAACCTCCTGCCGCTGAGGACGATCACACCGGCCCGTTTCGCACGTACGTCCGGGCGCATTTTCATCTGGAGCAGACATTCGGCAATGGCGATGCAATCTGGGAGGCGAACCAGAACCGCTCTTCTAGAGTGGCAGACAAATGAACGCTGCCTTTCCTGAAACCGTTATCGCCGCGAATACAATATTGGTGCACTCACGTTTAATTCAGTACCGGTTAGGCAATCCGGCCGCCCAATTTGATGTCACGATTATGATGTTCGCGGCATATGCGGTTTTCTCGCTTGCAGGATGGTTTCTTGTAAGGATTTCCACCGCGCTATTGCCCCCCCGTACGAACGCTTACCCGTTTGGGCTGGGGCGTGACACTAATTGCCGGAGCGTTCTTAGGCCGTGTGGCATTGCTCTTCATTTTCGTGTTGCTCACACACGGCCATATCTATTTCCCTGCCACGTTTACAGGCTCCAGTGCGCTTTGGGCCTACTCGGCTGTGGTTTCCACGGCCGCGTTTACCACATACGCCTTGGTCCTGCGAAGAGATGCTCGCGGAAAAGGCCCTACTGAGATCGTCGAAATGAAAACTGTTCGCGAACTATGCGAATAATGAACTCCGGTCCATATCCGAGGTACCGAAACCAAAGACGACGTGGCTCCTGAAGAAGCCTGAATAGCCATTCGAGCCCGCGCTCGCGCATGCATTCGGGCGCCTGGCATTTCTTGCCGACCGGAATGCGGAGGCGATCGCGATGAACACACATCCACCTTTCCTGCCGTGGAGTTCCCAAAGCAACCCAAAGG
>Ga0134125_10010640_pt1 | contig 10324 bp, 8 predicted proteins | sample KB31751_FD_96464 | JGI IMG/M metagenome (GOLD analysis project Ga0134125, IMG submission 96464) | Terrestrial soil microbial communities with excess Nitrogen fertilizer from Kellogg Biological Station, Michigan, USA - KB3-175-1 | ecosystem: Environmental > Terrestrial > Soil > Unclassified ... | reverse complement strand
GTATCTGCTGTTCGTCAACACCTGCTCGGAGAAGTGGGTGGTGGCGAGCCGGGTCTCGCTCGAGCTCGGCAACATCCACCCGCGTCCGCCGGCGGTGCGCGTGTTCGATGCAGGCGTCGGCGACGGCTCGGTGCTGACGCGCGTGATGCGCGCCATGCATGACCGTTTCGCCCACATGCCGTTCTATCTGGTCGGCAAGGAGATCAGCCTCGAAGACATCCGCCTGACCCTGCAGAAGATGCCCGATCGCTTCTTCGAACATCCGTCGACGGTTCTGGTGCTGACCAACCTCGCCTACGCGGATGCGCCGTGGCTGCACGTCAAATCGCTCAACGCCGCGTCAAGCCTCGTCTGGCACGAGTTGCCGCTGATCGGCAATTCGGCGCACCGCTTCGAACAGCAGATCATCGACCTCGAGCCGTTCCTGGCGCTCAACTGGAAAGCCGGCGTTTCCGCGCGCACCGGCAATCCGATCTACGAGCGGCCTGTAGTGCTCGTGATCTATCGCGAGGATCACCGCTTTCTGCTCGACCCGATCATTCCGAAGCCCGGCGGCACGCTCGCCAACTACGACCTTGTCATCGCCTCGCAGCCGTATCGGGCACGCGCCTCGCTCGACTTCAAGGCCCAGCGCGTGATCGCGCCGCTCGCGCGCGCGCTCGGCTCCGGCGGCCGCCTCATCGGCATCCACTCGCACGGCCACGATCCGGGCATGGAAATCATTCAGAAAGTGTGGCCGGACGACCATCCGTTCATTCATGATCGGCATCAGATCATGAAGGCGGTGAAGCACGAGCTCGGCGCCGCCGGGCGCGACCTGAATTTCAACGCCTATGCGGATAACCGCTCGCTGTTTCGCTACGTGATGCACACGCTGCCGTCGGAGATTTCCGAATCGATCGGCACCTCGACGCTGTTCGCGGCCTGGAATGCGGCGATCTATGTGGCGCAGGTCGAGGACGATCGCGTGGCGCAGGCCGCCGCGGACGGCAGCTACATCGATGCGACCCGCGCGGTTTTGCAAGAACGCGGCGGGTTGTGGTTCTTCGACGAGAGCTACGTCATTTCAAAGCGAAGGGCGTAGGCAGCCGCTTATGGGTGCGGCTTGTCCATGTCCACTTCGCCCGAAAGCGGACGAGACATTGCGGCGCCGCATGAGCCAGCCTGGTGTGAAACCCGGCCAAGCGCTCAGTGGGAGTGGCGAGGGTTCCGCGTTAAACGCGAAGGTTGCCCTCGCTGCTGACGTTGCTGTTGCAGCGGGGCTTGGCGTCCGTTGACGAACAAGCGATAGCCTTTTCCTTGGCACTCGCTACATACGACGCCGTCTCGTACCCCCGAGCCACGGCAGGCCTCGCACGGTCCCGGCAATTTCTCATTCATTTGGTTAGGTCGGTTGCAATGTCCGCCAATCAAGGGCAGACGCATCTTTCAGGTTGTCTAGCAATTCGCATTCAAACACCCGGATAACAAATCTGTCAGTAACCGCATGTCTGATCGGGACGAGCATGTCTGATTAGGACGAGCCGATCGTCGGCAGGAAAAGCATCGTCGTACACCTGGCTTGCCTCCCAGGTATGTCCGACACCACGGGAATTTAGGATTGATTGGACGTAAACCCGCCGTGGCGCCCGAGCATAGGCACAAAATCGAATCACCAATAACCCCGATTGCGACCCCAGTATCCGCCGCCGCCGCCAAACAGCAGCACTAACACAACGATTATTAAAATCATTTCCATGACATGCTCCGTTAACGGTGCTGGCTCTCTGTTTGCCGCGCACCGCATCCTTCAATCCGCCAACCGCGATCTGCATTTTGCCCGCAGCCTTGTCGGTATCTTGCCTTCGGCTTCCAGCTTCTTGTCGCGCGTTCACGCTTTTTCTTTGTTCGGTCTATACCAACGTTCTTTGTATGCGTTTTGTTCCCAACATAAAGTGCGCGACTTGAGGGTTTTTCCTCGAATATCTCTGCGTGCCGAAGTGTTGCGGATGCCTCCCTCAAATGAGGCGATTGAAAATCGCGCAGACTTGACAAAGGTTCAGATCAAAAAGCGGCATTTACCCGAGCGATCCAGCGGCGGCCGAAAGCCCCATCGGACCCATCCCTATCGAGCATTGCCGTGCGGCCGGACGTTATTCGTTTCCGTGCCAATATTTTTTTATTTTGTGAGCCGTTTTGACCAGTTCTCGCTCTTGGCAGCGATATCGTATTGCACGAAGGAAAGGGCTTTGCCTTACGAAGGGACCGGGCAGCCCTGCCAAGGAGCCTTTTCGATCTCTCGAGCGCATGGAGGGAGAAGGATGAGTGACTCCATAAGCGACTCCATATCAGGCGGAGAATCTATATTTTTCCCCGGGAGCCGCGCTCGCAAACGCAATACACATGAGCAGGCACAGTCCGTCGCGCTGATCGCCGAATTGCAGGCAGCTCGCGCCCGTGAAGAGGCATTGCTTCGCGACAAATCCGATCTCCTGCAGCGCCAAGACGTGCTGGCCCAGGAGTTCGACCATCGGCTCGTCAATAGTCTGCAAATTATCGTCGGACTGCTGTCGTTGCAAAGTCGGACCGCTACTCCTGAGGCTGCCGCACAATTGACCGTTGCGGCCAATAGGGTTGCCTCGTTCGGGCGCGTACATCGTGTGCTGCATCTCCTCGATCATCAGGAGAGCGTGCAATTCAAGGAATATCTCCAACACCTGTGCGAGGATCTTTCGGGTCTGCTGTTTCAGGGGGAGCGCGCGCGTACGATCGTCGTCGAGGGCGCGGCAATCAGCATAGCCACTGTGTTCGCTATTCCGCTCGGCTTTATAGTCAACGAACTAATCACCAATTCGGCGAAATACGCCAAGAGCAACATCAGCGTCCAAGTGAGAACATCGCCGTCCGCCGGTCACTCGCTTTCGGTGTCGGATGACGGGCCAGGATTGCCTGCAGGGTTCGATCCAACTGCGAGCAGAGGCCTTGGAATGAAAATCATAGGGTCCCTTGTGAGGCAGATTGGGGGAGAGTTGCAATTCGCGTCCGGCGAGACCGGCCGAGGGGCGGCGTTTACGGTCACATTCGGTTCTCCCAGGCTTGCAATGACCGAAGCGTAGTTCTTCCGCACAAATCGCGGCCTCATCCTGCCCGCCATCCCAAAGCACACGAATCTTGCAATTCCCACGGCTTTATTTCAACTGAAGCCATGAATACGCCCAAGGCCCGCCTCGAAAAATCGTCCCCCAAACGCACGAATATTTTGTTGCGGTTATTGGGACCCGGGTTGGTCACCGGGGCCGCCGACGACGATCCATCCGGCATCGCGACTTATTCCCAAGCCGGAGCGCAATTTGGTTATGGCCTGCTCTGGACGGTTTTTCTGACGGCGCCGTTCATGATCGCCATTCAGCTTGTCAGCGCTCAAATCGGCCGCGTGACCGGCAAAGGTATCATTGCCAATGTGAAAGACTTCGCTCCGCGCTGGCTAGTCATATCTCTCGTGGCTATGCTGGTGATGGCCAATACATTCAACATCGCGGCCGATCTCGCTGCGATGGGCGAGGCGCTTTCGCTGGTGATCGGCGGCCTTAATCGCGAGCACGCCCTGATTTTCGCAGCAATGTCAGTGCTGCTGCAGGTATTTGTGCGGTACCGGCGCTATGCACCCGCGCTAAAGATTCTCACCTTGGTGTTATTCGTATACGTAGCGACTGCCTTCACCGTCCAGATTCCTTGGGGCACAGCGCTCGCGCACACAATTTGGCCGGCTGCCGCGATTAGCCGCGACTATTTGCTCATGGTCGTCGCGGTGCTCGGGACGACCATCAGCCCCTACTTGTTCTTCTGGCAAGCGTCCCAGGAGGTCGAAGAGATGAAGCAAAATCGACCCGGCCGTCCCTTAAAGGAGCGGCGGCCCTTAAAGGAGCTGTCGCGTGGCGGCGAATCCGAAATTGCACGCATCGCCTTGGATACGAGCGTGGGCATGGTGTTTTCCAATGTCATCGCCTTCTTTATCATCGTCACCACGGCAGCCGTGCTCAACGCCGGCGGCGTGACCAATATCCGCAGCGCCGCACAGGCGGCAGAGGCTCTGCGTCCGCTTGCCGGTAATTTAACCTTCGTCTTGTTTGCGCTCGGGATTGTCGGCACGGGACTGCTCGCGGTCCCGGTGCTTGCCGGCTCGGCTGCGTATTGCGTTGCCGAGGCGTTCGGCTGGCCCGCCACGCTAGAGGCGAAGGCGCCGGACGCTGTCGGGTTTTACAGCATCATTGCGGCTGCGACAGTCGTCGGACTCGCGCTCGGTTATACGCCAATCGACCCTATCCAAATGCTGATTTGGAGCGCAGTACTCAACGGCATCGTCGCTGTCCCGATCATGGCGGTCATGATGGTGGTCGTTACGCGCCTCTCGGTGATGGGTCGTTTCAGCGCCCGGCCAATGCTCACTTTTTTTGGATGGGCTGGCACGGCACTGATGGCCGTTACGGTTGTCGCACTGCTCTGGTTCTCGATTGGCTGACCCGCACTCTCATTGCGAAGCCCCGATAGGGCCCATCCGATCAAAGGAATAGGCGACGGTCAAAATGTACTACCGGGCTCCCTGCCGAGACACATGACCGCGCTTGGCTGAATGGTCACTTCCATGAACAACTCACCATTGCTATCGGATGCATCAATTTGGCTTGGGATTGCCCTCTGCATCACTCAATCTGCTATTTTTTCGGGCCTTAATCTGGCAATTTTTAGCATCAGCAAATTGCGGCTGGAAGTCGAGGCGGCGGGTGGAAACCGCGATGCGGTCGAACTGCTCGCTTTGCGTCAGGATTCCAACCTCACATTGGCCACGGTCCTCTGGGGCAATGTTACGATTAACGTGCTCCTCACGCTGCTGTCGGACTCCGTCCTTGCTGGCATAGGAGCGTTCGCGTTCTCGACAATTGTCATCACTCTGTTCGGTGAAATTATTCCACAAGCCTATTTTTCGCGAAATGCGCTTCGTATGGCTGCGCGGCTCACCCCGTTGCTGAAAGTGTACCAAGTGGCGCTCTTTCCGCTGGCGAAGCCTACGGCCATTGTTCTCAACTGGTGGCTCGGACCGGAGGGGATTACTCTTCTACGAGAGCGGGACTTTCGAGCGTTTATTACAAGGCACGTCGGAGTTGACGGTGCGGATGTCGGACAATTGGAAGCAATCGGCGCGCTGAATTTTCTCGACCTCGACGATATCCTTGTGGTGGATGAGGGGGAATCGATCGACCCTCGTAGTGTTATCACCCTTCCCATCGAAAACGATCGGCCTTTGGTACCGAAGTTTGAACGCTCGCCCGATGACCCGTTCCTGCGGACACTGAATGCTTCCGGAAAGAAATGGGTAATCATCGTCGATACTGCAGGCCGACCATCATTTGTGTTGGACGCACACCATTTTTTGCGCGATTCGCTTTTCAACGCAGCGTCGATTCATCCGGAAACTCACTGGCATCGTCCGATCATAGTAACGAACATACGCACCCCGTTAGGCAGCGTGATTGGACGCATGAAGGTGAAGGCGGAACATCCTGAGGATGATGTCATCGACAACGATATAATCTTGGTTTGGGGAGAACAAAAACGCATAATAACCGGAGCCGATCTTTTGGGGCGCCTCTTACGTGGAATCGTGACCCAAGAGACCAATCGCGTGAAGTGAGCAATTTGGCTCAGACTCTTACCGGCGATTTGGTGGAACCTCAGTCCACTTCAGGCGCTATGGCCTCGCTTCAGGCGCTGTAGCGCCGCTATAGCCGGCAGCATCGGTCAGCGATCGAATTCCGTCCGGCAGCAATGCAAAAGGACAGAACCATGCTCGGCTCGTATGGCGGCAAATTTCCGAAAGCCTTCGAAGAAATTGCCGACAACAAGATCACGGCGCTGCTTGAAACGATCCGCCACGGGGTCATTGCGGGCGTCGCCGGTGGCGTTGCCGAAATAGCATGGGTTATTCTGTATGCCGGAGCGACGGGCGCCAACCCTGCCACGTTGGCGCGCGGTGTGACAACTGCTGCGGGGATGAGCGCGCTCGTCCCCGCTGCTCCAGCAGCATTGGGTGTGACCGTCCATATGACGCTCGCCGTGGCGCTCGGGATCGCACTCTCATTTGGCTGGCGTGCCTTGTCATCGCACCGCTTCGAAACGCCCAGCCCATTTCCATTCATGCTCGCGGCGCTGGTCAGCGTCTGGGCAGTTAATTTCTTCGTTGTGCTGCCGATCATCAGTCCGGCGTTTATTCATCTGGCGCCTTATCCGGTAAGCCTGATGTCGAAAGTGCTGTTCGGGCTCGCGGCCGCGGAAGCTCTTCGCAGGCAAGATGCCACAGTGCCGAAAGCGCAGCCGAAACTGCTGACAAGCCGTACGACGCGACTTCGCTTCCGCAAGGAGGAGTGACTATGACTGAAACAAATTTGGATCGCGCTGTCATCTTTCTCCTGCGCGTCTTCGTGGGCTGGCTCTTTCTTTACGCCGGCAGTTGGCAAATCCTGCAGAATTACAGCGCGGGCGGTTTTCTCAACCACGTCGTGACCTTCCACAGCCTCTTCGCCCTCTTTGCGACGCCAACGATGCTGCCCTTGACCGATTTCCTGATGAAGTGGGGTCATTTGTTGATCGGATTGTCGCTGGTTTTCGGGCTCATGGTCCGGATTAGCGGGCCGTTCGGCATCCTGCTTATGATCACCTACCACTTCGCGCATATGGAGTGGCCGTTCATTCAGGATCACCTCAGCCTCTTCGTGGATTACCACCTCGTCTACGCGATCGTGATCGTCTACCTGATGGCGCATCACGCCGGCCATGTCTGGGGTCTCGACGGGTTGATCGAACGCTTGCCGGTGGTCACGCGTCATCCGGGCCTGCGACCGCTGTTCGCCTGAATTGGCCCGACCCGCGACGCGGCGGAGCACCCGAAGGCAATGACCGACGCCATCTAGCGCGGTTATTGCCTTTCTCCGCATTACCCATCACGCCAGTGCGGCCGATAACCCGACCCTCCCCAACAAGGGGTGAGGGAGCTACAATGGCCTCGATCTCGGGAACCCGCCCATGATGTTCGTCGTTCACGCGCTGGATAAGAAGGACATCCTGCCGACGCGGGCGAAGCATTACCGCGACCATCGCATCCATCTCGACCGCGCCGGCGAGCACGGCGTCGACGTCATCACCGCCGGCACGCTGGTCGCCGACGACGGCGAGACGCCGGTCGGCTCCGTCTTCGTTATCGACGCCAAGGACCGCGCCGCTGCGGATGCGTTCACCCGCAGCGACCCGTATCACATCAACGGCGTATGGGAGCGCGTCGTTACCCACCGTTACAACAAGAAGCGTGGCACGCCCATTTCCAGCCGGCGGTGAGCGAGAACTCGTCATCCTGAGGTGCCCCGCGCGAAGCGCGGGCTTCGAAGGATGCTGCTCAGGCGCCGGGGCCGTCGTTCCTTCGAGGCTCGGCGCTGCGCGCCGAGCACCTCAGGATGACGGAAGTTACCCAGCGGGCTTGCCCATATCGGGTACTTCGATGCCGAGCGCCGTCGCCAGATCGATCTGGTGATCCTGCTCCTGCATCAGGATCTTGCGAATCTGCTCCGCCAGCGCGAATTCGCCGAGCGCTTCGCATTGCCGGATACGGTCGCGGTAGTTGCGGACCGTTTCGTTCTCGTTGTCGAGATCGAAGCGCAGCATCTCCTTGGCGTCCTTGGAGGTCTTCACCGGCCTTGGCGTCACGCTCGGCATCTTGCCGAGATAGTCGATCTGCCGCGAGATCATCAGCGCGTGGTCGAGCTCCTGCTTGGCGTGAAGTTCGAGCTGATTGGCGATGTCCATGTATTCGGCGCCCTTGAGCACCTGGGAATAGACCACGTAGGCGATAATTGCCTGATATTCCCGCGCAAGGTCTTCGTTGAGCAATTCGGCGAGGCGGTCGCGGCTAATCTCATGTTTGGCTTCGGCCATTGGCGTTCTCCTGGGCAATGCCCAACTCTTCGGGCCCAAGACAACGCATTAGCCGGAGGATTGTTCGCCGCCGCCTGACGATGACGATCAGGCCTTCACCTTCTCCCGCAACCCCATCCGCTGCAGCCGGCCGATCACCTCGTCGCAGAAATACGGCAGTTCGTCGATGTAATTGACGAGCGAAATGCCGATGCCGGTGAGGCCGGCCTTGGCGAGATCGGCGAGCTGGCTGGCGACGAGATCGGGATCGCCGATGATCGGCAGACCCCCCATGCCCTGGGCGTACTGGTTGCGCTTTAAGATGTATTCCTGCATCGGCACGGTCTGCGGCGAGATGTTCTTCAGCGCCAGGATGCCGTCCACCGCCGACCAGTCGGCGTGCTCGACGATCGAGTGGTGGAAATACTCTTCGGCTTCCTTTTTCGTCGGCCGGCAGGTGACGACGCCGACCGTATAGCAGCCGATTTCGCGCCCTTGCGCGCGCGCCGCGTCCTGCGCGGTGCGGACCCTCTGCTGGGTGTCTTCGATGGAGGTGCGCGAGGCCTGCAGAAAGAACGCGTCGCAGTTCTTCACCGCAAACGCCTGGCCGCTCGCCGACGCACCGGCATTCATGATCACCGGCCGCGCACCGCCGTAAGGCTTCGGCTTGCCGCGAACGCCCTTCATGTCGAGATACCGGCCCTTGTAGGCAAAGTCCTCGCGATCGGACCAGATCATCTTGATGACGTCGATCCACTCCTGGGCGTACTCGTAGCGGTCCTCGTGGGCGCGCTGCTCGACGCCGAACATGTCGAACTCGCCCTCGTTCCAGCCGACCACGATGTTGAGCCCGAAGCGCCCCTCGCCGATGTGATCGGCGGTGACCATTTCCTTGGCCGCCACCACCGGATTGAAGATCGGTGCATGCACCGTGCCGAACACGGTGATGCGCTTGGTGGAGGCCAGAAGACCGGTCGCCCAGGTGATGGTTTCAAGCGTGGTACCCTGGTAGTCGGTGTCGCCGCCATAGCCCTTCCAGCGCCCAATCGGCAGCAGAAAGTCGATGCCGGCCTCATCCGACATCTGGGCGAGGCGCTTGTTGTCCGGCCAATTGCCCGACCAGCGCTCCGGCACCAGCGTCACCGCGCGGCCCGACGAGCAATTAGGCCCGAACAAACCGATCTGCAATTTATTGTTGCCGTGCATCGCGCGACGGGCAGCGAGCGAGCCGTCGCGCGTTGCGGATGCTGCGGAGGATTCCTGGAGAGCGTGCACTTTCAACCTCGTATGACTGGCTAATGCATATTACCGGCATAGCCACTCCGTTGTCATCGTCCGCGCAGGCGGACGATCCAGTCTTCACCCATTGTCCGTGCTTACTGGATGCTTCCGCCTTCGCGGAGCATGACAATTCTCAGTGTTCATTGAGCGCCGCGCGGACCCGGGTGACAACGGCGGGCGGCGTATTGGCGAGGTCGGCGACCAGCCTCTGTACCTCTTCACCGGTCAGCGGGTCGAGGTCCAAGCCAATCCTTTTCGCGTCCGCCAGAAAACCCTGGTCCTTCATCGTGGCGTCGAAGGCGCGCCGCAAGGCTTGGACACGGTCCGCGGGCACGTCCGGCGGCAGGAAGAAGGGCCGGCCAATGTCGGTGCGCGAAAAAAGCATCGTCAGCGCCTGCCGGTCCGCCGGTGACTTGGCGAGGTCAATCATCAGTGGCACCTCGGGCAGTACAGTGCTGCGTTGCAGCCCGAACTGGGCAATCACTTTGACTTCCTTGTCGGCGAGAAAATGGGCGAGCTGCGCCTTGACGGCTTCCCAGCCGAGCGCCGCAACGCCCTGGGTCTCGCCGCGCTCCATGGCCTGGTTCATCAGCGGCGTCGAGCCGTAGCCGGGCACGATCTTGAACCTGGTGCCGAGGACGGCATTCGTGAGCTGCGGAAAGTCGACCATGGTCGAGCCCGGCGTGGTGCCGCCGACAACGAGCGTTTCGGTCAAGAGTTGGGAGAGGCTCTGCACCGGCGCGGTGTGCCAGACATAGGCCACATAAGGTTCCCGCGTGGTGCTGCCGAGCCAGATCAGCTTGCCGGCGTCGTAGCGCGCGACGTTCGGTTTCAAGAGCGGCTCCGCGGGGATACCGTTGAGCGGAACGCCGATGACGGTGCCGTCCTTGGGGCCGAGCGCGTAGAGCTGATTCGTCATCACAACGCCGCTGGCGGTCGGCTGGTTCTGCACGATGATCGACGGGTTGCCTGGTATATGCGCGCCCATGTGGCGCGCCACCGCGCGCGCGACGAGATCGTAGGTGCCGCCCGGCGCCGAGCCGACGATGAAGCGGATCTGCTTGCCGCGATAAAAACTCGCCGTGTCTTGCGCGTGGGCGGGCAG
>Ga0134125_10010639_pt1 | contig 10324 bp, 8 predicted proteins | sample KB31751_FD_96464 | JGI IMG/M metagenome (GOLD analysis project Ga0134125, IMG submission 96464) | Terrestrial soil microbial communities with excess Nitrogen fertilizer from Kellogg Biological Station, Michigan, USA - KB3-175-1 | ecosystem: Environmental > Terrestrial > Soil > Unclassified ... | reverse complement strand
GTTCAATGTCGATCGAATCCGCGAAGACTTCCCGATTCTCCGCGAGAAAGTTCATGGGAAGCCGCTGGTTTATCTCGACAACGCTGCGACAAGCCAGAAACCCAAGGCAGTCATTGACTCGCTGGTTGACTACTACACTCACTACAACGCAAACGTTCATCGCGCCGTACATCTGTTAAGCACTCGCGCGACGGCGGCTTGCGATGATTCGCGGGAAAAGGTCCGGCGCTTTATCAACGCCGGCTCGACGAACGAGATCGTCTTCGTCCGCGGCACGACAGAAGGGTTGAACCTTGTCGCCCAGACGCATGGCCGCCAAAACATCGGGCCTGGCGATGAGGTGCTCATCTCCGGGCTGGAGCACCACTCGAATATCGTTCCCTGGCAGATCCTCTGCGAGGAGAAACAGGCGCGCCTGCGCGTTGTTCACATCGACGACCGCGGTGTCGTTCCGCTCGACGAATTCGAAAAGGCGCTGCACGAGCGCACGCGACTGGTGGCCATCTCGCACGTTTCGAACGCTCTTGGGACAGTTAATCCGCTGGCCGATATGATCAAGATGGCGCACCGTTGGAACGCTCCGGTGGTGGTGGACGGCGCGCAAGCGGCGCCACACATGCACGTGGATGTACGCGCACTTGACGCTGATTTCTACGCTTTTTCCGGACACAAGCTCTTCGGGCCGACAGGCATTGGCGTTCTCTATGGTAAAGAAGCGCTGTTCAATGCCATGCCGCCGTTTCAAGGTGGGGGCGACATGATCCGCTCGGTCACTTTTGAGAAGACCACCTATAACGATTTGCCATACAAATTCGAGGCAGGGACGCCGGACATTGCGGGCATTATCGGTCTCGGCGCGGCGATCGATTACGTCAACGACGTTGGCATGGATGCGATTGCGGCATACGAACAGGAACTGCTGGAATATGCGACGGACGCCGTGTCCCAGCTAGAGGGCGTTCGAATCATTGGGACCGCGCCAAACAAAGCCAGCGTGATTTCTTTCGTGGTGGATAACGCCCATCCCCACGATGTAGGAACGGTTCTCGATCGGGAGGGCATTGCAGTACGAACCGGCCACCACTGTGCGCAGCCCGTGATGGATCGCTTTGGGATTGCCGCCACCACGCGAGCATCACTGGCGTTCTATAACACAAGAGAAGAAGTGGATGCGCTGATTGCTGGAATCCGCAGAGTGCAGGAGTTCTTTTCCTAATGTCCGATTTAAACGATCTCTATCAGGAAACGATCATCGACCACAGCAAGCGGCCCCGCAATAAGGGCGAAGTCGAGCAAGCGACCCATAGCGCTGAGGGCTACAATCCGCTATGCGGCGATCGCGTCCAGGTACAGCTCAAAATCGAGAACGGACACATTCTGGGAATTGGTTTTCGTGGCGCCGGCTGCGCCATTTCGACAGCTTCAGCTTCCCTGATGACCGAAGCGATGAAAGGCAAGACCCCGGAAGAAGTGGAGATAGCATTCCGGAAGTTCCGTGACTTGTTGACCGAAGACCAGGCGCCCGCTCCCGATCTCGGCAAGCTGGCGGTCTTCTCCGGTGTTCGCGAATATCCGATGCGGGTGAAATGCGCGACTCTCGCGTGGCATACGCTTCGCGCAGCGCTACGCGGCGACCCCCAGGCCGTATCGACGGAGTGAACCATGCCTCAAGACCTTCACGCCAGCATAGTCGAGATACTTAAGACGATTTACGATCCGGAGATTCCGGTCAATATCTACGAACTTGGCCTCGTTTACGATGTGCAGGTCACGAGCGAGGGAGGCGTAGTGGTCACAATGACATTGACAGCGCCCAATTGTCCGGTCGCCGGGAGTTTGCCGCAGCAGGTCGAACAAAGAATTTTGCGGGCTGAGGGCGTTACATCGGCCAAAGTCGACTTGGTTTTTGATCCGCCCTGGGACATCAGCAAAATGTCCGACGTCGCCAAAGTGACTCTCGGTTTCGATCTTGGTCCGGATACCGTTCCGCTTTCAAAGATACGTTGATGAAACTTAGTTCTCACGAGGAATACGGATTGCGCTGCCTATTGCAGGTCGGTCGTCAAGGCCCGAATGGCAGCGCGACTATCCCGGAGATCAGCCGCAAGGAAGGCCTCTCAACGCCATACGTGGCCAAATTGATGCGCATCCTGAGGCGGGGCGGGTTGGTGAAGGCTGCTCGAGGCAACGTCGGCGGCTACACGCTGGCGCTTCCTCCCGAACGCATCTGGGTCGCCGATGCGCTTACCGTTCTTGGCGGCCGCATGTACGAAGACGATTTCTGTGAGCGGCATTCCGGCGCACAGGCCAGTTGCGCGCATTCGACGGGCTGTTCCATCCGCTCTCTTTGGCGCGACCTGCAGGGCGCCATTGATAGCGTATTGCGTACAACTACCCTTCAAGACTTGCTGTATTCCGGGCATGGAGCTCGAACAAGCGCCCCTTTGCCGAGCGATCTCGTTCCTCTCCACGACCGCATTAAGCGCGGCCCCACGAATCCCGTTTCAAAATAGAAAGGCCTTCGCGGCCTCCGCTATAAGAGGCCAGAACGGGAGTGCGATTATTTTCGAGCAATGCTTATCGACGTGAATGCCGTCGCTTTATGCCCGACCGCGTCCTCAACGGAAAGAGCAACACTGGGCGTTTTTCCCGGAGGCAGGTCCGGCATCGTGAGCCGCTCTTTAACTACGCCATTCTCAGTAACTTGCTCGCTCGTTTTGGGAGTGGCTGCGCCGAGGCTCATTACATAGCGATACGGCGGTGTTCCGCCGCAACCAGCGCGCCAGCGGTGACAGCACTTCCCGGAAGGCCTGCCGTAGAAAGCACTTCAATTCCAGAGACACGCAAGCGATAGTCGAACTACTTGCGTGTGTCGAGACGGTTGTGCCAAACACGCCTAGAAGCAAAGACAATACGTCTTTGCCCCGCTAAAATTGCTTCTCGCAGGCCTCATCGTGGCCGTCCACCAGTCCGGCGATGATGATTTGCATGAGGCTCTTGCAGTCACGCATTCTTCACAGGCGCTGGCGTGGCGGGCTGACCTTCGAAGAGAGCAGATCCCTCCAGGGACCCCGCACGCATTTTCAGGTATTTTGCAATCTGCTGCAGTTCGTTGATGGACTGCTCGTCCAACGCGATATTGAGGCCGTGCGCTTTCGTTGCGTCTGAAATCGTCGTAGAGGTGGAAGCCGCAAGTCCCAGCAATCCAAACGCAGCGCGTTCAATCAGAACCGCGGGCGGATAAATGGCGCCGGTAATCGCTTCGATTTCAGGAGCCTCTTTCTCGACGCGAGACTCCACGGCGGAAATAATTGTTGCGGTCCTGACCGTATCTCTCGCAATACTCGCAAAAACGTGCTCAATGTTATGAAATCCGAATCCCATTGTTTCTCCTTGTTGCTATGCAGCCGGCCGACCGGAGCTACGAGATATATCACGCGAAAGGAACACCGGCGACGAGGCGGCATCCGCGCCACCGGCAAGCGTTAGAAGACGACGGCGCAGTTACCGGCGAAAACTCGCTGCTCATTGTTGTACCCGATTCAATTTGCAATCCGCCGGACACGGCCCGCTACTTTGATAGAGATTTCTTCGGTGCAAATAGGAGCACGCTCATCGTTGGCGTGAACACGTTATTACTTTACCCGGCATCGAGAGGGACTTCCAAACGGGGCCGCCGCACGCCGATGCGCAGGTTGTCGGTTGACCATCATGGTCAGAGACTAGTTTTTGATGAGCACCAGTGGCGCTTGTTCCGCGCCGGCGACGTGCTCGAAAAACGTCTTTACTTCCGGGTATCGTTCGGCCGGGATGGTCGCGGCCGAGATGTCCAATTCTTCCGTGAAGAGAAGGTCGCCGGCTTCGAGTTTGTAAGTCGATGAATATTTTCCAAAGGGAGCTGTGAAACTTGCGGCATCCGGCATCTCATCGACCTTAAAGCTGGAGGGCAGTTTCACCCGCACCTGCTTGTGGTAACACTCGGCATCGAGCGCCACCGGAGTGGTTCGCGGATCGGTCTGGACCACAAACCCGTTCCAGCGCTGCACGATCGACGGCCGAAACACCAGCAGCCGCTGCTGCATAATTTGGGCATAACTCGGAGCCTTGAACGCGATATCGAGGCCGAACTGCTCTTTTTCGAAGGCATCTTTCGTTTCAAGCTGAGTCAGATTGACCTCCTTTGCAGTTCCGGTAAGCCAGGATTCCATCTGCTTCTGAAAATCCGCCTGTTGTTCGTGCGAGTAGATGCGGCGAATGTCGGCCGCCCGTTGGCCCCGATTCCGCTCCGTCAATGTGGCGTCGAGTTCGCCGGTATCCGACAGCACGGCCGTGATGGTGATATCGGAGCGATTCGTTTCCGGCGGCGCGGAAGGCACTTGAACGATGCCGCCCCGCTCTCCCGCAACGATCAGCGCAAAGCTTCCCTGCTCGTCGTCCGGTAGGTCCCCAACAGGCGTGCTCTCATCGGTTGGATCGAAGAAAAGCAGGCGTCCTATCGATGGATCTGGCAGCACGGACGGAGTGGATATCTCATTCCCCACTTTCACGGCGATGATGGCGTGGTTGAACTGGTAAGGTGACGCCCACTCCGGACGCACATGGTCCCGATCCCCGGAAAAGATATTGACAAGATACGAATCGATGCCGGCGACTTTCAACATCGCCCGCATCAAATTTGCTTTATCCTTACAGTCTCCATACTGCTTCGCGAATACATCCGACGCGAGGTGCGGCTGGAAACCGCCGCCGCGCGCAAGGTTGATCTCAATCGCGACATACTTGATGTTCTGGACGTAATGGCCAATCGCCTGAAGGCGCTCATAATCGGTTTTAGCCGGCGCGATCAGTTCCTTTACCTTGGCGGTCAGCGGCTCGTTCGCTTCTGCCTGCGGATCGGTCAGCGTGCTCATCCAGGCGGAAACATCCCGCCACGTACCCAGGTTTCGGGCGTTCGGGCTACCGTCCGGCGGAGTGAAGATCACGCCCAGATGAGGCGCGAGCGAGTGCAGGCTCGGACTGTCCGGTTCTTTCTTGATCAACGGCAGATCGCGCAATTCCCAGGTGAACGTGCTCCCTTCAACATGAGGCGCAATCGCGGCATGATTAAACATCGTGCCCTTGGCGGTCCACCCCGAGGGCAGCGTGACGGCGTACCGCGAGAGCAGGACCGGTGCACGCCCCTGGAAGGACCAGTTGACCTGCGGCACAATGGGGGTTTCCTCCAATTCGGCCGACCAGGCGAATGTAGATCCTACTTCCGGGTTGCGCGCTTCGATAAAACGCACGCGGAGTTCGTCATATAGTTCGAAGCTCGCCTGCATGGCGGCATCGACCGTGTTGTCCTTGCCATAGGCTTTTACGAATCCGTTCGGCTCCACCAGCCAGGCGCGGAAGTCCCGGATTTTGCTGTTCCCTTTCAGATAGGGAATGCTTGCCATGGCATCGCGCCGGCCTTCGAGTTTCGTCACCCGAACCGCCTGGCGGAATTGAGTGATTGTTCTTCCGGTCACATCAATAGAAGCACGCGCCTCATCGAGCAGCGTGACCGAACGCACCTCGGCCGGATAAACCGGCAGCGAGCGCCCGCTGATTTCCCGAACCCAATCCGGCGCGGTGTCGGCCGCCTGAAGAGAGGCCGCGGCCGCGAATAGCCCCAGATAAATGAGTTTTCGCATGGCTCCCGTTACTTCGCTCCCGCCACTGTGGCCGTCTGCATCTTTAGAGTCATCAGATGCGAATCGCGGTCGTGAATGCCATCGAACAACTTCTTCAGACTCGGGTAACTTGTCCGCGGCAGGAGAATATTTCCGCCTTTGCCGACGATCAACTCGCGGTGATAGAGCAGATGGTTATCGGAGGTCTTGAGTATCTTCACGGTATAACTGCCGACGGGGTCGAAAGTCAGGCCTCCGGGGGCATCCGCGTGATCGAGATCGAATCCATTCGGCGTTTGAATGTTGACGTCTTCAATCTCAGACCAGGGATAGTCCCAGTAGATGTCGTAACGCCGGTCGCCGCTCGAATACCGCGCAGCTTCGTTAAATTCGAAGAACGCGGGAGTCACAAAGAGGCGCTTGCCGGTACGCGTGGCGTAACCTTGGACTTTGACGTGATAGGCGAGCGAAACTGGCTGCATAAGATCGGTGGGATCGCTCAATTTGATTTGAGTTACTTCCGCGCCCGGCAATCGATTCTTTACGTCAGTCCGGAGTTGCTCCTCGCGATCGGGCACGGATCGGTCCGTATTTTGCCAGCGCCAGGTCTCGGCCGGATGTCCGGTTAGAAGTTCGGTGACGTCTCCCTCCAATGTGCCCTCTTCGTTGAGACGCAGCCTGGCTGTGCGCTGATGTTGCGACGAGAGCGGAGCCGTGAGCGGATTGCTCACCCATTCGGGATTCTTATCGTCGGTGATTAGCGCGTCTACTCCCTCTTCCTGCCATCGCGTTCGCCCCGGCTCGATATAACGCGACACAGGTCGTATAACCGCCAGCGCCCATTTACCTTGACGGCTATGTCGCTGGCCGACAGGTAATATGTGCTCATTAAGGTCTTTGCAAAGAACATGGATCCGCGGTCGGGCAAGTAGGCAACCCTAGCCTCAAACCCCGACGCCATGGCCAGCGCCGCGAACGCAAGTTGTATGTCCATCGGCGTTCCGATGCCACGCTTGAGAGTGTCGGCTGTATTGTGATTCTCCTTCGCGGCCTGGCGGTCGGCCTCGGTCACCGAATTGCCGCTCAGATCCTTGATATTTTTCTGGCAGTAAATGTCGATGAGCCGCAGTTGATGCTCGGGTGACTTGGCGGCGGCAGTGATTTGAGCGGCAAGCGCCTTCACGTCTCCATTCACCTTAATGAGCGGCTTGTAGACACCGTAGAGGCGTTTCCCTTCCGATTTCCAGAACTTCTCCGGAGTCTCCTTCTTATCCAATTCGTAATAGATCAGTACCCAGGACCGGACCTGATCGGCGGGTGGCGAATCCGGTTCTTCGCGATAGGCCGAAATATTATTCACCGTCGATGTGAAATAGCCGCCTCGCTCCGCCTGAAACGGCGGAAGGTCTATGTTAAACGGCTGGTACCGCATTCGATACGGGAAATAGGGGTTATTCAGCGGCTTCAAATGATAAATGAGGTGTTCGATGGGAATATCGCGCTGGCCCGGCAGTCGAACGTAATTTGCCAGTTCGTCGTCGTGATTCTCGCGCCACCGGTATTCAATGATTGCTCCGGGCTTCACTCCGGGCATGGCGAACGACCTTGCGTGAATCTTGCGGCCACCCGCTTTCACCACAACCCGATCGAACACCGCGTCTTTTGCCAGTTCCTGAATGGATCCATCGGGCTCAATCGTCCGAGCCGCCAAATCGCTGATGTGCGTTTTTCTCGAATAGTCGATATCGACCGTGCCGAATTCTTTGACGCCGCGATCGGTAAAGATTTTGATCCGCAGGTAATGCGTGTACAGCGTGTACGGATACTGGTTGTTCGTGGCGGCATCGGCGACCGTCACGTCCCAGAACAGAGCTTCCGCGTCCGCGGCCGGATCGACACGCGGCGTTTTCAGAGCAAGGTCTTCAGGGGATATGGGCTTCCAATCCATTGCCCACGACGGGGCCGTCCACAAACACGTGGAAAGAATACAAAGCGATAGCAGTTGTTTCAAAAGTCACCTACGAGAGACTCGTCTGAGTGAGGCGACCATAACAGATGCCCTGGCGAGCCAAGATACAAATGTGCGTTTAGTATAGCCGAGCACAAGCTGTATCAGCTATAGGCATATACCTAAGTAAGTCCTATAAGTTTTCGTAGAACTGTATAGCGATAACCTTATCGCAAAGGCGGGATTGTTAGATTTATAACGCGAGCCCTGATCCTCTGCGGCTCAGCGGCGGTTCGATATGAGCCACGAAGCACCCGTAGAGCATGAGGCGGCCCGGTGGCATCCTGGATACGAGATAGTGGAAACACCCCGCAACTCAAAACATGTCGATCCGTAAACCAATTTGTACAGTTCTATTTCTTCTTAGCTGCAGCGTAACGGCCATTTGGGCGCAGGAGCCTTCCGGACAAACTCCGCCTTACAAGCAGACGAACTTGCCGGTCGAGGAGCGCATTCACGATTTGCTGGGCCGCATGACCGTTGCCGAAAAGGCGCGCCAACTCGACATGTACGCCGGGATTCCGGATCTGGTGGACAAGGCCACGAACCGGACCCACGCGGCGCCCGACGCAGTTTTCCGGACGGACAGAGCGGAACAACTGTGGGGCAATCTCGGCGTAGGCAGCATTCATGATCTGTATCCACCCAACGCGACGCTTTCCAACGGTATCCAGAGGTGGGTCATGGATCACTCGCGTCTCGGCATTCCGGCGCTGTTCATCGAAGAAGGACTGCATGGATATATGGGTTTCAACGAAACGCTCTTCCCCGCCCCTATCAATTTGGCGGCGACTTGGAATCCGGAGCTTGCGAAAGAAACCGGCGCGGCAATCGCCTCAGAAATGCGCGCCGTGGGGGTCGATATGGTGCTGGGCCCAGTGCTTGACGTCGCACGCGATCCGCGCTGGGGACGTGTCGAGGAAGACTTTGGCGAAGATCCGTACCTGAGCGGCCGGATGGGCCTGGCTTACGTCGAGGGCGCGCAAGGCTCGTCACTGGCTACGGATCATACTGTTGTCGCTGAACCGAAGCATTTCGCCGCGTACGGCGTTCCGGAAAGCGGAACCAATACATCGCCTGCACATGCTGGCGAGCGCGAACTCCGCACCATTCTTTTGAAGTCGTTCGAGCCGGCCATTCGCAACGGGCAGGCCATGGGCGTGATGGCCGCCTACAACGAGATCGACGGAATACCGTGTACAGCAAATCCTTTGCTGTTGCTCGATATTCTGCGCAAAGAATGGGGATTCCGGGGATTCGTTCTCTCGGATCTCGGCGCAATCCGTGAACTGGTCGACAAGCACCGCGTGTCGGCGAACGCGAAGGCAGCCATCGCGCTGGCGCTGAACTCCGGCGTGGACATGCAGTTCTACGATTTCAAGCACGACGTCTTTCAAGACGCGATCGTCTCCGGCATCAAGGACGGCACGCTTGCGCCGGAGGCGCTCGACCGGGCCGTCTCGTCCGTTTTGCGCGTGAAGTTCGAGTTGGGATTATTCGACCATCCGGCGATTGATCCCGATCTGGACGCCAAAGTGCGGCGCAGTCCGGCGCATTTGGCGTTGTCGCTCGAATCCGCCCGTCAATCCATGTGCCTACTGAAGAATGACGGTCATCTGCTGCCGCTCTCGAAAACACTCCAGCACATCGCGGTGATTGGGCCGAATGCGGACGTCGCTAGATTGGGCGATTACTCCGATGCGGCGCAAGGCAAGCATGTCACGATGCTCGATGGAATCCGGGCACTGGCGCCCCATGCCCAGATCGCCTTCAATGACGGCGCCGCTATTCCTGCCGCCGTCGCGACCGCAAGCAGGGCTGACGTCGTAATTCTCGGGTTAGGAGAGAAGCAAGGCATTTCGGGAGAAGGCTTCGACCGTTCGAATTTGAACCTTCCCGGCAATCAGGAGCAATTGCTCGAAGCCATTGCGGCGACTGGCAAACCGGTCGTGCTCGTTTTGCAAAACGGACGGCCGCTGACGATCACGTGGGCCGCAAAGCACATTCCGGCGATTCTCGAGGCATGGTATCCGGGCGAGTTCGGCGGCCGGGCCATTGCGGAGACGCTCTTTGGCGACAACAACCCCGCCGGAAGAATCACGATTACGTTTCCGCAGACAGTGGGACAACTGCCCGATTTCTATAACTACCATCCGTCCAAAGTGCTGAAGTACATCGACAGCAACGGTAAGCCGCTGTTTCCGTTTGGCTACGGCTTGAGTTACAGCACCTTCCAATACGATCGCATTTCCGCGATTGCCCCACCGGCCGGCAGCAAGGCGGATATCACGGTCTCGGTGGACGTGACGAACACCGGCGCCCTCGCGGGAGATGAGGTCGCCCAGCTTTATATTCGCGACGACGTGAGCAGCGTAGAGACGCCGATCAAAGCGTTAAAGGGATTCTTGCGCGTTCATCTCAAAGCCGGCGAAACCCGAACCGTAACGTTCCATGTCGCGCAGAATCAGTTGGCTGTCTGGAATACAAAAAGGCAATGGGCGATTGAGCCCGGCGAGTACGCCGTCATGGTGGGCGGATCGTCAGTGGACATTGCACAACAGACGAAGTTCAGGCTGAACTAAAGCCCGCTTCGCTCGCCTTGCGCCGTCAATTTTACGGTGTTCGCCTAGCTGGAAGAAACACTTCAAAATCGAGAGTCGTC
>Ga0134125_10010638_pt1 | contig 10325 bp, 10 predicted proteins | sample KB31751_FD_96464 | JGI IMG/M metagenome (GOLD analysis project Ga0134125, IMG submission 96464) | Terrestrial soil microbial communities with excess Nitrogen fertilizer from Kellogg Biological Station, Michigan, USA - KB3-175-1 | ecosystem: Environmental > Terrestrial > Soil > Unclassified ... | reverse complement strand
GCCATCCGCGCATTCGGCGGCGCATGGACCCATGCGGCGAAACTTGCGCTCGACATCGCGCTGCCGACCTTGTGCGTGTCCTGCCGCGAGCCGGTCGAGGGCGACGGCGTCTGCGCCGAATGCTGGGGCAAGCTCTCGTTCATCGAGCCGCCCTACTGCCCGCGGCTCGGCATTCCCTTTGTCTACGATCCCGGTCCCGACATGCTGTCGATGGAGGCGATCGCAAGCCCACCGGCCTACCAGCGCGCCCGCGCTGCGGTGCGTTATGACGAAGTGGCGCGCACGCTGGTGCATGCGTTAAAGTACCAGGACCGCACCGATCTCGCGCCCGCCATGGGCCGCTGGATGGCGCGGGCCGGCCGCGAGCTGCTCGCCGGCGCCGACATGCTGATCCCGGTGCCGCTGCACTGGCGGCGGGCCTGGCACCGCCGCTACAACCAGTCGGGCGCGCTGGCGCGGGTCATCGAGCGGCAAAGCGGCGTGAAACTCCGCGGCGACATCCTGCAGAGGGCGCGCGCGACCGAGCAGCAGGTCGGCCTGTCGCGTCCGCAGCGGGCCAGCAATGTGCAGGGCGCATTCAAGGTATCCTCCGAGCGGCAGTCCGAGATCGCCGGCCGCAGGCTGGTCCTGATCGACGATGTCCTGACCTCCGGCGCCACCACCGACGCCTGCGCCAGGGCGCTGCTGCGCGCCAAGGCGGCGCAGGTCGACGTGCTGGTCTTTGCCCGGGTTGTGGACACCCCCAAAGCTCCCATATAATTCAAAAATCTTTCAGAATCAGAGCGCGAGATGACCGCTGCTATCGAAATATACACCCGCCCGGGCTGCGGCTATTGCTCAGCCGCCAAATCGCTGCTGACCCGGAAACAGGCCACCTTCACCGAATACAATGTCGCCATGGATCCGACCTACCGGCAAGAGATGTATGATCGTGCGGGGGCGGCCTCGACCTTTCCGCAGATTTTCATCGGCGAAACACACGTCGGCGGCTGCGACGAGCTCTACGCGCTCGATCGCGCCGGCAAACTCGATGCCCTTCTTGCGGGAGAAAAGGCCTCATCATGAGTGCTGACGACACTTTCACCGCCGCGATGGTGCAGATGCGCACCAGCCTGTTGCCGGGACCGAGCCTCGAGCAAGGCACCAAACTGATCAGGCAGGCCGCCGCGGCCGGAGCGGACTATGTGCTCACCCCCGAAGTGAGCAACATGATGCAATTGAACCGCAAGGCGCTGTTCGAGCATCTTTCGAGCGAACAGAACGATCCGTCGCTGAAGGCCTATCAGGCGCTCGCGGCCGAATTGAAGATATATCTCCACATCGGCTCGCTGGCGCTGCGCTTCTCGCCGGAGAAGGCGGTCAACCGCTCGTTCCTGATCGGGCCCGATGGCAAGGTGCTCGCGAGCTACGACAAGATCCATATGTTCGACATCGATCTGCCGGGCGGCGAGAGCTATCGCGAATCCGCCAATTACCAGCCCGGCGAAACCGCCGTGATCTCCGATCTGCCCTGGGGCCGCATCGGCCTGACGATCTGCTACGATGTGCGCTTCCCGGCGCTCTATCGCGCGCTCAGCGAAAGCGGCGCGTCCTTCATCACGGTTCCCTCCGCCTTCACCCGCAAGACCGGCGAAGCGCATTGGCATGTGCTGTTGCGCGCCCGTGCCATCGAGACCGGCTGTTTCATCTTCGCGGCGGCGCAAGGGGGCTTGCACGAAAACAAGCGCGAAACGTTCGGCCACTCGCTGATCGTCGATCCCTGGGGCGAGATTCTCGCCGAAGCAGGCGTCGAGCCGGGCGTGATCATGGCCAAGATCGATCCCTCGAAGGTCGAGACGGCGCGGAAGGCCGTGCCGTCATTGCAGCATGGCCGTCGCTTCAGTGTCGCCGATCCGAATGCGGGGCCGGAACATCTGCATCTCGTGCGGGGATCGGCATGATCCGCTACTCGCTCCGGTGCGAAAGCCACCACACCTTCGAAAGCTGGTTCCAGAGTTCGTCGGCCTTCGAGTCGCAGGTCAAGCGCAAGCTTGTGAGCTGCCCGATCTGCGGCTCGGCCAAGGTCGATCGAGCCATCATGGCACCGCGGATCATGAGCGGGAAGGGCCGCGAGAGCGTGCCGCAAGCGACCGCGCCGACGCCGGAAGCACCGGCAGCGGCGCAGACCTCGCTGATGATGGCGCAGGAGCGCGAGCTGCGCACCAAGCTGAAGGAATTGCGCGACCACATCATCAAGAACGCCGACAATGTCGGCGAACGTTTCCCCAACGAAGCGCGGAAAATGCACTACGGCGAGATCGAGCATCGCCCGATCTATGGCGAGGCCTCGCCGGACGAGGCCCGCGCGCTCATGGAAGAAGGCGTCGAGGTTTCGGCGCTCCCTGTGCTGCCGGAAGACCGGAACTGACGCGTTGGCGCCATTCCGGGGCACGCGAAGCGTGAACCCGGAATCTCGCGCCGCAACGTCTAGATTCCGGGTTCGATGCTCGCGCATCGCCCCGGAATGACAACCGCAAGGCCCCCGCCCATGCCCCCGATTTCCTTTTCATCCTGGCAGGTTTGGGCGGTGCTCTCGGCCGTCTTTGCCGCGCTGACGGCGATCTTTGCCAAGATCGGCGTTGAGGACATCAATTCCGATCTCGCCACGCTGATCCGCACCGTGGTCGTGCTAATCGCACTGTCGCTGGTCCTCTATGCGAGCGGGCGCATCGCGCATCCCGGTCCGATCGGAGCGAAGAGCTGGCTTTTCCTGCTGCTGTCAGGGCTCGGCACCGGCGCCTCCTGGCTGTGCTATTTTCGCGCACTCAAACTCGGCCCCGCGACGCTGGTCGCGCCGATCGACAAGCTGAGCGTTGTGCTGGTGGCACTGTTCGGCGTGGTGTTCCTGGGCGAGCGGCCGTCGCTCAACGGCTGGCTCGGGATCGCCCTGATTTCCGCCGGCGCAGTACTGATTGCCGTCAGGCGCTAGTACAGGGGCGCCAAGTGCTGGGTGGCCCGAATGGAAGCAAGAAGCTGGCAACCTGTCGTCCCTGCGAAAGCAAGGGACCCATAACCACAGCATCTAATTTGCGGCATGGCGCCTAAACAAGCAGATCACTTAGATCGCGCCACTCAAGATTTTCTTTCTCGATCAACTCGATCTTCCAATCGCGCTTCCAGCGTTTGAGCTGCTTCTCCCGCGCGATTGCCTCTTCCGCTCGTTCATAGCTTTCCACGTAGACAAGCCGAAAGACACCGTACTGCTTCTCAAATAAAGAGCCCTTGCCGCTTCGGTGCTGTTCTAGGCGTTTCGGCAGCGAATTTGTAACTCCGATGTACAACGTGCCGTGGCGCCGGCTGGCGAGGGTGTAGACATGGTACATGCGTGCCGCCCGACCCCAATGGAGCACCACTTATATCAAACAACTTCAGCCTGTGATGATGGGTCCCTGCTTTCGCAGGGACGACAGCGTGCCTTTTTCGACGCCCCTCACACCATCTCTTCCGCGATCACCATGTAGTTCACGTCCACGTCGGTAGAGAGGCTCCATTTGTCGGCGAAGGGGCTGTAGACCACGCCGGTTTCCTCGGTGACCACCAGACGGCTGTCGAGCAGGTGTTTGGCGAGTTCATCGGGCGTGACGAACTTGTCCCATTGATGCGTGCCGCGCGGCAGCCAGCGCAGCACATATTCCGCTCCGACGATGGCGAGCGCAAAGCTCTTCCAGTTGCGGTTGATGGTCGAGACCACCATGAGCCCGCCGGGCTTGAGCATCGCAGCGCAGCGCTTGAGGAACAGGCCGACATCGACGACATGCTCCACCACTTCCATGGCCAGCACGACATCGAAGCGCTCGCGCGCGTCGATCTCTTCCACCGTCGTGCAGCGGTAGTCGATGGAGAGATGACCGCGGTCGGCATGCAGCCTGGCCGCGGCGATATTGGACGGAGACGGATCGATGCCGATCACCTGCGCCCCCAACCGGGAGAGCGGCTCGCACAACAGCCCCGCACCACAGCCGATGTCGAGGATGCGCAGGCCTGAGAGACAGCTCAGGCTTTTGGCGTTGCGCGAAAACTTGCGGCAAGCGGCGTCGCGGATATAAGCGAGCCGCAACGGGTTGATCCTGTGCAGGGGCGCCATCTTGCCCTTGGGGTCCCACCACTCCTGCGACAGCTTCGAAAACTTGGCGACCTCCGCCGGATCGACCGTCGAGCCCGGTGCGCCTGGGATGATGTTGGTGTCCTGCTGTATGGTCATACTGAACTCTTGCGCCTAGCTATCGCGCGGTAATGGCGTTGCGAAACGCCAGCGGCGACGCGATCGTCCTGATGGTCTGCCTGCCCTCGCCGACGCCCAAGATCGTCACATTGCCATAATTGAAGATGCGGCCCGAAATACTTTGGTCGACATCAACACTCTCGATCTTGCTGAGCGCGATCTCGAAGGTACGCCGCCTGACGAAGCCCGTCTTGTGCACCACCCGGCGGTCTGTGACGTCGGTTTCGGTCGTGAGCCGACGAAACCAGGCTCTAATGGTCCAATACAGCGCCACGACGGCGACCACCGCGGCGATTCCCCAGCACAACTGGATGAGACTGGTCGTTACCATCATCTGGGACAGGATCAAGAACACCAGCACCACGATCCAGGCAATGATCGCGGGCAGATAAAAGATCCAATGCGCATTGGTGGAGTAGAGGACCGTCTCGCCGGGCTGCAGGATCTGATCGACATAACGCCCCATCAACTCGCCTCACCTGACTGAACACCGACCCTTTACCCGGTCCGAACCCGCCGCTGCCAGCTGCGAAGAGGAACCCGCTTGCTCCCGGCCGCCGGCCTCTGTATAGCGCGTTTCGGCCCGGGTGCCTTCCGCTTTTGCGCCGGGCCAGGAACTTATCCTCTTTGGAGAACGCGCGCGTCGTCATGGGCCGCCTCGTGATGAAGTTCGGCGGCACATCCGTCGCCAATATCGACCGTATCCGCAACGTCGCACAGCACGTGAAGCGCGAGGTCGATGCCGGGCACGAAGTTGCCGTCGTAGTCTCTGCCATGTCCGGCAAGACCAACGAACTGGTGGCCTGGTGCAGCGAAGCTTCGCCGATGCACGATGCCCGCGAATACGATGCGGTGGTCGCATCCGGTGAGCAGGTCACATCGGGTCTGCTCGCCATCACGCTGCAGAGCATGGGCATCCAGGCCCGCTCCTGGCAGGGCTGGCAGATCCCGATTCAAACCAGCGACGCCCACGCCTCGGCGCGGATTCTCGATATCGACGGCACCGAGTTGATCAAGCGCTTCCGCGAGCGCAAGGAGGTCGCGGTGATCGCGGGCTTCCAGGGCATCAACCCGCAGACCGGGCGAATCACGACGCTCGGGCGCGGCGGCTCGGACACCTCGGCGGTGGCCATCGCAGCCGCGATCAAGGCCGACCGTTGTGACATCTACACCGATGTCGACGGGGTCTACACGACGGACCCGCGCGTTGTTCCAAAGGCGCGCCGGCTCGACAGGATCGCCTTCGAAGACATGCTGGAGCTGGCCTCGCAGGGTGCCAAGGTGCTGCAGGTCCGTTCGGTGGAACTCGGCATGGTGCACAATATGCCGATCTTCGTCCGATCCAGTTTCGATAAGCCGGAAGACATCGATCCGCACGCCAATCAGCCGCCGGGCACGCTGATCTGCAGCGAGGAGCAAATCATGGAAAGCCACGTCGTCACCGGGATCGCCTTCTCCAAGGACGAGGCCCAGATTTCCGTGCGCCAGATCGAGGACAAGCCGGGCGTGGCCGCCGCGATCTTCGGACCGCTCGCGGACGCCAATATCAACGTCGACATGATCGTGCAGAACGTCTCCGAGGACGGCAAGACCACCGACCTCACCTTCACGGTCCCGGCTTCGGACTATGGCCGCGCCCGCGACACCATCACCTCGGCCAGGGACAAAATCGGCTATGCGCGCTTCGACAGCGCGACCGATGTCGCCAAGGTCTCGGTGATCGGCGGCGGTATGCGCAACCACGCCGGTGTGGCGGCCAAGGCATTTGCGGCGCTGGCGGCGCGCAACATCAACATTCGCGCTATCACGACCTCCGAGATCAAGTTTTCGGTACTGATCGACGCCGCCTATACCGAGCTTGCCGTGCGCACGCTGCACTCGCTCTACGGTCTGGACCAAGCGTAGAAATATTTTTCCTTGAAGCGCCGCAAGGGGCGCCACAGATAGATTTCATCAATTTGCGCGTGATCTGATCGGCGAGACGCCCTCGTTTGACAGATGACGCACTTCGCTGGCGCAACATATGTTGGCTGCAACGACCTTGCTCGTTGCTGGCGGGCGTTTTGCTTGGCAAAACAAGCGTCAATTGGCTATACGGCCACAGGATGAGCCTCCGCAAACTGTGCCGTAGTTCCTGGCTATCCTGATTTGGGTCGCATAGGGGCTGGACGGCGCCGGATGAACAAATTTGTTGGCTTTTTGAGTTTGACGCCTGCTCCCGCCCACACGCCGGGCTGGCGCTTAGGATGGGGATGAGAGCACATGCGAAGCGCGTCGGGAGGCCCCCGCGTCCTGTTGAGACGGCTTCGCGAAACCATGGCGGAGCAGGTCAGCGCCCAGGAGCGATTGGACAAGATCGTGGTGCTGATCGCCGCCAACATGGTGGCGGAGGTCTGCTCGGTCTATGTGCTGCGCGTCGACAACACGCTCGAGCTCTACGCCACCGAAGGCTTGAACCGCGACGCCGTGCACCACACTGTGCTGACCGCGCATGAGGGCCTGGTCGGCCTCGTCGCCAGCGAAGCCACGCCGCTCAACTTAAGCGACGCCCAGAGCCACCCGGCCTTTTCGTTCCGGCCCGAGACCGGCGAAGAGATCTACCACTCCTTCCTCGGCGTGCCGATCCTGCGCGCAGGCAACACGCTCGGCGTCCTGGTCGTGCAGAACCGCGCCAAGCGGACCTATGTCGAGGAAGAAGTCGAGGCGCTGCAGACCACCGCGATGGTGCTCGCCGAGATGATCGCCTCGGGCGAGCTGGCCGCGCTCGCCCAGCCCGGCGCCGAGCCGGCGGCGCGGCATTCGCTGCACAAGACCGGCACCATCCTCTCCGACGGCATTGCGCTAGGCCATGTCGTGCTGCACGAGCCGCGCGTCGTCATCAATAACTACATCGCCGAGGACCTGCCCAAGGAAATCAAGCGGCTCGACATGGCGCTGGCAAAGCTGCGCGCCGACCTCGACCGCCTGCTCGAGCGCGGCGACGTCGCCGACGGCGGCGAGCACCGCGACGTGCTGGAAGCCTACCGGATGTTCGCCAACGACCAGGGCTGGTCGCACAAGCTGCACGAGGCAGTGGCCACCGGCCTGACCGCGGAGGCCGCGGTCGAACGCGTGCAATCCGATACCCGCGCGCGCATGCTGCGCTCCACCGATCCTTACCTGCGCGAGCGATTGCACGACCTGGAGGACCTGGGTTTCCGCCTGATGCGGCAACTGGTCGGCCAGGACCATGCGCCCTCGCGCGAGCAACTGCCCGACAATGCCATCCTGATCGCGCGCGCGATGGGGCCCGCGGCGCTGCTCGATTATGACCGCAAGCGGCTGCGCGGCCTCGTGCTGGAGGAAGGCACCGCCAATTCCCACGTCTCGATCGTGGCGCGCGCGCTCGGCATTCCCGCCGTCGGCGAAGTGCCCAACGCGCCGGGCATTGCCGATCCGGGCGATGCCATCATCGTCGACGGCACGTCGGGTTCGATCTATGTCCGCCCTTCCACCGAGATCGAGGCCGCCTATGCCGAGCGGGTGCGTTTCCGTGCCCGTCGCCAGGCCCAGTATCTGGCGTTGCGCGAGAAACCTTGCGTGACCAAGGACGGCCAGCCGGTCGAATTGATGATCAATGCGGGGCTCACCATCGACCTGCCGCATATCGATGAAACCGGCAGCGCCGGCATCGGCCTGTTCCGCACCGAACTTCAGTTCATGGTCAGCCCGAGCCTGCCGCGCTCAAGCGACCAGCTCGCGCTGTATCGCACGGTGCTCGATGCAGCGGGCGCCAAGCCCGTCACCTTCCGCACTCTCGACATCGGCGGCGACAAGGCGCTGCCCTATATGGAAAGCGTGATCGAGGAAAATCCAGCGCTGGGCTGGCGGGCGATCCGGCTCGGGCTCGACCGGCCGGGATTGTTGCGCGGCCAGATCCGCGCACTGCTGCGCGCCGGCGGCGGGCGAGCCCTGCGCATCATGTTCCCGATGATCTCGGAGGTGGCCGAATTCGACGCGGCGAAAGCCATTGTCGAGCGCGAATTGACTTATCTGCGCCAGCACGGCCATCCGTTGCCTGAGCGGATCGACGTCGGAACCATGATCGAGGTGCCGGCCCTGCTGTATGAGCTCGACGAGGTTTTGAAGCGGGTCGACTTCGTCTCGGTGGGCTCGAACGATCTGTTCCAATTCCTGTTCGCCGTCGATCGCGGCAATGCGAAGGTCTCCGAGCGGTTCGACACACTCTCCACACCCATCCTGCGCGCGCTGCGCGACATCGTGCAGAAGGCGCAAGGCGCCAGGAAGAGCGCGTCGCTTTGCGGCGAGATGGCATCAAAGCCGATCGGGGCGCTCGCGTTGATCGCGCTCGGCTACCGCTCGCTGTCGCTGTCGGCGACCGGCCACGGGCCGGTGAAGGCGATGATCCTCGAGCTGGACGCCAAGAAGGCCGAAGCCATGCTGCGGCCGCTGCTCGACGCGCCCGCCGGCAGCGTGTCGATCCGGCAGAAGCTGATCGAGTTTGCCGAGGCCGAGAAGCTGCCGTTGTAGCCGAGCCGTTGCCGAACCATCCGCCACTTCGCATTTCGCTATCCGAGACTTGACCGATGTCGACGCTGCCCGAGGCCAAACTTGACGTTCTGCTGGCGCACCATGCGGCGCTGGAAGCGGAGCTGCTTGGCCAGGTCAATTCCGATAAATACGTGCAGATCACGCGCGAGCTCGCTGAGCTCAATCCGCTGATCGATGCGGTCAAGGTCTATCGCGCCACGGTTAGGGAGCTTGCCGACGCCGAGGCTTTGGTCTCCGATCCCGCAACCGACGCGGACATGCGCGGCATGGCGGAAGCCGAGCTTGAGGCGCTGACCGCGCGTCGCGGCGAGCTCGAGCAAAAGATCCGGGTCGCACTGCTGCCCAAGGACGCCATGGATGATCGCAACGTGGTGCTGGAAATCCGCGCCGGTACCGGCGGCGACGAAGCCGCGCTCTTCGCCGGCGATCTCTTCCGCATGTACGAGCGCTTCGCGAATTTACAGGGCTGGAAGGTCGAGGTGATCTCGGCCAGCGAAGGCACCATGGGCGGCTACAAGGAAATCGTCGCCGAAGTGAAGGGCCGCGGCGCCTTTGCCAAGCTCAAATTCGAATCGGGCGTGCACAGGGTGCAGCGCGTGCCTGATACGGAAACCCAGGGGCGAATTCACACTTCCGCTGCGACGGTCGCGGTACTGCCCGAGGTCGAGGACGTCGATGTCGATATCCGCAACGACGACTTGAAGATCGAGACCATGCGCGCACAAGGCGCGGGCGGCCAGCACGTCAACAAGACGGAGTCAGCGATCCGCATCACCCATATCCCGACGGGGATCGTGGTGATGATGCAGGACAGCCGCTCGCAGCACAAGAATCGCGCGTCCGCGATGAACATCCTGCGCTCGCGCATCTACGATGCCGAGCGCCAACGGGTTGACGCGGCGCGCTCCGCCGACCGCAAGGAGAAGGTCGGCTCCGGCGATCGCAGCGAGCGCATCCGCACCTATAATTTCCCGCAGGGACGCGTCACCGATCACCGCATCAACCTGACCCTCTACAAGCTGCCGCAGGTGATGTCGGGCGAAGCACTTGGCGAGCTGATCGACGCCCTGACGACCGAGCATCAGGCCGCGCAGCTTGCCGCGCAAGGTGCGGCGGCGTGAGCCGGACGAACCAGGCGTTGGGCCAAACCATCGAAGCTGCACGACGCGCGCTCTCCGCACGGTTCAAGGCTGCAAAGATCGATTCTGCCGATCTCGACGCCCGCATGTTGGTGGGCGCGGTCCTGAAGCTCGACCTGACCGGCCTCGTCAGATCAGGCGCGCGGCAACTCACGCAAGAGGAAGCAGCGCGGCTTGAGGCATTCGCGGAACGCCGCACCGGCGGCGAGCCGGTGGCGCGCATCCTCGGCGAGAAGGAGTTTTGGGGTCTGCGCTTCAAGCTCTCGCCGGAAACGCTAGTGCCGCGGCCAGACACCGAAACCGTGGTTGAGCTCGCGCTTCAGATGCTGCCGCCGGAGCTCAACTCCGATCGGCCGTTGCGCATCCTCGACATC
>Ga0134125_10010636_pt1 | contig 10326 bp, 9 predicted proteins | sample KB31751_FD_96464 | JGI IMG/M metagenome (GOLD analysis project Ga0134125, IMG submission 96464) | Terrestrial soil microbial communities with excess Nitrogen fertilizer from Kellogg Biological Station, Michigan, USA - KB3-175-1 | ecosystem: Environmental > Terrestrial > Soil > Unclassified ... | reverse complement strand
CGGCTGGCGGCGCGCGATCGCGCTGGCGGTGCAGCACGGGCTGCCGATGCCGACGATGATGGCGTCGCTGTCGTACTACGACGCGTATCGGCGCGAGCGGCTGCCGGCGTCGCTGACGCAGGCACAGCGCGACTTCTTCGGCGCGCACACGTATCAGCGCGTCGATCGCGAGGGCACGTTCCACACGCAGTGGACATGAAGGAGCTCGGCAAGATCGCGGCGGAGATGCGCGCGGTCGCGCTCGGCTATCCGGAGACGTACGAAGAGCAGCCGTGGGGACACCGCGTGGTCAAGTGCGCGGGCAAGATGTTCTTCACGTGCGACGTGCACGACGGGGAGCTGAGCGCGACGGTGAAGCTGCCGCGCTCGGGCAAGAAGGTGCTGGAACGGAAGTACGCGGAGCCGACGCACTATGGGATGGGGAAATACGGCTGGGTGACGGTGCGGTTCAAGTCGGCGAAGGAAGTGCCCGTCGACGAGATGCGCGCGTGGATCGAAGAGACGTTCGTGTCGATGGCGCCGAAGAAGCTGATCGCGGCGCGCGGCAAGGCGCCGTCGGCGGCGAGCGCGAAGGCGCCGTCGAAGACGAAAAAACCGGCGCCCAAGAAGATCACCGCGCGCGCCGTGCTCGTGTGCGCGGACGAATTGCGGTCGAAGCGCGCCGTCGAGGAATATGCGGCGCGTGGCGTCGGGCTCGACGTGGTGGCGACGACGGCGAAGCTCAAGCTCGGCAAGACCAGGGCGCTCGTGATCGACATCGGGCGCAACCCGGTCGACGGGATCGCGCTGGCCAAGAAGATCGACGGCAGCGACGCGGCGGTGCACCTGTTCGTCGCCGGTGTGCGCGACGCGGACCAGACGCGTCAGCTGCGCGCGCTCGGCTCCGCCGAATGTTTCCGCGCGCCGGCGGGCGACGCCAAGGTCGCCGACGCCGTCGCCGCGGCGCTCACGAAGCCGCGCCGCTGACCTCGCGCGCCGGCAGCGCCGCACGCAAACGCCAGGCGTTACGGAACTTCTGGATCAGGGCCTGATGCCCCAGTGGCGGCAGTGTTCGCGCCAAGCGCCGCCCCTCGGAGAGCACATCGCTCTCGACCCGTTCGAACCGATACTCGGCAATCGCGCGCTCGGTCAGGCGCACGCGCGTGCGGCCCCACAGCCTCGCGAAGAGGTAGACCGCGGGCATCGTCAGCGCGCCAATGACCTTCAGCGTCGTCGGCGACGCATGCAGGCCATACTGATACAGGCCGAGGAGCGCGACCGCGATCGGCAACACGATCACGCACGCGTTCTGCCAGTCCTCACCCTGTCGTGGATCCTTGGAGTCGAGATCCGCGACCGTGCCGCGAGTCGCCCACGCCCGCGCCACTCGGACCCCGGCGGGGCGCAGACGAAAGATCCACGGATCCGTCGAGAACAGCGAGCAACCGGCATACGTCAGCGCGCGCTGTAACGTATCGTCGGTCGCACGCGCGGCGCCGAAGTCGATCATCCAATCGAGACGATCGCAGCTGCTCCACGCGGTCTGCAGGTCGGGCTGCGTGCGCGCCCACGCCACGAGCTCGGGCGGCAGCGACGCGCGCGCGGCGAGCGCATCGATCCACGAAGCGCTCATTTGGGGTGGCGCTCGGCGAGCACCTTGATCGCCGCGCCGAGGTCGATGGCGCGATCGAGCGACAGCTTGTCGTCGTTGACCAAGGCCGGCCACAGCTCGTGCCACTCGCCGTGCAGCTCGGCGAAGCGGCGCTCGTCGACGAGCCCGCGCACGCGGCGCGACGCGCGCGACTGATTGTTGCCGAGCGGCGGCGCGAACAGCGCGACGAGCGCGTCGTCGTCCTGCGTGCGCATCTTGCTCTCGGCGTCGGACAGGAGCTTGTCGGCGTTGGCGTTCATCTTGCGCGCCGAGAAGCGCCACTTGACCCAGCCGACCGCGGCGAGCGGCGCCGTGCCGACGGCGGCGAGAAGGATCCACGCGCCCGCGGTCACGACGGCCCCAGCTCGCGCGCCAGCTTCTCGACCGCCGCGTCGACGTCGAAGCGCGCAGTGTCGATGACGTGCTCGGCCTCGGAGTAGAGCCGCTCGCGCGCGGCGAGCAGCGCGCGCAGCTCGCTCATCGCGTGCGGATGCTGCGCCATCGGCCGCTGATCGCCCTGTTGGATGACGCGGTTCCAGTGATCCTCGGGGCGTGCCTTGAGCCAGACGGTGACGGCGCGACGGCGCAAGAGCTTGTAGGTCTCCTTGTCGTTGACGATCGAGCCGCCGGTGGCGACGACCATGCCGTCGCCGTCGGCGAGCAGGCCCATCAGCGTCTCGCGCTCGAGGCGGCGGTAGTAGCCTTCGCCGTGGATCTGGAAGATCTCGGACAGCGTCAGGCCGGCGGCGCGCTCGATGGCGGCGTCGAGCTCGACGAAGCGCAGCGACAGGCGCTCGGCGAGCTTGGGACCGATCGTGGATTTGCCGGCGCCGCGCAGGCCGATGAGCGCGATCGTCGGCGCCGTGCGGCGGGCGAAGCGCGCCTCGAGCCAGCGACGGACTTCGGAGAGCTCGATGGAGCTGCGGCGATCGACGAGCTCGTTGACGGCGGCGCGCTGCTTGGCGCGCTCGTCGTCGCCTTCGATGGAGGCGCGCGGATCGAGCAGCGCAGCCGGCGAGGTGGCGAGCGCGCGCGCGACGGCGTCGAAGCGCTCGAGCGAGATGTTGCCGTCGCCGGCTTCGAGCTGCGCCAGGAAGCGCGCGCTCACGCCCGAGGTCTCGGCGAGCGTGCGCTGGGTCAGGCCCTGTGACTCGCGTAACGCCCGCACGCGGGCGCCGACGGCGGCGAGCAGCGCGGAGCGTGGAGGGCGGCGGGCCATGGGCGCATCATACTGTGACAATTAGCAAAGTTGAGCGCTAGCAACTCTTTTTCGCGATCGTCGATAACCATCATGGGCTACCATGACCTCTCGTAGCAGGGGGGAAACCGCGTGAGCACGCAAGAACGGGCCGTCCGTGAGGGGGGCGCGGCGCAGCATGACGCCGCGGAAGGTGAGGCGGCGGCGGGCGGGGCGGCGAGCGGGTTCGAGCCCGCGCGGCTGCGTGCGATGCAGCGCCGCTGGGTGCAGCGCAAGAAGAGCGGGCGCGGCGGCGGCGCGGCGGCAATTCCGACGGGGCCCGGCGCGCCGCTCGGCGGCGGCGTGCAGTCGCGGATGGAGCACACGCTCGGCGCGGGGCTGGGCGACGTGCGGGTGCACACGGGCGGGGATTCGGCGGAGGCGGCGGAGGAGCTGGGGGCGCGCGCGTTCACCGTCGGGAGCGACGTGCACTTCGGGCGCGGCGAGTTCGCGCCGGGGTCGAAAGAGGGCGACCGGCTGCTGGCGCACGAGCTCACGCACGTCGTGCAGGGCCAGAAGAGCGGCGTGCAGCGCAAGCCGGCCGCGCCCGACGGCGGTGGCGGCGGCGAGCACGCCGATGCGGCACATGGCGACCACGAGGCCGGCGGCCACGAAGTCAGTGAGCCGGGCGATGCGCCCGAAAAAGAAGCCGACGCGATGGGCGACCACGCGGCCGAGCAACTCCACGGCGGCGACGGCGCCGCCGGCGGCGAGCACGCACACGGCGGGCACGCTCAAGCAGGGGCACATGGTGCGACCGCAGCCGGCGAAAAGGTCGCCGGCGAGTCCAGCGCGACCGCAGGCGCTAGCGCCGCGAAACCGAAGATTAGCGCCGGTGCCCCCGGTCTGGGACGCAAGATCCAACGGGCCAAGAACAACAAGCCGACGCCGCCACCAACGGCGTCGGGAGGTAAAGCGGCCCCGAACAAGACCGGGGCCGCGTCCTCGTCGCCAGCGAAAGCCGGCGCGCCCGCGGCGAATGCGCTCAGCGCGCAAGACCAACAGAAGGTCGATGGCACCAAGAAAACCCTCGAAGCGTCGCAGGTGACGCCGGGCCTCAAGATTGCCCTGGAGGGCGCGGAAGCACTCATCACGAAGCTCGCGGTGCACGCACAGGATCCGGCCGTCGCTGCGCTCAAAGCGACCTATGATGCCAAGAAGGCCGCGCTCGAGGACGCGTTCGACAAGGCGTTCGGCGGCGCATCGCAAGCAATGCTGGCGATCAAGGTCGATCAGCCGAACGCCTTCGCGCTCTATCAGGCAGCCTGGAAAAATCCCGTCGTCGATCAGTGGGCCGGATTGGCCATGTTCTCGTGGAAGGATCGTCCCGCCGCCGTGCTCTTCAAGCAGACCCGCGATGCGCAGGAGAGGGCGATTCGCGACCATCATCGCGAGAAGATCACGAAGGCGACGCAAGATGTTCGCTCTACTCCGAACGAACCCGACCCAGCCAAACCGACCGACAATCCAGCGCAGCACATCGACGCGATCTTCGAAGGCGTACGTCCGTGGATGAACGCGCTCGGCGGGGCCAACGCATGGGAGCAGGTCCTTCAGGACACCTACATCTCGAAAAAAGAGCAGATCGCGGCAGCGACTGTGGCCCAACAGGCGAAGCAGGTACAGCAACAAGGAGCTGCGGCTCTGAAGGAGAAGTCCAAGCACCAGTCGTCGGGAGCGGCAGCTTCGGCTTCGCAGACGGGAGCTGCGGCATCGGGCGGCGCGGCAGCGACGTCGAGCGCGACGAATGGTGCGCCTGCGACCGGAAAGCCGACGCCGGACGCGGCGCACGCACCGCCAACGCCGCAACCACAGGCCAAGCCTGCGACGCCGACAGCGGCGACATCACCGACGCCAGCGACGGGACACGCACCGCTGCCGAAGGCGGATGCGGCGCACGGATCCGTGCCTCCAGCATCGACCTCGGCGAGCGCCGCGCACGGACAACCGCAAACCCATGCACCAGCGGATGGGGGCGCCGCAGGCGGTCCCATCCACGCCGACTCGTCCGCGAGCGTGACGCACGGCCTCGACGCGGCGACGGGCGGCGACAAGCACGGCCACGACGCGGCGACGAGCGGCGACAAGCACGGCGCCGGTCACGGCGGCGACGGTGCGAAGGGCCACGGCGAACATGGTCCCGAGGGCAACAAGCCCGGCGCTCACAACCTCACGCCTGAGGAGCACAACAAGCTCGAGCAACTCGAGGTCATGCTCGAGATCGCGAGCGCGGAGGCCGCTGACTCGGCCAATGCATTCAACGTCGGCGCCACTATCGTGGCGAACCTGGCCACCGCAGTGAATCCCGGTTTCATTCTGCTCGCGCTCGGGAAGTCGGGCGGCGTGATGGCCGCCAAGCTCAAGCACGAATTCGAAACCAAGGTCGGAACCAAGATGCTCAAGGATCTCCCGCCCGAGGAGATCGATCGGCTACTGCTCGACTGGTCGCAATCGGCACCCGACTTCGAACGCGCGTTGGGCGAAGTACGCGCTTCCTACGGGAAGACCCTCAGCGCGAAGGAAAAGATCAAAGCCGGTGGCGCGGGGTCGTGGCAGCTCGTCAAAGATGACTGGAAAGAGATCCTCGTCGAGGGCATGGAGGGTGGCGAGCATCTGGTCGAGCACCTCCCGAGCATCATCGAACAAGTGGCGCACGCGCTGCCCTTCCTCGGTATCGGCGCCTCGATCTGGGGTGTTATCTCCAACGTGCGCAAGGTGAAGGCCTTCCGGAAGCAGCTCGCGGAGCTACAGGAAAAACAGTTCGGACCCGGCGGGCAGCCAGTCGGCGCCGCCGCGTCTTCGCCGCCGTCGGGACATCACTAGACGGCCGCTCTTCAGTTCGAGCATTGTTCGACGAGGCGCTGTCGGATCTCCGCCACGGCGGGCGCCGGCTCGTCGCCGACGAACGTGGCGATCGCGACCCATACGCTCGGCTCGTGCGGCAGGGCGAGCGCCTCGCGCGCGAGACGGCCCATCATCGGCGCATACCACGCCGCTCCGGCAGGGCCGAATTCGGTCAGGCCGAGCCAGATCGCGTCATCGTTGCCAAAAGAAGTCAGGTACGCGTCGAGCATGCGCAGCGGTGAGGCCGAGTCGAGCGCACACATTGCCGCAGCCATGCACGCGCGCACGCGAGCCGCGTACCGCCATGTCGGATTGCTCTGCACGATCTCTTCGACGCGCGCCGGCGGCACGGGACGGTCGCCAGTGCGAAGGCCGAGCTCTGCACGGACGAGCTGCACGCCCGCGTCTTCGTTCTTTCGCAGGACCGGCGCCAGCGTGAGCACGTCGATGGCCTTGAGTAGGGCGTAGGCAGCGCCAGGATCGCCGCGATCGATCGCCGCGCGCGCCATTGCGTACTTCGCCAGACGCGTTTCGGTGAGACGGGCGGTCCCGCCGGGTAGTCGATCGACGGCGTGCGCGTCGAGCAGTACTTCGGCAAGCTCGGAGTACGACTCGTCGTCGCCGAGTTCGCGACTCGTGAACTCCAGCCACAAGGAGGACAGCGTGGGGAAATGAGCCAGCCCCAGCAGCCGCCCCTGCGCGCGCAAGCCGCTCAGCGCTTCGGATTCCGTAAGGGAGCGCTTCGCGTCTCCCCCGGCGACGAACAACGCCCAAATGCTCGAGAGCCCGGGGCTGACCGTCTCCGGGCTCGGGGACGCTGGGACCGGCGGCGGTAGGCCCTCGCCAAGCTGGGAGCGAAGCAGGCTGGACGGCGTACGACCGCGCAGCTCGACGCCGCGCTGGCCCGTAGCTGGCAACAGCTCACGCACCGGATCGAGGAACGAGCGCAACGCAGACAGATAGTCACGGTCGTCGATCAATGAACCGGAGAGCACATCCCAGGCGGCCAATCCGCGCTCGAGCGAGCTCTCGAGAAGCTGAATCCATTTGATCACGAGCTGCTGATCGAGGCCTCTGCGAACCATGAGCCCGAGCAAGAGAGCTGCATCGGGCTGCGGCTCGGCGCCGAGGCTCAGGTCGGCGTCGGCGACGCGCTCGATGAGGCGCGCCGCGTCCGGTGCGTTCAAGATGGCGGCCGTACGCGTGAGACCGCGGGCTGCAGCGAGCTCGGCGAGGAATTGGGCGCTCATCGACGTGACCCTTTCATGCCGAGCCTGCGGAAGCAATTGGCCCGTCGAGCCGTTTGCGCACGATGCGAGCCCCATCGATCTGTTTCATGACATTGCTGCGGAGCGACACACGCGTCGCGACGGCGACGGCGCGGGGCACCGAGTTTTCAATCGAAGCTCCCGCCGCGTGGCGCAACAGCGACGCCTTGAAGATGCGATAGGAGAGGAACGTGACCAGCACGGCGACCACGACGAGGACGGCAACACCGGCGAGCTCACGTACCACCAGCGAGTGGCCGGCGAGCTTCGAATAACCGAGAAAGCCGACGATGCCGCCGACGATCCCGCCGAAATTCACGTAGGCGACGACCTGCGTGAGATCGAAGTCATCGGCGTCGGCGGCGATGCGACGTACGACGTCCTCGTCGTCGGCGCGGAAACGCATCGCCAGCCGCCAAAGCGGCGGACGCGAATAGTCAGCGAGGATGACAGTGGCGTCGAGGACGTCGCGCGGCGAGTTGTCGTGCCCGAAACCGTTCGCGGCCATCCAGATGACCCAATCACCGCGCGTGGCGTTCTGCCACGTCGCGGCCAGAGAGGGCTGCGTCGCGGCGAATTCGAGAAGCTCGGACGGCGGCGACGGCGCGGCCCGCAGCGCGTTCAGCCACTCGCTCACGACGAAACTCTAGCATGCTGCGCCAATCGCTGGCGGAGCTCGTTGAGGGCCGCATCGACGCCGAGCGTAGGAACGAGCGCCGCCCACAGGACGGCGTCGTGCGGAGACGCCAGAAGTTCGGCACTGAGTCGCGCCCGCACCCGCTGATATGCAGACGACTCGACATCGAGGATGGACAGGACCGCACGCCAGAGCGGCGCGTCGTTGCCGAATCGCGCAAGGTAGGCATCGAACCAGGCGAACGCAGCGTCGAGCAGCTGGAGATGAAACGCGGCAGTGATGTGGACGCGCTGCGCGTAACGCCACGAGCCGTACAGGCGCGCCACATGATCAACCACATCGAAAGGTACGGGCAATCGCGCCGCGAACATTGCGGCCTCGGCACGAACCAGATGTGTCCGAGCGAACCTCACGATGTCGGCCTCTCCCTGTCGCGCGTAGTCGAAGTCCGCTTCCGACTCGAGTCGTTCGGCGACGGCTGCGGGATCGGTCGCGAGATCGGCGCGAGCCGAGACGTAGCCGGCCAGCTCGAGGTCCTCGGGTGCGCCGCCGCCGATCAATGTTGCGGGGTCGGGTAGCGCAGCGTACAGCTCGGCGTCGAGAAGCAGCTCGGAGGCGTCGGCGAGAGCGTCGGAAGAGAGCAGCGCGCACGCTAGGCGCGGCAGATGCGCTTCGCCGACGAGACGCACGATCTCCTGCGCCGATTCGCCCGATGCGATCGAAGCGACCGAACCGATGTCCAATCGCTCGGCTTCGACGCAGTCCATCCCGGCGCGACCGAGGGCAACCAGCAGCGCGTTCTCGGAACGCGGAACGAGCAATCGAGCGCAGAGGTCGGCGGCAGCGTAACCGCGCGCGGGCGGCAGGAGGTCGTCGAGCACGAGCCGGGCGCGCGCGGGCGACGGACCGAGACGACAGAGCTCGCGCAGCAGCGTGAAGCCGCCGCCACTGGAAGCTTCGTGACGTCGAGTGGGCAGTCGGGACACGCGATCATGCGCGAACGCTTGCGCACACTCGACCAGGCCGAACTCGTAGCTCAGCTCTACGAGGCTCGACGCATTCATCCGTCGCCGCGATCGAACGCGCGGCTGGGAAGGGCCCCGAGCGTCGCAGGGATTCTGCGGGGCTGCTTGGGATGCGGCGCGAGCGATTGTTCGACCACAACGGTGCTCGCGAGCCTACGTGCGCACCGCTCCCCCCTCCTGACCCCTGCCGCCATCCGTCCCACACTAGTACATCGTCAGACTGCGGTCGATCGAAACCAATCGGCAGTCGCCGCGTCGTGGAGCTCCTTCAGAACGCGCGGATCTTCGGGATGCCGGGCGAGCTCGGCGACGACGAGAGAGAGCGCGCGCTCGAACGACATCGCGGCAACGTCCGCGTCCAACCTACGCGCATCGCGACGCTCCAACGTCTTTTGAAGGAGCGCGACCAGGGCGCACCACAGTACGAGATCGACCGACGAACGGATCCAGATGCTGGTCGGATTCGACGACGCGGCCACGCGACTGACAACCGTCAGGTCGACGGATGCCACGGCCACGAGCGCGACAGCGGCGGCAAAGAGCAACGGTCGCGCGACCGAACGCGGCACATAGCGCGTTGGCCTCGGTACGCCCAGCGATAGACGGCAGCCACTCGCGGCGCGCGGCTGCGGAGGCGCGGCGAGTGGTCCATGGCCATCGCCGCGCTATGCAGGACGCTGCGCTTCGTTTGCTCCGAAGGCGTGGCCGCTGTCATGAGCCAAACGAGCCAATCGGCGCGAGGACATGCCGCAACGGCGGCGGCCGCGCTCGGTTGGGCGCGTACCCATTCGGCGAGGCCGCTAGGAAGGCCAGGTGCCGTAACGTCGAGCCAGGACATCGATGTGAGTATCGCCTGTCGAGGCGGCTCGGAGGACCTTGTCGACTGCACTATATTGCTTTCTATTTCGGTTTTTGCGCAATATAGCGCTTGAACCGGTCTACGCGATCCTATAACTGATCGTGCATGGAGCCGATCGGGTTCGAGACGCATCCTTCGCGGTATCGCCACTGGAAGCTGGACGTTCCGAGCGACGGCAGCGGCGTCGCGACGCTCTCCATGAACGTCGATGAGCGCGCGCCGCTGCGGCCGGGCTACGACCTCAAGCTCAACTCCTACGACCTCGGCGTCGACATCGAGCTCGCGGACGCGATTCAGCGGCTGCGCTTCGAGCATCCGGGCGTGCGCGCGCTCGTCATCACCTCGGGCAAGGAGCGCATCTTCTGCGCCGGCGCGAACATCCACATGCTCGCGTCGTCGTCGCATCCGTTCAAGGTCAACTTCTGCAAGTTCACCAACGAGACGCGCCTGTCGCTCGAGGACGCCTCGGCGAGCTCGGGGCTGCGCTCGATCTGCGCGTGCAACGGACCGACCGCCGGCGGCGGCTACGAGCTGGCGCTCGCGTGCGACGAGATCGTGCTGCTCGACGACGGGTCGTCGACGGTCTCGCTGCCGGAAGTGCCGCTCCTCGGCGTCTTGCCGGGCACCGGCGGGCTCACGCGCATCGTCGACAAGCGCGGCGTGCGCCGCGATCGCGCCGACGTGTTCGCCACGCTCGCCGAGGGCATCAAGGGCAAGCGCGCCGTCGAGTGGAAGCTGGTCGACGCCGTGGCGCCGCGCTCGAAGTTCGCCGAGGCCGTGCGCGAGCGCGCCAAGCGGCTCGCCTCGCTCGCCACCGCCGACAAGG
>Ga0134125_10010635_pt1 | contig 10328 bp, 6 predicted proteins | sample KB31751_FD_96464 | JGI IMG/M metagenome (GOLD analysis project Ga0134125, IMG submission 96464) | Terrestrial soil microbial communities with excess Nitrogen fertilizer from Kellogg Biological Station, Michigan, USA - KB3-175-1 | ecosystem: Environmental > Terrestrial > Soil > Unclassified ... | reverse complement strand
GAGTTTGCTCTTGGACACCGCGGACGTGGAAATTGCAGCCGGCGAAATCGAAGGCGGCGTCTACACGGTGATGGACCGCGCCGCCGTGCTGATTGCCGCCGTGACGGATGCGCAATGAATCGGAACAGACTCGCCTATCGCTTCGGACCGCGGCTCGACGAAGAGACAACCCGCTTCCGCATTTGGGCGCCGGACGCGGAGGTCGCGTTGGAGATCGAAGACCGTGCGCCGCTTTCCATGCGGGCCACCGGGAATGGCTGGCGCGAAGCATTCGCCACAGCAGGGCCCGGCACGCGATACCGCTTCCGCATTGGTGACGTGGCGGTGCCCGACCCCGCCTCGCGGATGCAATCATCCGACGTGCATGATTGGAGCGTGATCGTCGACCCGGATTCCTATTCCTGGCGTTCGGCGGACTGGCGCGGGCGCCCCTGGGAAGAGACCGTTCTTTACGAGCTGCATCCCGGACTGATGGGAGGTTTCGCCGGCATCGGCCGGACACTGCCGCGGCTTGCGGAGCTCGGGATTACCGCCATCGAGCTGATGCCGATCGGCGATTTTCCCGGAGACCGCAATTGGGGCTATGACGGCGTTCTGCCCTTCGCTCCCGACCGCGCCTACGGCACGCCGGACGAGTTGAAGGGACTGGTCGATGCCGCGCACGATCTTGGCCTGATGGTCTTTCTCGATGTCGTCTACAATCATTTCGGTCCCGACGGCAATTTCCTGCCCATTTATGCCAAAGACTTCTTTCGCAAGGATGTAAAAACGCCCTGGGGAGAGGCGATCGATTTTCGCGCACCCGAAGTGCGGCGCTTCTTCATCGAGAACGCGCTTTATTGGCTGCACGAATTCCGCATCGACGGCCTGCGCTTCGATGCGGTGCACGCCATCGCAGGAACGGATTTCCTCGTCGAGATGGCGGCGGAGCTTCGCGCGAGCATCGCGGCGGATCGCCATCTCCATCTGGTGGTGGAAAACGACAACAACGAGGCCGCGCTGCTGCAATCGGGCTTTGACGCGCAATGGAACGACGACATTCATCACGTGCTGCATGCGCTGCTTACGGGCGAAAGCGAAGGGTATTACGCCGATTATTCCGAGCGGCCGGCCGACGGATTGGCACGGGCCCTGTCGCAAGGCTTCATTTATCAAGGCGAGGCGTCCGCCTATCGGGGTGGGGAAAAGCGCGGCACGCCATCCGCGCACCTGCCGCCGACAGCCTTCGTGACCTTTCTGCAAAATCACGATCAGACAGGCAATCGCGCGCTGGGCGAGCGCCTGCGCACTCTTGTCAGCGCGCGCGCGCTACAGGCAGCCATCGCTCTTGTGCTGCTCAGCCCGCAAATTCCGCTGCTCTTTATGGGCGAGGAAGCGGGAGCAGAAGAGCCCTTCCTTTATTTTACCGACCATCGCGATCCCACACTGGCAGAGGCGGTGCGCGAGGGCCGGCGTAGCGAGTTCGAGAAATTTTCCGAGTTTGCGGATGAGCAGCGCCGTGCCGCGATCCCCGATCCCAACGCGCCGGAGACGTTCGAAACATCGCGCCCACGTTTCGAGAGCACCGACAGCGAACAGTGGCATGGTCTTTATCGCCGACTTTTGCGGCTGCGGCGCGAGCTAGTGATCCCGCGCTTGAAGCACAGCAAAGCCGAAACCGCCCGAGCGGTGGGAGATGCTGCCGTGGTGGCGCGCTGGCGCATGGGCGACGGAGCGCGGCTTACGCTCGCCTGCAATCTCGCGACTGCTGCTGCGGCGGCGCCGCTGCCGAGAGTGCCGCCGGTCTGGGGCGAAGTCACAGGCGACGCGATCCCACCGGCAACCACCCTTCTCTGGATCGAAGCGCCATGAGCGATGAGGCGCTGAACGCGCTGGCAGCAAAAGCGGGCCTGGAGCTGCAATGGGTGGACGCGAAGGGCGAATCTCATATCGTGCCGGCGGAGACATTGCGCAGCGTGCTCTCCGCGCTCGGACTGCCGGCGAATAGTCCGGCGCAAATGGCAGAGAGCGACGCGCAGCTCGAGGAACAAAGCGGCCGAGCCGGCCCGCTTCTGACCGCCTGGGCGGGAGAGACCATCAACGTTGGCGGTCAGGCACTGACCGTGCCGGACTCGGCGGGTTATTATTTCGTCGAGGTTGCCGGCGCCGGCAAGACGCTGGCTGCCGCCCCGCGGCACTGCTTCGGTGTAGCGGATATTTCCGGCAAGCGCCTCGCGGGATTGGGCGTTCAGCTTTATTCGCTGCGCGGTGGGCACACGGCGGGATTCGGCGACTTCGCGGCGCTTGCCGAATTCGCGCAGGAGGCTGCGCGGCGCGGCATCGATGCGATCGGCGTCAGCCCAACGCATGCGCTGTTTCCCGCCGACCTGTCGCGCATCAGCCCGTATAGCCCATCGAGCCGGCTTTTCCTCAATCCGCTCTACGCCGACGCGGAGCTATGGGGCGGCAATGGTAGGGTGGATGATCGGGCGGACGGCTTGATCGATTGGCGGAAATCGGGCGAGGAGAAATTTCAGGCGCTGCGGCGCTGCTATGAGGCGTTTCTCGCCCACGGCGACAAGGACGCATTTCGCGCCTATTGCGCGCAGGGCGGCGAGCGTCTGCTCCGCCACGCGATTTTTGAAACCCTGGATGCGCAATTTCGGCCGCAGAAAATCTGGACATGGCGTGCATGGCCGGGCGATTACCGCGACGCCTCCAGCGCCGCCATTGCGGAATTCGCGCGCGTCCACGCCGACGAGATCGATTATCGGCGCTTTCTGCAGTTCCTCACGGCGAAGAGCGTCGAAGCTGCGCAAACGCGCGCCCGCAATTCGGGCATGGCGGTCGGGCTGATCTCCGATATCGCCACCGGTATCGATCCCAATGGCAGCGACAGCTGGGGGGCGCCGGACGATGTGCTGATGGGGCTCGGAATCGGCGCCCCTCCCGATCCGTTCAACGCGTCCGGGCAGGGCTGGGGTCTTACGGCCCTCTCGCCTACCGCGCTGCGCAGCAAGGGCTTCGACATCTTTATCGCGATGCTGCGGGCCAACATGGAGCATACCGGCGGTGTGCGGATCGATCACGTCATGAGCCTGATGCGGCTTTGGGTGATCCCCGAAGGCGCCCCTCCGACCGAAGGCGTTTACCTGCGCTATCCGATGGAGGATCTGCTGCGCCTCGTCGCGCTGGAATCGCACCGCAGCCGCGCCATCGTCATCGGCGAGGATCTGGGAACCGTGCCGTTCGGATTCCGCGACGTGCTGGCCTACCGCCGTATTGCCGGAATGCAGGTGCTGTGGTTCACCCGCGACTGGGGCAATTTCATTCCTCCGGGTCATTGGCGGGCCGATGCCGTTGCCATGACCACAACGCATGATCTGCCGACGGTCGCCGGGTGGTGGAGCGAGCGCGATATCGGCTGGCGGGCGAAGCTCGGGATGCTTCGCGGCGAGTCCGATGTGCAATCCGAACGGCGCGTGCGCGGCGATGACCGCCGCGCGCTGTGGTCCGCGCTCCAGCAATCGGGACGCGTTCATGGCGACATGCCGCCGCCCGATGTTCCTGGACCGGCGGTCGATGGCGCAATCTCCTTTGTCGGCGCCACGCCGTCTCAGCTCGCCATCGTGCCCATCGAGGACGTGTACGCATTACCGGAACAGCCGAATCTGCCCGGGACGATCGACGAGCATCCCAATTGGCGACGCCGCCTTCCGCCGTGCGACGCGTTCGCCGTGCCGGGCGCAGAGGACCGCGTGGCCGAATTCGTGCGCGCCCGGCGCGGCTGATGATTCCGCGGGCAACCTATCGCGTGCAATTCCGCAAGGCGTTTCCTTTCGCGGCTGCGATCCCACTGGTGGCGTATTGGAAGCGATTGGGCGTGAGCCATCTTTACACTTCTCCGATCCTGGCGGCGCGGGCCGGATCGACCCATGGCTACGACGTGATCGATCATACGCACATCAATCCAGAGTTGGGAGGCGAGGAGGAATTCCGCAGGCTTGTGGCCACGCTGCGGGAAAGCGGCTTGGGGTTGATCGTGGACATCGTGCCCAATCACATGGCCGTCGGCGGCAGCGACAATCCATGGTGGCTGGACGTGCTCGAAAACGGGCAAGCGAGCCCCTATGCCGCGATGTTCGACATCGACTGGGACCCGCGCGATACGGATCTGCGCGGCAAAGTGCTTATGCCGGTGCTCGGCAAGGCTTTGGACGAAGCGGTCGTGACGGGCGAGGTGTCGCTGATGTGGGACGAGCTACTCGGCAAATTGGCGTTTGCCTATGCCGAGCACCGTTTTCCGCTACGGCGGGAGGACTATCTCGACGTAATGGGCGACGCGCATGATGCGAGAGGCGCGAAACTGGACGCGTGGAATCACCCCGCCGGGCTGGAAGCTCTCCTCGCGCGGCAGCACTACCGCCTCGCGTCATGGCAGACCGCGCCCGAGGCGATCAATTGGCGACGTTTTTTCGATGTCATCGAGCTCGCGGCGCTCAGGATCGAAGATGAGCGGGTGTTCGAAGCCGTGCACGCGAAACTGTTTCAGCTCTATTCCGAAGGCCTGATCGACGGCTTGCGCGTGGATCACGTCGACGGCTTGACCGATCCACGCGCCTATTGCCGGCAACTGCGCGCTCGGCTGGAGTTTCTGGCCGCACAGCGTCCCCCCGATGCGCTTGCCGGGCCGCCCTATTTCGTGGTCGAGAAAATCCTCGCTTCGAGCGAGCAATTGCCTGGCGATTGGGGCGTAGATGGCACGACCGGCTATGATTTCATGAACAATGTCTCGGCCCTGCAGCATGACGGCATCGGTGAAGGTCCGTTGACGACACGGTGGGAAGCGATCAGCGGCCGCTCGGGCGATTTCGAAAGCGAAGAGCGCGAAGCCAGGCGCGAATTGCTGCATGCCAGCTTCGAGCGTCCTTTGCGCGCAGCGACAGAGGCGTTCCATCGGCTTGCACTGTTCGCCGCCCGCGAAATGCGAGAGGACGCGCTACAGGCGGCGCTCGGCTTGGTGCTGGAGCATTTCCGCGCCTATCGCACCTATGCCACGGGCAATTCCCCTGAGCCGCCCCCCGGAACTCAATTCGATGCTGCGGTCGCAGCGGCGCGAATCGATGCGCCCGAGGGCCCCGAGGGCGCGCTCGATTTCATCGCGGCAACGATGCGAGGCGGCTTGGCGGAATTCGGCACCATCGCGCAGGAAGCCGTCCGCCACTTCAACCAGCTCGCGGCGCCGGTGGCGGCCAAGGCGGTTGAGGACACCGCATTCTTCCGCTATGGACGGCTGATCTCGCGCAACGACGTCGGATTCGATCCGCGGATATTCGCGCTTTCCACGGCTCAATTCGAAGAACGCGCGCGACATCGCCACGGCACATTTCCCCATGCGCTGCTTGCGACTGCGACACACGACCACAAACGCGGCGAGGACGTGCGCGCCCGCCTTGCGGTGTTGAGTGAAATTCCGCGCGAATGGGAAGCCGAGGCGCGGGGCTGGTTCGCGCTGAACGAAGGTGCGCGCGGACCCCAGATCGAGCCCGGCGACGAGTACCAGCTCTATCAGACCTTAGCGGGCACCTGGCCAGCGGATTTTGCCTGGCAAACAGATGCGATGGCTGCATATACCGAACGCATCCTGTCATGGCGGGAAAAATCGCTGCGCGAGGCAAAGCTCCGGACATCCTGGACGGCGCCGGACAGGCGCTTCGAGGAGGCCAATGCGGCTTTCGTGCGCGCCATCCTCGCCCCCGCGCGATCCAGAGATTTCCTCGAGAAGCTGACCTCATTCGTCGAACGGATCGCCCCCGCGGGCGCGCTCAACGCGCTCTCGCAATGCGTGCTCAAATGCATGCTGCCGGGCGTACCCGATTTTTACCAGGGATCGGAGTTTTGGGATTTGTCGCTTACCGATCCCGATAACCGGCGGGAGATCGATTTTGCCGCGCGGATCGCGGCATTGTCGCTTGCCGCCAAACCCGCGACGCTGTTGGCGCAATGGAGAGACGGGCACGTCAAGCAGGCGCTTATCGCACGGCTGCTGTCGCTGCGCACAAGCGAGCCGGCGTGCTTCGCAGAAGGACAATACCTGCCCCTCACCGTGCAGGGCTCGCGGGCCGGCAATGTCGTCGCGTTTTTGCGCCGCCATGGCACGACGGCAATCCTGACAGCCGTCCCGCGCCACTGCTCCGAAGCATGCGCAGCTACCGGACTGCCGCGGCCCACCGTTGATTTCTGGAACGGAACGAAAATCATCCTGCCCGGATTGCATTGCGAGTGGCAATCGGCCTTGGACCAGGAGATGATCGTTCCGCCGCAAAGCGAAATCGACTGCAGGGTTCTGTTCGCAGAATTCCCCGTAGCGGTCCTGCAATCGCTCTCATGAGCCGCCTCGGCGAATTGCGAATTGGAATCTCGGGTTGGCGGTACCCGCCCTGGCGCGGCGTGTTCTATCCCGCGGACTTGCCGCAGAAGAACGAACTCGCCTTCGCCGCGCGACTCTTCAAGAGCATCGAGATCAACGGCACATTCTATTCGATGCAGCGGCCAGAAAGCTTCGCAGCATGGGCGGAAGCTACACCTGAGGAGTTCGTCTTTTCGCTTAAGGGACCTCGCTTCATCACCCACATGCTCCGGTTGAAAAACGCGCGCACCGCTCTGGCGAATTTCTTCGCTTCGGGCGTGCTGCGGCTGGGCGCGAAGCTCGGTCCCATCCTGTGGCAGTTTCCTCCCGACTTTCGCTTCGAACCCGGCCGCCTGGAAGAGTTCTTTGCGCTTTTGCCGCGTGACACCGAAGCCGCATCCGCGCTCGCACGACGTCACAATGACAAGGTCAAGACCCGGGCGTGGCTCAAGATCGATGCCCATCGGAGGCTGCGCCACGCCATCGAAATCCGTCATGACAGCTTCAGGGCGCCCGACTTCGTCCGGCTGCTGCGGAAATTCGATGTGGCTCTGGTCTGCGCAGACACTGTGGAATGGCCGCGGCTGATGGATGTGACCTCGGACTTCATCTATTGCCGCCTTCACGGCTCTGAGGTGCTGTATGCAAGCGGCTATGACGAAACGGCTATCAATATCTGGGCGCGCCGGGTTGTCGATTGGGCGCAAGGGCGCGAGCCCTCGGATGGCGAGCGGATCCTCGCCAAGCCAGCGCACAAACGGGCTAAGCGCGATGTGTTTGTCTATTTCGACAATGACGCGAAGGTGCGGGCGCCCTTCGATGCGCAGTCGCTGTGCAGACGAGTTGAGGTCCTGCTTAAAGAGGACACGGCACAGCGTCAGGCTTCGTAGCCCGTTGACACCTTGCCGCGAAACACCCAGTGCGCATACGCAAGATAGGCCAGCGTGATCGGCAGCACGATAGCGGTGCCGATGCCCAGGAAGATGAGTGTGTCTCTGGACCCCGCTGCCTGCCAGATCGTGATTTTCTCCGGAATGGCATAGGGCCACACGCTGATGCCGAGACCGGCATAGGCGATCAGGAACAGGCCGTTCGAGAGCAGGAACGGCAGTCCATCGCGTCTCCCCGAAATCGCGCGCCAGATTCCGATCGCGAGAGCAGCCGTGATCAGCGGCACCGGACTGAGAAAGGCGATGTTGGGGAAGGAAAACCAGCGCTGCGCGATCTGAAGATGCGACAGCGGCGTCCAGATGCTGACGATGGCGATGAAGAGAAGTGTTGCCGCGAGCGTCCAAGGCGCCGCCGCACGTGCATAAGCCTGGGTCGCGCCTTCGGTCTTCAGGATCAGCCAGGTCGCGCCGAGAAGCGCGTAGCCGGCGACCACTCCCAGACCACTGCTCAGCGCGAAGCCGCTGAAGAAGCTGAAGGTCGTTCCGGCGAAATGACCGTCCTGCAGCGGAATGCCGTCGATAAACGTCCCGAGCATCAGACCTTGCATCAGCGCGGCAAGGCCCGAGCCAAGCGAGAAGGCCCAATCCCAAAATACCCGCGAACGCTTTGCCCGGAAGCGGAATTCGAAGGCGACGCCGCGGAACACCAGTGCGAATAGCATCAGCATCAAGGGCGCATACAGAGCGGGCAGCACCGCCGCATAGACAATCGGAAAGGCCGCGAAGAGCAGCGTGCCGCCCATTACCAGCCAGGTCTCGTTGCCATCCCACACCGGCGCGATGGAATTCATCATGATGTCTCGATCGCGGTCGGAAGGGGCAAACGGAAAGAGAATGCCGATGCCGAGATCGAAACCGTCGAGCAACACATAAAGACCAACCGAAAGCGCGACGGCGAGCGCAAAGGCCAGGGGTAGATCAAGCGTCATCGCCGTTCCGCCGCCGGTTGTGCGCGCGCGGGCGCGGAATCGCTGCCAGGCCGAACCTTGAGCGGCTCCTGTCCCGGCCGCGGTGCCTGCGGCCCGGCCAGCACCACGCGCGTTGCGTAATAGAAGAAGGCAGCGAGCAGGATGAGGTAAATGACAACGAACAGCGCGAAGGAAACAGCCACGGCCCCCGCAGCCACCGGCGCGGCCGTTTGGGCGGTGCGCAATAGTCCATAGACGATCCACGGCTGGCGGCCGGTTTCGGTGACTGTCCAGCCGCACAGAATCGCGATGAAGCCGAGCGGGCTGGCGAAGGCGCAGACGCAGTTGAACCACGGTGTGTCGTAGAGCCGTCCTCGCCAGCGCAGCCAGGCGCCGGTGAGCGCGAGGCCGATCAGGACCAGCCCGCATCCCACCATGATGCGAAAGGCGAAGAACACGATCGGCACATTGGGCCGGTCTTCGCGGGCAACGGATTTGAGCCCGGGCACTACGCCGCCGACGTCATGGGTGAGGATGAGGCTACCCAGCTCGGGGATATCGACCGTGAAGTGGTTGCGCTCCTCGGCCATATCGGGCCAAGCGAAAAGAACAAAAGGCTGGTGCGAGCGGGTCTCCCAGTCGCCTTCCATAGCAGCCACTTTGAGGGGCTGGAACCGAAAGCTGTTGAGGCCGTGGGCATCGCCAATGGCGAGCTGCAACGGCGCCAGGACCAGGGCGATCCACATCGCGGCCGAAAATCCCGGCCGCGCAAAATCCAGATGTTCGCGTCGCCACAGATACCAGCCCATCACACCGATCACTGTGAATGTGCCGGTGAGATAGGCAGCAACGATCATGTGCGCGAAGCGGTACGGAAACGACGGCGAGAAGATCGCCGAACGCCAGGAGGCAATCTGGAAGCGGCCGCCTTCCAGGGTGAAGCCGGCCGGGGTCTGCATCCAGCTATTCGCCGCGAGAATCCAGAACGCGCTGACCACCGCCCCTACGGCCACCATGATGCAGGCGAAGACATGCAGCCATTCGGGAAAACGGTTCATGCCGAACAGCATGATGCCTATGAAGCCCGCTTCGAGGAAAAATGCGGTCTGCACTTCATAGCTGAAGAACGGCCCGATCACGTTGCTGGTACGCTCGGCGAAGATGCTCCAATTGGTCCCGATCTCGTACGAAAGCACAATCCCGGTGACGACGCCCATGGCGAAGCCAAGCGCGAAGAGTCGTATCCAGAAGCGCAATTGCTCGCGATAAACGGATCGGCGGGTGACCAGCCACAGGACGTTGAGAACGACGATGAAACCGGAAATACCGATCGTGTAGGCCGGCCAGAGAATGTGATAGCCGATCGTGAAGGCGAATTGCAGACGCGAGAGAATGACCGCGTCGAGGCCCATGGCGAAACCTCTTAAGCGGGAGAGCGGGACTCCGCGTTGGCGAAGGCAGCGGCAATGAGGCTCTGTGCCTCTTGCTGGATCTGATGCAAATGATCAGCGCTGCGGAAACTCTCGGCATAGATTTTGTATACATCTTCGGTGCCGGAGGGGCGCGCCGCGAACCAGCCGGATTTGGCAATGATCTTGATGCCCCCGATAGGCGCGCCATCGCCCGGCGCATTGGTGAGCTTCGCCTTGACAGGCTCACCCGCGAGCTCCGCAAGTTGCGTGATTTCCGGTCGATGGGGATCGAGGTTCTTCAGAAAGGTCTTTTGCTCGGGCGTGGCATCGGCGTCGATCCGTTCATAGAAGGAAGGGCCAAGCTCTTCGCCGAGACGGTTGTACAACTCGCCCGGATCGCGGCCCGTGCGGGCGGTAATCTCAGCCGCGAGAAGACTGAGGATGATGCCGTCCTTGTCGGTGGTCCACACCGTGCCATTGCGGCGCAGAAACGATGCGCCGGCGCTCTCCTCTCCGCAGAAGACGAGCTTGCCGCCAAGCAATCCGTCCACAAACCATTTGAAGCCGACAGGAACTTCCACCAGCTTCCATCTTGCCCTGGCTGCGACGCGGTCGATCATGCCGCTGCTGACTACCGTCTTTCCGATCGCCCCATCCGAGGGCCATTGCG
>Ga0134125_10010634_pt1 | contig 10328 bp, 8 predicted proteins | sample KB31751_FD_96464 | JGI IMG/M metagenome (GOLD analysis project Ga0134125, IMG submission 96464) | Terrestrial soil microbial communities with excess Nitrogen fertilizer from Kellogg Biological Station, Michigan, USA - KB3-175-1 | ecosystem: Environmental > Terrestrial > Soil > Unclassified ... | reverse complement strand
GGAATCGACGTGGATCCGGAACGCATCAAGAAGCGCCTCAAGACCGGATATTGCGATTTCATGGTCAACACGCTCGATGAAGCCCTTCGCATCCTGAAAAATTCCATTCGCAAGAAGGAAGCCGTGTCTGTGGGGCTGATCGGAAATTGCGCCGATATTATTCCTGAACTGGCCGAGCGAGGCGTCCTGCCTGACATCCTTACTGATCAGACCTCGGCCCATGATCCGCTGAACGGGTATGTGCCTAATGGCATGACGCTGCAGGCAGCACTGGAACTGCGCAAACAGGATCCACAGGCGTATCTGGAGAAGTCGCTGGACGCGATGGCCCGCCATGTTGAAGGCATGCTGCGGCTGCAGAAAATGGGCAGTGTCACCTTCGACTACGGCAACAATATCCGCACGTTTGCCTTCCAGCGTGGGGTGAAGAACGCGTATGATTTTCCCGGATTTGTCCCCGCTTACATCCGTCCTCTGTTTTGTGAAGGCCGCGGGCCCTTCCGCTGGGTAGCTCTTTCCGGCGATCCCACCGATATCGGAGTCACGGATGATCTGGTGCTCGAACTCTTTCCTCAGAACCGTATCTTGGAGCGCTGGATCAACCTGGCGCGCAAGCGCATCAAGTTCCAGGGATTGCCGGCTCGCATCTGCTGGCTGGGCTATGGCGAACGTGCTCAGTTCGGACTCGCCATGAATGACCTGGTTAAGAAAGGCAAGCTCAAAGCGCCTGTCGTGATTGGTCGCGACCATCTGGATTGCGGCTCCGTCGCGTCGCCGTACCGGGAAACTGAAAGCATGAAAGATGGGAGCGATGCGGTTGCCGACTGGCCTCTTTTGAACGCACTGTTGAATACCGCCAGCGGCGCCAGTTGGGTGTCGATCCACAACGGCGGCGGTGTGGGCATCGGCTATTCACAACACGCAGGACAGGTCACAGTTGCTGACGGCACAGACGCCATGGCGAAGAGAATCGAGCGAGTCCTGACCAACGATCCTGGAATTGGGGTGGCACGGCACGTGGACGCGGGCTATGAGGAAGCATCCAGCTTCGCTCAGAAAAGCGGTGTGAAGGTTCCAATGCGTGAGTAATCCATGCTTCAGCGAAGGACGCTTTTGTGATGAATGATCCGGTGGCTCAATGTCGCGACGAGAAAAAAATTTCATCCGGCCTCTGCTGACAGTCGCGTTACTTGTCGCGACGATTGCTCCTGTACGCGCCCAGACCAGTTCTCCACTTGATCCCATGAGAATGCGAGGCACGGTGATCGACCACATCGCCTGCCAGTCTGATGCTTCGCAATCTTACGCTTTATACCTTCCTTCAGCGTACTCTCCTGAGCGCCGCTGGCCCATCATCTATGCCTTCGATCCATTTGCGCGCGGCAAGGTTCCGGTCGAACTCTACAAAGGAGCCGCAGAAAAGTACGGCTACATCGTCGTAGGATCGAACAACGCAAAGAACGGCCCGTCCAATCTGGAAATGGAAGCAGCACAGGCCGTCTGGCTGGACACACATCGCCTTTTTGCCATCGATAAAGATCGGGTGTATACCACCGGGCTCTCTGGTGCAGGACGCTTTGCCACCGCCTTTGCGCTGTACTGCTACACCTGCTCCATCGCTGGAGTAATCTCTCACGGGGCTGGGTTGCCGATAAGACAACAGCTCCCCGCCAACGATCATTTTCTTTACTACGTGGCGGTTGGAGATGCTGACTTTAATTATCCGGAGATCCTTGAGTTGCGCAGGAAGAAAGACGAGCAGGGGAGCGCTTTCAAGGTAAAGATCTATCCCGGCCCACATCAATGGGCGCCGGCGGATGTGGTTGAGGACGCTGTCGAATGGCTGGAGCTGAAGACCATGCAGGCCGGAAAAGAGGAGCCTGACCCTGCCTTTGTTGATCGCATGTTTGACAAAGTACAGGGGGAAGCAACGAAGGCCAAACAATCCGGAGATGCAGACGCCCAATACTATGCTCTTCGCTCGCTGGTATTCGACTTCAAAGGATTGAAAGACGTCAGCCGCGCTGGGATCGAACTGGCGGCGCTCGGAAAGTCGAAAGAGCTGAAAAAGGCACGCCGTGTAGAGAAAGATGAAGTCGAAAAACAGAGGCTGCTCACGCAGGATACCGTCGCCGATATTACCGGGATCGGCATGGTGTCGCCCGACCAGATAAGTATCTTGAAGGAGCGGATTATTTCATCGTTCCTGGATTTGCGGCGCCACGCCAAATCCACCGGGCGCGATCACCTGATTTATGTCCGAGCTATCAACCAGCTTTGGATACACGGAATTGAGACTGGGCAGGAGCAATTCCGCGCCAATAACTTTCCCCAGGCAGCCGCATACTTTGAGCTGATGGCGGAAGTAGCCCCCGATCAGAGCTGGCCGCTGTTGTTGCTGGCTGAGACTCGCGTGCGTGAGGGCAATAAGAAAGCGGCCCTTGCAGCTCTTCAGGATGCCGTGAAACGCGGCGTGAAATCTCCCGACACGTTGACCAGGGACCCCGAACTGGCGCCTTTGTCCTCTGAACCAGGCTTTCAACGCCTCGTGGAAAGCCTCGGCAAGTCTGTTCCGGCATCCTGATTCGTTTACAATCCTCAAAACCTTAGATCGGCGATGACGAGGTCAGCCGTGAGAGGAGGTGTGAGTGGCACGTAAGCGGGACAAAAAGCCGGAGCATTACCTGCTTTTAACCAACATTGGCCAGCTCCTCACGATGCAAGGCGGCGCTTCACCTCGGCGTGGCCCGGATCTCAACGACGTTGGCTTGATTTCGGATGCGGCAGTGCTCTGCGGCGGCGGGAAGATCATTGCCGTGGGCGCGCGTCGCGAGCTCGTTCGGGATTCGTGGGTCCGGGAAAACCAGCGCAAAATCCACATCCATGATTGTGGCGGCAGGGTAGTGCTGCCCGCCTTTGTCGACTGCCACACGCATCCCGTTTTTGCTGCGCCGCGTCTGGTGGACTTTGAAAAGCGGATTGCCGGCGCCAACTATGAAGAAATCGCCGCTGCGGGTGGCGGAATCCGCTCGAGCGTCGCCGGCGTCCGTTCTGCAAGCCGCAGGGTGTTGGCGGAAAAGGTCTCTGCGGCGCTCAAGGCCATGCTGCGCCACGGAACCAGCGTGGTCGAGGCTAAGTCGGGTTACGGCCTGGATACTGACTCTGAGGTCAAGTCTCTTCAGGCGATTGCCGACGCGGCGAAGGGCTCGCCGGGAACCGTGAAAGCAACTCTTCTGGCCGCCCATGTAGTACCGCAGGAATACTCGGGGAAAGCCGATCAGTACGTGGAGAAAGTCTGCGACGAAATGATTCCTCTGGTCGCGCGCAAAAAGCTGGCCCAATATGTCGATGTGTTCTGTGAACGGGGGGCCTTTACGCCCGAACAATCAGAAAACGTATTGGCCGCAGCGCGGCGTAACGGGCTGGAGACGCGCGCTCACGTCTGTCAGTTTACGCCGTCGCGGCTGGCCGGACTGCTTTCTCACAACCCGGCTTCTCTCGATCATATGGACTGCGTCGCTGATCACGACCTGGCTGCGCTCTCAAGCGGCAACACGGTGGTGGTGCTCTTGCCCGGAGCCAACTACTTTCTCGGCCACAAGGAGTTTCCTGATGCGCGTCGCCTGATCGACCAGGGCGTTCCTGTTGCGCTTGCTACTGATTACAATCCCGGCACTTCTCCTACGCCAAGCATGCCGTTCATTTTGTCATTGGCCTGCACGCACATGAGGATGACGCCTGGGGAAGCGATCGCTGCCGGTACCATCAACGCCGCCTCTGCCTTGCGCTTGCAGAATCAGAAGGGAAGCATCGAGCCTGGCAAAGATGCAGATCTGGCGGTCTTCGACGTGGATGACTATAGGGAAATCGCTTATTGGTTTGCATGGAACCGCTGTGCTGAAATGGTTGTGAGTGGACAGCTCCAGAATTTTGACGACTCAGCCGCGAATGGACGCGAATAAGACAAATTCAAAGACCGCGAATTTCTGCCATTGGGCAATTCTTGTGTTTGTAATCGCAACTCTGGGAATCGCCAGTGGGCAGACGCAACCTGGGTCCAGTGCGGGGCAATCAGGTTCGATGATCAATACTGTTCCGCCCCAGGCTACTCCTTCTCCATCGCCTTCTAAAGAGACGCAGAAGGCCAAAGACAAGGTCAGCCCCGTGCCGAGTGTCACTCCCATTCCCACTCCATCGCCAACTCCGGCGCTTGTGCCGGCTCACTCCGGCCCGGGCTTTGTATTTCCGGAACTCAATAATCACGAACTCGTGGTCACCGCGGTCGGTGATGTGATGCTGGGGACGACTTTTCCTGACGAAACCGGCGGTTTATTGCCGCCCAATGACGGTGCTGATCTTCTGAGTGACGTCACTCCCATACTCAAGCGCGGCGACATTGTCTTTGGCAACCTTGAGGGTCCTCTTGTGGACGGAGATGGACCGTCACAGAAATGTCGCGGCAAAGCTCCGGGGCATTGCTATGCTTTCCGCGTTCCCACTCGCTACGGCGCTCATCTCAAGGCGGCGGGATTCACTGTAATGGGTCTGGCCAACAATCATGCCATGGATTTTGGCCAGGACGGCCGCACCAGCTCCCGGCAGACGCTCGACTCGCAGGGCATTGCCCACACGGGAGAGATCGGCGACGTTGCTTACCTGACCATCAAGGCTGAAAAGGTCGCGTTGATTGCCTTCGCCACTTATCCCGGAGCTTATAACCTGCTCGATCTCGATGACGCGTTGACCGCAATCAAGCAGGCGCGTGCGAACTCGGACCTGGTTATCGTCTCATTCCACGGGGGCGGGGAGGGTTCCAGCCGGCAACACGTGCTCCCGGGAGACGAGATGTTTCTTGGCGAGGATAGAGGCGACCTGCGCCGCTTTACCCATGCAGCCATTGATGCCGGAGCCGGGCTGGTGCTGGGTAGTGGGCCGCACGTGGTGCGCGGAATGGAGATCTATCAGGGGAAGCTCATTGCTTATTCGCTGGGAAACTTCGCCACCTATGGTCCGTTCAACCTAAGCGCGGAAAACGGTATTTCACTCATCCTGGAGGCGCACCTGGCGCCGGATGGATCATTCCTGAGCGGACAGGTCTATCCCGTAAAGCAGGACAAGCCGGGAGGGCCAAAGCTCGACTCCGCGATGAGCATTCTGCCCATCTTGCGAAACCTGTCGCTCGCGGACTTTGGCCAGAATGGCATCAGCGTGGGCCCAAGGGGCGAACTCCTGCTTCCCGGCGTACAGATACCTGACTGCAGCAACGCGCCGGACATGCTTGATCAGTTGATTGGTACCAGACCCTGCGGAATCTTTCCGTAATCGCTGCAATTGCAGAAAATGATGGTAAGTCTATGAAGAACTGGTACCTTTTCCTCATCTTTGTGCTTATCGCGGGAACTGCATTCAGTGGAGAGCCATCTGGTCGTATTGCCGACCTTCAGCCTGAGCTGAAAGAGGCGCTGACGCATGACGATGCCTGTGTTCGCACATCCGCTGATCCTTTGCAAAATCCGGTGGAAACTCAAGAGATCGTTTCCCGCGGCCGTGCCTCTGGTGTGATCGCGGCGCCTCAGGACGAGTGTGACTGCCGTAACGGCAATTGCTCTACCTTCGTTTATCTCAAATCCGGCGACAGCTTCAAACTGGCTCTCGAAGACAGATTGGCGTCGCTGCATCCCATGAAGATCAGCAAGAACGGATTGCCGTCATTGTCAGGCAAATTCCAAGTCAACGCGGCGGAGGAAGAAACCACCATTTACGATTGGAACGGCAAGGCCTATGAGCCGTCGCTATGCGCGACCGTCACGCAACGCAAAAATGTTCGCACTCCCAGCATTACCCGCCATCCTTGCAAAAATCCAGACAGCCGTAATTGATGGTAAGCGTTTCGCTTTAGTTCCTGCGCCGGGCGATACTATTTGTCAAAGGCAGCAGTTCTCGGTCAAAATAGAGTAAGTGCTTGGCCGAAGATACCGGGACAGATGATTACTCAGGACTCACAACGAAGTCCCGGCCCATTTCCTGTTTTCTTCCCGCCAAAGATTTCATCGGATGTTTAGGCGTCCAAATTCAAGGAGCCACCGGGTGACTCTTAAAAAAATTTCTGTTGTTCTTCTCTTTTTGATTCCCGCTTTTGCGTTCGCGCAGCGGCTGCCGGAAGGTGTGCTGCCGCAGCATTACGAGCTCTCATTTAATCCCGATCTGGACAAAGCGACGTTCAGCGGCGAAGAGACCATTCAGGTGCAGTTGGCCAGGCCGATCGCAGCTATCACTCTGAATTCCGCCGAACTGGAGTTTCAACAGGCTGAAGTAAGCCAGGGCGAGAAAACGCAGACCGCGCAACCAAGCTTTGCTCCGGATAAAGAGCAGGCGACGTTGAGTGTGCCTGACCCGTTACAAGCTGGGCCGGCGACCATTCACATCAAATTCACTGGTATTCTCAACGACAAGCTGCGCGGATTCTACCTGGCCAAGACCAAGCTGCGGAATTACGCAGTCACCCAGTTTGAATCTACCGATGCGCGCCGCGCTTTCCCCGCGTTCGATGAACCTGCATTCAAAGCCACCTTTGACATCAGCATCATCGTAAATCAGGGCGATACGGCAATTTCCAATGGCAAGATCGTTTCCGATACTCCGGGGCCCAGCGACGGCAAACACACATTGAAGTTTTCGCAAACGGCGAAGATGTCCACTTACCTCGTTGCCATGGCGGTGGGCGATTTCGCATGCAATGAAGGCTCGGCGGACAATATCCCGATTCGTGTTTGCGGCACTCCCGACAAAAAGCCTCTGGGGACCGCGGCACTTCGCTACGCCGAGGAGATTCTGCAGTTCTATAACAAGTATTACGGCATTCCATATCCATTTGGAAAGCTGGATATCGTCGGCGCTCCTGACTTCGAGGCGGGAGCCATGGAGAACACTGGCGCCATTTTTTACCGTGAGTCCGACCTGTTTATCGACGATAAGCATTCATCTGTGTCCAATCATGAGGAAGTGTTCGAAATTCTGGCACATGAGATGGCACACCAGTGGTTCGGCGATCTGGTGACGATGAAGTGGTGGGACAATATCTGGTTGAACGAGGGATTCGCAACCTGGATGGAGTTGAAGCCTTCCCAGGCTCTCCATCCGGAATGGAACGCCACTCTGGAGGCGGTGGGTGCTACCAATCAGGCGCTTCAGGTTGATGCCCTAAGAAATACTCATCCCATTCGTGCGCGAGCTGAAACGCCAGAAGAAATCAATGAAATGTTCGATTCAATCTCCTACGAAAAAGGCGCTGGAGTGTTGCGGATGGTTGAATCGTACGTGGGACCTGAGGTCTTCCGGCGCGGCGTTAACAACTATCTGCGCAAATTCCAATACAACAATGCCACTGCGGAGGACTTCTGGAGCTCAATCGCGGCGGCGTCCGGGCGGCCGGTGGATATGATCATGCCGACCTTCGTAGATCACGCGGGCGAGCCTCTCATCAGCGTGAAGGCGTCATGTGCGGCGCCGGCTCCGGAGCCGAAGGTACGTTCACGGCGGCGGAGGCGTCAACTCGCCCCCGCACAGCCGAAAACAGAAATCACCCTTACTCAGGACCGTTTCTGGCTTGATCCTTCGGGCGCACCCGCAACTACCAAAAACTGGATGGTGCCGGTGTGTGTAAAAGCCGGTAGCGCGAAACCGTTTTGCCAGATCGTCGGACAAAAAGAAACCGTGCTTCCGGTGGCCGGCGGGTGCTCTCCATGGATTTTTGTAAACGCCAGCGCTATGGGGTATTACCGCACACGATATGACGCGGATACTCTGCAGAAGCTCACGGCGGTGGCCAATACAGACCTTAGCGCGGCAGAGCGGCTTTCTCTGCTGAACGATCAGGCTGCCCTGGTAACTTCAGGCCAGGAAAGCGTTGCCAGCTATCTGAACCTGATTTCCGCGTTGAACCAGGATGAAGAGCGCGCCATCGTGGAAAGCTACATTCCCGCGCTTGAAATGATCCACGATCACCTGCTCACCGATGCAAGTAAGCCTGCTTTTATTGCGTGGGTACGGAGTACATTTTCGCCGATGCTTGCAAATTTCGGCTGGACGCCTTCCGCGGGCGAGACTGATGACCGTCATGAGGTCCGCGGCCAGTTGATTAAGATCCTCGGCGAGATCGGCGAAGACCCCGAAGTGATTCGCCATTCGGTTGAACTGGCGGAAGCATATGCAAAAGACAGCAGCTCGCTTGATCCTACTCTGGTACGCACGGTGTTGAGCGTCGCGGCGATGAGCAATGATGGCCGGTTGTTCCAGCAGTATCTGGCTGCCATGAACGATCCCCAGTCCAGCCCGGAGCAACTGGGAGATTATTCCCGCGCGCTGGCCCGCTTCAGCGATCCGAAACTGGCACAGCAATGGCTGGAGAAGATTGTCGCGCCCGAGACCCGGAATCAGGATGCGGCAGGATATCTGCGTCGCGTGCTTGATAATCAAGCTGTCCAGAAGATGGCATGGGAGTGGACCAAACAACATTGGCCTGAGGTGCAAGCCAAGCTGACCATGTCCAGCGGCAGTGCTGTGGTGCACGGAACTGAGGGTTTTTGCGATGCCGCAATGCGCAACGACGTCCAGCAATTCTTCGGTGATCATAAGGTTGCATCGTCAGAACGGGCACTCGGACAATCGCTTGAATTGATAAATAGTTGCATCCATTTCCGCACGCAACAGCAACCCAATCTGGCAGCATGGCTGGAACAACACTCGACGACGGCAAACGTAGGAACGCGTTAAAGGCGAAGGGAAGAGATCGCTTCAGGCAGAAATCCAACGGCAGCCTGATGCTCAGGGCATCTGATAGTGGACTGTCACATCGCCCCACTGCTGCTCGCGTTGCCGAACGAAATCAGGGCCGCAGTGGGGGCAGCGCACCGTCAGGACATTCTGAGCGGACCATGCCAGGCTGATTCCCGCTCCGGCGGCGTCCTGCTCCACAACGAAAACCGTCCCCTGCGTGGCTTGCGCTGAGTAAAAACCGCGGCGAAGAGGACCAGCTGGGCGAAGGTTAACCAGCGTCACAAAGGGAGCGTCACCGCCGCAATGGCGTTGAAGAATCGCAGCGGTCCAGATCTTATTGGGACTACTTGCCTCGCCAATCACACGGTCAGGACAGGTCGGCCATTCGTGGGCAGAAAACAGTTTTAACACTCCAACCAGCAGCAACAGGATTGCCGCGAAGCCAATGCCGAAATACCACATTTTGCGGGCAAAAGGATCCATGGCTGTCAGGCAGGCCTGAAGGCCTCCTGCATGGAGTCCATCCGGGTCCGGATAGCGCGCCACAATTCTGCACGGCCGGCGCCGGTACGCGCGGAATAAGCAAGGACTGAAGGCACATTATGTTCGCGTGCCAGCATGGAGAGAGCGGCTTTGAGCTTATTGACGGACAGTTTGTCGCTCTTGGTGCCCACCACCAGAAAATCGCGTTGCACATGTTGCAGGAACTCGATTAACTGCTGGTCAGAGGGCTGCGGCGGGACGTTTACGTCGATGAGCACAATGGCCAGGTGGAGCGTTTGGCGCTCACGCAGGTAGGGCTCGATAAATCTGGGCCACTCCGCGGAAATCGATTTCGAAATTTTGGCGTAGCCATATCCGGGAAGGTCCACGAGAAGCATTTCTGCATCAGACTGGCCCGGCTTGTTGTAGATACCAATAAAGTTGATGGTACGTGTACGCCCGGGAGTGGAGCTGACATGCGCCAGTTTCTGGCCCAACATGGAATTGATCAGGCTGGACTTGCCCACGTTGGATCGGCCCAGGAAAGCGAACTCGGGCGGCCCTTCCCGTGGAAAAGCGTCAGGGTGTGTGGCAGACGTGAGAAATCTGGCGACCAGTGGCTTCATGGCAGCAAACTATCATTCTAACTAATGATGAGTCGACGCACTGCTGCCCGAGATCTCGAGTCTCTCAAACAGTTTTGATCTTTTGATCTTCTAAGGAAAAGTGAGCTGCGGATGCGTTCAACACCCGCGGGGCGACGGAGTGGGGCAGCGCTTTACCACTTGTGAAATGGACTTTGCGTGTTGCGCACCGAAGCCGTTCAGCAGGCTCGATTTTTGGGATGCGCTCCCATGGACGAACTCCACCCATTTCAGATCGTGGAGAACGAAATCATCCAGCGCCGATTCTCTGACTTCAATCCTGGTTCCGTCCGCGAATGTGATTTCCATGAACCTCTCCAAGTGTTTCCACTCCAATAGATGCGGAGGTGTTGATGAAAGCTTCACAAATCAGAAGTCCTGGTGCACAAAAAGACCCGCCGGGCAGCGGGTCTTTGGTAACAAAGG
>Ga0134125_10010632_pt1 | contig 10330 bp, 7 predicted proteins | sample KB31751_FD_96464 | JGI IMG/M metagenome (GOLD analysis project Ga0134125, IMG submission 96464) | Terrestrial soil microbial communities with excess Nitrogen fertilizer from Kellogg Biological Station, Michigan, USA - KB3-175-1 | ecosystem: Environmental > Terrestrial > Soil > Unclassified ... | reverse complement strand
GGCAGCGGCAACAAGATCATGACGATGTCCGAGGAGGATCAGCTCGGCCCCGGCGAGCGCATCTCGCGCGGCGTGCCGCAGAAGTTCTTCAACTCGGTGTGCGGCGGTTGTCACGGCTCGGTGTCGGGCAAGGAGCTCGACATCGCCATCGACCCCGACGCGCTGACCGGCGCCTCGGTCTCACTCTCGCGCGATTCCACGCAATCGATCGGCCCCTAGGGCACGCAATCGATCGGCGCCTGGCTCACGCAATCGATTGTCCCGTGATATAACGCGGGCATGAAACCCCTGCACGCTTTCGCGATCGTCGTCCTGTTGGGCGCAGGCCCAGCCTTGGCCAAGGGCAAGGCGAAGAGTAGCGGCGGCTCCAAGGCACACGCGGCCGACGCGCGCGCCGTCGGCGAGCTGGCCGGCAAGTTCAAGTGGGGCATGTCGCCCGAAGAGGCGCAGAAGGTCATCGCCGACGGCATCCACGCCAAGTACGTGGACATGATCAAGAAAGAGCCCGACGTCTACAAGCAGGACCAGCTGCGCAAGGACGAGACGGACGAGATTCAGAAGGTCAAAGACTCGTACGTGAAGTTCGACGGCATCTCGCCCGGCACCAAGGAGTGGGGGACCTCGATCGTCCAGAGCGAGTTCGCGCCGCGCAACGACGAGTCGATGATGACGCTGTGGGAAAAGGATCAGCGTCGCTTCCTCTTCTTCTGGCACGACAAGCTTTACAAGCAGTACATCGCGTTCAACGCCGAGCACCCGGTGTTCGCGGGCAAGTCGTTCGACGACTTCGCCAAGCTCATCCAGAACCGCTATGGCCCGGCGGAGATGAAGTTCTCGCAGATGAAGACCAAGCAGGACATGAAGCTCGACCACCTCGAGTGGCCGGCCTCGGGCGACTACCAGCTCTACGCGATCGATCAGTCGGAGTTCTACGGCAACTTCTGCCTCGTGCTCTTCAACCCGTCGGTCGCCAAGCAGGTCGACGCCGCGCGCAGCGAGCACAACACCAAGCCGGCGCACGGCAACGCGCTCATCGACGCGGTCACGCAGCAGCCCAAGGTCTCGGGCGACTCGAACGAGAACATCGTCGATCAGATCACCGGCAAGACTCCCCAGAAACATTAGAAATGAGGTAGGGTAGCCGCACTGCAATGAATTGTGTGCGGCTCGGCGTTGGGGTGACGCTCGCGGTCGCGCTGGCGACAGCGTCGTGGGCGCAGGAGCGCCCGGCGATGGAGTTCTCGCCGGAGGAGGTCGGGCACGCCGACGCCGGCGCGCCAGCGACGGCGGATGCGCCGCCACCGCAGCAGGAAGAGGATCGCGAAGCGGCGCCGCTCGGCCGCGATGCCGACAAGCCCGACAGCAAGCCGAAGAGCCCGCCGCGGCCCGTCGTGGCGCAGCCCACGCCGCCGCCTCGGCCCGCGCCGGCTCCGCAGCAGAAGCCCGAGAAGGCGAAGAAGGCGCACGCGGAGAAGGCGGCGCCCGCGGCCCCGCTGGCCGTGACGGCCGCAGATCCGCCACCGCCCGCCGTACCACCGCACGTGACCCTGCACGTCTGGGAGCCGGAGAAGGCGACACGCTTCGACGCCGAGGAGACGATCGAGTCGGCGATGGGCGAGGTGCTCGGCGCCGACCCGCGGCTGCGCTACACCGCGCTCGGCACCCTCTTGTCGCCGCCCGACGCCGCCGACCGCGCGCTCGTCGACGCCGACCACGCGCTCGCCGACGCGCGCCAGGCGTACGACGCCATGGAGCTCGACAAGGCCAAGGCGCTGCTCGAGACGGCGCTCAAGGCCTATCAGCAGCACCTGCCCGAGCTGGCGACGCGCTCGGAGTCGATCGCGCCGATGCGTGACGGCTTCATCCTGCTCGCCAACGTGCGCTTCTTCGAGGGCAACGCCGACGGCGCCAAGGACGCGCTCCGCTACGTCTTCGCGCTCGACGGCACGGTCCGCTACAAGCAGGGGCTGTTCCCGCCGCAGATGAAGAAGCTCGTCGTCGAGGCGCGCCTCCTCTACGAGACGCTCGGCAACGGGCGGCTCACCATCGACTCCGATCCGCAGGGCGCCAGCGTCTGGCTCAACGGCGCCAAGCTGCCCGATCGCACGCCGTCGCAGCCGATCGACGCGCCCAACGGTCCCAACTTCATCAGCTTCGCGCGGCGCGGCTGGGCGCCGATGACGCAGGCCTTCGTCGTCTCGGGCGGGGGCGAGGAGTCGCACGCGCTGGCGACGCTGTCGCGGCCACCGCACAACCCGCTGGCCCCGATCGATCGCGCGCGCGCCGTCGTCGACGACACGCCGACGCCGCCGTCATTGAAAGAGGCGTGCGCCGGGCTCGGCGTCGACATGCTGGTGCTGGTCAAGACCGCACGCGCCGGCGGCAGCGACGACGGCGAGCCGCAGATCTTGACGGCGTACCTGTACGACGCGCGCGCGGGACGCATCATCAATCGGCTCGAGATGAAGGTCGAAGGCGATCTGCCGGCGACGGCGCGCGTGCTCGCGCGCGAGCTCACCCACGGCGTGCGGCTCGACGGTGTGTGGGCGCCGCCGCGCGTGGCGCAAAAGCCGAAGTGGAACCAGCGGCTCTGGTCGGACGTGAAGGACGACTGGGGCCGGTTCCATCACTGGAAGGGCTTCTGGTACGTGGTGGGCGGCGTCGGCGTGGCCGTGGTGGTCGGCACCGTCGTCGGCGTGACCGTGTCGCATCAGCACCAGGTCGCGGCCGACACGTTATTGCTTGGTGGAAACTAAGAGGGGATGTCGATGAAGCAGACGAACTGGATCGTATGCGCGATGCTCGCCGCCGTCGGTGGCTGCTCGCAAGGCGTGAGCGTCGACAACGGCAATCCGTCCGGCACCGTCGCCGGCGTGGTGCTCGACGCCACCAGCGAGGCGCCGCTCATGGGCGCGGCCGTGACGGTCATCGCGGGCTCGAAGACGCTCACGGCGATGACCGACATGAACGGGCAGTTCGCCGTCGGCAAGGTGCCGGCGGGGACGTTCATCATGTCGGTGTCGCAGATGGGCTTCGTGACCGCGCAGCTCACCGACGTGCTCGGCGGCGCGGTGGGCAACTTCCCGGTCAACAATCCGCAGCGGACGATCGGTCCGGTCGGCCTGTTCCCGGCGACCGGCACGTTCACCGTGCACGTCGTCGACGAGACGGGCGCGCCGGTGCCGTCGCTCAAGCTGTCGGCGCGCACCGGCGTGCGCCAGGTCGTGTGGCAGAACGGCGCGCCCCTGGGCGAAGGCGCGTACGAGGTCTCGGCGACGACGGGCATGGACGGCTCGGCGATGTTCAACGGGCTGCCGGTGTACGCCGGGCTCGTCGGCCTCGTCGACGACAGCTTCACCGTGTCGGTGCCGCCGACCAAGATCATGGGCACCGAGATCTACGACTTCCTCGGCGCGTCGTTCGGCTTCCACCTGAACGGCCTGGTGTCGTCGGCGCAGGTGATCCACCTGGCGGGGCCGCACACGGCGCTCACGATCGTCGACTCGAGCATCGAGTATCTGCGCGGCTACGCGGGCACGACGACGCAGGCGTTCACCGCGCCGGTCGGCTCGCTCATCCCGATCAACGGGCCGATCAACATCGCCTTCAACCAGGCGATCGATCCCTCGAGCCTGCGCACCGAGTTCCTCGACGGCGACGGCAAGCTGATGGCGACGATGGCGATGGCCACGGTGAACCTCAATCAGGTGAGCGTCACGCCGTCGGTGCCGCTCGCCGCCGGCAAGCGCTTCAACTTGATCCTGCACGCGGTCGCGGCGACGACGGCGGGCACGCTCGGCTCGGGCGCGCAGCTCGACGTGACGGCGCCGTTCTTCTCGCAGCCACCCGCGGGCGCGCCCATCACCGTAGTCGCCAACTCGGTGACGACCATCCAGCCGCCCGGCGGCACCGGCAACGTCACCGTGCAGTTCGAGCTGTCGGAGCCGATCGGCATCGGCGGCGGCAGCAACGCCGCGCTCGACTGCGTCGCCTTCTACGAGATCGGCAGCATGGGCCTGCCCGGCTTCAACAACGACGGCACCACCGTCTTCCAGGGCGACTGGAAGACGATCAGCGCCTCCAACGCGCCGCCGACGAACCTCGTCTGCCGCCAGACGGTCGCCGCCGGCGTCGCCGGCGAGCCCGAGATCAACGTGACCGCGCTCAGCTCCCTCGAGACCAACACCGCCTCGACGAACCCGACGGTGGTGACCGGGTTCTCGTCGAAGTTCTCGATCACCATCGCGGTGGCGCCGACGACGGGGACGGGCGCGCACTCGGGCCCCTGCAAGCAGCCGCTCATCTCTCCGACGTGCGCGCTGCCCGGCAGCGGCACCAAGGTGCATTTGATCTTCTCGCGGCAGGACTCGTCGACGACGGTCAAGCGCGTCGACGGGACGACCGTCCCGGACAACATCATCGTCCAGCTCTAGCGCCTGCCCCGTTCCTTCGTTCCTCCATCCCGTTCCCGTTCCCGTTCCCGCTCCCGTTCCCGCGCGGCCGTTCCCGTTCCCCGGCGTCTCCGTCGGGCAGCAGAAGACGGCCCCGCGGGAAGGGGAACTAGAACGCGAACGATTACGATTGGAGGAGAGGAACGAGTTGGGTTGCTTAGAACGCGAACAGCTTCGGCCGCTCCGACGACTTCTTGAGATCCGACAGGACGTCCTTCTGCTGATTCATCAGCATCGCCGCCTGCGTCTTGATCTCCGCCATGCGCCGCGCGTAATCCTTCACGGCCAGGAAGTCCGGATTGCCCGCCGCCACCGCCTTGAACAGCGGCGTCTGCTGCAGCGGCATCACGATCGCCTCGGGCTTGCCCTTGACCGGTCGCGTGCCCCAGCCGCTGCCCGAGTCCATGCGGTACTGGAAGCCCTTGAGCTCGTTCGCGTTGCAGTCGGTCTTGCCTTCCTGCTGGCAAACCGGCTGCCCGACCTCGACGAACTGCGCGATCATCAGGCCGCCCTGCGGCTGCACGATGACGCCGTAGTTCTTGTCCGACTTCGCGCCCGCCTGCGCCATGCGCGTGAGCGCGTCCTTGTCGTTGTCGGTCTTCTTCGCGTGCACCTGGATCTCGTCGTACAGCTTGATCGTGCCGTCGTAGTACTGCATCAGGCGCTCGACGATCACCGGCTCGAGGCTGTTGTAGTTCGTGTGGAAGATGCGGACCGTGTCCGGCTTCTTCAGATCCATCGCGCCGAGCTTCGCCGACAAGTCGATGTCGACATCGCCTTTGCGACCCGCGGGCGTCGAGTTGAGCGCGTCGACGATGCTCGAGAGCGTCTTCGACATCTTCTCGACTTCTTCGCGGATCTGCCCGGCCTGATCGGTCGTCGTGTTGTACTCGATGCGATCACGCTGAATGCGGCCGCACGCGTTGCCGACGCCGAAGATCACCGCGAGCGAGATCAAGAAGATCACGAGCCGTCCGCTCAGCTTCGGCTTCGAGATCGAGTCGCCCGACACCGAGTCGGCGGAGCCCGGTAGTGCCTGCCCGAGCCCGTAGAACGCCGCCAGGTTCGCCGCAGCCTGCTGCTGCTGCGCCGACGCGAACGGATCCCGACGCGGGTCGGCCGGCGCCGCCGGTTGCGGCGGAGGCGGCTCCTCGCGTCGCCCGAACGGCGGCGGCGGTCCCGACGGCTGCTGCGGAGCAGGAGCGCCGTACCCCGACGGGGGCGGCACCGGCTGCTGCTGCGTGGCCGGCTGTCCGTGGGCGGGGGTAGGCGCAGGGGCTGCCGCCGGCATGGCGGCCGTCTTCTTCAGGCCGAGGCGAGCTTTGAGGTCGCTGATGTCGCGCGGGCCCGGCTTCTTGTTTTCATCCAAGGGGATCATGCCTCCGGATCATCGCGCGGAATCTACCAACCGACCATATAGCTGTCAAGGAGATGCGCGGGCTTACGTCGTGGTCCGAGGTTCACGACAACGGTTGTGAACGAAAGTTCCCGCCCGATCGGAAACCCCGCGTAGTGCAAGCCTTTCCCGAATGGCACGGCAGCTGCTCTAGGCGCCGCCATGATGCGCTCGCTCCGACTCCTCGCTCTGGCCGTGGTGGCCGCGCCATCGATCGCTTTTGCGCAGGTGATGATCGAGCCGGCTGCCGCGCCCGCGCCCTATCCGACGGTGACGGTGCAGGTGCCCGCGCCGCCGTTGCCGCCGCCCGTCGTGGTGCCGGCTCCGCGGGTCGTCGTTCCTCCGGCGCCGTACTACACGCCGCGCCCGCGCGTCTATGCGCCGCCGCCTCCGCCGGTGGTGATCTACCCGGCGCCGGGCGCGATGCCGCCGCACGTCTACATTCGCGAGCGCATCCGCTGGCACCTGCGCCACCTGCCGCGCGTCTTCGTCGTGCCGCCTCCGCCGCCGGTCGTCTACGCGCAGCCCGCGCCGCCGCCCGTCGAGTACGCGCCGCCGCCGGTGCCGGCGTACCCGCCGGTTCCGCCGCCCGTCGTGGTGCCGCCGCCGTGCTGCTACGGCGCGCCGCCGTCGCCGGAGCCGATGGTGCTCGTCGCGCCGCGCCCGCAGGTTCCGATGTGGACCTCGCGCATCGGCCTCGGCGTGCGCGGCACCGGCCAGGTCATCAACGACGGCTGGAACAACCTCGGCATCGGCGGCGAGTTCCTGTTCCGCGCCTCGCCGCACCTCGTGACCGAGCTCGCCGCCGAGTATCAGCGCTCGGCCGGCTCGCAGTCGCAGCTCGATCGCGTCGACGTGCCGGTCACGTTCGGCCTGCGCGTGCACATCGGCCGTCCCAACTGGGTCGTGTCGCCGTACTTCGTGTTTGCCGGCGGCGTCGGCTACGCCTCGCAGGATCTGCGCTTCACCACCGACGACGCCATCTACCTCGAAGGCCAGCTCGGCGGCGGGCTCGAGCTGCGCCTGGGCCAGCACGTCGCCATCACCGCCGACGCGCGCCTCGACGCGAAGAAGCGCGCCAACGGCGTCGCCGACAACGTGCTCGCCACCACGAGCGTCGACGGCAAGCCGGTGCACCCGCTCGGCGACGAGGTCGGCGGTCAGTTCCGCCTCGGCGTCGCGGCCTACTTCTAAGCTTGGCTTAACCTTAAAGCGTTACTTGAAGTCGCCCGCCAGGGCCGCATGCTACGATGCGGCCGTGACGGGCGATTTCGTTTGTCGCGCGCGCTTTGCTCGAGGCGCCAACGGCGGGGCGGGAGGGCGCAGCCTTCCCGTGGGATCGACTGTAGCGGGTTCGAAGAAGCCGCTACAGCGCGGCGGCTTCTTCGGCGAGATCGCCGCACAGGAACTTGTCGAGCAGCGCCTGATCGTCGTCGCTCATGCGCGTGAAGCGGACGCCGTGCGCGCGTGCCCACTTGTGCTCGGCCAGCCGCACGCCGTCGATGCGCAGGATCCGCGTCGAGCCGGGCAGCTGGAACTCGAGCGACACGTCGGAGTGGTCGACGTCGGGCTCGAAGATCTTGTAGAGCAGCATGCCGCCGCGCGATATGTTGACCGCGCGACACGTGTGCGGCTCGCCCTCGATGTACTTGTTGAGCAGGATGTCGACCGGCATGCGCCGTTCGCCGCGGGAATCCTTATTGAACATCGGCGCCTCCATCGGTGTGGTTAGATGTAGGCTAAAGTAGGTAAACGGGGAGCGCAAGTTTTCGCATGTCGGAATCGGTCAGGCCGCTGGAAGGACCCGAAAGGCTCATCGGCAGCCGCGTGCTCGACTTCGAGCTCAAGGCGGTGCTCGGCGCCGGCGGCATGAGCGTCGTCTATCGCGGCGAGCACCGCGTGACCGGGCAGTCGGTGGCGATCAAGATCCTGCCGCCCGAGCTCGCGGTGCACGAGGAGCTCAAGGCGCGCTTCGTCGAGGAGGCGCGGGTGCTCGCCAAGCTCGAGCACCCGAACATCGTTCACCTCAACAACTTCACCGAGTCGGGCGGACGGCTCTGCCTGGTCATGCAGTACGTCGAGGGCGTGACCTTCGAGTCGATGATCGTCAAGAGCGGCAAGGTCGCGCCCGACGAGGTGCTCAAGGTAGGCATCGAGGTGTGCAAGGCGCTCGAGTACGCGCACGCGCACGGCGTCGTGCATCGCGACATCAAGCCGTCGAACATCCTGGTGCGCGGCGACGGCGCGGTGAAGGTGACCGACTTCGGCATCGCCAAGATGATCGGCAACTCGCGCCTGACCTCGACGGGCCAGACGATGGGCACGGTGCGCTACATGTCGCCCGAGCAGGTGCGCGGCAAGGCGGCCGACGCGCGCAGCGACATCTATTCGCTCGGCATCACCATGTACGAGGCGCTCTCGGGGCACACGCCGTTCGACGGCGAGAACCACTTCGACATCATGCAGCAGCACCTGCGCAACCGGCCGCCGGCGCTCGCCAAGATGGGCGCGACGGTGCCGCCCGCCGTCGAGAAGGCGCTGGTCGTCGCGCTCGAGAAGAACGCGGCCGATCGCTACGCCGACGCGCAGAAGCTCCGCCAGGCGCTCGAGGCGGTGCTGCCGCAGCTGCCGCGCGGCGGCGACGCGACGACGGCCGCGCCCGCGACGGGCAAACGCAGCGGCGTGGCGCTGTGGCTCGGCCTGACGGTGCTCGTCGTCGCCGGCGCGGGCGCCACGTTCCTGGTCGCGCGCCAGCTCGGCAGACCAGCGAGGACCGTCGCGACGAAGACGAAGACGCCACCGACGGGCGCGAACGCGACGGGCGTGGCGGCGACGGGCGCGGCCCTCAAGCCGCCGGGCAGGCCGAGCTGGCCGCTGCCGGCCGCGATCGCCGGCGAGATTGTCGCCACCGACGAGAAATTCGAAGCGGACGGGCTGCGCGTGCAGTCGACCGAGAAGCGCGACGCCGCCAAGATTCGCGACGACGTGCACGCCATCCTCGACGAGCTGCGCGTCTGGCTGGCGACGAGCGACGTGCCGGCGGCGCGCGCGCTGGCGACCGACTTTCATCCGCCGCCGCTCAACCTCGTCATCGTGCCGCAGAAGATGATCGACGACGGCTCGCTCTTCCCCGATCTGCCCACGAACGAGGGCTCGACCTATCCGTACCGCTACATCGAAAAGAAGCGGACGCTGTTCGTGAACGACACGAAGGGATTCGAGCGGCGCGACCTACCGGATGGCGTGGCGCTCCACGTGCTCACCTGGGTGCCCGCGCTGAGCAACGCGGAGGTACTTCGGCTGCCCGAAAAGTTTGAGCAGCATTACATGTCGAAGACGAAGTGATCACTTGTCCACAGCGGCTCTCCGACGGGAGTGCGAAATTTCGTTCACCGTCGCTGTGGAGCGAGCAGCATGTTTCCGGCAGGTATCCATTTCCACAGTCGGTATCGAAACTTAAGTTGGATCGCGCATACCTGTAGGATAATGCGAGAAAAGCGCCCACCCACCCTGGGGATAACTTGTGAAGAAGTCCGTTTTGGTTGAGTGTTTGACACCTTTCGGGGAGGGTGAGATAGTCGCGCGCGGAAACGTATCGGTCGCGTCGCTCGGGAGGGGTCCCTGATGTACCGTGCTCGTATTCCGCTCGCTGCGGCGGCGGTTGTGCTGCTGACCACGGTTGCAGCCCTGTTTTCGGTCCGGTCGACCTTGTCGAGCGCGGCGCGCGCCGAGGTGCAGAAGCGGGTCGAGCGCGCCCAGGCCACCTGGCCTTCGCTCGACCTCCTGCGCGGGATCGATCTCACCAATGAAACGGCGAAGCTGGCGCGCGACGAGGAGTTCGGCGCCGTCTTCGACAAGAAGTCGTCGGACGAGCAGCGCCAGGCAGCGTTCGTGGCGGTGTCGGCGCGCAACGGGCGGCTCGAGGCGACCGGGCGCAAGGCGGATCTCATCGCCGTCGTCGGCGCCAACGGCCACGTGGTGGCGCGCGATCTCAACATCAACGCCATGTTCGACGACGACCTCAAGGGTCGTTACCCGTCGGTGGGCAAGGCGCTCGATGGCGTCGCCAACAAGGACGTGTGGAACTTCGACGGGCACCTCTATCGCGTCGGCGCCGCGCCGATCCGCTCGCGCACGGGCGCCGTGGTGGGTGCGCTGGTCATCGGCTACAACGCGTCGGCGACGGACGCGGCGGAAGATCGCGAGAAGCTCGGCACCGAGGTCGCCTACTTCCTCGACGGCAAGATCCACGCGTCGAGCTTCAAGAAGGAAGGCGGCGAGAGCGCCGAGGAGAGGGAGCTGGCGTCGTCGCTGTTCGACGGCGCCCGGCTGGCCGAGGGGGCCGCGGCGGGCAACCTGACGCCGCCGACGCCGGTGCGCATCGGCAGCGAGGACTACCTCGCGGCGTCGGGGCCGCTGCCGGGCAACCTCACGAAGTCGCGCTCGGGCTACGTGGTGCTGGCGTCGCTGACGGCGGCGCGCG
>Ga0134125_10010629_pt1 | contig 10333 bp, 9 predicted proteins | sample KB31751_FD_96464 | JGI IMG/M metagenome (GOLD analysis project Ga0134125, IMG submission 96464) | Terrestrial soil microbial communities with excess Nitrogen fertilizer from Kellogg Biological Station, Michigan, USA - KB3-175-1 | ecosystem: Environmental > Terrestrial > Soil > Unclassified ... | reverse complement strand
TTTGCAGCCGCAGCCCACGCTGGTGTTCGCGCAAAGTGCGGGACAGAAATTCAATATGGGGCAACTGCTGAAGCAGTTGTTGGCGCAGCTTGGGGGACGTGGCGGTGGCTCGCCCGACATGGCGCAGGGCGGACTTCCTCCCGGGTCCGCCGATCTCGAAACGCTTACAAAGCTTTTGGAACAAGCAAGCGCGAAGCTACAACGAGTCTGATGCGCTCAGCTCGCAATGAATAAGTGGTGGTCCTACCGGCCGAACACCATTAACCCGCCAAGGCTGCCCTGGTAAATCAAGGCGAGCACTACGATCGCGGTAATGACAAGGTACACATTGCCTGGGGCGGTATTGCGATGTTGCGGGCGCCACCGCCAGATCGCAAGCAAAATGAAAATCACTGCTAATGACGTGCCTAGCCATTCGTGCACTGCAATAATCGAGGGAGGCAGCGCACCTGCGGATTTGGTCTTCCACCACCATCCGGCAGCAGCGGTGAACGGCGTAATGATTGCCGCATAGAGCACCATCCAGGCGGCTGCATTGTGCAGTGATGCTCGCTTCGACCACAGGCCGAGCAGATCACTCAAAAATGCTAATGGCAGCAGCGCGGCAGTGAAGTTGACCAGGATGGGATGAAACTCCTGGGGCGACTTGGGAGGATTGAAGCCGGGCGACGACCCTCCTGCGGAACCCGCGGCTGGTTGCTGGCCCGCGCCGCTGGCCGCTACCAGCGTAGCTTTCATGTTGGGATGCGGGCCGCAGTGATAGGCGATGGTTCCTGCCTTCGGCACCGTCAGCTTCCAACTGCTGCCCGGTTGAATTAATCCCGAATCAAAGCTGCCGTCATCAGCGGTCACGGTGTGCGCGTAAATGTCCTGATTTTTAAATTCAATACTCTCGCCGGGACGAACGCTGAGCTGAGATGGCTGGAAACTGAAGTTTTTGATGATCACCTCGGCTCCGGGGGTGTGGGAAGCCGAGGAACCCTGCTGAGGATTCTGCGCGACGGCTGCGTGCGCGAGAAGCAGGTTCATGGCCGAGAGAAGAAATAAACTCAACACGCAGCGCGGTCGCCCTCGGAAAAGATTTCCCCGCCGCGCAATGTGCGCGGCGGGCAAGACTAGGGCAGAGGAGCTCATGCTTTCTTGTGGTGCTTGTGCGTGCCGGCAGAGGCTGAACCGCCCATGCTCGATTGGATCTGTTTCGCGTGGTCAAGATGGCCCTGAAGCAGCGGTGCTGCGCCCTCAAGCGCCGACTTCAACTCGGCATTCTGCGCATTGGGAATCAAAACCTTGCTTGCGGCGTCAATCACCTGCTGGTGATAGGCCACTTCGTGGTCGATGTACTCCTTGTCGAAGGCTTTGCCGCGGAGTCCGCGAAGCTTCTTCATCTCCGCCGCATCGGCGGTGTGGAGGGACTTGCTGATATCACTGGGTTCAGCCTTCACCTTGAGCTTCTTGGCGAGGTCATCTACCGACTTTTGCAGCTTGGTGTGGTCATCAATCATCTGCTGCGCAAACTGCTTGACCTGGTCGTTCTTCGTCTTCTTGAGCGCCATTTTGGCTTCATTAATATCAATCTGGTTCGCAGCCGAAACTACGCCCACAATTTGCGGATCGGAGGGCTTGGCCCCTTCGCCGCTCTGCTGCGCCCAGGCAGCAGTCCCGAACAGTGACAGCACTGCGATGGTGCCCGCCGCTAAAAATTTCCTTGCATTCATGTAACTAACTCTCCTTTCTGAAAGTGACATAACCAGTACGCGAAAGCTTTTCTTCTGGATTTTTGCGGAGCTGCAGGGTTCGCTCAGCACAGCCCTGTGTAATGGCCCAGATTCTTCTGATGCACTATACGCGCAGCAGGAGAATTGCCGCCACTCAGTGGCTTTCCTTTAAGTAGAGAGTACGACTATGGCGGCAGGTTACAGCCTGGTTCAAGTAGAACCACGTTGATACCTGCCGCAAGCAAGGTTTTAGTGGGAGTGACTGTGTGGCTGAGCGCCTTTTTTCTCGGTTGCGCCGTGCTCGTGTTCCATCTCTTCGTGCTGTTCGGCTTCTTCTTTGAAGATTGCCGGCGCCCCCAGGCTCCCTTTTGCGGGCAGATTGCGCATGTACAGTACTATCTTCCACATCTCGTCCTCTTCCAGAATGCCTTTCCATCCGGGCATGCCGGAAGGGCCAATGCCGTTCTGAATGATCCAGTGCAGTTGCCCGTCTGTGTAGTCCTGAACATCTTTGGAAGCGAGGTCGGCAACGGGCGGCGCCATTGTCTGCGCAAATGGAACGCCGGTATTCTGCCCATCCAGGCCGTGGCAGATCTGGCAATGATGCTGGAAGTGTCCGCCGCCTTCATGAATGTTGTCCGGAGTGGCTGGGTAGGGATTCTTATCGCTCTTCCCTCCAATCGTCACATCATGCTTGAGGCCGGTCATCACTTTGGTTTCCAGCCCTCCCGGTTTATTTGCCTTGCAGCCGCCAAGGGCCAGCACCATTGCGGAAACACTCAGCGCAATCGAAATCTTCATGCCTCGTCTCCTGTCACTATGCCGAACTATTGTACAGACGAATTTATTCCGGAAAAACAGGGGCCTGTATCCCTTCGACCGATTGAGGTGAATCGCGCACGTCCGTTACGCGATTTGAAATATTTTATGCACGATGGTACCGTCCAAAGTTCTCCCGCAATGCGATTCCGCCTTGAGTACGCGCCGGTGTGGCTGTTGGCGAATTTGATGCGCCGCCTGCCGCGACCGCTGGTGCGGGCCATCTGCATCAGCCTTGCCTTGCTCATCTACGTGCTGCACGGACGGCTGGGACAGGTGGGAATGCGTAATCTGGATTTGGCTTTTCCCGGTAGAAGCGTCAAACAGAAAAAGCGCATTCTGCGCGGAGTATTCACCAGTTTGGGACGGCAGCTCGCTGAGTTCACGTTGTTCCCTCGCTATAACCGGGAAAATGTCTCCCGGATCGTGATCTACGATGGCTTTCAAAATTTCGCCGCGGCACAGGCGCGGGGCAAAGGCGTCCTGTTCCTTACGGCGCATCTTGGAGGGTGGGAAATCAGTTCCTTTGCGCATTCCCTTTATGGCCATCCTATGAACATCGTTGTGCGGCCGCTGGACAATCCTCTGCTGAATGCCCTGGTGGAGCGTTATCGCACGCTGCATGGGAATCGCACGTTTTCCAAGCAGGACTACGCGCGCGGATTGATCAAGGCGCTGAAAAACGGCGAAATTATCGGCATCCTCATGGACACCAACATGACGCCGCCGCAAGGAGCGTTTGTGGATTTCTTCGGTGTTCCGGCATGCACGGCCACAGGTATCGCCCGGGTGGCGCTACATACCGATGCCGCAGTGGTTCCGGCGTTCTGCGTGTGGGACAAAGCTCTTGGCAAGTACAAGATCTGCTTCGAGCCGGCGGTACAATTGGTCCGCACAGGAAATGATGACGCTGATGCGGTGGCCAACACCGCAATGTTCACGAAAGAGATTGAACGATACGTGATGAGGTATCCCGACCAGTGGCTCTGGGTACATCGTCGCTGGAAGACCCGGCCTGCGGGAGAGGCTCCGATTTATTGATGTGCTTCACCGAGCTAGAGGTTACATGGACCCGCCACACGCCTGCACCCATTTCTCCAGAAACTGGATGAGTTCATCGGGTGGCCTCAGCCACATCTGGGCAGCAGTAAAGCGCGAAGTGGGACGAACCAGCACGGTCAGGCCGCGGCTGTGCAGAACTCTGAACGCGTCTTCATCGGTGGAATCGTCTCCCAGGTAAGCCATGGGCACTGTAGCGTCGTAACGGGCCAGCATTGCGCGCACTACATCGCCTTTGTTGCGCGTGCGCAAACGAAGCTCCACGCCACCATCAAATTCGGCCAGCAGAAGCTGGTGCGTTCCCGTGAATGGAGAAAAGGCGCGGTACGCCTTGGCCCTGATTTCCTCCACGCGCGAGCCGTTCATGTTCCGCCAGTGAATGGCGACCGCACCCGGCTTCAGTTCCGCCAGCGACTCCATTCCGTAGTGCCGGATGGCGGCGTAGGCTTGCACCAGGGCCCTCCCGGTGTCGTCACTCAGGTCAGCCACCGAGTATTGGTCATCGGCATCGAGCCGCTCAATTCCGCCGGTTCCAAAGATCTCCGGATGCGGGCTCAGCCCCAGAAGAGGCGGGACTTCCCGCGCCGCACGTCCGCTGATCAGCGCCACATGCGTCTGGCACGTGCTCATGATGCAATCGAGCAGTTCCGGCACGCTGGGATACGGAAATGCACGGTTGCGGTGAATAGAGAATGGGGCAATGGTTCCGTCATAGTCGAGCAGCAATACTCGCTCGCTGCTTTCCGCCAATCGGTCAAAAAACTTAGTAGGAACGCTTGCTGTAAGAGCGGACGTGATGGCGAGAGTGGCACTCATTCTGTCCTCCTGCTTGCATGGAACTTCAGCCGGGGCACGGCCGAATCGCTATTCCAGGTAAAAACTGAATGAAACAGCGGCCAGCCAGTTTGAAACCTCGTGAGGACAGCAAAGAAGCTTCGGCAGCGAGCCGGCCACGCCCCAGGGTTATCAGGCAAATCCCAGGTTCGAGATCGCCGTTTAATTTCATCAATCCCCGTTTTGAGATTGATCTTCTTTATTCAATGCATTCAGTATCCGGCTGCGCGCAGCTCTTGGGAATCATATGGACAGGGTATTTGAAAGGAAAAATCAGGGTAGTTTTGGGCCAAGATCACCGGAAGGGCAATGCTGGAGGCTACATTACTTTAGAGCTTCCCGTCAGTAAGGACCCGCTCAATCGTCTGCCCCGGCCGGGCTTGGAGCGTAATCGCGACCATCCGGCGCGCTCGCCCCGTCTTCATCTTTTTCAAAGAAAACATGCAGATCGCCTACGAAGGCTGCAATGGAGACAACCAGAGATCCCGCGAGTCCGATGAAGAACGTCCATTCCAGAACGCGCGCGAGATAAATGAGGAACATGGAACCAGACCCTCATTTATCTTCGGGCAGGTGGGGATAAAGAAAACGTAAAGAGTGCGCAAAGAAAGTCTAAAGATGATCACTGCGGGTCGAAGCGATAGCCAATCCATGGTTCCGTCTTCAGGTATTTGGGTGCGCGGGAATCCGGCTCCAGCTTTTTGCGGAGGTTGCCGATAAAGACGCGCAGATACTCAGGCTGTTCCCTGCTGCCCGAACCCCAGATCGCGGAAAGGATGGCGCGATGCGTCAGCACTTTACCCCGGTTCGCCAGGAAGAACTGGATGAGGTCAAACTCCTTGGGTGTAAGGTGTACCAGTTTTCCTGCCACTTCAACCCGCCGCTGCTGCGGATCGATTTTGAAATCCCCCACCTCAATTTCTGTTTCGTTCTCCAGGGGTGGTGCCGTGCGACGCAACAACGCGCGAACACGCGCGTTCAACTCCGCCATGCCAAAAGGCTTGGTCACAAAATCATCCGCGCCGAAATCGAGAGCCTTCACTTTTGTCGGTTCGTCTTCATTCACAGAGAGCACCAGGATGGGAACCTCACTGAGTTGGCGAATGCGCGAACAAAGTTCCAGCCCGTCAAAGCCGGGCATGGAAAGATCGGTGATGAGCAAATCCGGCGCCCACGCGCGGAAGGTTTCCAGACCCGAGCGCCCGTCATTGGCAATGCGCACCTGATATCCTGCCGATTCGAGGCCGCGGCGCAGGACGCGCGTGATTTGCCCTTCATCGTCAACCACCAGGATCTTTTTGAGGTCATCGGCCACGAGTTATGCCGCCTCTCCTGCAGGGATCTGAAACTGTACGCGAGTGCCGGTTCCGTTCGCAGTGCTTTCAATCCAGATTCGTCCCCGATGGGCCTGAACAATGCCGTACGCGATTGCCAAACCCAGGCCGAATCCCGGCTGGGCTCCGGAGCGAAAGAATTTCTGGAATACCTGGTTGCGCATCTCCGGAGCAATCCCAATGCCTTGGTCGCAGACCGCGAAGGAAATGAAACTGCCGCCACCCCTCCGCACGCTCACCTCGATGGGGCAACCAGCGGGAGAATACTTGGACGCGTTCTCGATCAGTGTAAAGAGCACCTGAGAAATTAGACGCGGATCAGCCCTGAGCTGTGGCAACCCGGGTTCAATCGCCGTTTCCACGTCATGCTCGCCAAGCAGCGGCCCGGCGCGAAGGATCGCATCTTCTACAACCTCGTCGGCAGAAACCGCACGGCTTTGCAAGCTGAACTTTCCAGCCTCGAGGCGCGCCAGATCCATCATGCCCTGAATAAAGTGATTGAGCCGGTCGGCCTCTTGTTCGATAACTTCCTCGAGCTCCTGTTGCACATCACGGTCGACGTTCTCTTCCCGCAAGGTAGTAATCGCGGCCTTAATGGCCGTGAGCGGTGTTCGTAGGTCGTGCGTCACGGCATCCAGCAGCGCCGTCTTGAGCTGCTCACTGCGCTGTAACTGGTCTGCCTCGATGACGCGTTTCTCCAGGCGCGAAGAGAGTTGCCCTACCAGGATTGCTGACGTGACAAATACAATAAAGGCCACCACATCTTCCGCGCGCTGAATGCGCAGAGTGTAGAACGGTCCGATAAAGAAAAAATTGAACGCCAAGCCGGCCAAAATCGAAGTAGAAAGCGCCGGTCCCCTCCCCGCGCGCCCAGCCACTAGGACAACGAGCAGGACCAGGGCGAGCGCAATGGAAGTCTGGTTAAGGTGCGAACGCAACGCATCCAGCACTACGATCAAGGCGGCCAATGCAATCGTAGCGAGCAGATACTCCCAGAACCGGCGTGCATTCACAAGGTTCACAATGGCCATTGTAGGGCAGAGTTAGCAGATATGCTGATCTCCGACCAGGTTGTGCGACAATAGGCCCATGGCACTGGTCGTCATCGGTGGACATTCACGCAGCGTGGGCAAGACCAGCGTGGTCGCCGGCCTCATTGCCGCTCTGCCCGAGTATCACTGGACCGCGTTGAAAATCACACAGTTCGGCCACGGCATCTGCTCGGCCGACGGCAAACCATGCGACTGCGATACCGGCGACGATCACTTCCGCGCGCTCAGCGACGAACGCGACCGTAGCGGTGATACCGATACGTCTCGTTTCCTTGTCGCCGGCGCCGACCGCTCCATCTGGGTGCGCACGCGCCAGGGCCGCCTCAGCGAGGCTATTCCAGATATTCAGCGTAAAATCGCCGGCGCGGAAAACGTGATTATGGAATCCAACAGCATTGTCCGGTTTCTTCGACCGGACGTTTATCTCACCGTGCTGGATGCTTCCAACAAGGACTTCAAAGTCTCCGCAATGGAGTTTCTGGATCGCGCCGATGCTGTGATCCTCCACAGCAACGGCCACGCCACTACTCCTGCGTGGGAACTGGTCCGGCTTGAACAGATCGTAGGCAAGCCCCGCTTCGAGATCACCCCGCCGCCGTATGTCACGTCGAACATTGTGGAGTTTGTCCGTGGAAAGCTCATGGCCACGCAGCCCAGGGTGACAGTCTAGCGGCTTTTCGTACCTGAACAACTCAACCCTATCCCAAAGGGACCAGCTTGCAGGGGTTCTCAGAAGGCGACTTCGGCAGTTACAGTGTTTTAAATTCCAGCCGCGCCTGCTCGCGCGCGCCAAGCACATCAGCTAATTCGCGAGGATGATCCACAAGCACATCGGGTGGGGCGTCTTCCAATGTGTGCGGCGCCAGACCGTAGGTCACGCCGACGGAGTAAATCCCCGCATTGCGTGCGGTGATCACGTCCACCTCTGAATCGCCGATCATCACAGCCGCTTCGGGTCGACCGCCCGCTTCAGAGAGCAGGGCTTGTACACCCGCCGGATCGGGCTTTTTCGTATGAAAGCTGTTGCCGCCATAAACCTGGAAAAAGTATTTCCGCAGTCCAAGCGCCTCCACGATGGCACGTGAGGGCCCGACCGGCTTGTTGCTGAGCACAGCCATCTTCATCTCGCCAGACCCATTGCGGCTGGCCATGATGGCATTCAACGCAGGAATGATGCCGTCGTAGACGAAGGTCGTATCCAATTTGTGTTCGCGATAATATGCCATGAAATAAAGCAGCGCTTCCTGCACAAACTGCTCGTTATCCGGGTCGCCGAGCGCGCGCCGCACCAGCATGGGAGCGCCGTTCCCGATATAGCTGCCAATCACATCATGCGGCAGCTCCGGCTTGCCATAGTGACGAAGCATGGCATTGACTGAATTAGCGAGATCAAGACGTGAATCCACCAGGGTGCCGTCGAGATCAAATATTAAAAGGTTCAGTTCATGCGCGGGAATGGCGCGGTTTTTACGAATCATCCGTTTTCAGTATATCCCGGTGCTGCCGGTACGATTTAGAATGGAAGGTACTCCAAAGTAGCGCCAACCCACCTTGCCCAAAAGTTATAAGGAGACTCATGGCCGTTACCAAGGCTGATCCCAGGAAGAACGCGACCGCGCTGGAAGAAGCACCCTCATCCACGAAATCAGACAAGACATACGAGGGGCTCACGCGCAAGCAACTGGTTGACATGTATCGCCTCATGTACCTCTCGCGCCGGCTTGATGATCGCGAGATCGTGCTGAAGCGCCTGCAGAAGATCTTCTTCCAGATCTCCGGCGCAGGGCACGAAGCCCTCACGGTGGCTGCGGGATTCGCATTGAAGCCTTCCTACGATTGGTTCTATCCGTACTACCGCGACCGCGCGCTCTGCCTCGCCTTGGGCATGACTCCTTACGAGATGTTGTGCGAAGCCGTTGGCTCGGCGGACGATCCCGCGTCGGGGGGACGGCAGATGCCCTCTCACTGGGGCCATAAGAAGCTGAACATCGTCACGCAGTCTTCGCCGACCGGCACCCAGTTGCTCCAGGCAGTTGGCTGCGCAGAGGCAGGCCGCTACTTCACGCAGCATCCTGATGCCGCCCAGAGGAAAACGGGTGACTACCGCCAGTTTAAGGACGTGACATTCCACGGAGACGAGGTGGTTTACGTTTCCTGCGGCGATGGCACCACGAGCGAAGGCGAATTCTGGGAGGCCATGAATACCGCGTGTAATGAAAAGCTGCCGGTTATGTTCGTGGTGGAAGATAACGGCTACGCTATCTCCGTACCAGTTGAGGTGCAGACGGCAGGAGGAAGTGTCTCGCAGCTTCTGCGCAACTTCCCCAACCTGCTCATTGAGGAATGCGACGGCACGGATCCCGTCGCCAGCTATGCGGCGTGTAAGCGCGCTGTTGAGCATTGCCGCTCGGGGAATGGTCCCGCGCTGGTGCATGGACATGTGATCCGGCCATATTCGCACTCGCTTTCTGACGACGAAAAACTCTACCGGCCCGAGTCCGAGCGCCAGCAGGACGCGAAACGCGATCCTATCACGCGCATGCAGCTTTTCCTGGTTCGGGAAAATATCCTGAACGAGGACGAGATCAACAAGCTGGAAAAATCAGTAGATGAAGAAGTCCAGGTAGCATCCGATCGCGCTGAGCACGCTACGCCGCCCACCGCCGACAGCATCTACAACCATGTTTATTCGGCGGACCTGGACCCACGCACCCTTGTTTCTGAGCCCAAATTTGAAGGTCCGGACAAGACTATGGCGGACCTGATCAATGCCGCACTGAAGGACGAGATGAAGCGCGATGAGCGCATCGTGGTTTTTGGCGAGGATGTAGCCGATTGCAGCCGCGAGGAATACCTGAAGCAGAAGCAGATCAAGGGCAAGGGCGGAGTCTTCAAGCTCACAGCTGGACTACAATGCGACTATGGCAGTGATCGCGTATTCAACTCGCCGCTGGCGGAAGCCAACATCGTCGGACGTGCGGTCGGTATGGCAACGCGCGGGCTTAAGCCCGTAGCGGAGATCCAGTTCTTTGACTACATCTGGCCCGCATACCACCAGATCCGCAATGAGCTGTCGGTCATTCGCTGGCGTTCGAATGGAAACTTCTCCTGCCCAGCGGTAATCCGCGTAGCGATCGGCGGTTATCTCACCGGCGGCGCCATCTATCACTCGCAGTGCGGTGAGGTCCTGTTCACTCATAATCCCGGCCTGCGTGTCTGCTTCCCCTCGAACGCGCTGGATGCATGCGGGCTGCTGCACACGGCGATTCGCTGCGATGACCCGGTAATGTTCCTGGAGCACAAGCGCCTCTATCGCGAAACTTACGGCCGCTCGCCTTATCCGGGACCGGATTACCTGATTCCGTTCGGCAAGGCCAAGACGGTGAAGGAAGGAAAAGACCTCAGTGTCATTACCTACGGCGCCGTGGTTCCGCGAGCCCTGCAGGCAGCCCAGAGAATTGAGCGCGAGCAGGGGGTGAGCGTTGAACTCATCGATCTGCGTACACTCAACCCGTACGAC
>Ga0134125_10010625_pt1 | contig 10334 bp, 7 predicted proteins | sample KB31751_FD_96464 | JGI IMG/M metagenome (GOLD analysis project Ga0134125, IMG submission 96464) | Terrestrial soil microbial communities with excess Nitrogen fertilizer from Kellogg Biological Station, Michigan, USA - KB3-175-1 | ecosystem: Environmental > Terrestrial > Soil > Unclassified ... | reverse complement strand
CTGCATGAACTGTTTGGCGTCTTCGTACAACGACGGTTCGTCGATCAGGATTTCGCCGATGTCGGCGCGCAGGTAATCGCGCAGTGCGCGGATGAACAGTTTCGATTCCTGATAGATCAGAAACGGCGCGGATTTTTCGGCGGCGGCCTCGGAAATGGCCTTCCAGAGTTGCAGCAGGTAATCCAGATCCCACTGCAGTTCCTCGGCGTCGCGGCCGACGCCGGCGGTGCGCACGATCAGGCCCATTTCTTCGGGCACCTCCACGTGCTGCAGCGCTTCCTTCAGTGCCTGGCGGTCTTCGCCCTCGATCCGGCGCGACACGCCGCCCGCGTTCGGGCTGTTCGGCATCAGGACCATGTAGCGGCCGGCCAGCGAGATGTAAGTGGTGAGCGCGGCGCCCTTGTTGCCGCGTTCTTCCTTCTCGACCTGGACGATGAGTTGCTGGCCTTCCTTCAGCAGTTCGCGGATGCCGGCCTTGTTGTGGTCGACGCCGGCGGTGAAGTACTCGCGGGCGATTTCCTTCAGCGGCAGGAAGCCGTGGCGGTCGGCGCCGTAATCGACGAAGCAGGCTTCGAGGGAAGGTTCGACCCGGGTGATGCGGGCCTTGTAGATGTTCGACTTCTTCTGTTCGCGCGAGGGGATTTCGAGGTCGAGGTCGTACAGGGCTTGGCCATCGACGATGGCCACGCGCAACTCCTCACGCTGAGTCGCGTTGATCAACATGCGTTTCATTGTGGATTCCTTGAAGTCGCCGGCGCGGAGCGCGTCGTCGGCGGCGCCTTGACGGGCGGCCGGCCGGATGACGTGCCGCGCCTGGCGGCAGTCGCCGGGTCCGCCTTGCGGTCCCGGCTGGTGATGAATGGGAATGTTCGCGTCCCGAGTCCCCGCACCGTCACGTCGACGGTGGGCAAACATCGACCCGAACGTTACGATGGCGAGGTACCGGCTGCTCCCGGTCGGGAATGGCAGGCGGAAGCCCTGTCCGCGCGGCGAACGGGTACAGGGTCGCCCGTGAGGGGCCAGAGCCTGCTTGGCGCGGGGGCAATCCTATCATCGCAAAGGATTTTTTCCAATGGGGACGGCAACTTCGGCCAAGGACTTCAGTTCCGTGCAAATCGTGGCGGTGGGCCCCGAGCGCGATGGCCAGCGCATCGACAATTGCCTGGCGACACTCCTGAAGGGGGTGCCGAAGACGCATATCTATCGCCTGCTGCGGACCGGCCAGGTGCGGGTGAATGGCAAGCGCGCCAAAGCGGACACCCGATTGGTAGCGGGCGACCGGTTGCGGATCCCGCCGGTGCGGGTAGCTGAACGGGCGGAACCCGGAGCGCCCCCGGCGGCGATGCTGGACGAGATCCGCCAGGCCGTGATTTTCGAGGACAAGGACTTTCTCGCGATCGACAAGCCAGCCGGGATCGCCAGCCACGGCGGCAGCGGCGTCACGTTTGGCGCGATCGAACTGCTGCGCGCGGCGCGGCCCAAGGATCATCTGGAGTTGGCGCATCGCCTGGATCGCGACACCTCCGGCGTGCTGGTGTTCGCGCGTTCGCGGCGGGGCCTGACAGGCGTCCAGGATTTGATCCGCTCGGGCGAAACCAAGAAGCAGTACTTGTGCCTGATGACCGGCAAGCTGCGCCGCGCGAAGTTCGACGTCAACGCGCCGTTGCGAAAATCGGTGCTGTCGGGGGGCGAGCGGATGGTGCGGGTCGATGATGACGGCAAGCCGGCGCTCACGTTCTTCCGCGAAATCGAGCATTACCCGGATTGCAGCCTGGTCGAAGCCATCCTCGCCACCGGCCGCACGCACCAGATTCGCGTGCACGCCGCACACGCGGGCTATCCGCTGGCGGGCGATCCCAAGTACGGCGAGCGCGAGGCCAACAAGCGGTTCGCCAAGCTCGGCCTGAAACGCATGTTCCTGCACGCCGCGCGCTTCGAGTTCGAACTGGGCGAGCGCGCCTACAGCTTTTCGGCACCGCTGCCGGACGATCTGCGTGCGGTGCTGGACCGCCTGCAGTGATGCCCGCCGTTCACCGGGCAGCGACATCCGACTGTTAAAATCGCGATTTTTTGCTGGGACGCAAACATGAAAATCACCATCTTCGGCACCGGCTACGTGGGCCTCGTGACCGGCACCTGCCTTGCCGAGATGGGCAACCATGTCCTGTGCATGGACGTGGACGCGGCCAAGATCGCCCGGCTGGAGCGGGGCGAAATCCCGATTTTCGAGCCCGGGCTGGAGCCGCTGGTGCAGCGCAACCACGCGACCGGCCGGCTGGCCTTCACCACCGACGCGGTCGAGGCCGTGGCGCACGGCGACGCGATCTTCATTGCGGTGGGTACGCCGCCCGACGAGGACGGCAGCGCCGATCTCCAGTATGTGCTGGCGGTCGCGCGCAGCATCGGCGAGCGCCTCGACCGCTACGCCGTGGTGGTCGACAAGTCCACGGTGCCGGTCGGCACGGCGGACCGGGTACGTGCCGAAATCGCCGCGGCGATGGAAAAGCGCGGCGCGGAGGTCGCGTTCGACGTCGTCTCCAATCCCGAATTCCTGAAGGAAGGCGACGCGGTCAACGATTGCATGAAGCCCGACCGCATCATCGTGGGTGCCTCGTCGATGCGTGCGATCAATCTCCTGAAAAACCTCTATGCACCGTTCAACCGCAACCACGAGCGCATCGTGGTGATGGATGAACGTTCGGCAGAGCTGACCAAGTACGCCGCCAACGCGATGCTGGCGACCAAGATCAGTTTCATGAACGAAATCGCCAATATCGCCGAACGCGTGGGCGCCGACGTCGAGATGGTGCGCCACGGCATCGGCGCCGACCCGCGCATTGGCTACAGTTTCATCTATCCCGGCACCGGCTACGGCGGTTCGTGTTTTCCCAAGGACGTGCAGGCGCTGGAACGCGCGGCGCACGTGAATGGCTACGAGGCACGCTTGCTGGGCGCTGTGGAAGCCGTGAACCGCGACCAGAAGCGCAAGCTGTCCGATCTGCTCTCGCGGCATTTCGAAGGCAATCTGCGTGGCAGGACCGTCGCATTGTGGGGGCTGGCTTTCAAGCCGAACACCGACGACATGCGCGAGGCTCCGAGCCGCGTGCTGATGGAGACCTTGTGGCGGGCGGGGGCCACGGTGCGCGCGTACGATCCACAGGCGCGCGGCGAAACCGCGCGCATCTACGGGCAGCGCGATGACCTGGTGCTGTGCGACGACCCCTGGACGACACTCGAGGGCGCCGATGCGCTGGCGGTGGTGACCGAGTGGAAAGTCTTCCGCAGCCCGGATTTCGCGCGCATCAAGGCCGCGCTGAAATCACCGGTGATTTTCGATGGCCGCAACCTGTACGATCCCGCCATCGTCGAAGCCGCGGGCCTCGCGTATTACGGAATCGGCCGCGGCCGCAGCGCAGTGAAACCGGAGCAACCGACATGACGCCGACACCCCCCGACGAACGCCTGGATGATATGGAATTGCGGCTGACCTTCCTGGACGACGCCGTTTCATCGCTGGGCGACAGCGAGGCAATGCAGTCGCAGCGCCTGCTGAAACTGGAAAACGCATTGGCCGAGTTGCGCCGGGAACTCGCGTCGTTGCGCACGAGTCTTTCCGATGATGTGCAGGACGAACCACCGCCGCATTACTAGTGCGTTCGTCCGTGAACGCTGCACGACCAAGCGGGGCGGCGCGTGGAAGGTTCTTTGCATCACCGCACATCACCTCGGCCATCCATGGCCTGACTATGGAGGAAGCTGTGCGATCTTCCCTGATCGCTGCACCACCAAGCGCAGCCATATGCGTGAGACTTTTCGCGCCATGGAAAACCACCTCTGCCATCCATCGCCTGACCGTGGAGAGGGCAGTGCGATCTTCGATGGGTCGCTGCGTTGCGAGTCGATACTGGAATGCAGCGTCATTCCCGGGGCGCCCGCGCCGTTTGCGGGCGGAACCGGGGATCCATTGCGTTCAATTCAAAATGGTTCCGGATTGCCACGCGACGAAGCAGGCGCGGCTCCCGGAATGACGTCCCACAAGATTGATTGAATCTCATGAGCGAATCCCTGCGCGACCAATTGCTGAAAGCCGGCTTCAAGCCGCCGCAGCCATCCAAACCGCATCCGCACCCGCGCCCGCAGTCCAGGCCGGAACCGCGCAAGCCGCGCGGGCCCACCGAGCCCGATCTTGCCCAGGCGTTCGCGCTGCGCGCCAGGGCCGATCGTGCCGAACGCGAAGCCGCCGAGCGCGAGGCGCACGAGAAAGCCGCGGAAAAGAAGGAACGCAAGCGCAAGCTGCAGGCGTTGCTGGAAGGGAAGGCGTTGAACCAGGCCGACGCCGACCAGCCGCGCAATTTCGAATTCGCCGGCAAGATTCGACGTGTGTACGTCACGGCCGAGCAACTGCAGCAGATCAATGACGGCGAACTTGGCGTGGTGATGCACGGCGGCCGGGCGCTGGTGGTCACGCGCGACGTGGCGCTGCAGGCGCAAGCGATCGCCCCGGAAGTCGTGGCGCTGCTGGTTGACCCCTCCGCGCCCGTGGCTGATGACGGCGTTCCCGACGACCTGATGTGGTGACGGGCGCGCGCCCGTGATTTACATCGCCCTGAGCGTCGTGTGCAGCGTGGTGGTTTCCGTGCTGCTGAAGCTCGCGCCGCGCTTCGATGTCGATGTGCGCCAGGCCATCGCCGGCAACTACCTGGTGGCCACGCTGCTCACTGCCTTGTTGCTCGACCCGCATCCGTCCTTGCTGGAATTGCCGGTCGCGCATCCGGCGTGGCGGGTACTGGTCGCGCTTGGCGTGCTGTTGCCCTCGATGTTCGTGGTGCTGGCGTACTCGGTGCGGCGGGTGGGCGTGGTGGTGACCGATGCGGCGCAACGCCTGTCGTTGCTGTTGCCGTTGCTGGCCGCGTTTACCCTGTTCGGCGAGGCATTTTCGTGGCACAAGGCTTTCGGCATGGCCATCGGGCTGATCGCGATAGCGTGCATCGTGCTGCGCAAGCGCGGCGCCGACCCGCACGCAGCAGCTCCCGGCGCGTGGCGCTGGCCACTGATCGTGTTTGCAGGCATGGGCGCCATCGACATCCTGTTCAAGCGCGTCGCGCAACTGACGGGTGTGCCGTTTTCGGACGTGTTGCTGGCAACCTTCATGCTGGCGTTCGTATTGGCGACATTCGCGATCGCGTGGCTTTATGCAAGCGGACGCGCGCACTGGCACTGGCGGAATGCCGGCGGTGCGGTGCTGCTCGGCGTGTTCAATTTCGGCAACATTCTCTTCTACGTACAGGCGCATCGCCATCTCGCCGACGACCCGGCGCTGGTGTTTTCGGCGATGAACATCGGCGTGATCGTGCTGGCCACGCTGGTGGGTGTGTGGTGGTTGGGCGAGCGTCTTGGGCGGCTCAACCGCGTTGGCCTCGCGCTCGCGGTCGCTGCCGTGCTCGCGCTGGCGACGGCCTGACAATTCCCCGTCCGTGCAAGCAGCAAAGGCGGCGCCTGGAAGCGGCGTGCCCCCACAGCAGCCACACGTCCGCGCTATGATCCGCGCGGCGCAGGCTTTTGCGCGAGGGGTTCCGTATGGCCGAGGGGTCTGGTTTCATCGCGGAGCTGAAGCGCCGCCATGTGTGGCGCGTGGTGGTGGCGTACGCGATCGTCGGCTGGCTGGTGATCCAGGTGGTGACGCAGGTATTCCCGGTGTTCCATCTGCCGGATTGGACCTCGAAGTTCGTGGTGCTGCTGATCGTGATCGGCTTTCCGGTCGTGGTGGTGCTGGCGTGGGCGTTCGAGATCACCTCCGAAGGGATTCGCCTCACCGCGCCGGCGGGCTCGCCGGCCGCACGCGAGGCACACGCTACCCGCGCCATCGGGCGCAAGCTCAATGCGCTGATCACCGCCGTGCTCGCGCTCGCGGTGGCGCTGTTGCTGGCCAACACGTTCGTTTGGCACAAGGGCATGCGCGGTGCGGCGGCCGTCGCGCAGCCGATGGTCGCTGCCAAATCCATTGCGGTGCTGCCGTTCGACAACCTGTCGCAGGACAAGGACAACGCCTACTTCGCCGACGGCATGCAGGACCTGATCCTGACCAAGCTGGCCGACATCGGCGACCTCAAGGTCATCTCGCGCACCTCGACCATGAAATACAAGGCGCGTCCGGATAATTTGAAACAGGTCGCGGCCGAACTCGGCGTGGCGACGATCCTCGAGGGTTCTGTGCAGAAAAGCGGCAACCAGGTGCTGGTCAACGTGCAGTTGATCAACGCCGCGACCGACGCGCACCTGTGGGCGCAAAGCTATACCCGCACGCTGGACAACGTGTTCGGGGTCGAAGGCGAGGTCGCCGACAAGATCGCCAACGCCCTGAGCGCGAAGCTCTCGCCCGCGCAGGCCAAACAACTGGCCGCGGCGCCGACCACCAATCCGGCCGCCTACGATGCGTTTCTGCGCGCGGAGTACCAGTCCAACCAGGGCAACGTCAACAACAGCAGCGCAAGCCGGAAGGCGGCGCTCCCGCTGTACCGGCAGGCGGTCACGCTGGACCCCCAATTTGCGCTGGCCTGGGCGCGCTTGTCCATGGCCGAGAGCCGCTTGGCGTTTGTCGGAGGCGGCGGCGAGGACGTTGCGCAGTTGAACCTGAAGGCGCGCGCGGACGCCGGACAAGCCTTGACGTTGCAACCGGACCTGCCCACCGCGCAACTCGCGCTTGGTTACTGCGACTACTGGGGCCACCGCGATTACGCGGGCGCGCTGAAGGCCTTCGCGGCGGTGCTGGTACTGCGCCCCAACGACGCCGAGGCGCTGGCGGCGCAAGGCTATGTCCAGCGCCGCCAGGGCCGTTTCGACGACGCGCTCGCCTCGCTCACCAAGGCCGCGGCGCTCGATCCGCGCAACTTCCAACTGACCTACGAATTGGGCAGCACTTACATGATGGCGGGCCGCTATCCCGAGGCGGAGCAGTGGTTGCAGCGCGCGCTGGCGCTGGAGCCGGACAGCCTCACTGCCAAGTTCAAATACTCCAACGCCATCCTGTCCGGCAGCGGCGACATCCCGCGCGCGCTGGCGGTCGTGCAGGGTGATGACCCCACGCTCAAGAATCTGCGCGCGGGCTTGCTGAGCTACCAGCGCAAGTTCCCCGAGGCGATCGCGCTGTTTGCAGGCATTCCCGACACGCCCGACAACTTCCCTGCCGGCAGTTCCAAGACAATGTCTCTCGCCGTGTATTACTGGCAGGCTGGTGACAAGGCACAGGCGCGGCCGTTGTTTGCCAAGGCATTGGTAGATGACCGCGCGGCGCTCACCAAGGTGCAGGGCATCGCACAGGCGACTGTCTGGAACGCGGTGGGCTTCGATGAGATGGGTAGCGGCAATACCACGGCAGGACTGGAGGCGATCGCGAAGTCGGAGGCGATCCTCGACCAGACGTCCGACGCAGTCCTCAATCCGAGTTACCGGCTTTACGACGCCCAGGCCTACGCGATGGCCGGCCGCGCCGACCTCGCCGTGCCGCTGCTGGCCAAGACGCTGGCCGCGCCGGGCATCGGCAACGTCTACTCGCCCGTCATGCTGTGGCTGGACCCGTCCTGGGACCCGATCCGCCACGACCCGCGCTTCCAGGCGCTGCTGCAGAAGTACGCGAAGTACAAACCCGCCGTCACCTACGACACCCCGCCCGCCTCGTAGGAGCGGCCCATGGCCGCGACCGGCGTATCGCCATGCCCCACCGTCCATCGCGCGCTTGGCGCGCTCCTGCTTTGGCTCTGCAGGAGCGGCCCGGCGCGCTCCTGCAACAGAGCGTGGCACATGCCTACGTCGGATGACGCAGCTTGCGTCGGGTCGCAGTCATCGGCCGATCCTGCGTTGAACCAGGTTCCCCTCGCAGGAGCGGGCCGTGCCCGCGACCGTGGTGGCACACATCACCTCCACCCCCGCACACGCCGGGCAATCGCGCATTGCGGCGTGGAGCGATCGCCGGATTACCTTGCCAATGCCGGATTGAACCAGCCCTGCTTGGGTGCGAAACGTGCGCCGTGCGTTTGCGCCAGTACTTCCAGTTTTTCGCGCAACACGCCCGCGCCGGTCGAGCGGATGTACTGGATCGGGCCGCCGCGGAACGGCGCGAAGCCGGTGCCGAAAATCACGCCGGCATCCAGCAGGTCGGCGTCCGCGACCACCCCATCGTGCAGGCAGGCGACGGCTTCGTTGAGCATCGGTAGGATCAGGCGATCTTCCAGATCGCTCGGTGCGCGATAGTTCGAATCCACCTTCGGCTTCTCGGCTTTGCCATCCTTCCACGCGTAGAAGCCCTGGCCATCCTTCTTGCCGCGTTTGCCGCCTTCGACCTTGTCGGCGATGCCCGCGGGAAGTTCCAGGTTGAGGAACGGCCCGAGTTCCTTGCCCACCGACAGCGCGACGTCCAGCCCCACGGTGTCGATCAGTTCGATCGGCCCCATCGGCATCCCGAAATGCTTGCCCGCGCGATCGATCACGGGATCGGGAATGCCCTCGGTGTGGCAGCGCACCGCTTCCAGCAGGTACGGCACGAGGATGCGATTGACCAGGAAGCCTGGCGTGCCTTTCACCGGCAGCGGCAGCTTGCCGATGGCCTTCACCCACGCCCACGCGCGTTTTTCCAATGTGGGATCAAGCGCGTCGTGGCGCACCACTTCCACCAGCGGCATCTGCGCGACGGGGTTGAAGAAGTGCAGGCCGAGGAACCGCCGCGGTTCCGTGAAGGCGACGCGCAACGCATCCAGCGGAATCGACGAGGTGTTGGTGGCGATCAAGGCATCGCGAGCGATCTTCGGTTCGAGTGAGCGATAAACAGCTTCCTTGGCTTCCGGGTTTTCGAAGATCGCTTCGATCGCGAGCTGCGAAGACGCAATGCCTGCACCGTCGACGTCCGGCGTGAGGCGCGCCTCGACCGGCGCGATGCGTTCGCGCGTTTTCAGTTTTTTCTCGAACAACTTGCGTGCGCGCGCAAGCGCCGGTTCGATGAACTTCATCTCGCGGTCCTGCAGCGTCACCTCGAACCCGCGCAGCGCGCTCCACGCGGCGATGTCGCCACCCATCACGCCGGCGCCGACGACGTGCACGTGCCGGATGCCGTGCGGGGTGTCGCCCGCAAGCCCCCGCATTCGTTCGCGCAGGAAGAAGATGCGGATCAGATTGTGCGCGGTGGGCGTCTCGCTGAGTTTCGCGACCGAGCGCGCTTCCAGCCGCAAACGTTGCTGGATGTCGCCGCCACCGCGCCGCCACACTTCGATCAGCGCGGACGGCGCGGGGTAGTGTTTCGGTGGGGCCTTGGCCGCGGCCTGCTTGCGCACGATCGGCGCAAGGACTTGCCGCGCGGGCCAGCAATTCGTCCACCACGCGATGACTCGTTGCGCGAACGGCCGCGTGACGGGACGCAGCGCCAGCTTGCGTGCTTCGTCCAGCAACGCATCGGGCGCGGCCAGCCGATCAACCAGGCCTTCCGCGAGGGCGCGCTCGGCCGATGCCGCGCGCCCGGTCAGCATCATCGCCAGTGCTTTCGGCGCACCGATCAGGCGCGGCAGGCGCGCCGTACCGCCCCAGCCGGGATGGATGCCGAGTTGCACTTCCGGCAACGCGATGCGGGTCTCCGGCGCGCGCGCCGCGACGCGCATCCTGCACGCCAGCGCGAGTTCGGTGCCGCCGCCCATGCAGGTGCCGTGGATCGCGGCGACGGTCGGCATCGGCAACTGCGCGAGACGCTCGAACACGCGCTGGCCGTTCTCGATTTCCTCGCGCACCGTGCCTCGGCGTTCGTAGCCTTCGAATTCCTTCAGGTCCGCACCGACCGCGAAACCCGAAGATTTGCCGGAACGGATCACCACCGCGGCGGGCCGCTCGATCGCAATGCGTTCCAGCATCGCATCCAGTTCGTCCAGCAGCGCGCGTGACAATGCATTCACGTTGCTGCCGTTACGATCCACGGTCAGCATCAGCACGCCGTCCGCGCCTTGTGCAACCTTCCAGTGGCTGAGCCGCAGACCTTCGAACACGTCGTACTCCCGCTTGCAACCGGAAAGGCATCATCGGCCGGGCGGGGGGTGCGGTCAACGCCCGGCGGCTGCGCTGTTTGTCCATCGACCCTGCCACCGGTTACGCTTGATCCGGCAGGGACCGCCCCAACCGTACACAAGACCGATTTTCAGGGATTGCGGAATGCCCAGCTCGCTTGAACTTTCGCGCCAGGGGCGCGGTCATACCGGTGCGCACGTTGCGTCCGGTGCCGTAGGGAGTGCCGCCCGCATGGGCGATGTGGAAACCGATCGTGCTCTGGTCGAGCGCGTGCGCAAAGGCGACAACAAGGCCTT
>Ga0134125_10010624_pt1 | contig 10334 bp, 16 predicted proteins | sample KB31751_FD_96464 | JGI IMG/M metagenome (GOLD analysis project Ga0134125, IMG submission 96464) | Terrestrial soil microbial communities with excess Nitrogen fertilizer from Kellogg Biological Station, Michigan, USA - KB3-175-1 | ecosystem: Environmental > Terrestrial > Soil > Unclassified ... | reverse complement strand
TCGCGCAGTTTCGTACAACCACGACGAGCCATTGACTTCACTCTGCACCCTAATGATCCTTCGGGCGAGCGAAGGGGTCATGGCATGGTGCCATGACTGTACCAGTGGACTTGAACGAGGACCTGGGCTTCCGCCTTGGTCCTCGCGGTCTTTCTGGACGGCTCTCGCCCGAACCGTACTAGATAGGGAGCACCACACAGATGGCACGCATCACCGGTACCGTGAAGTGGTTCAACGACGCGAAGGGCTTTGGGTTCATCACGCCCGAGAACGGCGGCAAGGACTGCTTCGTGCATCACACCGCGATTCAGGGAGAAGGGTTCAAGTCGCTGACCGAAGGCCAGCGCGTCGAGTTCGAAATCGTGCAGGCCCAGAAGGGCCCGGCGGCGCAGAACGTCGTGAAGCTCTAACCACTCTCGCGGCACCTTGCAGTGCGACACGGCGCCCCCTCGCGGGGCGCCGTGCCCGTTTTCAGACCCTTTCCTGCGAACGGTAATCAGGGGAAACTCCCGGCACGCCTTTTGAGGGATTAGATGATAAATTTGGCGTCTCATTCCAAAGGATGAGACGCTCGCGGGAACCTTATCGACCGGGATGACTAATACCTGTGAAAGCCCAACTTGCCTCGTCCCTAGAACGAGGGCCGTCAATGGCCATGAGCCCCAAGCGCATCCAGATTCTCGTCATCGAAGACAATCGCCTGCTGCGCGACGGCCTGGCCGCGCTGCTCGACTCGCAGGGCGAATTCAAAGTCGTCGCCTCGGCCGAAGGGGCCACCAGCGCGCTGCAGCGGCTGCAGGATCACAAGCCCAACGTCGTCCTCGTCGACGCCGCCCTGGGCCGCAACCGCAGCCAGCGCCTCGTCGAGAGTATTAAGGAAGCGGCGCCGCATGCCCGCATCATCATGATGGACATGCTGCCCGAAGAGGAAGACGTCATCGATTTCATCAAGCGCGGCGCCAACGGATTCATCGCGAAAGACGCGGCGCTGGAAGAGCTGACCCACACGATTCGCCAGGTCGCCAATGGCGGTGACGTCGTCCCGCCGCAGCTCACCGGCACCCTGCTCTCCCACATCGCGAAACAGGCGTCGGTGCTCCGCAATACCCCCATGATGGCATCGGTGCGGATGACCAAACGCGAGCAGCAGATCACCGACCTCATCGCCGAGGGGCTCAGCAACAAGGAAATCGCGCAGCGGCTCAACATCGCCACGTACACGGTGAAGAGCCACGTGCACAACATCCTCGAGAAGCTCGCGCTGCACAGCCGGCTGCAGATCGCGGCGCATGCGCACAAGAAAACACCCCCGAAAGGAGACCGGCGGAAGTTCGTCCGGTAGAGCTAACTCCCTCGTGCGATTGCCCGGTCCCGTACGGGCAACGAGCCTATGGTCGTGCGACAACTCTGGGCATACGCGTACCGGGTGGTGCCGCCCCCGCCCGCCGCGGGTCTGGGCCGAATCCGCCGGCTGCTCGATTCGGAGAACGCTTCCGCGTTCGAGCACGCGCGCGCGTGGGCGGCGCAGCTCATCGTCGAGCAGCGCAGCACGCAGATCCTCGTGGTCTCCGATACGCCCAGTCGCAACGGTGCCGTGAATCACCGGCTCGAGGGCGAGCTACAGCGCCTCGAGGCGGCGTATCGCGTGACCGATCCCGTCGCGATTCAGCAGCGGCACTAAGCCCCTCTCTGGGATTAGCCCCCCATCATCCCGCTGACCGATGCCCCTCGCGCCTGCGGGACTGGAAATTTCCGGTGAGTCCCAAAACCGACCCCTGACCACGAGTGCCTCCCCATGAAATCCAGCTCGAAGAACCAGATCCGCGGCAAGGCGCGGCAGCTAAAGGGCAAAGTGAAGGAAAAAGCAGGTCGACTGGCCCGGAACACCCGGCTCGAAGGCGAAGGCCTGGACGACCAGGTCGCCGGAACGATTCAGAACCTGGGCGGCAAAATACAGAAAAAGCTGGAGGAGTAATGAGATTCGCCGCACTAGTACTCATTGCCGGGACGCTCGCGGGCTGCGCCCGCAACCCGGCCACGGGACACAACGAGCTGATGCTCGTCAGTGAATCGCAGGAGATCGCGATGGGCCAGCAGTACGACAGCCAGGTCGTCGCGACCATCGGCCTGTATCCCGATCCGGCGCTGCAGTCGTACATCCAGACACTCGGCAAGCGGCTCGCCGCGACGTCCGAGCGCCCCAACCTGCCATGGACGTTCCGCGTGGTCGATGATCCGGCGGTCAACGCGTTCGCGGTGCCGGGCGGCTTCGTCTACGTCACGCGCGGCATTCTCGCGCACATGAACAACGAGGCACAGCTCGCGACGGTCGTGGGCCATGAAATCGGCCACGTGACCGCGCGGCACACGGCGGCCGAGATGTCGAAAGAACAGGTCGCGACCCTCGGGCTCGTCGTCGGCAGCATCGCGAGCAAGCAGGTCGCGCAATACGCCGGCGTCGCCCAACAGGCGCTGGGCGTCCTGTTTCTGAAATTCTCCCGGGACAACGAGAATCAGGCGGACGAGCTCGGCGTGCGCTATTCGAGCCGCGCCAACTTCGATTCCCGCGAGATGGTGAACGTGATGAAGGTGCTCGACCGGCTGTCCGCGACCGAAGGCGGCCGCCTGCCCGAGTGGCTCTCGACGCACCCGAATCCCGGGAATCGCGTCGAGCACATCTCGTCGCTCATTTCGAAGCTGCAGACCGACTTCGCCGGCGCGACGATCAATCGCGAAGGCTACGAGCGCAAGCTGGACGGCATCATGTTTGGCGCGAACCCCCGCGAAGGGTTCTTCAAGAACGGCGTGTTCTATCACCCCGACCTGCGGTTCAGCCTCGCGTTCCCCAACGGCTGGCGGGTCATGAACAGCAAGCAGGCGGTGGCCGCCCAGAGCGCCCAGCAGGACGCCATCATCGAGCTGACGCTCACGCAGGGCTCGAGCGCGGACCAAGCGGCGCGCTCGTTCCTCTCGACCGAGGGGATCCAAGCCGGGACGCTCACCCGCGGCAATGTCCATGGGCTCACCGCCAGTACGGCGCCATTCGCGGCGACGACGGACCAGGGCACGCTGCGCGGGAGCGCGGTCTTCGTCGAATACAACAACCATGTGTACCGGCTGCTGGCGTACAGCCCGGAACAGAGCTGGGGCAATTACCAGTCGGTCGCGCAGCAAGCGCTGACCAGCTTCGGGCCGGTCAATGATCCCGCGATCCTCAACGTACAGCCGCAGCACGTCGCCCTCTTCACGCTCGATCGCCGCACGACGATCGCCGACCTCGCCCGCCAGCGCCCGTCACCGGCGCCCGTCGCGACGCTGGCTCTGATCAATCAAGTCGAGGAGAACGAGCAGCTGGAGCCGGGACGCATCATGAAGTGGGTCGTCGGTCAGCAACTGTCCGTTACCCCCTAGGAGAGAGAACGATATATGTGGACGCTCGCCATCATTCTCATCGTCTTATGGCTGCTGGGTTTCATTTCGTCGTATACGTTCGGCGGACTGATTCACCTGCTGCTCGTCATCGCCTTGGTCGTCATCGTCATCCGGCTCATTCAAGGACGACGAGTCGTATGACGCGAGTTCTTTCCGTGCTGGCCGCCGTCGCCTGTCTGGCGACGGCCCCAGCCGTCGCGCGGGCGCAGGCTCCGGCCGCGACGCAGGCCGTGCAGAGCTCCGGTCCGAGACTCGCGCCCGAGATCAAAAGCTTCCGCCCCAAGCTCTCGCAGGAGGAGGCGTCCGCAACGGCCTCGGCCGCGGCCGATAAGACCACCATCACCATCTCGACGCTGGGGCTGGTGCTGCTGATCGTGTTGTTGATCGTCCTGATCGCCTGACCGCATTCGCGGCGTCTCGAGCCCGGGACGCCACATGCGCAACCTGCCGCCGCGGGCAATATTGAGCGGTAGGAGGAACCGGTGAAGGTCAAGAACGACAAGATGCCGGTCGTCAAAAGCACGCAGGACGATCAGCGGTTTCTGTCGAACCTCGCCGAGGTACTCGCCTCGGCGCTGGACGAGCGCGCGATGCTGTCCGCGGTCGCGCGGCTGCTCGTCCCGCGCCTGGGTGATGTCTGCGTCGTCGATATGGTGGAAGACGACGGCTGGATCCAACGCGTCGACGAGACGCTCGGTGCGTGGCAGCTCTCGGCGACGCCGGCGCTGCGCTCCGGCGAAACCGTCCTGATCGCGGACCCGACCCCGAGCTCGCTCGCCTCCATCGCTCCCGATCCGGCTGGTCAGGCCGCGATTCGCAATGCCGGCATCCGGTCACTGGCGCTGCTGCCGCTGATCGGGCGCGGCCGCCTGCTTGGCGTGCTGACGCTGGCGCTGACGCGCCCCGATCGCCGCTTCGCCAAAGCCGATTTGCCGGCGCTCGAAGACGTCGCGCAACGCATCGCCTTGGGCGCCGACAACGCGCGTCTCTATCAGCAGGCCCGCCAGGCCAGCCGGGCGCGGGACGATACGTTGTCCGCGATTTCCCACGATCTCCGCAACGGGCTCAACACGGTGCTCACCGCGGCCAGCCTGCTGCTGCGCAGTCTGCCGCCGGATGGCGAAGGCCGGCGCGACCGCCGCCACGTGGAAGCGATCCGCCGCTCCGCCGAGCGCATGAACCGGCTGATCGGCGACCTGCTCGACGTCGCGAGCATCGAGTCGGGACGGTTGTTCGTCGAGCCGCGGCGCGAGCCGGTGCGATCGATCGTCGCCGAAGCGATTGCGGCGAGCCAGGACCAGGCCGTCGAGAAGTCGCTGCGGGTGGAACAGGCGCTTCCCAACGACCAGCTCGAGGCCGTCTGCGACCGCGATCGCGTACTGCAGGTTCTGGGCAACCTGATCGGCAACGCGATCAAGTTCACGCCGGAAGGCGGCAGGGTGAAAGTGAGCGCCGAGGCCTCCGAAGACGAAGTGCTGTTCACGGTGAAGGACACCGGGATCGGGGTGTCCCCCAAACAGCTGCCGCACGTGTTCGATCGCTTCTGGCAGGCGACGCCAAAGGCCCGCCTCGGCAGCGGGCTGGGTCTCACGATTGCGAAAGGAGTAGTGGAAGCGCTGGGCGGACGGATCTGGGTGGAGAGCCGACCCAACGAGGGCACAGCGTTCTACTTCACGCTACCGCTCGCACCGCCCATGGAAGTGCCTCAGGAGCAATAGCGCTTTATCGCGAACAGGATTTCGTCGATGTCGATCGGTTTGCGCACGACGTCGTTCACGCCGATCGTGGGCCGCTCATGCGGCTTCGCGTTGGTGACGAGGACGACCGGGACGGCCGCGAGCGCCGGATCGTCGTTGCGGAACCGCAGAAAATCGAAGCCGTCCATGACGGGCATCGAGACGTCCAGCAGAATCACGTTGGGCAGTGTGTCGCCACGCAGGGTCTCCAGCGCTTCAGCGCCGTTGGACAGCGCCACCACGCGGTACTGCTCTTCCTCGAGCAGCTCGCGCAGCATGTCGCGGAACTCGCGGTCGTCCTCGATGATCGCGACGAGACAACGCTTGGCGGCTTCCTCTTCCGAGACCGAAAGCTTGGTACGCTCGCGTAGCGATGGCATAGTTGAAGTGTACCGCCCTCAGTGCGAGAAGTCGACCTTGGGAGCCTCGGCGGCACCCGGGGTCTGGAGCTCGAAGTACGCCCGCGGTTTCTTGCCCAGGACCTTCGCCGTCAGCACCTGCGGGAAGCGACGAATGTAGGCGTTGTAGGTGTTCACTGTCTCGTTGTAGTCCTGCCGCGCGGTCGAAATCCGGTTCTCGGTCCCCTCGAGCTGGTCCTGGAGCGCGCGGAAGTTCTCATTCGACTTGAGCTGCGGGTAGTTCTCGACGATCGCTAGTAATCTCCCCAGGCCCGCCGTCAGCTCCGTATTCGCCCGCGACATATCCTCGATGTTTCCGCCCTGTACCGCTCCGGCCAGTTTGGCACGCGCTTCCGCCACGGCCGTGAAAATCGTCTGCTCCTGCTTGGCGTAGGCCTTCACCGTTTCGACCAGGTTGGGAATGAGATCGGCACGCCGCTGGAGCTGCACCTTGATCTGGGATTCGGACGCGTTGATGCGCTCGTCGAGCGTCTGAATCTGGTTGTAGCCGCATCCCGCCACGAAGACGAGGGCCAACAGCAGAAGACGCTTCACGTAGGGTTCCTTTCCATGCGGTTCACGTACTCCGCCGTGCGCGTGACCGCATCGAGATACGCGGCCGGCTCGGCGCGGGTGAGTCCCTCCGACGCGAATCCTATCAGGCTCGCCGCCTCACGCACCAGAGCATCGGATGCCGGAGGCACCGGACGGCCCGCCAGCCGCAGCACCGCCCGCAGCATGGTCAGAAAGCCGGCGCGCGTCCCGCCAATCACTTCGGCGAGGCGCTTCCCATTGTTCCATTCCGCGGCATAGGCCTGCCGCAGATGGACCAGCTTGCCCATCAGCTCGTGCTCGAGCTGACGCCGCACGTGCTCGTGTTTTACGCGAATGCCGTGCCACGGGTCTCGGCCGGCGAGCACGCGGTGGCCGGCCCGAATGTCCTCATACTCGATCGGAAAGGCGTCGGCCGATTCCCCCCACTCGTGCTCGGTCAGGACGAGCGGCGGGGGGTGATTGGCGCCGATCCAGGCGCGCACCGGCGCAGCCAGTGCCGCGAACAGCGCCGGATCGACGCGATCGACGATCAGAAGCGTGTTGACGCCCTCCGGCTCCCGGCTCCCGGCTCCTGACTCCCGGGCCGCCGAGCCGTAGAGCAGCAGGCTCACGAGGCGCGTCCCGAGGGCCGCGCTCATCTGAGTCGCGAAGGCTTCAAGTGTCATGCGTGCCATCGGTCAGAATTTCCCTCCCGCCCCGCCGCCCGAAAAGCCGCCACCGCCACCGAACCCGCCGAAACCGCCACCGCCGCCGCCACCACCCCAGCCTCCTCCACCGCCGCCCAAGCCGCCCCAGCCGCCGCCGCCACCACCCCAGCCACCCGGAATCCACCAGATTCGCCGCCGCCGGCGGCGATTTCCACGATTCAGGCGGCTGAGGAGAATGATCATGATCACGACGGTGATGATCGGGCCGATCGGAATCTTCGGCAGGGGTGTCGCGACGGGCGCCTGGACGTGCTCGGCACTGTCGAGCGTGACGCCGAATTCTTTCGCAAAGGCCTGGGCGATGAGCTCCACGCCGACCGACAGGCCCTGCGCGTACTGCTCGCGCGCCAGATACGGGATCATCGCATCGCGAATGCGGCCCGACGCCGCATCGGTCAGGAAGCCTTCCGCGCCGCGTCCCGTCGAGATGAAGACCTGCCCGGTGCCGCGCTCGTGATTGCGCATCGGCACGAGCAGCACGACGACTCCCTGGTTTTTCGCCGGGTCGCCTGCCTCTCCCTTGGCCCCGACGCCCCACTGCCGGCCGATCTGCAGCGCGACTTCGCTCGCGGGCCGGTCGCCGATGTCGGGCAGCGTAACGACGGCGATCTCACCGCGTGTCTTGCTGCGCACCTCGGTGCTGACCGCTTCCATATGACGAATGGATTGCGAGTCGAGAACCCCGGCGAAGTCGTTGACGAAGCCGCGCGGCGCCGGGACGGCGACCTGTAGCAGCAGGACGAGACCGATCACCACGCGCGGCGGGTTTGGGAAATGTTCGCTCCTCCGTCTCAATAAGACCCCTCGACGAGAAACTCGTCAAGCGACTCGAGTGTAGGTTGTGGACGTGGACGCGCTTGCGATCGCGATTCTGTCGCTCGGCATCGTCGCCGGGCTCGTGCTGATTCCGCTTGGACTGCCCGGCCTGTGGGTCATGGTCGGGGCATTGCTGATCTACGGCTGGCTTACCGATTTCCGCTCGATCGGCCTGGCCGTGATCGTCATCGTGCTGGCGCTCGCGTTCGTCGGCGAAATCATCGAGAGCTGGCTCGGGTTTCGGTTCGCCCGGCGCTACGGCGGCTCGAGCCGCTCCGGCTGGGGCGCGCTCCTCGGCGGCATCGTCGGCGCCATCGTCGGCGTACCGGTCCCCGTGATCGGCAGCGTGATCGGCGCCTTCCTCGGCTCATTCGTGGGCGCCGCGCTGTTCGAATACACCGCGACGCGAAAGTTGCACCTCGCGACGCGCGTCGGCTGGGGATCGGTGGTCGGGCGCGCGGCCGCGGCCGCGGCGAAAATCGCGCTGGGCGTGATCATCGCCGTCATTGCGGCATTCGCCGCGCTCTAGAACGCTAGAACGACCCCCCGAGCCCAAAAGCTCAGGAGGTCGCTCTCAGGTTTTCCGGGACTACCGCGAAGAAACCGTGGTCGTCCGGCTGTTGAAGCGGCTCGGGAACTGCTTCATGATCCCTTCGCTCAGCATGTCGGCCATCTGCTGGGCCTGACGCATGCTTTCATCGAACGCCGCCACGCTGCCCGACCAGTCCTTCTTCAGCTGGGCCTGCGCTTCCTTCAGCAGTAGATCGATGTGCATGTGCAGCGCGCTCTGAATTGTCTGCAGCGCGAACCCACGCGGATTCGCCTTGTTCAGGAACGCCGCGATGCTGTCCGCATTCGCGTTCAACGCCGCCACGGCCTCGTTGACCTGCGTCGTGTCGACCTTGTTGGCCTGCTGGCCGGCCTGCATGCTGGTCTGGCCGTACGCGTTCGCCTGCGCCGTCGTGTCCTGACGAACCGTCCCCGCGTTGGGCTGCTTCGCCTTCGTGGTGTCGCCCGTGCGCTGGGTCGTATTGGGGTTCTGGGAGTTGATCTTCGCGGTATCGGTCTTCGAGCCGTACACCGTGTCGCGTCCCATCCGATTGGAGATGTAGGTGCTGGACGAGTCCTTCATGCTCATGTCGCTCATGGACGTCTGGGTCGACGTGCCCTTCGCGGCTACGAGCGCCTTCCCTGCCAGCTGAATATGATTGCGCAGCAACGACGCGAGCTGGGTGCCGGCGGCATCGCCGTAGTAAGGCTTGATCGCTTCACCGATCTCATCCTGGTTGCGGAGGAGTCGCTGGAGAACCTCGGCGGTGTCCGCGTTTCCGGCCGACGCGCTGACGATGAAGCTGCGCGTGTAGACGATGTGGTCGCCCCACAGTTCGCGCATTCGGTCATGGAATACCGTACGGCCGACCGCGGTCTGACTCGTTCCGCGCGGCGCGGTCGTCGTCGCGGTACGCTTCGCCGCAGTCGTGTCCTGTGTGGGCTTGGACGCAGGTTTGGACGTAGGCGGATTCTGGACCGCCAGCGCCGCAATGAGCAGTAGTGACAGCATGGTTTGACTCCTCGGGGGTTCGGGGTTCTGGCGAAGTGTATTCGTTGGGCGGAACGGTGTGGATCGCCCGTCGAGCGGAATGGGGTTAGCCCGTTGGAGGGAATTCAGGTATGCTGACGCCATGAAAGGCGCAGCCGCTGTACTCGCGTTGCAGCTCGCTGCCGTCAACGCGGCCGCCCAGGGCGACGGCGTGAAATGGTGGCAGCCGGTGCTCGTGGTCGGGGCCATCGCGACGGCGAGTCTCGCCGATCGCTCGGTGAACGACTGGATCCAGGATCGCCGCTCGCCGCAGAGCGACGACGTCGCGAACGTCTTTCGCTATGGCGGCGAACCGGTGACCGTCCTCGGCGTCAGCGGCGGGATCGTGCTGGCGGGGACGATCGCGGGTCGTGACGACGTGCAGCGCAGCGGCGGCCGGGTGCTGCTTTCGGTGGTGGCCGCCGAGGCGGCGACGATCGCGTTGAAAGTCAGCGCGGGGCGCTATCGCCCCGCGGAGACCGACAATCCCTACCTCTTCAAACCGTTTTCAGGCCACGACTCTTTTCCCTCGGGCCACACCACCATCGCGTTCGCGCTCGCGACATCGCTGTCCAATGAAATCCATAACGGCTGGGTCAGTGCGGCGCTGTTTACGTTCGCGACCGGCACCGCCTGGTCACGCTTGAACGACGAGCGTCACTGGTTCTCGGACGTGCTCGGCGGCGCGGTCGTCGGCATCACGGGCGCGACCATCGTGGACCGGCATCCGCCGAAATTCCTCGCGGAGCCGAACGGGAGAGGCGTACGCCTCGAGTGGCGCATGGCGTTTTGATCAGCTGACCGGGAACTCATTCTCGACCGAGCCGTCGGCACGGTGCACGATCACCTGACTCGGCGGCTTGCGTTGCGCTTTCGTGCGCGCGCGCTCGATCGCCTCGTCCTTCGTTTCGAACGAATCGAATTCCCCGTCAGGCGCGTCCGCACGCCTGACGACCCACTTGCCTTCGTGCATCGTAACGTGATAGACCGTGCGTGCGGTTTGAATGGTAGCCATGATCTAGCTACCCCGGAGACGGTAGGAGCGCTTGGACTAGGGCTTAAGCCTGTGCGGGACGACGGCGAGCTCCTGTACGAGCGCCACCAGCCGGTC
>Ga0134125_10010623_pt1 | contig 10334 bp, 9 predicted proteins | sample KB31751_FD_96464 | JGI IMG/M metagenome (GOLD analysis project Ga0134125, IMG submission 96464) | Terrestrial soil microbial communities with excess Nitrogen fertilizer from Kellogg Biological Station, Michigan, USA - KB3-175-1 | ecosystem: Environmental > Terrestrial > Soil > Unclassified ... | reverse complement strand
TGGTTTTTCTTCAGTGCGCCGCCACCTGCCCCGGCCTTCTCGATCGGATCGTCTCCGAGCTGCTTGATGCCGAGGCTGACGCGTTCCTTTTCCGCATCGACATCGAGCACCTTTGCCGACACCACCTGGCCCTTCTCATAGTCCTTGACCGCCTCGTCGCCAGCCTTGGACCAGCTGAGATCGGAAAGATGGACCATGCCGTCGATCTCGCCGCCGAGCCCGATGAAAAGACCGAATTCGGTAATCGACTTGATCTCGCCTTCGATCGTGCTGCCGACCGGATGATCGCGGACGAAGGCTTCCCACGGATTGTCTTGCGTTTGCTTGAGGCCAAGCGAAATGCGGCGCTTATTGGAATCGACCTCGAGAACCTGAACCTCGACTTCCGTGCCCGGCACGACGATCTTGGATGGCGCGACATTTTTCTTAACCCACGACATTTCCGAAACGTGCACGAGACCCTCGACGCCCGGTTCGAGTTCGACGAACGCGCCATAGTCGGTCACGTTGGTCACCTTGCCGGTGAACTTCGCGCCGACCGGATATTTGACGCTCACGCCTTCCCACGGATCGGTCTGCAGTTGCTTCATGCCGAGGCTGATGCGCTGCGTCTCGTGATTGATCTTGATGATCTGCACCGTGACGGTCTGCCCGACCGACAGGACTTCGGTCGGATGACTGACGCGCCGCCAGGCAATGTCGGTGACGTGCAGGAGCCCGTCGACGCCGCCGAGATCCACGAATGCACCATAGTCGGTGATGTTCTTGACCACGCCCTCGACCATCTGCTTTTCCTGCAAGCTGGCGACCAGCGAGGTGCGCTCTTCAGCGCGACGCTCTTCGAGCACCGCACGGCGTGAAACCACGATGTTGCCGCGGCGGCGATCCATTTTCAGAATCTGGAATGGCTGGGGCTGATTCATCAGGGGACCGACGTCGCGCATCGGGCGCACGTCGACCTGACTGCCCGGTAGGAACGCGACGGCGCCGTCGAGATCGACCGTGAAGCCGCCCTTGACGCGGCCGAAGATCACGCCGGTGACGCGGGTCTGCTCGTTGAACGCGCGCTCGAGCTTGATCCAGCTTTCTTCGCGACGCGCCTTGTCGCGCGACAGGACAGCCTCACCCAGCGCGTTTTCCACGCGCTCAAGATAGACCTCGACCTGATCGCCCACGGCAATGCTCGGTGGCACGCCGGGCATGGAGAATTCCTTGAGCGAGACGCGGCCCTCGGTCTTCAGGCCGACATCGACGACAGCAAAGTCGTTCTCAATCGCGACCACGGTTCCCGTGATGACGGCGCCCTCTTGCGGCGACTGGGTCTCGAAGCTCGCTTCGAGCATGGCCGCGAAGTCATCGCGGCTCGGAGAAGAAATGGCATTTGCGTGTTCGTGAACTTTGGTCGTGGTCGCGTGGCGAGCCATTCAGATTATTTCCAATTCGTACATTTGTGCCGATCGACGTTTCGCCGATGGACTTCCCGGTCGGATGCATTCCGCACGGGCGGTTGGGTTGTTGGTCAAGTTCGCGGTGGCTCGATGAGGCGGCCGGGTCTCCTAACCCCTGTGGCCGGCCTTGAGCGCGCTTGTCACCTTGGGTTCAACCAGGGCAAGTGCCGCCGCGAACGCGGCGTCTATACCCAAAGTGCTGGTGTCGAGCAAGCTGGCGTCCGGAGCCTGCTTCAAGGGCGAGATGGCACGCGTGCGATCCGCATGGTCGCGGGCAATGATTTCGGCCAGCAATTCCGCTTCTTTGCGCTCGATTCCCAGGCTTTTCAGTTCGAGCCAACGACGGTTAGCACGTATTTCAGGTTTGGCATCGACGAACAATTTGGCATTCGCGGAGGGTGCGATCACCGTGCCGATGTCGCGGCCGTCCATCACGGCGCCACGGCTGTTTCCTGGCGGATGCGCGAGAAACGCCTTCTGGAAATCGAGCAGCGCCAGGCGCACAGCCGGGATTGCCGCAACCTTGGACGAAGCTTGGCCGATTTTGTCGCTGCGGATCACGGGATCACCGGCGCGCGCCAAATCGATCGTTCTCGCACCCATGACAGCATCGGCTTCATTTGACGGATCGCCATGCTGATCCAGGACCGCAAGCGCCGTCAGACGATAGAGCGCACCGGAATCCATATGGGCAAAATTGAAATGGCGGGCGAGTTTCTTGGCCAGCGTACCCTTGCCCGACGCCGCGGTGCCATCGACGGCGATGATGACGCTCACGCGTTCACCGCCTGCAGGTCTGCGCCGAGGTCGCGCATCAACTTCTCAAACTCGGGAAAACTGGTCGCGATCATCGAAGTATCGTCGACGGATACCGGGTTCTTTGAACCGAGACCCATCGCCAAGAAGGACATGGCGATGCGATGATCGTGATGGGTCGCGACGCGCGCGCCGCCCGGCACACCGTCGACGCCCCTGCCCTCTATCGTCAGCGAATCCGAAGTTTCGGACACAATGAGCCCGTTTGCGCTCAGGCCCGCCGCGATCGCGGCAAGCCGGTCGCTTTCCTTCACGCGCAGCTCGTCGAGACCATGCATTTCGGTCTTGCCCTCGGCGAACGCGGCCGCGACCGCAAGGATCGGATATTCGTCGATCATGGATGGCGCGCGGTCGGGAGGCACTTCGACGCCGCGAAGCGGGGAAGCGCGCACCCGAAGATCGCCGATCGTTTCGCCGCCGCTTTCATGCTCATTCTCGATCACGATGTCCGCGCCCATCTCGATCAGAGTTTTAATGAAACCCGTGCGGCGCGAATTCAAAAGTATCGACGGAATGTTCACTACCGATCCGGGGACGATCAGGCCGGCGACAATCGCAAACGCTGCCGACGATGGATCGCGCGGAACCTCGACGCTGCACGGCACGAGTTCGACTTCGCCCGTTACTTGGATGGCCTCGCCTTTGTCGAGAGGCTCGATCGAGACATCCGCACCGAACGCCGCCAGCATTTTTTCGGTGTGATCGCGGGTCAACGTGTCCTGGACAATGCGCGAACGGCCGGGCGCGCCAAGAGCCGCCAGCAGCAGCGCCGACTTCACTTGCGCCGAAGCGACCGCGACTTTGTGATCGATGCAAATTGCTTGCGCCGCCCCCCTTAGCGTGACGGGCATCAACCCGCCGTCGCGTGCCGTATAGCTCGCACCGTACTTGCAGAGCGGTTCCAGCACGCGCGCCATAGGCCGGGCGCGCAGTGAGTTGTCGCCTGTGAAGACGGCGGTAATGGGCGTCGTCGCCATGGCACCCATGACGAGACGCGAGCCGGTTCCGGAATTTCCAAAATCGAGAACATTCGAAGGCTCGGCCCAGCCGCCGACGCCGGTCCCCCAGACCGACCATCGGCCGATATCGTGCCGCGTGAAGTGGGCCCCGAATGAGCTTAGTGCTTCGGCCGTATCAAGGACGTCTTGGGCTTCCAGAAGCCCGGTTATCCGGGTTTGTCCGACGGTGAGCGCGCCAAGGATCAGAGCGCGATGCGACACGGATTTGTCGCCGGGAATGGCGACCGTGCCGTGCAGCGGGCCGCAACGGCGCGATTTCAACGGTCTGGCGGCGGAACCCTGCATTTCTCAAGCCCAAAAGTCTCTTTGACAGGCCGCCCTCGGCGTGGCAAACGACCCCCCTTCCAACACAACCCTTTCTTTATGGGAAGCAAGAGCTTGGTCAAGGCAGATCTAGGACTGAAACGCGTGTGCCCCAACTGTAGCGCGCGCTTTTACGACCTGCAGAAGCGGCCCATCGATTGCCCGAAGTGCCACTTCACGTTTGAGCCCGAGGCGCTCTACAAGCAGCGCCGCCCGCGCCAACCCGAACCGGTAGCCGCCCAACCCGTGCCCGCGGATACCGACGACGAGGAAACGGAGAGCGAGGACGAGGAGAGCGAGGACGCCGAGGAGATCGTCGAGCCGGTGCCGGATGAGGCGCCGCTGGTCGTCGCGGCAACCGGCGAAGACGAGGAAGAAGAAGAGCCTGCTGAAGAGACCGAGACAGAAGGAACCGGAATGCAGGTCGTCGACGAGGACGACATCGAAGATATCGTTGTCGAGGATGACGACGAAGAAGAAGACGACAGCTTGTTGGAAGACGACGAAGACGAAAATGACGATGTCAGCGGCATCATCGACGCCGACATCGAGAAGGATGAGCGCTAGCAGGTATCAGGGATCAGATCGCTGATCCCCGCCACCCAGATTTTCCGATACCTGATGCCGATACCTGTTCACTGGAACGGGGCCATAGCTCAGCTGGGAGAGCGCCTGCATGGCATGCAGGAGGTCAGCGGTTCGATCCCGCTTGGCTCCACCACTTTTGTTTTAATAATTTCAAAACTTACTCGTTTCGATCTATTTGAAGCCCGTGCCAAAATATCGCACGGTAAGTGCACGGTAAGCGGCGAGCACGGTATCGGCTTTGTTTCCAGGAATTTCGAAAACAGATTGCCTTCCTGCGCGGCCATCAGGACGACTGGTACGTCAGTGGCGTTTTCGCCTGAGCTGGCAGCTCCATCATCGAAAAGTGAAAGAGCTATGTCGCGACCCCGCCGTACCACATTTCGTGGCTCGACACGGAACATCGATCCCCTTCAAAATTCACTTCAAGCGGGTGGCGACGCGACACTGACTTTCACGAGCCGTCGCCATGGCAGACTACACCAAGCGCGAACAACGTGCCGCAGAGATGCGAGAGAGGTTGGCTCGCGATACGGACGCGCGCTACACCATTTTTTCAAACGACTTCGACCCTGCCCTGCGCACGCCCGACCTCACGTTGGGCCAGGCAATTATGTTGGCCGAACCATTTGATGGGATGCGATGCGATTCGTCCGCCATGCAATTAAGTTGGCCGTCGTTGGGGCCTCGAAATATCGATAAATGTATAATCCGATTGTGACACACACCGGCAACGACAATCCGACGAAAATCCATGGCGACAAGACGGCACCCAGGCCGACTTTCTGCCAAATCTTAAATCCCACCAACAGCACGATCGGATGGGAGAGATAGATGCTGTAGGAGGCATCCCCCATCGCATGCAATGTCCGCGCTATAATATGGTTCGCCTTGGGTGCCTGCGCAAAAATGGCTACGGAGGCAAGGCAAAGGGCCACCGCGCTGTTGAAGGGTCGCCAGTTCACCGGCGACAGTCCTCCGCCACCAAGGTACGAGCCCACGAATGCAAAAGTGAAGAGCCCGACAAACCACAGCAGAGGTTCCCGCACTTTAAGAACGAGTCCCAACTTCTCGCGATAGAGGTAGAGATACCCCAGACCCAGGCCGGCCACGAACTTCAACGCAACTGGTCTTGTCCATGCGGCAACAATTGCATGGTCCGTCGGAAACAATCCTACGAGCACGAGCAGAACCAAGATCGCCGAAGCTGTGATAGTGCCGGCTCTTCGCGGAAGAAACAGAAAAAAGCCAAACACCAAGTCGAAAAACACGAGATAATCAAGAAACCAACCGACCGGGTAGACCGTCCAGACTCTGTGGCTCACAAGGCTGTAGTCATACGGAATGAAGAAAAGTGTGGCCAAGATTGAGCTTGGGTGTATGGGCCGGTGGTTCGAAACAAAAAGAGTGACTCCCAGCACGTAAACGGCGACGCATATCCAATAGAGCGGAATGAGGCGGGCAAAACGCCGAAAATAGTAGGCGCTAACAGCTCCCCGTTGACCAAAGTCGTTGTGCGACGAGTAAAACATTATGAAACCACCGACGATAAAGAAGGTGTCGATGCTGATCGGATCGCCAAAAATCCAATAGTGAAGACCTGCTTTGGTCAACGTATGCCAGAAAAGTACCAATGCGATGCTGAGCCCGCGCAATTGCTGCACGACCGTGAATTTCGCAGGTTTAATGTGCACCGCGCGTGCGGTCATTTCTTCACTCGCCCCCAGACGCCATCCTTAGAGCCTAAAGCAGTTTAGTGGGAGGCTTTTTGCGGGCTTGGTTACTCGGGAACGACCGTTGCGACCATTCGGTACCGTTTCGCAGTTTAGTCTTGCACCAAGACTGACTGCGAACGGCATGCAGGAGGTCAGCGGTTCGATCCCGCTTGGCTCCACCAGGAAATATCCGTTCTCAGACGGATCCCTACTGCAAATCTGATCCGCGTCGTGCCCAGACGAGGCAATCGGCATAGACCGAATCGTACACCGCACGCGCGACATCCGCGTCGTATCCTTCCGCGAGCACATCGGACGACCGGTCGCTCGCGACGTCCCGGCATTTCGGATTCAGTTGGGCCGGAATGGGCGCTTGCGGGGCGGGCTCGGACTCGTCGCCGAAGGGCGAATTGGCTTCGAAGAAGGCATCAAGATGGGCCCGCTCACGCGCGGTGCAGCCGCCCGTGGCCAACACCAAGACCAATGCAAGAAGTGCGCGCATTCTTGTCTTCAAATTCCGATTCCAGGAGGACGCGGATAGTCGCGGTAATGTGGAACACAAGCAAGAGCTTGAGCATTCGGGTCTGCACCGGCGTCAATGGCAGGACCGAGCCATCTCGTCTATGGCTGCGGCAAGTTGAATTCCGCGACAATTGCGACAAGACACGGTCGGGTCATCCCTATACCGTGACGGCGACAGTTGACGGAAAATCCCGCTTTGAGCGCGTTCATTGATGCCCGGGCCATTCCGTCGGGCACGATCCTGCAACCAGACGTGGCGATCATCGGCGGCGGGCCCGCTGGGATCACGTTGGCGCTCGCTCTCGCCCAGACGCGGCTCAAAGTCATGCTGTTCGAGAGCGGCGGAATGGATTTCGACGCGAAGACGCAAGCCCTTTACGGCGGCAAAGTCGCGGGCGTGTCGTATCTTCCGCTCGACGCGTCACGCATGCGCTATCTCGGCGGCGGCAGCAACCACTGGGGCGGCTGGTGTCGGCCGCTCGATCCGATCGATTTCGAACAACGTCCGTGGGTGCGCCACTCAGGCTGGCCGTTCGGCATCAAGGAATTGCAACCCTATTTCAAGCGCGCCCAAACGCTCGTCGAAGCCGGCCCCTGGAGCTACGACCGCTCGACAAAACCGATGGCAGAGGTGGCCGAACCATTGGAGCTCGGGAGTGGCGGCGTCTACACGAGCTGGTTCCAGTTCAGCAGGCAGCGCGACAGCGTTCTGCCGACGCATTTCGGCGAGCGCTATGCCGCCGACTTGAAACGCGTCGCAAATTTGAAACTCTTCCTGCACGGCAACGCGACGCATCTGAGCATCGCGGCCAACGCCGCCAATTTGGATCACTTCGAGATTTCGACTTTCAACGGACGAAAATTCTCAGTGAAGGCAAAGACCACCGTGCTTGCGCTGGGCGCGGTCGAAAACGCGCGGCTGATGCTCGCATCACGCGATGTGGCGTCTGCCGGCGTCGGCAACGGCAACGATCTGGTCGGGCGATTCTTTGCCGATCATCCGATCCCGCGCGACACGGCGAAGCTGGTTTCGTTCGCCGGCGACATCCCCGGCTATTATTTCAATGCCTACGACCTGAACGGCGCCTTGGTGCGTCCGGCGTTTGCCCCGCGCGACGACTTCAAGCGCAACAGCAAGGTTCTTGGCTCGCTTACGACCGTGGAAAACGCAGTCGAACTCGACGACCTGGGCAAGGCCGCCGTCGTCACGACGGCACTTGCGCTCGGCGTCGACGCGAGCAATGCAAAGGCCTATTCGGTCGGGTGTGGGCTCGAACTCGAACCGGATCCCGAGCGGCGCCTCACCTTGACGGACGAGCGCGACTCGCTCGGACTTCCGCGGCTCAAGCTCAGCAATCGAGTTTCGGATTCCGACTTCGCTCGCTACCGGCTGACGATGCGCGAACTCGGACGGCAATTGCTGGCCGCCCGCAGCGGGATGATGCGTCTCAACCTCAAATCGCGCGAGAGCTGGCTGGCGGCACTGGACTGGGGCGATCATCATCTGGGCACGACCCGCATGCATGTCGATCCCAAGCAAGGCGTCGTCGACGCCAACTTGAAAGTCCACGGACTCTCCAACCTTTATGTTGCCGGCAGTGGCGTGTTCCCGACCTACAGCGCATCAAATCCGACCATGAATCTCGTGGCATTGACACTGCGCCTGGCGGATCATCTGAAGGGGATCATGCGATGAAGCAACCGCGGCTTTCGCGTCGAACGATGGTGGCCGGCGGCGGCTTTGCCGCGGCGCTCGGCGCGACGGCGCTTGGCCTGACGCTGCCGCGCTGGCTTGGCCGCCGCCATGCACCGACGCCCTATGACGACTTGCTCGCGACGCTGGTTGATCGCGAGCAGGCGGCGCGCCTGGGAGAAGTGGCGCGGTCGGCGCTCCCCACGTTCAGCGCGCGGGCTGCCGCGCGAGAGCTGCGTCAGCGTTTCGAGCGGCGCAATCTTGCCGAAGTCCTCGACGCGGATATTCGCGAAGGTCGCATCGCCGAAGTCGGCGGCTGGCTGTTGCCGGATTCGCTCGCACAACTCTGCACGCTGGCAACATATTGAACCGCTCAGCCGCCGTCGAAGAGCAATGACGACCGAACAAGCTGCGCCCTGATCAGGCCGCGCAGGGAATTGCCAAGAAAGACGTCGCCCGTCAGGTCGGCCGGCGTCAGCACGGCTTCTATGCATTCGCCCGTTTCGATCAGTTCGCGGCGAAGAATGCCGTCAAGCAGGCCCGACGAAAGGGGCGGCGTCACAAGTTTCCCGCCGCGCGACACAAAGATATTGGTGCGACTGCCTTCGCATACTTCACCACGCTCGTTCTGGAATACGACTTCGTCAGAGCCTGCCACGCGCGACAGACGCGATTGTTCGTCGTCATGGAATTCGCGCCAGCTCGTCTTGTGACGCAACAAGACGTCGCGGCTGTCAACGCGATAGGGAGAAAGCGCAAAGCGCCATTGCGTGGGGCTGCCGCCCAAGGGCGCGGCCTCGCATGCGAAAACGCCATCCTCGTCGAGGGTCAGTCGAACCCGAAGCGGTCCCGCAGCGCCGACGACCGCACGACCAAGCGCGGCCGCCGCGGCCGTGCGGTCGAAGGGCAGACCCAGGAATGCAGCAGACTTTCGCAGGCGCTCGAGGTGACGCTCCAGCCGGACAAAAACTCCGTCATATCTGAGCGTCTCAATCAGAGCGATCGGTCGCCGTGCCGTTTCGAAGTATCGCGCTTTCAAAAGACACTCGTCATATTCGGCATCCGCGCGGGAATCCTGAACGACCGCGCCGCCTACGCCCAATTCACCATTGTGGCCCTCGATCGTGATGGTGCGGATCGCGACATTGAATTTGGCGGCGCCATCGGGCGCAAAGAAACCAATGGCGCCGCAGTAAACGCCCCGCAAGCTCGATTCCAACTCGCGAATGACTTCCATGGCGCGGATCTTCGGCGCCCCGGTGATCGAACCGCAGGGAAAAAGTGCCCGCACGATCGCCGCCGCGCGCACCGCTGGTTTCAGCTGGGCCGTCACCGTGGAGACCATCGTGTGCAATGTCGGATAGGTTTCCACGGAATAAAGCTCTGGCACAGCCACGCTGCCGATCAGCGCCAGCCGGCCGATGTCGTTGCGCAGGAGATCGACGATCATCAGGTTTTCCGCGCGATCCTTGGCCGAAGCCGCCAGAGCGGCTTTGGCACGCGCATCGGACAGCTCATCCGTACCTCGCGTCCAAGTCCCTTTCATGGGACGCGCCGTGATCTTTCCATCGCCATCGATCGCGAAGAACAATTCCGGCGACAGGCTCAAAATTTGGCGCGTGCCGTCGTCGACGAATGCGCCATGGGCCGCCGCTGCGCGGTCGTGAAGCTGCAGGAAGAGCGCCAGTGGATTTCCCGCGAAGTGAAAGCGCGAGCGAAAGCTCACATTTGCTTGGTAGATGTCGCCTGCTTCGATGTAGTCGTGAACCCGCTTGAACCTTTCGCGATAGGTCTCGCGGTTCCATTCGTGTTGCAGACGACCGGCATAGGCCCTTCCCTCGCCGCTCAGATCGGCGCGCGCGATTTCCCGCGGCGCATCGAATACGCCGAACCAACATAGCGGGTGGCTATTGCTCGCCGGCAGGAGCGCGGCAAGTCGTGGTTCCAGGGCATAGCCAAGCTCGTACGCCATCCAGCCCGCCACATGCCATCCCGCGGCGAGCGCCTTCTCCACAGCGCTCAGCGCCGTCGAGACCTCGCTTGGGCGGTGGGCGGTAATCACCTGAAAAGGTTGACTGAAGTGCAATAGCCGCGCGTCACTGGAGGTTGCGTCGTCGAGCAGAACAAAAGGTGTTTCCAAGGAAGCAACCCACGGTTAAAGCAACACTTTCCGGGACCTTGATTTCGCCCGGTCCCACCCCACATTCTTACCAGAAGGTGACGCCCTCTGGCG
>Ga0134125_10010622_pt1 | contig 10334 bp, 5 predicted proteins | sample KB31751_FD_96464 | JGI IMG/M metagenome (GOLD analysis project Ga0134125, IMG submission 96464) | Terrestrial soil microbial communities with excess Nitrogen fertilizer from Kellogg Biological Station, Michigan, USA - KB3-175-1 | ecosystem: Environmental > Terrestrial > Soil > Unclassified ... | reverse complement strand
GCCGAGCGCGGCTTCCGCGCAGATCCGGCACAGCTTGCTGCGGTGACCCGGCTGGAGGAGCTGCGCTCGCGACTGATCGTTGCCCATGAATCCCAGGCGTCCCTGGGCGGACGCCTGCTGCGCGCCGTTGGACGGCGAAGCGCGCAGACCCCCGAGCGCGGCTTGTACCTTTGGGGCCCGGTGGGGCGCGGCAAGACCTGGCTCATGGATCTCTTTTTCAACAGTCTGCCGTTCCCGGAGCGCCGCCGCCGTCATTTCCACCGCTTCATGCACGATGTCCACGCCGAGCTGAAGGGCTTGCGGGAGCTCGAGTCGCCGCTCGAGACGGTGGCCGATCGCCTGGCCGCCGAAGTGCGCGTGCTCTGCTTCGATGAGCTCTTCGTCACCGACATCGCCGATGCCATGATCCTGTCCAGGCTCTTCGGCGGCCTCTTTCGGCGGGGTATCACCCTGGTCGCCACCTCCAACATCGCGCCGGATGACCTCTACCGCAACGGCCTGCAGCGCCAGCGCTTTGTGCCGGCAATCAAGCTCATCAAAAAGAATGTGGACGTGCTCGCGATCGAAGGCAAACGCGATTATCGCCTGCGCCAGCTCACCCGGGCCGGCACGTACCTGCCATCCAGGGACCCCAACACGACCGCGAGGCTGCGCACGCTCTTCTCCGAGCTATCGGACCACGCTGATGCCTCTGACGGCACGGTGGAAATCGAAGGCCGGCCGATACCCGTGGTGCGCCAGAGCGAGAGCGCCGTCTGGTTCGATTTCGAGGCGATCTGCGCCGGCCCGCGCAGCCAGGATGACTACATCGAAATCGCGCGCAACTACCAATCCGTCGTGGTCTCCGAGGTTCCCATGTTCGATCCATTGCGGGAGGACGAGGCGCGCCGCTTCATCGCTCTGATCGATGAGCTCTATGACCGCTGCGTGAAGCTCGTGATCTCCGCTGCAGTGCCTCCAGCCGAGCTCTATCGCGGCGACCGCCTGTGCCTCGAATTCCAACGGACCGCGAGCCGGCTCACCGAGATGCAGAGCGAGGAATATCTCGCCCGCCAGCACCGGCCGTAGTAGCGGAACGGCGCGCCCGGGGCGTGTCAGACCGGCCGCGGTCAGGGCCATACCGCCGGTCGCCCATGGCGGCGAGCCATCCCGGCAGGCGTCGCTGGCCGGGCGCTTTAGACCTCGACGTCCTTCACTCCGGCGCTCCTCACCTTCAGCGGCGCTTCGGTACGACTGACGATCTCATCCACGGAGACGCCCGGCGCACGCTCGATCAGCTCGAGTCCCGCCGCTGTCACATCGATCACCGCCAGATCGGTGATGATGCGGTTCACCACGCGCAGGCCGGTGATCGGCAACGTGCACTGACGCTTGATCTTCGAGTCGTTGCCCTTCGCGCAGTGCTCCATCACGACCACGATCCGCTTCGCCCCGGAAACGAGGTCCATCGCCCCGCCCATGCCTTTCACCATCTTGCCGGGAATCATCCAGTTGGCGATGTCGCCGGCCTCGCTCACCTCCATGGCGCCGAGAATCGCGAGATCGATGTGTCCCCCGCGGATCATCGCGAAGCTGTCCGCACTGTTGAAGATCGAGGCGCCGGGCAGCATGGTCACCGTTTGCTTACCCGCGTTGATGAGATCCGCATCCTCCTCGGTCTCGTAAGGGAACGGCCCGACGCCCAGGAGTCCGTTCTCGCTCTGCAGCACCACCTCCACTCCTGCCGGAATGTAATTGGCGACCAGCGTCGGGATACCGATGCCGAGGTTCACGTATTGACCGTCTCGCAGCTCCTGAGCCGCGCGCATCGCCAGCTGCTCTCGCGTCAGCATGTCAGTCGTCCTCCGATCAGCCCACGATGTTGGGTCGCGTGGTGCGACGCTCGATACGCTTTTCGTGTTTGCCGACCACGACGTGCTGCACGAAGATTCCGGGAGTATCGACCTGTTCGGGCGCGATCGCGCCAACTTCGACCAGCTCTTCGACTTCCGCCACGGTGATACGGCCTGCCATCGCGCACAGAGGATTGAAGTTGCGCGCCGTCAGACGGTACTGCAGGTTGCCCAAGCGGTCGCCGCGCCACGCCTTGACGATGGCCCAATCCGTGCGGATCCCGCGCTCGAGTAGATATGAGCGGCCATCGAACTCGCGCACTTCCTTCTTCTCCGCGACCACCGTGCCGACTCCCGTCGCGGTGTAGAAGCCTGGAATGCCAGCGCCCCCGGCGCGCAGCCGCTCCGCCAAAGTCCCTTGCGGAACCAGCTCGACCTCGATCTCGCCCGCCATGAGCTGCCGCTCGAACTGCTTGTTCTCGCCCACGTAGCTGGAAATCATCTTACGGATCTGCCGGTTGGCGAGCAGCAACCCCAGGCCGAAATCATCGACGCCGCAGTTGTTCGACGTTATGGTCAGATTGCGCACGCCGATTTCGCGCAGCGCCTGGATGCACAGCTCCGGGATGCCGCACAACCCGAACCCGCCGGCGGCGATGCTGGCGCCATCGCGGATCCCATGCAGCGCCTCTGCTGCGCTCGCTCGTACTTTGTTCATGGCCGTACGCAAACTCTTCGGAGTGGCATCGCGAGAATACCCGAATGGGGGGCGATGTGCCTCAGGTCTCCGGGAAGAGTCTCGGGAATAGCGCATCCAGCGTCTCGACGGGAAATCGCAGGGTTACGGCACCCTTCGGGGTGTCGGAGCTGAGCAGACCCACGACAGTCAGCTCGTTGAGGACTCGGCGCGCGGTGCGCTCAGGCAAACCCGTAATGCGACCGATTTCGCCGCGCTGGAATTCACCCCGGATCAATGCCTCTTCCAACAGGTGAGCGGCTTCAGGTCTCAGGTTATCGCTGCGCTCAACGAAGCGACGCAGTCGCTGCGTCAGCGTATCGAGGTCAAAGAGGCTTTTCATGAATTGCACTTGATCCAACGCGACCTGCAGGAACCAGCGAACGAAGTCGGTGAGGGCACGCTGGGAAAGATTGCCGCGGCCATCGAGATCCCCTTGCCGCGGAGTGTCCGCGCGATCCATCATGCTTTTGTAGTCGCTACGACTTTCCAGTCCTCGAGCAAGACCACGCGAGATCGACCAAAGGCCATGGGCGCCGATACCAGCGACGTGCCCCATCGCGTGACTCATCAGGCGACTGACGCGGCCATTCCCATCAGGGAACGGGTGTATGTAGTTCAGGCGATGGTGCGCCGCGGCCATGGCAATGATGCGGCCCGACTTACCGAGGCGTGAGAACGCATACCGTTCGGCGAAATATCTCATGAATTCGGCAACACGCATGCTGGAAGGCGGGAGATGACGACCAACCGCCACGTCCTGCGCCGGGGTCGAACGCCATTCGCCGGGCGCCATGATCAGATCACCTCCTCCGCCGCGCACGCGCAGCATCTCTTCGGGCGCGTCGCGATAGAACTCCCGGTGTAACCACAATATGAAGTCCACCGATGCCGGCTCGGTCAAGCGGCCGTCGGCTGCCATTCGGTCTACTTCGGACTGGACGCGCACATGTGCTGCGGCCTCGAGCTGTAGATTCCTCCGGGCGGCGTCTTCGTCGAGGTTACCGGCAAGTGCGCGCTCGATGTCTCTGGGGCGCGTGTTATGACCCTCGATCAGATTGCTGTAGTAGGCGTTCATGATGCGCACGAGGTCGGCCAGATTGGCCGCCGTGAGCGGATGGAGCGTATTACCCAGCTCTGCACTGGCAGCCGACAATTCGGCGACGAGGTCGGCAATCCCCTCCCCCGGCTCTTCCAGGCGGGCGGGCTCTATGCGCTGAACGGACTCGATCGCATCCATTTGGCCGATCACTTAGTCTCGTAACATTATGAAAAGACAAATATTATATCAATAATTATCTTATTTTGGCCGATCTTTTGGCCGATCTTTTCACTGGGCTGCTGGCCGATTTATTGGCCGATTGTCGGCATACGTAATCATTTGATTTACAACAAAATTCTATCTTTCAGGTGCGCGGCAGAGCGACCTTTTGGCCGATCCTAGCTCCGCGCCTCGGCTTCCGCCCGCCCGAGCTGCTCGGCGAGTCGTTGCTCCGACACCCGCATGACTGTCTTCAGGTCCTGTGCGTACAGCGAGACCCGGAACTCCTCGATCATCCAGCGAAGTTGCCGCAGCTCGGCTTGCGGTCGCGTCTCGAGAGACTTCGCCGCGAGCTTGCCGACAGCCTCCATCAGCGGGCGCACGCGAGAGGCCAGCTCCGCGTCGCGCCGCGCTTCCGCAGGAAGACGTCCGAGCCGGCGCGCGATTGCCCTGAGATAACGCGACAGATGGCCCAGCCACGGCTGTGGCGTCGACTCGATGAAGTCGGCGGGCAACAGTGCGGCAAGTTGGGCGTTGATTTCGATGACGGCCGCAGCTGATGCGGGATTGCGCGACGCATCGAGAGCTGCGCGCACGGCGCGCCATTCCTTGAGGACGCTTCTTACGATCTCGATGAGTCGGTCGCCGGTCTCTTCGAGCCGGCCCCGGCCCTCCTCCAGCCGCTGAGCGAATGCTTCGCGGCTGCGCGGCAGCGGAGCCTCCACAGAGGCGAAGCAATCGGTGAAGATGCGCTCGCCAACGGCATCGGCCAGAGTCTGGGCGAGATCGAGCCCACGGCTCTGCAGCACGAGCTCGCGGTCTTCCGCCACCCGCTTTTGCCAGTAACGTGCCTGCTGAGGCAATGCGAGCAGCGCCAGGCGCGCCACGCCCCGCCGCGACAGCTCCTCGGCATGGGCTGCGCCGCGGGCCGCCACCAGTGCGACCGCAGTATGCCTGTCCTCGATGGCCGGATAGACCGTCAACAGCAATCCATTTCGCTCGATCTGACTGCTGACGAGCAGCTCGCCGAAGTCCCACTGGCGATGCAGCGTCACGCTCTCCTCCGCCGCCCTGCGAGCGCTTACTGCGGCTCCCGATATTTTTTGCCTGAGAGCAGCGAGATCGCGCCCCTCGGCCAACACCCGATCCTGCGCGTCGATGACTCGGATGTTCATTCGTAGCCAATCGGGCACAGGCAGGGCTGCGAGGTTCGCCGGCGCCACCGTTGCGTCGACCCGTTCCGAGACCCAGGCAGCCAGACCGGCATGAAACCCGCGCAAGCCGGTCCCCGGCCCTGCAGGACCGGTGGCGGCCGGCGCGGTCAGCTCCTCCAGCGCCTGCCGGGCGTGCTCCGGAACCGGCACCAGCAGCTTGCGCTGCGCCTTCGGTAGCTCGCGCAGCACGGCGATGATCTTCTCGAGACGCCAGCCCGGAACCAGCCACGCCAATCGATCCGCCTCGAGCGCATCGAGCAGAAGGTCGGGGACCACCAGCGTGACACCGTCGTCCGGTTCCGCGGGCTCGAACCGATACCGCAGCGGCAATCTGTTACCGCCGACATCAAGCGCATCAGGGTATTGGAGGTCATCGACCTCGCCTGCCTCGCGTTGCATCAGGTCCGCGGGCGACATGTACAGGAGCCGCGGCTCGCGGCGCTCGGCCTGCGCGCGCCACTGCTCGAAGTCGCCTATCGAGCTGACTCGCTCGGGAATGCGCGTGGCGTAGAAAGCGATCTCACTCTCCTCGCCGATCAGGATATCGCGTCGGCGGATCTTGGCCTCCAACCGCTCGATGTCCTGGCGCAGCCGTTGGTTGGCGTGGAGAAACTCCCCACGGACGGTGACCCGGCCCGTCGTAACCTCGGCACCGGCACCGACCAGGGCCTCACGGATAAAAATTTCGCGTGCCTCCCTGGGCGCGACCGGTCCGTAGTTGACACGCCGTCGCGTGGCGAGAGAGAGCCCATAGAGCGACACGGATTCATACGCCGCCACGAACCCGCGATCCGCCACCCAGTGAGGCTCGCTGAAGGTGCGCTTCGCGAGGTGCGCACCCGCGCGCTCGATCCACGCTGGGTTGATCGAGGCCACCATCCGCGCGTAGAGCCGCGTGGTCTCGATGAGACTCCCGGCGACGACCCACTTGGGTGGCCTGGCGGCGAGCGGCGAGCCGGGGGCGATCACGAAGCGCATACCCCGCGGGCCGTCGTATTCGCGCTTCTGATTGAGCGTCCCGACGGAACCGAGGAAGCCCGTCAGGATCGCCTGGTGCAGGTCCGCGTAACTCGCGGGCGCGTGATTCGGCCGCAGATCGAGCTCGCGGACGCTGCGGGTGAGCTGATGGTGAAGATCCTGCCACTCGCGCATGCGGAGGAAGGAAAGGAAATGCTCTCGGCACCACTTGCGCAGCTGATTGCCCGAAAGCGCCGCGGCCTGCTCGCCGAAGGCGCGCCAGAGATTGAGCACCGTGACGAAATCAGAGCGCCCATCCGCAAAGAGAGCGTGCTTCTCGTCTGCCTGCCGTTGCATGTCGGACGGGCGCTCACGCGGGTCCTGTGTCTCGAGGAATGCCGCGATGACCAGCATTTGCGTGAGGCAGCGGTGACGCGCCGCGGCGAGCAGCATGCGGCCGAGCCGCGGATCGACCGGCAGGGTTGCAATTTTGCGGCCGAGGCTCGTCACGCGCCGGTCAGCGTCCATCGCCTGCAGCTCCTCGAGGAGCCGTACGCCGTCGTTGATGAGCCGAGTATCCGGCGGATCGAGAAACGGAAAGCTCTCCGGATCCCCAAGCCCGAGCGTCGCCATCCGCAGGATCACGCTGGCCAGGTTGGTGCGCAGGATCTCCGGAGGCGTGTAGGCGTCGCGACCTGCGAAATCCTCCTCCGAGTACAGACGAATGCAAATCCCCTCAGTCTCACGGCCGCAGCGGCCCTTGCGCTGATCCGCGCTCGCCTGGGAGATGCGCTCCACGTGCAGGCGCTGCACCTTGCCGCGCACGCTGTAACGACTGATCCGCGCCAGCCCCGAGTCGACGACGTGGCGGATACCCGGCACGGTGAGCGAGGTCTCGGCGACATTGGTCGCGAGGATCACGCGCCGCCCGGAGTGCTTCTGGAAAATCCTCGCCTGATCGGCGGCTGACAACCGCGCGAAGAGCGGCAGCAGCTCAGTGCTCGCGAGCCGTGCCTTCGACAGAGCATCGGCCGCCTCACGGATGTGCTTCTCGCCGGGAAGGAATACGAGGGTATCGGCGCTCGCTCCTCCTGAGCGCGAGTCGAGCTCGCGCACGGCCTCCACGATACCCTCCGGCAGCGACAGCTCCGCGGCATCCTCGTCCTCGGCAACGAGCGGCCGATAACGGACCTCCACCGGATAGCTGCGGCCCGATACCTCGATGACGGGCGCCCCGCCAAAAAACTCCGACAGCCTGCCCGGGTCGATGGTCGCAGACGTTACGATCAGCCGCAGATCCGAGCGCAGCGGCAGAAGTCTTTGCAGCACGCCGAGCAACAGATCGATGTTGAGACTGCGCTCATGCGCCTCGTCCAGGATCAGGGTGTCGTAGCGGCGCAGCTGTGGATCACCCTCGAGCTCCTGCAGCAGGATGCCGTCAGTCATGAGCTTCACACGGCCTTGTGGGCCGGTGTGATCGGCGAACCGCACCTGATAGCCGACCGCGCCGCCGACCGTCGTGCCGAGCTCCTCCGCCAGCCGCGTGGCCAGAGCGCGCGCCGCGATGCGCCGCGGCTGAGTGTGCCCGATGAGGCCTGCGGTGCCGCGCCCAGCGGTCAGACAGAGCTTCGGCAGCTGTGTCGACTTGCCCGAGCCCGTGGCCCCGCACACGATCATTGCCGGATGGCGCGCGAGGGCAGCGACGATCTCCTCGCGGTGCGCCGTGATCGGCAGCGCCGGATCATAGTCGAGCCGTAGGGGAAGTGCGGGCCGCGGACCGCCGCGCTGGGGAGCCTCCATCCCCCAGAGTGTAATTCAGCGCCTCGAGCGATACTAAATCACGCCGCGGCGGATCTGATCCTGCTCGATCGACTCGAAGAGCGCGCGGAAGTTGCCTTCGCCGAAGCCTTCGTTGCCCTTGCGCTGGATGATCTCGAAGAAGATTGGGCCGATCACGTTGCAGGTGAAGATCTGCAGCAGCAGGCCCTCGCCACGCTCCGGGTTGCCGTCGATCAGAATCCGGCGGCGGCGCAGCTCATCGAGCGGCTCGCGATGTCCCGTGACGCGCCCGTCGACGGCTTCGTAGTAAGTGTCCGGCGTGTCCTGGAAGGCCAGCCCACGACTGCGCAGCACATCGACGGTACGGTAGATGTCATCCGTGGCGAGCGCGATGTGCTGAATGCCCTCGCCGTGATACTCCCGCAGATACTCCTCGATCTGACTCTTTTCGTCCTGCGACTCGTTGATGGGAATGCGGATCTTGCCGCAGGGACTCGTCATTGCGCGCGAGAACAGGCCGGTGTGCTTGCCCTCGATGTCGAAGTAGCGGATCTCGCGGAAATTGAACAGCTTCTCATAGAAGCCCTTCCACCGATCCATGTGCCCACGCTGCACGTTGTGGGTGAGATGATCGATGCACGTGAGACCGGCATTCTCGCCGGACGGCGCCGGAACCGGTCGGAAATCAACATCGTAGATCGAGCTGTCGCCGTACCGATCGACCAGGTAGACGAGCGAGCCGCCGATGCCTTCGATGCACGGAATGTTGAGCTCCATGGGGCCTGCGCTCTGCGGGCCGGGCTTGGCGCCGAGCTCAAGCGCGCGACGATACGCATACGCCGCATCCTTGACACGAAAGGCCATGGCGCAGGCGGACGGACCGTGCTGACGTGCGAATTGTTGCGCGAACGACTCAGGCTCGGCGTTGATGATGAAGTTGATTGCCCCCTGCCCGTGCAGCGTCACGTTTTTCGAGCGATGGTGTGCCTTCACCGGGAAGCCCATCCGCTCAAAGAGCGTCCGCAGGAGCTGCGGATCGGGCGCCGTGTACTCGACGAACTCAAAGCCGTCGGTACCCATCGGATTATCACGGGACTGGCTCATCTGCATCTCCGTCGCCATCTCGTTGCGCGTGCAACTATTATACAGCCCTCAGCCGCGGCTGCCCATGCGTGTGCGGCCGGCAAGGCGGCCTATGCGTATATAATCGCGCCCCACCATGCATGCACCAGACCCCTCGTCAGACGACAGTCGTCTTCTGCGCAGCATTCCCCCGGCCCGTCTCGCGCTGATCGAACGCATCGCTCGCACCCGCCCCGGCCCCCAGCGCGGGCCCTCCGCGGCATCGGACGCTGCTCTCTTCCGTGAGATGCAGCAGCGATTCCTGCGGACATATTTCCGAGGCGTCGGCGAGGAAGACCTCGCGGAGCGAGCGCCTGCTACCCTCGCCGGTGCAGCCCGCTCTCACCTGGAGCTGGGCTGGCGCCGTGCCCCCGGCCAGTCCCTGGTCCGGATCTTCAATCCCGATCGCGAGCGCGACGGCTTCGAGTCGCCGCACACGCTCGTGCAGATCGTCACCGATGACAGGCCTTTCCTGGTCGACTCCGTCGGCATCGCCTTCGGTCGCGCCGGGCTTGCGATGCATCTCATCGTCCACCCGGTGCTCGAGGTTCGGCGCGATGGACGCGGCCGCCTCACCGGCCTCGGCACGAACGGCGATCAGGCGCACCGGGCGGAATCCTGGGAGCTGTACGAGATCGATCGGCAGACCGATCCGGCGGCCATCGAGCAGCTGCACCGCGACATCGAGTCGACACTGACCGATGTAAGCCTGGCCGTCGATGATTGGCCGGCAATGCGCGAGCGGGTGCGCGCTCTGATTGCGGATCTCGAGCGTGACCCGCCTCCCCTGCCGACCGATGATGTCAGGGAGGCCCGCCAGCTCCTCGAATGGATGGAGGAGCGTCACTTCGTCTTTCTCGGCTACCGCTACTACCGCCTCGAGCGCGGCGCCCAGGAGGACCGGCTGATCCCGGACTCGCGCAGCGGCCTCGGCATCCTGCATGCGCGCGGCACGGGATTGAAGCCTGCCGCGACCGTGTTGACGGGCGACATCCGCGCCCGCGCCCGTGATCGCGATCTCCTCGTTCTCACCAAGGCCAACTCCATCTCGACCGTGCACCGCGCCGAGTTTCTCGACTACGCGGGTGTGAAGACCTTCGATACCCGGGGGCGGGTCGTCGGTGAGCACCGGTTCCTGGGCCTCTGGACTTCGACCGCCTATCACCGCAGCCCGCGTGACATCCCCGTGCTGCGGCGGAAAGTCGATCGCGTGATCGAGTACTTTGGTCTCGATCCGCACGGTCACGACGGCAAGGCCGTGCTCAACGTGCTCGAGACCTATCCGCGTGATGAGCTCTTTCAGGCGAGCATCGATGATCTGATCCGCATCGCCCGCGGCGTCGTGAATCTCTACGAGCGCCGCACGGTCCGCCTGCTGGCGAGACGCGATCCCTACCAGCGCTTCTACTCCTGCCTGGTGTATGTGCCGCGCG
>Ga0134125_10010620_pt1 | contig 10335 bp, 10 predicted proteins | sample KB31751_FD_96464 | JGI IMG/M metagenome (GOLD analysis project Ga0134125, IMG submission 96464) | Terrestrial soil microbial communities with excess Nitrogen fertilizer from Kellogg Biological Station, Michigan, USA - KB3-175-1 | ecosystem: Environmental > Terrestrial > Soil > Unclassified ... | reverse complement strand
TGGGGCAGCTCCTTTGGCGGCGGCCATTCCATCACCGTCGCGTCGCGCCACCCTGAACTGCGAGCTGCCGTATCTCAGTGCCCGTTCACCGATGGCCTAGCCTCGGCGCTCGCCCTGGGCCTGACCGAATCCCTGAAGGTTCTGCCGTCAGTCGCACGAGATTTCGCTGCAATGGTCTTTCGCCAACCACCCGTGATGATTCCGCTTGCCGGCCGTCCCGGCTCGCTTGCCCTCATGAACGCCCCCGACGCCCTTCCCGGGTACCAGGCCCTGTTGCCGCCCGAGACGACTTTCCGCAACGAGGTAGCCGCGCGGGTCGCTCCAAAGATCATGGCCTACCAACCCGGACGTGCGGCGAAGAAGATCAAATTCCCAATCCTGTTCTGCGTCAGCAATACCGACAGCGTCACACCTCCGACGCAAACCCTCCGATACGCGCGCACCGCGCCCCGCGGCGAGATCAAGCGCTACGAAGCCGGGCATTTCGACTTCTATCTCGGCGAGGCCTTTGAAGCAGTGGTGCGCGACCAGGTGGAGTTTCTGACGCGGCAACTTCACCCGGTGGGAGCGATTGTCTGATGTCCGCCCAAAGAGCCGAGTAGGTAATTCGCGATGGACTTCGCTTCTTTGCCCGACCGCCGAGCGGATCTGGATCCGCATGGGCCCGCGGTTTCCGATGTGCGCCAGTCGCTGAGCAATGCTGAGTTCTTGCAACGAGTTCGAGCGGCATCTTCTCACATGAAGGACCTCGGTATCGGCTCTGGTGATGTGGTGGCCCTCAAGCTCAAGAATCGGGTCGAGTTCGTGGTGCTGCTGTTCGCGGCATGGCGGCTGGGAGCCACTGTTACGCCGGTCAATCCGAGCCTGACCGACGTCGAGGTTGTTCGACAGCTGCACAGCTCCAGCGCGCGCCTGTTCGTGGTTGAGGACGGCGCTACCGCAGAGGGTGGTGTCACCACGCTTGCCGTCGGCGATTTGTATGCCGAGCCGGTGGGCCCCGATCAACCGCCCCACGTCGAATCGTCCGACCTGGCGCTGCTCATCTACACCAGTGGCACGACCGGGATCCCGAAAGGTGTGATGTTGGATCATGCCAACATCGACGCGATGGCCGATATGGGCCGCCTCGCACTGCAGATCCGCGAAACCGATCGCTGTCTACTGATCCTGCCGCTGTTTCACGTCAACGGCATCGTGGTCAGCGTGCTGACGCCGTTGCTCGCGGGCGCCAGCGTCGTCATCGCCGATCGGTTCGATCCCCAAACCTTCTTCGACATGGTCGGGTACGAGCGGCCCACTTTCTTCAGTGCGGTGCCGACGATCTACACCATGCTGGCGGCGTTGCCGGCCGAGGTTGCACCCGATACGTCGTCGGTGCGGTTCGCGGTGTGTGGTGCAGCACCTGCATCGGCGGAGCTGCTGACTCGGTTCGAGGCGCGGTACGGATTTCCGTTGATCGAGGGGTACGGCTTGTCAGAAGGGACCTGTGCATCCACCATCAACCCTGTTTGCGGACCTCGACGGGCCGGGACCGTGGGAATTGCCTTTCCGGGGCAGGAGATTCGAATCGTCGACGAGAGCGGACGCGAGGTGGCCACGGGTGTCGATGGCGAGGTCATCATCGCCGGCCCCAATGTCATGCGCGGCTATCTGGGCCGGCCTGAGGAAACCGCGCGCGCCATCATCGACGGCTGGTTGCATACCGGCGACATCGGTCACCTCGATGCCGACGGCTATCTCACACTGGTCGGGCGATCGAAAGACATGATCATCCGCGGCGGGGAGAACATCTACCCCAAGGAGATCGAGGACGTACTGAGTAGCGACCCAACCGTGCTGGAGGTCGCCGTGATCGGTGTGCCTGATGAAAAGTGGGGTGAGGTGGTCGCCGCGTATGTGCAACCGCGGTCCGGCGTGACCGTGGATCCTGAAGCACTGCAAGCCCTTTGTGCACGCAAGCTGGCCGGTTACAAGCGGCCCATCTCCATCACCGTCGTAAACGGCATACCCAAGAACGCCGTCGGCAAGACCGACAAATCTCCGTTACGCGCAGCCCACCTGAAAGGAACATCTGTATGACTTCCCTGCACGACCCATTGACGCTGCCATGTGGCCAGGTGCTGCCCAATCGGATCATGAAGGCTGCGTTGAGCGAAGCGCTCGCCGACAAGCAAAACTCACCCGACGCGCGACTCGAGCGGCTCTACACGAGCTGGAGCCAGGGTGGGTACGGTCTGATCGTCACCGGCAATGTGATGGTCGATCGCACGCAGCTCGGCGAGCCGGGCAACGTCGTCATCGAGGACGAGCGCAACCTGGACGCGTTATCGCGCTGGGCCAAGTCCACCAAAGACGCCGGCGTTCCGATCTGGGTCCAGCTCAATCATCCAGGACGCCAATCGAACCCACTTGCACTTGGACACACCCCGGTTGCGCCCAGCCCGGTGACCCTCAACTTCCCCGGTGCGGCCACGCCCCGTGAGCTGACATCTGCTGAGATCGAAGACATCATTGAGCGGTTCGCAACCGCGGCTGCAGTGTGCGAAACGGCGGGCTTTGACGGTGTGCAGATCCATGGTGCCCACGGATATCTGGTCGCGCAGTTCCTTTCGCCGTTATCAAACCAGCGTAAGGACGAATGGGGCGGTGACCCCGAGCGGCGGATGCGCTTCGTGATCGAGGTCGTGCGCCGCATCCGCACGCGGGTGTCGCCGGGCTTTGCGGTGGGTATCAAGCTCAACTCGGCCGACTTCCAGCGCGGCGGCTTCACCGAAGATGAATCCCGCGCCGTGGTGGCGGCGTTGGCGCGTGAGGGCATCGATCTGATCGAGGTCAGCGGCGGCAGCTACGAGCAGCCCGCCATGATGGGCAAGGCCGCCGACAGTACCCGAGCACGCGAGGCCTACTTCCTGGAATACGCCCGCACGGTGCGCAGCCTCGCTGGCGACGTTCCGCTGGCAGTTACCGGGGGGTTCCGGTCCAGCGCCGCGATGCACGCAGCGGTGGATTCCGGGGAGTGCGACGTCATCGGTCTGGGCCGGCCCACGGCAACAACACCAGACGCCGCCGGCGTGGTCCTCGACGGGCGAGCCGAGACTCTTCCCTCACACCACCTGCGCGTGGGAATGCGCCGCATCCTGGGCAGGTTCGCCGACCTCAAATCACTGGACGGGATTCTCGAACTCTCCTGGCACGCCGACCAATTGCACCGCGTAGGTGCCGGTCTCAAACCCGATCTCAATCGCGGACGCGTCGTCACCACGCTCGCGATGCTGCGCCGCAACGGCACCGCGTCACTCGGACGCAAGCGTGGCTTTTGACGTGTGATGGATTCGGGAGGCGCGCAGGCTGCGATGCTTCGAATAGCTGGGTCGTCACATACGCTATGTGCTGACATCCATCGAATTGTGTTGGGAGAAAGATGTTTTCGTTGAAGCGCTAGGTGAGCGTGGAGCTTCGTGAAACCATGACCACTCCGGTTACCGAAGCCCAAGCGTCGGGATAGCGGCGCTAGATGTGCGACCAGCTCACTGCGGTGGCGAGGGTGGTGGTTCCCCACAATCGGTGAGCCTCGGCGGCGAAAATGTCACCGACCCGACACCGCCGAGGGTCATACCGTTGTCGGCGAGCGTCATCGTGGTCGTGTACGGGCAGGTCTGAATTCCTGTCAGCCCGGTCAAGAACTCGACCTCGTAGGCGTACAGGAACGAACGCACGAGCTGATCTGTATCCCACGGCACGTCCAAAGCGAAACCGAGGGACGACGCGGAGCGCGCTCCGAGAACCCGCGGCCCGGCCTCGCCGATCCCCGGTGTCAGGCGGAACGGGGTTCCGTCCGGCTTCGTACCTGACACACTGCCGCTGCGGATGCGGTAACCGGTGGCGCCCGAAGGTACGAGTGGGCCTCTAGAGATCTTTGTGCTGAACAAAATCGAGTAATTCGTACCCCCGGCAATGGCGGTTGTGCTGAAACTCGTCGAGCTGAATTGCTGGGGTATCTGCACCGCGCAGTTGCCGACCATGCCGGATGGATCGCTGCACTCCGAAGGCTCCGCCACGGCGGCGGGTCCGACGATCGCGGCGCCGACGACGGGCACCGATAACGCGGCACCCCGCATGAACGCACGGCGGGAGAAAGCGTCTTGGATGATGTCGGTCAATTCGACCGCCTCCTTAGCGTTGCAGGCCGACGCTACCGACGTAGCCTAATCCTGTGCCGGCGGTGGCGCGCTCGGAAGGTTGTGGCGCAACCGCATGCCCGCTCCGGGCAATAAGGTGAGTTCCTCCGATCGAGGAGTTCGAGGGCTGGCATTGAGGGGGCTCGGTGAGCACCAACCAGGTTTTGACGATCGGCCATTCGACACGCGAGTTCGGTGAACTCGTGACGATGTTGCGCACCAACGCGATCACTTACCTGGCCGACGTGCGATCGTTTCCGGTCTCCCGAAAGTTTCCGCAGTGGAATAAGGACGCGATCGTCGATGCGCTGCCTTACGACATCGGCTACCGATGGATGCCGAAACTGGGCGGCAGACGCCACACCCCCACAGGCGTGGCGAGTCGTAATGGCGCGTGGCGCGTCAAAGCGTTTCGCGACTATGCCGACTACATGCACACTTCCGAGTTCAAAGAAGGCCTCGACGAGTTGATCGAGCTGGCCGCCGGACAACGGCCGGCAATCATGTGCAGCGAGGCGGTCCCGTGGCGATGCCACCGCAGGTTGATCACAGATGCGTTACTGATTGCCGGGATCGAGGTCATGCACATCATGTCGAACACCTCGACGAAACCAGCTGTCTTAAACAAACACGCCCGTATTGATGATGACGGGGATTTGTTTTACCCACCACCGGGGTGAAGGTGGCATATGAGGCCAACCCCGCAGTATGCTATACAGATGTACAGCGCAGTGATACTTCAGCGGAAGGACCGTCATGACCAACGGCGACGAGCTTAAGCAACTGCAGGAGCGCGTGCAGTACCTCGAGGACCGCACTGCCATTCTCGACTGTGTGATGAATCAGTCCCGCGGGCATGATCGCCACGACGCGGAACTGATGGGCAGCGTCTATTTCGAGGACGGCGTGGACGAGCACGGCCCGACGGTGAAACTCGGCCCGGAGTACGGGGATTGGGCCAATGGCGCACACAGCATGGTCTTCGAGGACCACCTGCACAACATCACCACCCACACCTGCGAGATCAACGGCGACCAAGCCCATGCGGAGAGCTATGTCATCGGCGCGATGCGCGCCAAGGGCGGCAAGATCGTGTCGTTGATGGGCGGCCGTTACCTCGATCGCCTGGAGCGTCGCGACGGTGTCTGGAAGATCGCGCTGCGCCGCTGCACCCTGGAGTGGATGATGAGCGGCGATTCCTCGGTGCTGGCTTCCGGCGCCGTCAAGGGCTTCATCAAAGGCAAGTGGGACCGAACCGATCCCTCCTACGCGCGCCCACTGACCATCGAAGACGTTCCCGCCGAACGGTGGTGATCGACGGTCGGGTCGCGCTGGTGACCGGCGGTGGCTCGGGTATCGGCCGCGCCACCGCGCAGCTGTTGGCCGGCCAGGGCATGCGGGTGTGTGTCGTCGACATCGACGACGCCTCCGCGAAGACGGTCGCCGACGAAATCGGTGGCCTCGGACTGGGATGCGACGTTTCCGATCCCCAGCAGGTCGACGCCGCGTTTGCGGCCTGTTTCGACGAGTTCGGCGGCCTGGACGTGGCCTTCCTCAATGCGGGCATCAGCATCCGCTGGTCCGGCGATATCGCCACGTTGGAGGCCGCCGAGTACCGCCGCTCCCTCGGGGTGAACCTCGATGGCGTCGTGTTCGGTGCCCGCGCCGCCGTCCGCACGATGCGGGCCTGCACCGCCGTGGGGGAGCGCGCGATCGTGGCCACCGCCTCACTGGCCGGCATCCTGCCCTGGCACCCCGACCCGGTCTACTCGCTGGGCAAGCACGCCGTCGTCGGTTTCATGCGGGCCATCGCGCCCAACCTGTCGCCGGAAGGCATTGCGGCGCACACCGTCTGCCCGGGAATCACCGAAACGGGTGTACTCGGCGACCGCCGCCGTCTGGTCGAGGGTGCAGGGGTTCCGGTGATGGAACCGCAGGCAATCGCCGAGGCGGTCCTTGCAGCGCTGACGGCCCCTCTCGATGCCTCCGGGTCGACGTGGATCGTGCAGCACGGGAAGCCCGCCTGGGCAATGCAATTCGCCGATATTCCCGGGCCCGACAGCCGCCTGAACGTGCCGCTCAAGACTCGCTGACGGTGCTCGGTCAGCCGAGTATCGTCGGCATGCTGTCCCAGCCCCGGACGGTCGCGGTGGGTGCGCGCAGGGCGTTGTCCAGGTCGACGGTCCAGTCCGGCCAGCGTTTCAGGATCTCCTCGAGGGCGACCCGGCCTTCCAGCCGGGCCAGGGAGGCGCCGAGGCAGAAATGTGCACCCCTCCCGAACGCCAGGTGATTGACGCTGCGGTGGATGTCGAACCGGTCGGGGTTCTGGATGTGGCGGTCGTCGCGGTTGGCGGCGCCGGTCACGAGCAGCAGGGCGCTTCCGGCGGGAACCGTCTGGCCGTGGTACTCAATATCTTTGGCGACATAACGCGCGATGTTGTGGACGGGCGGCTCGAAGCGCAGCACCTCCTCGACGGCGCTCGCGATCAGGTCGGGGTTCTCGACGAGCTGGCGGCGTTGACCGGCATGCTCACCGAGCAGCTTGCCGAGCCAGCCGAACAGCCGGCCCACTGTCTCGGTGCCCGCATTGGCGATGACTCCGAGGAGGACCAGCAGTTCTTCGGCCGACAAGCGGCGCTTCTCACCGGACACGTCCCGGAACTCGGCGGCCAACAATTCGGTGACCAGATCGTCGGAGGGGTGCTGCTCGCGCCACTGCACATACTCGCGGAACATGTTGCCGTTGAAGTACTTGTGCTTGCTCACCGGCAGCGGTTCTCCGGGCTTGTTCCGCAATCGCTGCCCGGCCACCTTACGCACACTGCGCTGCAGCGAGTCGGGCATGCCGACCAGCATCCCGATCACGCGCATCGGCATCTCGGCGCCCAGATCGACAGTGAAGTCGAAACGGTCTCCGGAGGACAGGGGATCCAGGCAGGCCGCGCAGAATGCCCGCACGTGATCCTCGATCGCCTTCATCTTCCGGGGCGTGAACGCGCGTGACACCAGCAACCGGTGCATGGTGTGCAGTGGCGGATCCTCGTTGATGAAGACGCCGACCGGCATCACCGGTTCCGCCTTGACCACCTCGAGGATGTCACCCTTGGCGGAACTGAGATTGTCGACGTCGCGTAGTGCGTCGTCGACGTCCGTAAAGCGGCTCAGCGCCCAGAAGTCGAACCGCTCGTTGTAATACAGCGGCGATTCGTCACGAAGCCGCCGGTAGGTGGGGTACGGGTCGGCGTCGATCTCGACGTTGTAGGGGTCGTAGGAGATCTGGTCCTCTGTCACCGCGCGCATTCCGCTCCTGTGTCCTTCCGGGATCGACACCACCGATCTGCTGTACGATCGTACAGCAGACGAGTGCGGGGGCGCGCGGGTGGAGCCGAAGGAGAGTCGATGGAGCTGGGATACGTCTCGCTGAACACACCGGGGGACATCGCCGCCGCCGTGCTGGGGCCGGAACTCGAATCGCGCGGGTTCGATTCACTGTGGCTCGGGGAGCATCCGCAGATCCCGGTGTCTGCCGCGGGCGGCTTCCATCCGACGCTGCTACAGGCCCAGAAGTGCATCTGGGATCCGTTCGTGTCGCTGGCCACCACGGCGGCGACCACGTCGACGCTGCGCCTGGGCACCGCGGTCGTACTCCCGTTGGAACGTGAGTTGTTCACCTTCGCCAAGGAGGTCGCGACGCTCGACCAGGTCAGCCGCGGGCGGCTGATGTTGGGTGTGGGGGTGGGGTTTCGCGCCGAGCTCGAGCTTGCCCGCCCCACGATCGCGTGGGCCGACCGCTACCGGGTGCTCGGCGAGATGATCGCTGCGCTTCGGACGCTCTGGGGCGTCGACGAGGCCGAATACCACGGGGATTTCGTCGATTTTGAACCGGTGTGGTCGAATCCGAAGCCGATGCAGCGGCCCCATCCGCCGCTGTTGGCCGCCGCAACCGGCGCCCAGGCCATCCGCAGCTGCCTGCCGTGGGCCGACGGCTGGCTGCCCGGCGACGCGGCGTTTCGCGATCTGCCGGCCGCGCTGGCAGAGTTCCGCCGCACCGCCCGCGAACTTAACCGCGACGCGGGCGACCTCGATCTGACCATCATGGCCTGGGGTGACCCGTCGCTGCGGCGGCTGGCGAGCTACCGGGATCTGGGTTTCACCCGGGTGGTGTTGGGTGGGGGTCGCCGTGATGCGCTCGACCCGTCGACGACGCTGAGCTTTCTCGATCGGTACGCCGAAATGGCGGAGGAACTCCGTACCTGAGCGGGACTCAGCTCTTCGGCACCGGCCGGACGGCGGAGTGGACCAGCTCGAGCAGCTGCCCTTCGGGGTCGCGCACCATGCACGCGAAGCCGCCGCCCGGATCGGCGATCACGCTGCCGCCGGCGGCCTTCACCGCCGCCTGCGCCGCCGGGAAATCATCGACCGCGATGGACAAATGCGTCAGCCCCGCGCCGACCATCGTCCGTTCCGGTTCCTCGGGTGCCGGATGCCCGGCGAAGGTGAGCAATTGCAGGACGAAGCCGTCGTTGTCCAGATAGACGGCCTCGAATCCGATCGGCGGCTCCAACCCCAGCAGGGTGCCGGCGAGCTTGTCCGGCACGGTCAGCCGGTTCACCTCGCGAAATCCGAGCGCCTCGTAGAACCGCTGCACCTTCGGTAGATCGCGGACTCGCAATCCGAGATGACTGACATTCATGGACGTCTCCCGTGTGTCTCAGACGCCGGCGGGGCCGGGCCCGCCGTGCATGTACAGCGTCTGGCCCGAGCAGTAGCTGGACGCGTCGGAGGCGAAAAACAGTACGCCGTAACCGATTTCATCCGGCTCCGCGATGCGTCCTGAGCCGTTGGTCTGTCCGATCATGTTGATGTCGAAGCCCTGACGTTCAGCGTCGGCTTCCAGGCCGGGGGTGCGGATGGCGCCACAGGCGATGCAGTTGACCCGTACCCCCTTGCGGGTCCAGGCCGCGGCCATCGTGCCGGTGAGGTTGTTCAACCCCGCTTTCGCGGCGGCATACACCGGGGCCTGGGGCATGGCCAACAGGCTGGCGCCGGACGAGATGTTGACGATGGCGCCCTTGCCCGCAGCGATCATCGGCTTGGCCGCCGCGCGCGACAGATACCACGCGCTGGACAGATTCAGGTCCAGCACCTGGTGCCACTCGTCGTCGGTCCACTTCATCAGGGACTTGGTCTCACCGCCGCCGGCATTATTCAAAAGCACATCCAGACGTCCGAATTCGGCCAGCGCCGCATCGACGAGCGACTGGCACGCCGCGGCATCGGTCACATCGGTCGGCACGGCCAGCGCCCGGCGTCCCAGCGCCTCGATCTCGGTACCCGTGGCCTTCAGCGGCTCCTCACGGCGTCCGGCGAGCACGACGTCGGCGCCATGTTCGGCGAGCACCAGCGCCGACGCCCGGCCGATCCCGGTGCCGCCGCCGGTGATGACGGCAACCCGCCCCTTCATCGAGAACCTGTCGTCCACTGCACCACTTCCCATCGTCGCCACTCGGAACAGGCGCAATACGACTGTACAGCATCGGCGAAATGCGGCCATGCGATTTCGCGACCGACCCCCTCGACATGCCCGTCCGGGTCGAGTACACCTGTGGCATGCCGGATTCCACCGATGACGTCTGGGAAGTGCTCTCGACCGCACGATCTATGCGCAGGTTCACCGACGAACCCGTCGACGACGAGACGCTGAACCGCTGCCTGCAGGCCGCCACGTGGGCACCCAACGGCGCCAACGCGCAGTTGTGGCGTTTCGTCGTGCTGTCCGCCCCGCAGCAACGTGCTGCGGTCGCCCATGCCGCGCAGTCGGCACTCGGCACCATCGAGAAGATCTATGGGATGACCCGGCCATCGGCCGACGATCACAGCCGCGCCGCGCGCAATAACCGCGCCACTTACGAGTTGCACGACCATGCCGGGGAGTACACCTCGGTGCTGTTCACCGCGTACAAGAACGACTTCGCCTCCGAATTGCTGCAGGGCGGGTCCATCTACCCGGCGATGCAAAATTTCTATTTGGCCGCCCGCGCACAGGGTTTGGGAGCGTGCTTGACGAGCTGGGCATCCTATGACGGCGAACGGATCCTGCGGGAGTCCACCGGCGTGCCCGACGAATGGTTCCTGGCCGGGCACATCGTCGTCGGCT
>Ga0134125_10010618_pt1 | contig 10335 bp, 15 predicted proteins | sample KB31751_FD_96464 | JGI IMG/M metagenome (GOLD analysis project Ga0134125, IMG submission 96464) | Terrestrial soil microbial communities with excess Nitrogen fertilizer from Kellogg Biological Station, Michigan, USA - KB3-175-1 | ecosystem: Environmental > Terrestrial > Soil > Unclassified ... | reverse complement strand
TCCTGTCCCAACGCCAGCCGCGCAGCCGCATCGTTCGGCGAACGCGCGAGCCAATCCTGCAGGGGCTTCTGGCGGGACGAGGAGTGGATGGCGCGCAGCGCCGCATACTCCCGCAGGGCCGCGCTTGCGCTCGGCATCGCCGCGTAGGACGCTGCGTAGTCCTGCGCCGCCTCCGAGGACTCCCCTTTACGCATCTCCAGGTCACCCTGGAGTGTAGCGACAAGCGCCTTCGAGGCTCCAGGCCTCGAGCGCAGGTGAGCGATTGCCTGGGCGGCTTCCGGCAATAGATTTTCCTGAAGGGCGACGCTGGCCTCGAACACCTCTCCTGCCGAGTAGTCCGGGTCCAGTTTGAGCGCATCGAGATTCGCGCGCCGCGCTTCAGGCAAGCGGCCGGCCATGAGGTAGGCCTGGGCGAGCCCGGCATGGAAAGCCGCGACGGCGGGGAAATCAACAATCAACGCACCGAATGCCGAGATGGCCTCCGGTATCTGGCGCTGTGCCAGGGACCACTGCGCCTCCAGCGCCCTCACCTCAGCGCTTTGGGGTGCAATTCGCGCCAGCTCGGCCAACAACTCCGGCAGGTGCTGCCGATCGTTTCCAGCCAGGTAGATCCGGGCAAGTCCGATACGCGGTCCCAGAGCCGCCGGTTGGGCATGGCGGGCGGCTTCGAGCAGACGGATCGCCTGATCCCGTTGGCCACTCTTCAGGGCAACCTCTGCTTTCCCCAGGATGGCGTCAACATCGTCCGGTTGAAGGAGCAGCACCGCATCGAAACTGCGCCGTGCCTCCTCTGTGTCGCCTCGCGACAGTGCAAGCATCCCAAGCGCGTTCCAGGCGGCGCGCTCCTTCGGACCCACTCGCGTCGCCTGAAGCAGCATTGCCCGCGCTGCTGCGGTGTCGCCTGCTGCCCAGATACCCCGGCCCACGGCATCCAGAGCGAGCGCGTCGGTCGGGTGACTCTTCGCAAAGTCGTGTGCCTCCGCCATTGCGGCAGATTGTTGCCCGCTCTGAGCGAGCGCGGTAATCAACAACTGCTCGCGCCGATTCACGAGCGGCCCCGAGACAGCCGTTTTGCGGAGGAGCGTGACTGCCTCACTTGCACGATGAGCTGCAAGGTACGCGTCTGCCAGCTCCAGCGCACTCGAGGTATCGGATGCCGCAAGCTCGCGGCGGCGCTCGAAATATCCGATGGCCGTTGAGGTATCACCGACGCTCAGGCTGACCCGGCCTCCGAGAGCGAGCAGATCGCTGTCCTGCGACGCGGAAGCCGCACCAATCAGCCTCAGCACTTCCCGCGTCTTGCCCTGTCGCAACTCCACTTCGGCCAGAAGCTTCCGAGTCTGTGAATCGTTGGGATTCGCGGCGAGGGCGGCGGAAAGATATTCATGCGCCAGATCAAGATAGCCCTGCCGTGCTTTAACAGCACCGAGCAGGAAGTTCCCCTCTGCGCTACGCGGATTGTTGGCGAGGAGCTTCTCGAGGGGCGCTTCCGCCTCGTCGTCACGACCGGCGCGTACGGCGAGGCGTGCCCGCAGAACCAATGTCGGCTCGCCACTCGGGAGCACCTGCTCCAAGCGCTTCACGGCCTCCTGCGCTCCGGCCACGTCGCCCGCGGTCAGCGCCACATCAGCCAGGCCGATGAGTGCAACCGCCTCCGTCGCGCGGTTCTGACTGGCGAGTGCCAGCGAGGCCGCTTTGGCGAAGTGCTCACGGGCGGCGGGCACGTGACCGGCATGGGCTTCCCAAGCGCCGACCGCCGCCTGCACGAGGGGGTCTTCGGAGCCGAGCTCGACGGCCTTGTCCAGCTCGGATTGGACTGCGCCGGAATCTGCGAGGCGGGCGTCGACCGTTGCCATATCGACGTGCGCGCGGGCGTCCCTCGGACTGAGGACGATGATCTGACTCAGAATGGTCTTCGCCTCGCCATTGCGGCCGACTCCGAGCAGCGCTTCCGCGCGCAGGCGCATGACTTTGGACTGCCGCGTGAGTGCAGGATCGAGATTCAGAGCGAGTGCGCCGGCAAAATCCCTCTTTCCGACCAAGGCTTCGAGGAGCCGCGGGCCGACGTCCCCGGGGGGCGCGCCGAGCTGCTGCGCTTCGAGCAGCTGGTTCGCCGCTTCGACATAGTTGCCAGTGGGCAGGAGCGCGTCCGCATACCGGATCCGGAACAGGGCGTTATCGGGCTCCTGCTGGGTGAGTGTCCGGGCATCGATGGCAGCTGCATGGTAATCGCCTCTCGCCATACTGGCGTCAAGGCCCGCAAGGAGGTGATGCCGGCCGTCTCGGCAGGAGCTGACCAGAGCGGCTGCGATCCATGCGGCCAGCACGAGGGGGCGCCCTGGCGTGCGCAGCAGCGGGACCGAAGCAGCGCGTTCATCTCGACGGGTATTGCCACGCACTTTCACGGCAAGTGCTCGAGAGACTCTCTGCATTAAGCCATGTTGTTGCTGGTGCATGGTGCACCAGTCTACTGCGGCGAGAATCGTTAGTTCGTGACACTGTAGGCATTCCGCAACGCGGCACTGGCAGCGGAGCCAGCATCCAGAGTCTTTTGTCGTTGCTCGAAGGGTCATTCCGCGTGGGTATTCGCTATGGCCCGGGGCTCGGTGGCACCAGTAACATCAGCCGTTCAGCTCGCACGCAGCGGTGCGGCAATAGGTGCCTTTGCGGCACGCAGCGCCGCCGGTGCCGCAGCACTGGACAGATCTAGTTCAAGTATCTCGATCGGCAGTGTTGCGACTCGGGGTAGGCCTACCGGCGCTGGCAACACACGTTGAAGCGGCTCGCGATTCGCTACCGCAAACCCTATGTCGCGCGCCACACGTCGGTGAGTTGGAATCTGACGACTGGCTGCAGTCCCTAGCCGCGGTCTCCTTGAGCTCGTCGCGCTTGGTGGCGAAAAAGCACGGCCACCGTCTCACCACCATTTGAGTGCGTACGCCGCGTGGATCGAGAAGGCAAGGAGGCGGATGTCGAGGCCACTCAGCAGGCAATGGCCGCTCGGGCGTGGCGCGCGATCGGCGCTACTGACGCGACCGATCCCAATGCCAGCGCAGTCCCCATGCTATGCCGATCAGACAGGGGTTACTTCGTGGATTTCGGCCTGGCCTGTTCGAGCAAACTCTGTAGCTCGTCGATATCCCCCGGCTTGATCAAATAGGCGTCGAACCCTACATCGCGGGCAAGGCTGCGATCCTCCTCGCGACCGTGGCCGGTCAAACCAATGAGACGCAAGTGCTCCTGGTGTGGTGGCGCGCAAGCGCCGGGCCACGTCGTAACCATTCATCCGCGGAAGCCCGATATCCAGTCAGGAAGCCCCCGTCGGTGCGGTCGATCGCAGAGTCCACTTGCGTGAAGAGGTCGAAGATGCGCTCGCGCACGTGCTTCCCTCGCACAGGAATGTCATGAGCTTCAGCCCCTTCATGTACTCGAACCCTCGACCCCGGCAGTTTGAGAGCGATGGAGTGATTAGCAGCCTTCAAATTCAATCACTTGCCGACGGGCGCCCGTTTCAATTGGCACGGCGGAGCACGACGGAGCAGGACCACTCACGCAAAGATCCGGCGCGATTTGGGGTATCACCTCTGGCCGGGCAACGCTGAGGCATGTGGAGTATACTGTGGGCTCCTATAGCTATCCGCCTCCACAGCCATGAAGACGATTCAGATGACGATCGATGACCGGCTGTTGAAGGTGGTCGACAAAATGAGCCGAGCGAGGAACACGACTCGATCGGCGTTCATTCGCGACGCACTTGAAGCGGAGATCCGCAGAGTTCGGATTCGGGAGGAAGAAGCACGTCATGCGGAGGGCTATGGCCGCAAACCAGTCGCTCCTGGTGAATTCGACGTCTGGGTCAACGAGCAGGACTGGGGCGCGCCGTGAACCGCGGTGATGTGTGCTGGTACACATTCAAAACGCCCGATAAGAAACGCCCCGTGTTGGTTCTGACGCGCGACTCCGCGATAGCCGTGCTGAACACGGTGACCATTGCGCCGATTACCTCGACAATCCGCAGCATACCTACCGAGGTAGTACTGACTGAGGAAGACGGCTTGCCGAGCACCTGCGCAGCTAACTTCGACAATCTGCAGACTGTACCAAAAGCAAATATCGGCAATCCCATCACCCGGGTGAATGCCGCTAGAATGAGAGAGGCCACCATAGCAATCGCATTTGCCCTGGGCTTCGACTCCGAGTAGCGCGCCGACCCGCGGCGGCGACGACAGGCCGAGGAGCCTCGCCTTCGCATGCCTATGACTCGAGCAACCGTCGCATCGACCGCCATGGTTGAGCTGATAGGCATCCAGATGCGCCGGGGCGCACGGCGACAACGCTTCTCCGATCAGCTCGATTACCAAGCGCCGTGATTCCACGCTGAGGCGCACGCGGGAACCTACCGCGCAGCCATGGTCAGTTCTCCTTGTGGTTGGCTGTGGTCAGGCGCCCGGGGTGCTCGTAACACCTTCGGGCGCCGGAAGGCGATTGCGCCCGGTGTGATCCCGTTATATAGTTATCTGGCTATGTTTCAAGCTGAACAACTGGACCGCGCGTTCCATGCGCTCAGCGATGGCACACGACGGGCTATCTTGCACGAGCTCGCCGGCGGCGAGCCACGCTCGGCGGGAGAGCTGGGACAGCACTTCAGGTCGGCGCAGCCGACGATATCCAAACACCTGAGGGTGCTCGAGGACGCGCAGCTCATCGAACGGACCGTGGACGGCCGCGTACATTGGTTCCGGCTGCAACCGAAGGGCCTGCGCGAAGCGACTCGCTGGCTGGCTCGACACCAGGCGTTCTGGGAGGGGGCTGTAGATCAGCTGGAACAGCTCTTGAGCCAACGGAGCGGACGTGGCGACACCTGAGACTCGTGCGGAGGTCACGCGCCGCCTCGGAGCGTCCCCGGAGCGCATCTTCGGCGCTTTCGCCTCTGCGGATCTTGTCTCGCGGTGGCTATCACCCTCTCCAGACATCGTGCTTCAAGTCCTGGCTTATGACTTCCGGGTGAACGGTGCGTACCGATTCGAGTACCTCGTGCCGAGCGGCGCAGTCATGCACGTTCACGGCATCTTTCGCAGCATCACGCCCCCTCGCGAGCTGATCTTCTCCTGGGTGATTGAGCCGCCCGACGAGCACTCCGGTATCAATTCGGAGGTCCGAGTTTCGATCACTGAGACAGCAGGCGGCAGTCTCCTGAGCATCGTGCATGAGCGGCTGGACCGGGCGGGCGCCGCTGAACGCCATCGGGGTGGCTGGCTAGGAGCTCTCGAATGCCTGGAATCGCTGCTTCGAGGGAGAACACAGGAATGAACGCAGCCAATGACGACCTTGAGTTCGTGAGGGCCTCATTTCGCAGCGTCACGTCCGTCCGCGAGGTCAAGATGTTTGGCGGTACGGCCTTCCTGGTCAATGGTCACATGACGGTGGCAGTGTCGCCTCGAGGGCTTCTGGTCCGTGTGGGTCCCGACAACCACGATGACGCGCTGAAGAGACCCGGTACGCGCCCAATGGAGATGCGCGGCCGAGTAATGACGGGTTACGTTTTTGTCGATCCCGTTCCGAATGACGCACGGACGGTGCAGACGTGGGTGCAAAGCGCACTCCGCCACAATCGTACGTTACCGCCGAAAGGCATGACTCGCGCTGTCTCTCGGAAGCGCAAAACTGCGAATCGGGGAGCTCGCCCATGAGCAAGCGCTACATTCTCGGCGCTCTGGCCTACCTGGTACCGACCTTTGCACTGGGCTTTGTGTGGCACCTGGTGCTGTTCAAGGACTACTACGAGTCACTCGCGATCTACCGCGCGGAGGTGATTATTCCGCTTGGATTTCTCTCGATGCTCGTCCAGTCGGTGCTTTTCGCCTGGATTTACGATCGCATCTTCACAGCCGCTTCTGGCTCGGCGACCTCGTTGATTCTGAAGTATGCGATTATCGGGGCCTTGCTCTCCTGGAGCTTCACAACGCTCGCCGTGGCCGCCAAGAACATCATGAGCTCGGTGCCACGGTTCATGGCTATCGAGACCGCCTTCACGGTGGTCCAGTGGGTGATGGTTGCTCCATTGACGCTTCTGGCGTTCCGTGCCGCCCGCGACGCAGCTTCGATAAGCCCTGGCGCTCGTCTCAGCCGGTAGAGTACATGCCTCGCGGCGTCTACATCCTCTCCTTGATTCCGCGAGTCACGAGCCACCAGTTGACGGGATAAGACGTCAGAAATCCGCAGGTCATCGCCACCTGCATGGTGAACCAGAATTCCGCGCTGTTCGTGTGCAGTTTCACCCGTAGCAGATCTCCGAACACCCGGAAATAGGCAACCGCCATCAGGGCGTACATGCCGACTTGCCAGGCGGAGAGCGTGTCGGCTTTGATCGCCACTCTGCGCAGAGATCTCCCAGCGCGCAGCCACTCCCACAGTGCAGGCACGCCGTTGCGACCGAGACAGGAAGGGGTGTCTCATTTGTGTGCGAAGCCTGATCCCGCCGCATCGCTGTCCTGACGGCTTCGGCCGCTGGCTCGGGCTGGCCAGGGCACACTCAGCGACTTCTGGAGAGTGAACGAGGTCCTCAACGGAGTGGAAGTCTCCGCCTGCTTGCGATCCGGTGCGTTTTAAGATACATACTGTCTCGTATTTGCTCTTGGAACCTGGCAGTTGCCTGAATCGAACGTGTCGGGCGAGACTGATGTGCCCGATGACGTGCGCACTCTGCTGCGCACGCGCATCGAAACGTACGAGCAGATCGAAGTCCTGCGCGTCCTGCAGAGCGACCCACAACGGGAGTGGAACTCAGAGGAGCTCGGTGAGCAGCTGCACCTGGCACCGCAATTCGTCGAGGTCGCGCTCGAGGCGCTGGATTCCGGGGGCTTCGTTCGGCGCTCCGCCCCGGAGGCAAGCCGGCGAGGCTGCTACTCCCCAGCGACCGCAGAAATCAAAGCCTCGGCTGAACGCCTTTTGCACGAATACCGGGAGCGCCCGCTGCGGGTGATTCAACTCATCAGCACCTACGCGATCGAGCGCCTTCGAACGGGTGCGCTGCGGGCATTTGCCGACGCCTTTGTTCTGAGGAAGGATCGCGACCGTGGCTGAGGCGGTCTACGTTCTGTGCGCCCTGACCAGCATGGTCTGCGCAGTACTGCTGTTCAGAGGTTACCGCACGAGCCGGACAAGACTGCTGTTTTGGTCGAGCATCTCATTCGCCGGGCTGGCGCTGCACAACATCGTGTTAGTCCTCGACCTCGTGGTTCTACCGAAAATCGACTTGTTCTATTGGCGCGCGGGTATCGCTCTGGTCTCGATGTTAGTACTGCTGTACGGACTGGTCTGGGAGTCGCGCTAGAGGTCCCGCAATGAGGCAGTTCATACTCGGCCTGTTGACGATGACTACGCTGGTTGCTGGGCTCTTTTTCCTGCGATATTGGCGCTCCAGCGGTGACAGGCTCTTTGCGTTCCTTGCGCTCGCATTCGCAACGATGTCCATAAGCTGGTTGGCTCTGGCGGCGACGAGCGCCCGCTTTGAAGGCATTCACTACGTGTACCTCGTTCGACTGCTCGCCTTCGTTTTGATCATCGTCGGCATCGTGGATAAGAATCGGCGCGCCGGACGCCTGTAAGGAAGCTACGCGAGAGTCGGGCTTTGTCACATGGCTAGCGTCGCCCCCGCCCCCACGTAGGGACGGACGCTATCGGCCACTGAATCTGCGATATGCTCCTTGGTGATTACGCCCGCGACATTGCAGGCACTCGGTGTACCTGTGCCCCTGACGACGACAATCATGGAAGCGTTTGTCTGCCAGAACCGCTGGATCACCTCGAACATCGTGTCCTGCTCGTGAGCAAGCGTAAACGTTTCGCTTGCAATGCTACCCAGAGTGACGCCGGTATAGGCGCCCTCCAAACCGTGCCGGAGCGCAGTGTTTACTCGCAAAGTCCCAGCAATCCGTTCACCGTCCGTGATCACGATGTGCCTGAGGGCCGCATCCTGCTCCGGCTGGCGCAGGAACTGATCGAAGCCAGTGGTTGCGGGGAGCAGCAGGAAGTCTCGTTCCATGACCTCACCGGCGAGCCGAATCAGGAACATGTTGGCGTGCATCGCCTTGGGAATAAAGTGGCGCCTGCCTACGAGCTTGATCGTGTAGATGTTCTCCGGGCTCAGCAAGCGCCTGACTCCGATGCTCACCGCAACGGCGACGATCATGGGCATCACGATCTCGTAGTCTCGGGTCATCTCGAAAATCATGGTGATCGCGGTCATGGCTGCCCCGGTGCCGCCTCCTACCATCGCCGACATCCCGATCATCGCGAAGGCGGGAACGGTGATGTCGGGGAGTCCCAGCAGCTTGTGGACGAGCGCACCGAACGCGCCGCCGATGGTCGCTCCCATGAACAGCGACGGCGAAAAGATTCCTCCGGAGGAGCCCGAGCCCAGGCTGAGCGACGTCGCTGTCAGTTTGCTGGCAAACAGCAATGCCAGCAGGGGGCCGGCGGCAAGGCCACCCACCAGGATGTCCTGAATGGTCGAATAGCCGACGCCGTCGATGCGGTAGTGCCCGGAACCGAGCAGAAAGGCATACATCATCACGCCCACGCCGGCCATCCCTGCCATATGCCGCAGATACGGATTGCGGACACGCTCGAACAGGCCTTCGGACGCGTGCAGGCCACGAATGAAAGCGGTCGCGGCAAGGCCACAAATCGCTCCTAGCACTGCGCACAGGAGCATGGTATTGAGCGAGGTCGGAGCTGCGGCGAGCGTCAGGCGGGCAGGAACCTGAAACGCCGGAAGCACACCCAGAAAGTACCTCCCGATGAACGTGGCCGTTCCGGTGGCGAGGGCCACGGGCAAGAACGTCCGTACGCTGACCTCCGGCATCATCAGCTCTATGGCAAACATCACCCCGCCCAGAGGAGTGTTGAACGTGGCGGCGATCCCGGCCCCCGCACCGGCGGCGACCAGAGTGATGCGCTGCCACGCCTCGAGCCCGATCAACTGTCCGGCCGTTGAGCCAAGTGAGGCACCGATCTGGATGATCGGCCCTTCGCGCCCAACCGCTGCACCTGTGCCGATGGCGAGCGCTGAGGCGAGGGATTTCACGGCGGCGACGACCGGCCGGATCCTGCCCTCCCGGTAGAAAATCGCATCCATGACTTCGGGGACGCCGTGACCACGCGCCTCGGGTGCAAACTTGGAAACGAGGAACACGACGCCAAGGCCACCAATGATGGGGACCAGGATGATTCCGGGTCCCCAGGGGCTCAGGGCATCGTATCGATTGGCGTCATAAAAGAACGAGAAGCGCCCGTAGTAGGAGGCGTTGTGAATCACGCCGATCAGTGCACGAAAGGCGAGCGCGCCGATGCCCGTTACGACACCTACGCCAACAGCCAGTATCGACAGGGCCAGCAGGCCCAAGGTTCTCTCCGGTATTTTCTGCAGTTGCATGCGAATGCTGTACTTGCATGGGAAGTGGGGATCCGCGCAGGTCTGATTGGCCTCTTGCGTTCATTTCGGGACGTAGTGTAGCGTATTACCTGGCTGACCACTCGGCCTCTCCGTCTGGGTCCGCCCGAGAACGGAGTTGGCTGATTCTATCCAACACGGTAGCGGCCAAGGTCGCCGCTGCGGCTGGGGGCTATTCATGCTGAGCGTGCAAAACTGGCGCTGGCACGTCCGATTGGCCGGAATGACGAACTTCGTGCTCGGAGCGTTGGTCTCGGCTTGGCCCCGCGTGCTGATGTTTCCGCCGGTCGGCGGATTTCTGGAGCGTTACTTCGTCATCTGTGGCACGGTGGCATCACTGTGCGGCGCAGGCAGCGCGCTACTACCCGAGCGCAATGTGCTGCTGAGCGTCGGCTCCCTTGTAGTCGGGTTTTGCGTTCTCCTGTCCCCCATTGCATTCGAATTCGAGATGACTTGGCCGATGGTCATCGCATCCGCTTGCATCGGTTTGGCGCTTATGGGGCTCTCCTGGTGGAGCATCTCGGAAACATTGCAACTGCGCGACTCTGCGCGCCAGTGACCCAACGGTCAAAAAACAACGCCGGCGCGGGCAACAGCAAGGTGGATCCCGGGACACCCGGTCCGCCACTGGACACCGTCAGTGTCTATCCTCAGTCCACTGCAACCACTCGCAGCACGTAGCTCACGACGTCCTGGGTCAACCGTCGAGTAATCGGCGCGTGTCCAAACAGCTGCCGGTAGTAGAAGGGGCCCGTGAGCATGTCGATCACCAGCTCGATGTCGAGGTCTGAGCGCACCTCCTGCCGTGCCCTCGCCCTGGCAAACGCATCCCGCATGGACTTGCGGCGCGCGGCAAGGACCTCGTGACGAATCATCTCGGC
>Ga0134125_10010616_pt1 | contig 10336 bp, 10 predicted proteins | sample KB31751_FD_96464 | JGI IMG/M metagenome (GOLD analysis project Ga0134125, IMG submission 96464) | Terrestrial soil microbial communities with excess Nitrogen fertilizer from Kellogg Biological Station, Michigan, USA - KB3-175-1 | ecosystem: Environmental > Terrestrial > Soil > Unclassified ... | reverse complement strand
CTCAGCACTGTTGCCATCTGAATTGTTGCTCTTCATCTAAGTCCTGCGATTCCCGTGCTCTCATCTCAGCAATGTTGCGCTCCAAGATTCTATAATCCTCCCGCTCACGCGAAAGTAATCACATCATTCGCAGTGGCCCACAGCCAAAAACCCGCGGGGCATCTTCACCAGGGAAACGGTCTGCTCGATTGTTGCTCACCAAATCCTCAATCAAGGTCGTGCGAGTCTTGCGACTACCAGCGCTAGTACTTCAAAACTGGACCGGGACTAAAAAAAGACGCGGGTGCTTTCGTCTGAGCCGGTACTACTCGATGCTTCCTGATGTAGTGGTGCGCCGAGACAGACTCTCTCAAAGAAAAAGTAACGGACAATAGCGGGTGACTAGTTGGGGTTAGGCTTGCTCATTTGCTGATGGTGAATCATTCGAAGATTTAGTGCAACGCGGTTACATGTTCCGCGGTTGCTCTCAGATCAACCGGGAGTCAAATACGAAGCCATCGACGGATTTTTCCAGACCAGCGACGACGAGAGATCTTCGCCCGCGGGTGACGGCTGAATCGAGTGAAGCTGTAGTGAGAGCAATGGAAGCACCGTCCCAGCGATTCAATGAGCCCTATGTCTGCCGGTGTGTTGAATGCTGCCGAGATTGCCGCTCCCACCTTCCAAAATTGCGCCCACAGTACAGCCGATTCAATGTTGAAGGATAGGCTCGCAAGTTTAGGGCTTCATTGATGCCGTGCGCCTACACAACACCTGCAGGAGCTCCAACGGACTCACGATAGCCGAGAACAATCAGGAACGTTCGATGCTCTCAAGCATATCGAGACATGTTCAAAAGGCTAGGCGACTTCCGTTCTTGACTCTTGTTTGGCATGAACTTCCGTTCAATTGGGCTGTTTATTGGAATCCTAATTCGTTGACATAGCTGCTGTACTTAACCCGAATGATCTGAATTTTTCAGTTAACGCGCTTTAACCGTGCCGGGTGCGATCATTGTTTTCCATCCGAGTGATCATCAGAGCGCCTTCCGCTGTCGAGATCAGTAAGGCCGCGACTCTGTCGGGCTCAGAGGTTCTCTCGCAATCCCCACGGCTGATTGAATACAGCGATATTGATCACGTCTACGAAATTCCTGGCAATTATTTTCAGAAGGGAGCCAACACCGTTATCCATGCGCTTTGTTCCATGGGCGCAACTGCGTCCCTTAGAACCGATCCCGAAGTCCGTAACAAGCGCATTCTCAGCAACCGCTCGGATACGTCGCCGTGCCAATAGCCGTTGACGAGTTACTTGCGACCAGAACCCCACCCAGGGTACGTCCGTTCTTGTGTTCGAACGTTTCACGGTGTGCCCGTAGCGGCGGTTTCTGCGGCCGGTGCCGAAGCTTTTAGCAATTGAAGTTCCGAGAGCAGTTGCTGCCACGTCTTTGAATCTCTTTTAGTCGCGACCGGCGCATCGAGATTACTGTAATACGCCAGTAATTCGGTGCGGATCGCTGGCGTGACGGTTGTGAAGTGCTTACGGGCGGCTCATAATGTAGATGAACTTCTGTCGTGTGATTCCTGGTTGAGAACGTTCGATTTGATTCTTCTTTTCGGCCCATGCGATGCGCGTGGCCATCGGGATGGTTTTGCTCACGGCACGGCGAAAGGATTCTATAGCGCGATGAAAGTCTTTGAATAGATCGTTGAGATCCACGCCATATGTGTCGTGAAATGCTCTTTGGACTAGCGGCTCAGCGACGAAGAAGGCGAGCAGATCTAACCAATACGCTTGCACGTCATCGTCGAGGCGATACACCCCGGCCGGTGTAACAACTCCTACGCTCCTTGTCGGGCGATTCACAAAGTGAACCATGCTGATACCTCCTCGTTTTTCGTCTTTTGCTCATCAACGCACTCTTTCCGTGCGCCTCTGAGGCGCTTTGCGAACTCGATTTGACGATATCAGGCGGCGGAGAGTCGTTCATTTTCCCGCTGCTACTGCTCCAAGGAGGTTTTCAAAACGACCCATTTACGTTTGCCGACCTGGACGGCGGGCAGGCGGAGCACGCCGTCAATTTCGCCGCGGCGCAGGCGATGAGCGGTTGCCTTGCTGCAGCCGATGAGGCTTGCCGCCTCGGTCAATAGTAGCCAGGAACGCTGATCTGGCGGCGGAATGACGTGCGAGTCTGTCTCTCACGAGTTCGTTCGGGCTTTGAAAATTACGCCTTGCAGTTTCATCATCCGCTCCATCTCGGACCTGGAATACGTCGGCTCGGTTTGGACCCTGGCCTTAAGCCCGCTCCCTTTCCGGCGGACACATCACCTGAGAATTCCACTGACAGATAAATATGTTAACGACGCCTTCAAGTGAGCAATTGACCTCAAGATCATCGTATGGGAAGATGGCACCGTTTGTGAACTCGAAGGACTAAATGTCCAAAAGCGCCTCATTTCGAATAAGTCTCTTGCTACCGTGCTTCGCGTGCTGTGCCAATGCGGCGATCACGTACTCCCACGATGTTGCGGCCATTTTCTATCGAAAATGCACCGTGTGCCATCATCCTAACGACATTGCTCCCATGTCGCTTACCGATTACAAATCAGCGCGGCCCTGGGCCAGAGCCATTCGCCAAGCGATCCTTACAAAGCGAATGCCGCCGTGGTTCGCGGATCCCGCGACTGGCCATTTCTCCAATGATCCAAGTCTCAGCGAATCGGAAAAGCAGATCATCATTCGTTGGGTGGACGAGGGGGCCAAAGAAGGAGATTCCAGCGAACTGCCTCCAACTCCCGTATACGTGGACGGCTGGCGCATTGGCAAACCCGACGCGGTGTTCGATATCGGCCAGGATTATGTGCTGAAGAGTCCATCAGTTGATGAATACGTGTACTTCACAGTTCCAACAAATTTTACGGAAGGCCATTGGGTGCAGGCGGTCGAATTGCGGCCTGGCAATCGGAAAGTGGTGCACCACGCCCACGTGAGCGTGATTGAGCCGGACCGTCCAAAGGAGGCTTCGGCGCCGCTGAAGAATGGCCGCTCCTTTTCTGACTATCTGGTTCGCACGAGCGACGGACTTCGCCATATGAGTCCCGATGCGCCTGTTGTCAACGACGCATGTAGTTACAATGGCCCGGATATCGATCGTCTGCACATTGCCGGGGAGGGGGCTCTCGCCTCCTACTTACCTGGAATGCCGCCGGATAGGTACCGAGAAGGCACAGCTAAATGGATACCGGCCGGCGCGAAGCTTCGATTCCAAATTCATTATCATCATGACCCTTTTAGTCCGAATGAGAGTGTGACCGATCGCACTAGCGTAGGCTTAATCTTTGCGGCGGCGCCGCCGGCCAATCCACTCCACAGGCTGGACGTAGACAACGACTTCTTCGCGATTTCTCCTGGCAATCCAGCCCAAAAGATAACGCAATGCGCAACATTTCATTCCGCCTCACTTCTTTTGTCGCTAACACCGCATATGCATTACAGAGGCAAAGACGCCCGTTTTGAAATTCAGCGGCCAGGCCAGAATCCGGAAACGCTGCTATTCGTTCCCAGATACGATTTCAACTGGCAGTTGAAATATAAACTGCAAGAGCCGATTTTTGTGCCAAAGGGAACGAGGCTCATTATGACCTTCCACTATGACAACAGTTCCAACAATTCATCTAATCCGGATCCTTCACGGACCATTCGGTGGGGAGAACCAAGCCAGGAGGAAATGATGAGTGGTTGGATCGATTACATCACCGTGCCATCGAAGGTCACGTCCGGTATCCAAACCCAGACCAAGCGATAAAGCGTGTGGATGTGTAGAACCAACTGCTTTCGAATGCCGCTCTCAAAGTCGGAAATCGAGACGGCACGTCGGTGCCGTGCCCTTCGTCACTTAACGGCATTCGCATGAACCATCAGTATGACGCGACGATAAGACGTCAACTTCGGACTGCCGTCATCGGTGGCAGCAAGGATGACATGCGCCGTACCTTCAGCGGGGCAGGGTTGGTCCCGGTACAGCCAGGCTGGCCTACAAGTTGCCGTCGCCGTCACGATAGCTTTGGCCGTGTCCGAGTCAGCAATTTTGATTGCCGCAAGACTCGCTTCTGTCGATCCTGCTTCACCGTAGTGGAACCAGCGATATTGAATGCGCTGGCCATCCGGATCGTAGCTCCCAGTTGCATCGAGAGTGATGGGCTGTCCCACCGTCATATCGACATAAATCGGGGCAGTCCCACTACTGCCATTTGCTTCCAGAACCGGATTATGATTAGCGTGCTTGTAGTCTTTGATGGTCCAATCCATGCGTGCGGCAAAGTCGTTTTGGTATGCCTTGCGCCATCGCCAGATTGTCGCTTGATCGGAGATGTACTGCCGTCCGTCAACGCCCGTGACTTCGTCCTGCGATGTCACTCGTAAGAACAGATCTCCGCCTTGGGTCCAGATGGGGTGTGTCTCGCCGTAAGGCTGCCTGAATACATATCTGCCGCCCCAACCACCCCAATCTGGTCTGAGATAAGCATCGAGGCCGTTGTTTATCAAACCGAGATACGAAGGTGTATCACCTTCCATGATGAATAGAAAGCGCGGGTACAGCTTTCCTAGCGGTCCTTTGCCGCGAATGTTTGCGTCTAGCCATTCATTCGTGACTAAAGACGAATCGGCACCTGCGCAATTTCTGTAATAGACATCGCCGCTAATGCCTGTCCAAGTTGCGTAGTAATACTCGCCGCCGGTTTGCGTTGATGGTTGAACGACGTAGAAAAGATTCGGAAATTCTTTTCGGATCCAGGGACCCGCATCGTCTTGGTCAGAGATTGAACTGATGCGCAACTTGGCGACGAATTTGTCCAGATCCTCTCGCGAACGGGTCGCACGGACGTTTTGGAGTGCTTGCGCGAGCGTATTTGCTCCGCCCCATATGGTGATCCATACCGGACGTTTGTCGTTCCGATCTACTGCTTTGATGATGGCGTAGGCGCCTTCCGAAGTTTTGTTTACTCCGGTAGCTGCCATTCCATAGCCAGGCTGCCCGTTGTACACGCGACTATCGAGTTCTTCGGCTGTTGGCCAGCCGGGCGCATGCAGGAGTAAGTTCGACCGAACCATCGCATACGCTCTGATGAGCGTGCGCATTGTCTCCGGATGAGTGGCATTCTTCTGCCAGGTCGAAGTCGCCGCAACCAAGGCTTCGATATCCAATTCATTTGAATAGAGCAGCAAACGCGTAAGCGACATCTGATCGTCGGGCTCGTTTCCAATATCGCTGATAACAATTAGGCGTGGGTGACCATTAAAATTATCGACATGCGAAGGCGAGACTGGCTGCCCGCTAAGGGCCACGGGCACAGCCACTTGGATGAGCAGCGATGCAAGCAGTCCGGTAACGCGGTTGCTCGATTTCATGTGGATCCTTCTTGATTAGCATAGAAGCATCCGAAAGCAGGGCTCTCATCTGCTTTTTACCGGGAGTCGGGGAGGCCGCTCCCGCTCCGAGCGCGGCCTCAGATTGCATCTTAGAGGGAGCTACCAATCACTTGATTGAATATCCCGACTCGAACTCCACTCATCAACTACGGTGCCTTTCCAGAGAGGCACCTTCGTAAGGTATGCTGCTCGTGCAATGACATGATTTGAAACGGGAGAAGTCAACATCACGAACGCGGCGATACTGACCGCGCGCACCACTGAAGAAGAGTCGGGAAGCGCAATTGCCGCTGCCGTCACCAGGCAGCCCAGACCGAGAGTAGATGCCTTGGTGGCCGCCTGCATCCGCGTGAAGATGTCCGGCATCCGGACAACCCCAATAGCGGCGAGCAGAACCAGCGTCGCCCCCGCAAGAGCCAGCCAACCGGTCGCCCACGCCATCATTCGCGTCCCTTCCGTTCCGCGTAACGCGCATACGCCACGGTGCCAAGAAAGCCAAGCAGTGCAATGACCACCGCAGCATCCAGGAACGCCGGCTCTTTACTAACGGCCGCCTCTAGCACCATCAGACATACAGATGAGATTCCGATGAGATCCACGGCAACAACGCGGTCAGGCAGCGTGGGGCCCTGAATCACGCGGACCAGTGAAATGAACAATGCCAGCGTGATCATGATCAGCGCGGCACGCAAAAGCACGTCAGGCCCCATAAGGTATCCTCACTTGCTCGCCTCTCAATTCGAGAATGCGCCGTTCGAAGCCTTCCTTGATTTCGCTTCGCGCGTGCTCCACGGTCGTAATGTGCATCACGTGTACAAACATGGTTCGCCGGTCCTCCGAAACGTCGAGCGCTACGCTTCCAGGAGTGATGTTAATCATCGCAGCCAGCAGGAGGATCTCCCCGTCCGTGGTGATTGACAAAGGCAATTGGATCACTCCCGGCCGCATACGATGATGCACACTTAACACATCTCTCGTCAAACGTAGATTGGCCAACACGATCTGCCAGAATAAGTATCCCAACAGTGAGAACGCGCGCTCCAGGCGCTTGACTTCAGCGCGCGGCAGAACACCGCCTCTGGCGAGAATCAGCAGCACAAATCGTCCGATCAGTGCTCCCACAATCAGGGTGTCAAGAGCGAAGCGTCCGTTCAGCGCGGCCCATGCAAGCGCGAGTAACAGATTGGCGAGGATCATCGGAGCTGTGCTACTTTCAGCACGGCATTCATATACTGCTCCGGGTTCAGCAGTTGTTGTGAAGCGCGCAGGGTGAGGTCGAACAGCGGGCCGGCGGCGACAGTGAAGGCGAGCGTAATCACCGAAAGTCCTGCAATCGGAAGGAGCATCACGCGGCTCATCGCCGACGTGTCCCGTTCCGATCCTGGCTTCCAAAACGATTCATCCCAAAGTCGAGCCATCGAGATGAGAGTGAGAACGCCAACAGCGAGGACGACCGCGCCAGTAAACCAGGCTCCCGCGCCGAAGGTGGCGCGGACCAGAGCCAGCTTCCCAATAAATCCCGAGAGAGGCGGCACGCCCGCCAACGAGAACAGCGGGATCATCGAGATCACGGCTACCCAGGGATAATCCCGGTAAATCGCACCTAATGCCGTGAAGTGGGTACTGCGCCGAAGTCGAAGAAAAATGCCGCTGATCAGGTATAGATTCGTGATGACGAAAATGTGATGAAACATGTAAAGAATGGAAGCGGCAATCGCCGACTGAGTCATAAGTCCGAGCCCGACAGTGGTGTATCCGAGATGTCCGACCAGGTTGAATGAAAGTACCCGACGAAAATCGCGCTGTCCTAAAGCGCCGATCAGTCCGACAATCATAGTGCATGCTGCCTGTATCAGGAACAATCTATAGAGTTCCGGCGGGGCGTGCTGGAAGAAAAGCGTGAACAGACGTAGGAGTGCATAAACACCCACCTTTGTCAGTAGACCGGCAAACAACGCGCCGACACCGGCAGGTAGCGTATGGTAGGAAGCCGGCAGCCAGAAGAACAGCGGAAACAGCGCTGCTTTGATTCCAAATGCCGTGAAGAACAGCACCGCCAGGATCAGTTCGAAGGTCCCCGTTTGATGGTGCCGGAAGTGCCTGGCCAGATCGGCCATATTCAGCGTCCCTGTGCCGCCGTACAGCAGCCCTAAGGCAGTGAGAAACAGGGACGATGCGATCAGGTTCAACGTGACATACTTGAATGCTGCCTCGATCTGTGCCCGGGTCCGATGGAACGCCATCAGCACAAACGATGCGACTAGCATCACTTCGACCCAAACATACAAGTTGAAGAGGTCGCCAGCCAGAAATGCACCGGACACGCCCATGAGCAGAACTTGGATCAATACGTGATAGCCGGAAGCCTCGCTCAGCGGATCCACGCCTGCGAACGCTGATGACGTAACCGCAACGCCGACGATTCCTGTAGCAACCACGAGCATGGAGGCAAAAAGGTCTGCAACCAGAGTGATGCCGAAAGGAGCAGGCCAACCACCCGCCTGCAGCACAAGGATGCCTTGCTGCTGCGTTTGAGCGAATAGCAGCACTGCCGCGGTTGTCATAGCCAGCGATCCGATAAAGGAAATCCATCGCTGCACTCTCGCGCCTCCCGGTACGAGAACGAGAATGATTGCTGTCAACAGCGGAATGATAATCGGAAAAATGACAGCGTTCATTCCTGCTCCTTGCCCATCTGATCGATGTCATCGGAACCAGTCATCACATGGACGCGGTGAGCCAGGACTAGGGAGAAGGCGAGGACACCAAATCCAATCACGATCGCGGTGAGAACCAGCGCCTGAGGGACCGGGTCGGCAAACGCACCGGTGATTGCGGTCCGGCCTTCGGGAATGATGGGTGCATGTGCACGTGTCAGTCCGCCCGCAGTGAAAATTAGCAGGTTCGTGCCGTTGCTCATGAGGCCCAGCCCGATAATCAACTGCGCCAGGCGCCGGCGCAGTATCAGGTAACACCCGGCGCCGTAAAGCGTGCCTGCTGTGATGGCAAGTATTAGTTCCAAGCTATTCCTCTCCCAGCACGAACGTCATCGTTAAGACGACGCCGATCACGACACAAAACACGCCTATATCGAAAAACAAAGGCGTGCCAATACCAAGCTGCGGAACTGACCAGAGAGCGGTGAGGAAACGCTTCCCGAACAACAGCGGCGCAGCCCCGCTTCCAAGCGCAAGCAGGAGACCGACGCCGATCAGTCGTGCCGGATCTACCAGCAGCGCCCTCCGCGCGGCCGCCGTGCCGAACGCGAACGCATTCAATGAGTACGCCGCCGCGACAACCAAACCACCAACGAACCCGCCTCCGGGTGCGTTATGTCCGCGCAACAGCAGAAAAAGACCATACAGCAGAAGCAGTGGCATAAGCACGCGCGCAGCCGTTCGCAAAATCAGCGTGGTCACGGTTTCTTCTTCTCCTCGCGCCGGCCCATCTTGAGCAGTGCTCGGACACCAATCGCGGCAGTGGCGAGCACGGTGATTTCACCCAGCGTGTCCAGCGCCCGGAAATCAACGAGAATGACGTTTACAATGTTTCGCCCGTGAGCGACAATCGCACTGTTCTCGGAGAAATACCTCCCCAGCGTGAACGGAGTCGTGGTGGCGCCGACGAAAAACAGCACCGCCCCAAGGGAGCCCCCGAACAGCACGGCAATCGAGAGATCGCGCAATCGGATCGCTCGCTTCGACAAGGAGCGGAATCGCCGGAAGTGATAGAAAACCAGCGTGAATATGACGGCCGTCAAAGTTTCCACTGAAAACTGCGTCATTGCAAGATCTGGCGCGCCGAAAAACAGGAATGTCAGCGCCACGCCGTAGCCGGTCACTCCGAGCGACAACACGGCCGTCATGGTCGCACGCGCCCGTACTGCCGCGATCGCTCCGATAATCGTCATGAGTGCAACCCCTGCTTCAGTTGGCCGCATTTCCGTCACGTGCGTTGCAAGAGGTATTCCCTGCCACGCAAGCACCCCGGTCAGGAGCGATGTGGCCGTTATGATGAGCACTAGTACATACGAGCGGAGCGAGGCATCTTGAAGCGCGGGAAGACTCCACACGCTGAGAGTATCCAAGGCACGAAGCCCCGCGGTATATAGCCGCTCGAAACCCAGCGATCGCGGCCATATCCACCTGCGAACGTCACTATGCCGAACGTACAGCAACGCAGCCGCAAGCAGCGTAAGAATACTGAGCAACAGCACGAGGTTGAAGCCGTGCCAGAGAGCCAGATGCACCGGCGCGGGTTTTCCCATCACACTTGCGATCGTGAGTCGGATCGGAACGTCCAGCATCCCCGGATAAAGGCCCGCCACCAGCCCCACCAGGGCCAGCACAACCGGCGGAGTGTTCAGAGCAATAGGTACTGCGTGCGCTGGCGCCGCCGGTCGAGCCCGCCCCGCAAAAGGGGATACCCCCGCAATGAGCCCCGCGGCACCAAGTAAGGCGCTCGCTATAACGGTCATCGCCAGCACCACAGCCGCCCAGGGTAGCGCGTGACCGAGTAGCGCTTCATAGGTCAGATCCTTACCTACGAACCCGGCGAATAAAGGCAGCCCGGCCATCGAGAGAGCCGCCAGAAGGCCAGCCGCTGCGATCCAAGGCATCGCACCGCGAAGCCCGCCCAGTTCCTCAATGTGGCGAGTGCCAGTCTCGTGCTCCAGCGTCCCCGCAATCAGGAACAGTGCGCCTTTGTAACAGGCGTGGGCGACAAGATAGACAAACGCGGCGATCACGGCCTCGTATGTGCCAAACCCAAGCAGCATCATCATCAACCCAAGCGCGCTCACGGTGGAGTACGCCAGCACTCGCTTAAGGTCCGTCTCTGCCACGGAACGCCACGCCCCTATTGCCATGGTGAGGGCTCCCGTGGCCGTCACTACTCCGGTCCAGAGCATCGTGCCGGCGAGCACAGG
>Ga0134125_10010615_pt1 | contig 10336 bp, 7 predicted proteins | sample KB31751_FD_96464 | JGI IMG/M metagenome (GOLD analysis project Ga0134125, IMG submission 96464) | Terrestrial soil microbial communities with excess Nitrogen fertilizer from Kellogg Biological Station, Michigan, USA - KB3-175-1 | ecosystem: Environmental > Terrestrial > Soil > Unclassified ... | reverse complement strand
CGAATCCTACGGGCTCCTGATCGACCAGATCGGCGAAGTGCTGCGGCTGCCCGAGCACGGCCGCGAGGACAACCCCGTCAACCTCGATCCCCGCATGGCCAAGCTCGCCGGCGGCGTCCACCGCCTCGACGGCCAGCTCATGGTCGTCCTCGACGTCGATCGCGTCCTCGAAATGACGCCCGACGCGAAGGCGGCATAGCGCGCTGGCAAAAGGAAACGTCCCTTGAGAACAGCTGCAAATATCAGAACACCTGGAAATAAGAGGCTGACATGAGAACGTGCCTGGTGGTCGACGACTCGAGCGTCATTCGGAAGGTCGCACGCCGCATCCTGGAAGGCCTGGACTTCCAGATCGTCGAAGCCGAAGACGGCGAGAAGGCCCTGGAGGCCTGCAAGCGCAGCATGCCCGACGCCGTGCTGCTCGATTGGAACATGCCGGTCATGGACGGCTATGAGTTTCTCGGCCATCTGCGCCGCTTGCCCGGTGGCGAAATGCCGAAGGTGGTCTTCTGCACCACCGAAAACGGCATCGATCATATCGCGCGCGCGCTCGAAGCCGGCGCCAACGAATACATCATGAAGCCGTTCGACAAGGACATCGTGGCCGCGAAATTCGCGGAAGTCGGCCTCATCCATCTGGCGACGCCGATCTGAGTTTGGAGAGGCCTCCGTGACCCCGCCCGATTACGAATATCTGCGGAAAATGCTGAAAGACCTCTCCGGTCTCGACCTGTCCGCCGACAAACAATATCTGATCGAAAGCCGCTTACTGCCGCTCACGCGCAAATCGGGGTTTTCGGATCTCGGCGAGCTCGTACAGAAGATGAAGGCTGGCTCGTCCACGCTCGTCACTCAGGTGGTCGAGGCGATGACCACCAATGAGACCTTCTTCTTTCGCGACAAATTGCCGTTCGAACACTTTCGCGACACCATCATGCCCGAGATCCTGCGGGTGCGGGCCGCTCGCAAGAGCATCCGCATCTGGTGCGCGGCCGGTTCGACAGGGCAGGAGCCCTATTCGCTTGCCATGTGCTTGAAGGAGATGGGCGCGGCGGTTTCCGGCTGGCGGATCGAGATCCTTGCGACCGACCTGTCGCAGGAGGTGCTCGAGAAATCGAAGTCGGGCATCTACAGCCAGTTCGAGGTGCAGCGGGGCCTCCCGATCCAGCTTCTGGTCAAATACTTCAAGCAGATTGGCGAGCTCTGGCAGATCAATGCCGATATCCGCGCGATGGTCCAGCATCGGCAGCTCAATCTGTTGCACGACTTTTCGACGCTCGGCGCGTTCGACGTGATCTTCTGCCGCAACGTCCTGATCTATTTCGACCAGGAGACCAAGACCAGCATTTTCGGACGCCTCGCCACGGCCATCGAGCCGGACGGATTCCTGGTGCTGGGCGCGGCGGAAACCGTGGTCGGATTGACCGACACATTCAAAGCACTTCCGGATCGGCGTGGTCTGTATCGACCAAACGCCACCCGAAACGCGACGGGCAGAACGACGACAGTCGGCGCGGCCATGCCGAAGCTGACGGCTATAGCAGGGGTCTGAGAGCAGTGTCAGAAGAGAGCAAGAACTTGGATCGAGTGACCTTTAGCCGCGGCTACGACGTCTGCATCATGGCCATCGACGGAACCTGGCGGCGTAGCTGCCAGCTCAACGCCATCTCTGACAACGACGCCACCCTGACGGTTGAAGGTTCCATCCAGGGATTGCATCTCAAGGAATTCTTTCTCCTGTTGTCGTCGACCGGCCTTGCCTATCGCCGCTGCGAGCTGGTGCGCGTCAACGGCGCGGAGATGGACATCCAGTTCATCAAGGGCAAGAATAAGAAGAATCGGTCCGGCGGTTCGTCCGGCGATGACGCGGTGCTGCACGCCTGACAGGGACGGCACGGCAGCAAAGGCCTCCCGTCGAATGGGTGGATGATTATTGGCGCCGCGCAGATCGTGGAACCCGCCGACGCAGCAGGTCAGGCGATCTCGGCGCACGCACGCGGTGACTTTGTTCCTAGCAGGAACCGAAGGGCAGCGCTGACGCTTATGTGTAGGCACCGAGCGCGGCATCCGCTTGCGCGTAGAGCGGAGTCACGTCATCGAGCATCATGATCTCAGCAAATTCCTGGTTGCCGGCGCAATCGTGCGCCGTGGCGGTTTCAATCAACCTGATGCTGGCCTGGACATGATCGATGAGGGGCACGAGGTCCGACACGATCAGATAGAAGTTGTCATTGCGATCTTCGGACGGAACTGCCGCAGTGGCCGCATTCTGCATGGCTGCTCTCCATCGGTGCGTTCTAAGCCGGCTCCGGCTACTTGTGAGTTAAGGTCTCCTCCCGTACAAATACGGGCGGATCACATCTGCGCCGAACGGTAACAGTTCGGTGCGTGCTCCTCATTCTAACTTCTACGGACGAAGGCACATGGCCGAGAAACCTGCCTCCCGAGGCGAAATTTTTGTGGTCGACGACGATCCTGCCGTTCGCGACACGCTCTCCTTGGTGTTGTCGGCGGCGGGCTATCAGGTGATCTGCTTCGCCGACGGTGCTGCGCTGCTGGCGGTGGCGCGCAGCCGAACGCCGGCCGCAATCCTGCTCGATGTCCACATTCCAGGCAAATCCGGCCTCGACATCTTGAGGGAACTGCATGGGGAGGATTATCCGGCGCCGATCTTCATGATCTCGGGGCAGGGCGATATCGCCATGGCAGTGAGTGCCATCAAGAACGGCGCGCTCGACTTCATCGAAAAGCCTTTTCGCGGCAGCGAGATCGTGGCGCGCTTGGACGAGGCGATCGGCGCCTATGCCCGCCGGCAGGGGCACGGCGCGTCAAACATTGCCACGCTGCATTTCCCAGGCCGCGAGCCACTGACGCGGCGCGAGCGCGAGGTGCTCGAGCAATTCACCGCCGGCGCTTCCAACAAGGAAGCCGGCCGCACGCTTGGCATCAGCCCGCGCACGATCGAAGATCATCGCGCCAATATCATGAAAAAGCTCGGCGCAAGGAACGCAGCCGATTTGGTGCGCATCGTGATGACGGCGCAGCAGCGGGCGTCGTAGCGTCTTCTTCATCTCCCCGCTTGGAGCTCTTCTCCCTCTCCCCGGACGCAAGTCGGCCCTGCCCGACTTGCGCATATTAAGATGCGCAACCGGGGTAAACCCCGGTTGCGGCGGGGCAAGGTAGAGCCAAGTGCTGATACCGCCAGAGTCCAATCAAGCTCCGGTCTCACCCTCTCGCATCGAGCGCCCTGCGGATCATGCGCGCCATGTCCGATTTGCGATAAGGCTTGGCCAGCAGCAGCACGCCGGAATCGAGCCGGCCGTGGTGGATGATGGCGTTTTCCGTGTAGCCCGAGGTGAACAGCACCTTTAGGTCGGGCCGGTTCTCCTGCAGGTGGTTGGCAAGCTGGCGCCCGTTCACGGGGCCGGGCATGATCACGTCCGTGAACAAGAGATCGAATTTGTGCCCCTGTTCGACCAGCGCGAGTGCCTCGCTTGCATTCGCCGCGTCCAGCGTGATGTAGCCCAGCGAATGCAATTGCGTCAGGACATAATCCTTGACCAGCCGGTCGTCCTCGACGACCAGGATCGTTTCGCGGCCGCCTTCGATATCCGCAACGGCATGGCCTTCCGGCGCGAGCGAGGCGCCCGTTCCCGGCGGCAGATACATTTTGAGTGTCGTCCCGACGCCTTCTTCGCTGTAGATCTTGATATGCCCGGCCGATTGCTTGATGAAGCCGTACACCATGCTCAAACCGAGGCCGGTGCCCTTTCCCGGACCCTTGGAGGTAAAGAACGGGTCGAACACCCGGTCGAGGATAGCGGCGGGGATACCGCTTCCGGTGTCGCTCACAGCGATCAATGAATAGCGACCGGGCCTGACGTCGTTCTGGTTCGCGTACGTCTCGTCCAGATAGGTCGAGGCCGTCTCGAGGATCAGCTTGCCGCCGTTCGGCATGGCGTCGCGCGCGTTCAGCGCGAGATTGAGGATCGCGGTCGCCAGCTGATTGGGATCGACCAGCGCGATGCAGGCTTCGTCCTCGAACACCGATTCGATCTCGATGTGCTCGCCAAGTGTCGGGCGCAGCAGCTTCGCGGTATCGATGATCAGCGTGTTGACGTCGATCTCCCGCGGCTGCAGCGGCTGCCGGCGCGCAAAGGCGAGCAAATGCTGGGTGAGGTCGGCGCCGCGCGCGGCGGCTTCGTCGATCATTTTGGTGATGGCCGCAAGCTGCGGCTCCTTGCCGACCGCGGCCGAAAGAATCTCGATGGTCCCGGTGATCACGGTCAGGATATTGTTGAAATCGTGGGCGATGCCGCCGGTCAGCTGACCGATCGCCTCCATTTTTTCCGATTGCCTGATTCTTTCCTCCGCGGCGATCTTGTCGGTGAGGTCACGGAAGAACGTATTGAAGACAAGGCCGCCGCTGGTCTTGAGCGCGGTGACGCTGAGCTCGGATTTGAACTCCGTGCCGTCGCGCCTCAGCACCCAGAGCTCCCGGCGCCGGCGCAAGGTGTCGCCTTGCACAAAGCGCTCACGCGACGCCCTGAGCTCGCTTCTATCCTCCTCCCGCACGACCAGGTCGATCAGGTTCTTGCCGAGCACCTCTTCCCGCCGCCAGCCGAAGATCCTTTCGGCCTCGGGATTCCAGTTCAGGATGGCGTCGCTGTCGTTGGTCTGAACGAAGGCGTCGAGCGCGGTCTCGATGATGTTGCGCGCAAGCCTTTCGCTTTCGCGCAAGGTCTCCTGCGCGAGCCGGCTCTCGGTCATGTCGCGGCCGACGAAGAAGTAGCGCTGGACCGGGTCGGACCAGGTTCCGAGCCAGGACAAGGTCACGGGCCGGCCGTCCTTGTGAAGCACGCGCGTGTCGGAGATCTTGCGGCGCTCGCCGCGCCGCGCGGCGCCCATCTCCGCTTGCGACATCGCGAGGTCATCGGGGTGAATGAATTCTGCCCCGTTGCGGCCGATCATTTCCTCGGGCCGGAAGCCCAGGATGGTCTCGCAGCTCGGGCTGATCTGAACGACGGCGCCCCCAGCATCGAGAACAAGGATCAGATCCTGTGAGGTCTCGAAGATGCGCTCGCGTTCCTCGAGCTGCCGGTTCAGCGCCAGCTCGGTCTCGCGCAGCTCGGTGACATCGCGGGCGATCTTGGAGGCGCCGATGGTCTCGCCCGCCGGATTCTTGATAGGCGAGATCGAGAGCGAGACCTGCACGAGCGTGCCGTCCTTGCGCTGGCGCATGGTTTCGTGATGCTCGATCCGTTCGCCGCGGGCGATCCGGCGCAGGATCGCCTGCATCTCCTCGGTCCGGTCCGACGGCATGATCAGGCTGATGCTCCGGCCGACTGCCTCCTGCGCGCTATAGCCGAACAGGCGCTCGGCGCCCGGATTCCAGCCGGTGATGGTGCCGTCGAGCGATTTGGTGATGATCGCGTCGCTGGAAGATTCGACAGCGGCGCTGAACAGCCGCTCGCGCGCAGCGTAATGGTCGCGCGCGGCCTCGGTGCGGCGATGCTCCTGTACCTCGCGTTCCAGCTCGGCGGTCTTGGCCTTGGTCTCCTCCATCGCGCGGGCGAGCGCGACCGCCAACACACCGGTTTCACCGCGGACATTGAGCGGAATCTTGACCTCCTCGTTGCGTCCAATTGCTTCGATCGCCCGGCGCAGCTCGCTGATCGGGCGCGTCAGGGAGCGCGCAATCAGCAGCGCGAGTCCGGCCGCGCACAGCACCGCAATCAGCCCCACCTCTAGCGTGGTCTTGCCGATGGCATTCGCCGTCGCCAGGAACACGGCGTTGGGGACCGTCTCGATGATGCCGACCCATTGCTCGCCCGCGAGGAGGGCCGGCACCAGCGCGGCGCCGGCGGGACGCCCGTCCGCGTCGGAAACGGTCTTCGCGGCGCTCCGCGACGTGCCGATTAAAGACGCGAAGTAGGGAAAATCGTTCTGCCAGTCGCGCCGGCCGCCGAGGTCGTTTGCAAATTCGCGCGCCCGGTCGGGACGAACCAAATAGTCGCCCTTCGCGTCGACCACGTAAATCTGTTCGCCCGGCCGTGCCGGGGTGCGAATGCGATCCAGGACGGGACGCATATCGACGTTGATGACGACTATGCCGAAGATCTTGCCGTCCGGCGCGAAAATCGGTCCCGCAACCCGCAGGGTCGGCACACGAGGCGCCTCGGTCGCGCCGTGCTCCTGGTTCAGGTCGATCGGCGAGACGTAGATTTCGTCCGGCTTAAGCTTGATCGTCTCCTTGAAATAGGGGCGGCCGCCCTTCTGCTGCAATTCCGTATCAGGCACCACGCGGACCGCGCCGTTGGGGCCGGAACGGTCGACGCGAACGAGCTCGCGTCCTCCATCCCCGACGCCGATGAGACGGAATTCGGCATAAGCCGGCTTGGATTGCAGTTCGACGACGAGGCGGCCGATGAGGCGCGCGCGCCACGTGTTTTCGGAAAGGTGATCGACCGGATCAACCCCGCCGTTGAAATGGGCGGTGACCATGCCGTGCACCACCGCGCGCGAGGGGAAGGTCACGACATCAGCGCGCGCCGGGCGAACATAGGTCTCAAGTTCGTTGGCAAGCAGCCTTGCGTGCGACTCGATGCGGTCGAGAATGCGCGGCAGCAGCGCACGCTCGAGGTTGCGATAGCCCAGCCATCCGACCGCGGAGACCGCAACCGCAACCAAGACGCTCATCGCGAGGACTAATCGGGTGGTGAACGTCATCTCCCCTCTTGCGCGGTCTTCTCTCCGTTGCGGTGGCGCGCCAGCAGCTGGTCCGGCCGTTCCGGGCTCGCCGTGAATCGGGATCAGCGGCAGGTTGCAAAACTTTGCTGCATTCGGCCGCGCGCCGCAAGCGCCCGCCAAACCTCATCGAATAGTTCCCTCCTGGGCCAGATCGCTAAAAATGCACGCGAGCGCTCGAGGAGATGACGAAGCGGTCGCTGTGGCTCAGCTCAAAACCATCGCGTCCGCTCCAACCGCCCACAAGGCAAACGCGTAGACGACGGCGATTTCGTCCAGCCGGTTGAAGCGTCCCGAAGCGCCGCCATGGCCGGCGCCCATATTGGTGCGCACCATCGCCGGTCCGCCGCCGGTCATGGTGGCGCGCAGCCGTGCGATCCATTTCGCCGGCTCCCAATAGGTGACGCGCGGGTCGGTGAGCCCCGCCATCGCCAGGATCGCCGGATAGGCCTTGGCTGCGACATTGTCGTAAGGCGAATAGGACAGGATGGTGCGGAAATCCTTTTCGCTTTCGATCGGGTTACCCCATTCCGGCCATTCCGGCGGCGTCAGTGGCAGCGTGTCGTCGAGCATGGTGTTGAGCACGTCGACAAACGGCACCTCTGCCACGATGCCGGCAAACAATTCACCGGCGCGGTTCGCCACCGCGCCCATCAGCATGCCGCCGGCGCTGCCACCATGGCCGACGATGCGCTTCTTGCCGGTGTATTTGGCATCACACAGCGCGCGGGCGCAGGCCGCGAAATCGTCAAAGCTGTTGGTCTTCTTCTCGCGCTTGCCGTCGAGATACCAGCTCCAGCCCTTATCGGTGCCGCCACGAATATGCGCGATCGCGTAGACAAAGCCGCGGTCGACCAGCGACAAACGATTGCTGTTGAATGAGGCGGGCATGGCGTACCCGTAGGAGCCGTAGCCGTAGAGCAACACCGGCGCGGTGCCGTCGCGTTTGAAATCGCGGCGGTGCAACAGCGAGATCGGCACTTGCGCGCCATCATGGGAGGTCGCCATGATGCGCGTGGTGACGTAGTCGGCCGGGTTGTGGCCGGACGGGATTTCCTGGCGCTTGCGCAAAGTGCGCGTCCGCTTCGCCATGTCGTAATCATAGACTTCCGAGGGCGTCGTCATCGACGAATAGGCAAAGCGCAAATTCGTGGTGTCGAACTCGTAGGAGCCCATGGTGTCGAGCGAATAGGCCGCCTCGTCGAAGGCAATGGCGTGCTCCTGGCCGCTTGCGAGATCGCGGATGATGATGAAGGGCAGCGCGTTGGCGCGCTCCAGCCGCACCAGGTGACCGGCATAGAGATCGTGGTCGAGGATATAGAAGCCGGCGCGATGCGGAACGAGGTCGCGCCAGTTGGCGCGCTCCGGCGAAGCCAGCGGTGCCGTGACGATCTTGAAGTCGATGGCCTTATTCGCATTGGTGAGGATGAACAACTCCTCGCCGCGATCGGCGAGCGAATATTGCACGCCGCTTTCGCGCGCGGCGATCAGGCGTGGCGGCGCTTGCGGCGTGGCCAGATCGATCAGCCGCTGCTCGGAGGTCTCATGGTCACCGCCCGCGATCACGCAAAAGCGGCCGGAGGTCGATTCGTGCAAATGTGTGAACCAGCCGGGATCCTGCTCCTCATAGATGAGAACGTCGTTTGCCTGCGCGGTGCCCAAGGCATGGCGCCAGACCTGCATCGGCCGGTGGTTCTCGTCGAGCTTGACGTAGAAGAAGCTCTTGCAGTCTGCGGCCCACACCACGCCGCCGTCGGTGTCCTCGACGAGATCGTCGAAATCCTTGCCCGTTTCCCAGTCGCGGATGCGGATCGAAAAATATTCCGAGCCTTTGGTGTCCGCACTCCAGGCCTGCAGGCGGTGATCCCAGGAATGGCGGCTGCTGCCGAATTTGAAATAAGCGTGATCTTTCGCCAGCGCATCGCCATCGAGCACGATGTGTTCCGCGCCGCCCTCGCGCGGCATGCGGCCGAACATCTCGTGCTGCCCGCCTTCGCGGAATTTGCGGAAATAAGCGTAAGGCCCGTCCTTCGACGGCACGCTGGAATCGTCCTCCTTGATGCGGCCGCGCATTTCCGCAACCAGACTCTTCTGCAGCGGCGCGGTGTGGCCGAGCAGGCTCTCGGCATAGGCGTTTTCCGCTTCGAGATAGCTGCGGATATCAGGATCGAGCACGAGCGGGTCGTGCAGAACCTCCTGCCAGTTGGGATCCTTCAGCCAGGCATAATCGTCGCTGACGGTGATGCCATGCCGGGCAAAAGAATGCGGCCGGCGCGGCGCCGCCGGCGGTCCCACGGAAGTTGCCTGTTTGTCCAGCAATTCGGTCACCTGAAGTCCTCAATTCACACGAGCGGCGATGTGCCCGGAACATATGGGTCCGGGGGCGTCGATTGCCATATGCGCGGCCGCTATCTCAAACCGTCATCCTTGTAAGTCTCCAAGGATGAACGGCCCCGGTGCGAGAGCCGGGCCGTCGCCCTTCGAGGCTCGCCGGCGCGAGCACCTCCAGCGACAAATGGCGAAGCCATTTGCGCGGGGGTGACGGGATCTAGTTCATGAAAAGCTGGTTATGCGGCCACGCTTTCGCCGAGAGAGGCGATCGCCGCCGTGGTGCCGCCCTTGCCGTGCGGAATTTGCAGCGCGTTGAGGCCGACCTCGATCACCCCTAACGTGCCGAGAATCATCGGCGCGTTGACGTGGCCCATATGGGCGATGCGGAACGCCTGGCCCTGCAGGTCACCGATGCCGACGCCGAGCACCACGCCGCATTTTTCCTTGCAATAGCGGTGCAGCTTGACGGGATCATAGCCGTTGCCGACCAGCACGGTGGTGACCGTGTTGGATCGCTCGGAGCTTTCGGCGATGTTGAAGCCGAGCACCTGGCCCTCGCTCCACACCGCGACGGCGCGGCGAACGGCTTCGGCGAGCAGTTGATGGCGGCGGAACACGTTCCCGAGCCCTTCCTCGAACAGCATGTCGATGGCCTGGCGCAGCGCGAACAACAGATGCACCGGCGCGGTGCCGGCATAGCGCCGGTAGTGCTCGACGCCCTCGCGCTCGGTCCAGTCCCAATAGGGTGTGCGCAGGTTCGCCGTCTTGTGCACGGCTTGCGCGCGCTCGTTGGCGGCGACGAAGCCGAGGCCCGGCGGCGTCATCAGGCCTTTCTGCGAGCCGGACATCGCGACGTCGATGCCCCATTTGTCCATTTCGAACGGCATGCAGCCGAGCGAAGCCACGGTGTCGACCATGTAGAGCGCGGGATGACCGGCTGCCTTGATCGCCTTGCCGATTGCTTCGACGTCGTTGACGACGCCGGAGGCGGTATCGACCTGCGCGACCAGGATCGCCTTGATGGCATGGCCCTTGTCGGCACGCAGCCGCGCCTCGACCTCGTCCGGACGCACCGCGCGGCGCCAGTCGCCCTTCAGCACTTCGACTTCGGCGCCCATCGCGCGCGCCGCGTTGCCCCAGCCGATCGCGAAGCGCCCGCTCTCAAGCACCAGCACCTTGTCGCCGCGCGACAGCACGTTTGACAGCACGGCTTCCCAGGCGCCGTGGCCATTGGCGATGTAGATGTAGGATTTCGCTT
>Ga0134125_10010614_pt1 | contig 10337 bp, 8 predicted proteins | sample KB31751_FD_96464 | JGI IMG/M metagenome (GOLD analysis project Ga0134125, IMG submission 96464) | Terrestrial soil microbial communities with excess Nitrogen fertilizer from Kellogg Biological Station, Michigan, USA - KB3-175-1 | ecosystem: Environmental > Terrestrial > Soil > Unclassified ... | reverse complement strand
TGATGAACTGGCCGGCCTACGGCGCCTATTCGGCGGCGGAGGCGGCGTGCCTCTCGGCAGCGCAGTGCCTGCGGGCCGAATTGCGGCCCGGCGGGGTCAAGGTGCTCAACGTGTTCTTCGGCCCGCTCGAGACCGAGTGGTTCCAGACGGTGCCGCCGCCGAAGGTGGCGCCGTCGGCGCTGGCGAAGGCGGTGGTGCAGGCCTTGCAGCGCGGTGTCGAGGACGTTTTCGTCGGCGACATCGCCGAGGACATCCGCGCGCGGCTCGCGGTCAATCCCAAGGCGCTCGAGCGCGAGATCGCAGGATAGGAGAGAGCATGGCGTCCGATCTTCTCTCGTTCGCGCAAAGGGTGGCGCAAGGCTCGATCCGCATCGTCGACCTGACGCAGACGCTGACGCAGGAATTCCCGACCATCGTGCTGCCGCCGGAATTCGGCCAGTGCGCGCCGTTCCGCATCGAGGAGGTGTCGCGCTACGACGAGCGCGGCCCGGCCTGGTACTGGAACAACATCACGCTCGGCGAGCACACCGGCACCCATTTCGACGCGCCGATTCACTGGATCTCCGGCAAGGACCTCGCCAACAACGCCGTCGACACTATCGAGCCGCGCAATTTCATCGCGCCCGCCTCGGTCGTCGACTGCTCGAAGGAGTCCGCCGATCCGGACTTCATTCTGACGATCCCGTTCGTCGAGGCGTGGGAAAAGCAGCACGGCCGCATCGCCGCCGGCGAGTGGGTGCTGCTGCGCACCGACTGGTCGAAGAAGCCGTTCCGCGAATACGCCGGCATAGGCGACGACGGCGCGCACACGCCGGGACCCGCGCCGGAGGTCGTCAAATGGCTGGTCGAGGAGCGCGACGTGCACGGCTTCGGCACCGAGACCATCGGCACCGACTACGGTCTGGCGCAGCATTTCAATCCGCCCTATCCGGCGCATTTCTACATGCACGGCAAGGGCCGCTACGGCCTCCAATGCCTGACCAACCTCGACAAGCTGCCGCCGAAAGGCGCGGTGATCGTCTCCGCCCCGCTCAAGATCAAGCAGGGCTCCGGCAGTCCGCTGCGCGTGCTGGCGCTGGTCGAGGAAGGCGCATGAGCAGCAACGTCGCCATCGTCACCGGCGGCGCGTCAGGAATCGGCGCCGCCATCGTTCGGCAGATGCTGAACGCCGGTTACGAGGTCGTCGTGCTCGACCGGCAGCCGCCGCAGGAGACGCACGCGAAGCTGCATGCCGTCGCGGTCGACCTGTTCGACAATGCCACGCTCACCAAAGTCGCCACCGACATCGCCGGCCGTTACCAGGTCACGCATCTCGTTCACAACGCCGGCACGATCCGCCCGGCCTCGATCGAGGACACGAAGATCGAGGATCTCCAGGCGCTGGCGCAACTGCATCTTGGCGTGGCGCTGACGTTGGCGCAGGCGGTGCTGCCCGGCATGAAGGCACGCGGCTTCGGCCGTATCGTGCTGATGTCGACGCGTGGCGCGCTGGGCTTGGCCAATCGCACCGCCTACGGCGCGACCAAAGCCGGCGTCATCGGCCTGACGCGGAGCTGGGCGCTCGAGCTCGCGCCGGCCGGCATCACCGTCAACGCCGTCGCGCCGGGGCCGATCGGCGACACCGACATGTTCCGCGGCGTCATTCCGCCGGGCGATCCGCGCGAGCGGACGTTGGCCGCCGCCATCCCGGTCAAGCGGCTCGGCCGCAGCGACGACGTCGCCCGCGCGGTGATGTTCTTCGCCGATCCGGCGAACAGCTTCGTCACCGGGCAGACGCTGTACGTCTGCGGCGGTTCCAGCGTCGGGTCGCTGGTGATCTAGCTCGTCATTCCGGGGCGCTCGCGAAGCGAGCGAGCCCGGAATCCAGACGCAGGCTCGCTGCTTGTCGCTGGATTCCGGATCGCGGCTTCGCCGCGTCCGGAATGACGGCGCTAATGCAAAAAACTGTCGACGGTCTTCAGCGCGCCATCGAGGGCGATGCCGTTCTCGTCCTTGAGCGCAGCCTCACGCAGGCGCTTCACCCATTCGGCGGCGTCGGGCCGGCCTTCGAGCTTTTGCGCTGCCGCCATCACGCGGTCGAACTTCGACAGGCCGCGCGCATGGGTGTCGGAATAGCCCTTCACCAGCCGCCGGGCTTTCACCAGCTCGACTGCGAGGTCGTAGTCGCGCGGCGCCCATTCTCTGACGCGCGCGAGCCAGGCGTCGCGATGCGCGACCTCGTTGGCATGCCGGAGCGTGCCGCGGCGGAAGCGCTTCATGCCCGCCATGACATAGAGCGGCAAAAACCAGCGCAACGTCGTCGTTCGCACGCGCCGGCCGCGGTTGACGATGCGATCGAGGGCGCGGAACAGCCCCGGGCGGCTTTCGATGAAGCGGCCGAGCCAGACCGGCAGCGAGCCGGTAACCTCGTCCATGCGCGGGTGCATGAACTCGGTGGTGTGCACGAGTTGGTCGTCCGGCACGCCGATTTCGGCGCGTACGCGGGCGAAGCGAGTGGCGCGTGTCTTGAGGTCGGCGACGCGAAAGACGTCATCATAGGCCATGGCGACGGCGACGTATTTTGCCGCGGCGCGCGTCAGCGCGTAGTCCTTCGCCGCGATGTCGAGCTTCAGGATATCGCCGAGCAAAGCAAGATAGTCCTCGCCATAGGCAATATCTTGAAAATCGACCACACGCTGCAAACCGGCGGCCAGCATGTCGTGCACTTGCACAGGGAATGCCGCCTGCGCGCGCGCGAGCAATGCGGCATAGGCCTTGCCCGGCGTGGCGACGGGCGACGCGATCTTCGCAGGTGCGGCCGCCTGCGGCGTCATGGGCGCCTTGGCGCGGTCGTAGCCGAGCGCGAAGCCGCGCAGGCTCGGTTCGACACCGACGCCGGCGTCGCGGATCGTCGCCTCATAGGCCGCGCGCGGGAACGGCAGTATATCCGCGCCCGCGAGCGCGCCGAACATCACCGCCGAGATGGCGCTGCCGCTTGCTTCGGCAGCTTGAGCCATATCGAAGGCGATCAGCCGCTTGGCGGCCGCCTCGGCGGCAGCGACGACCGCTCCGGAGTCGCCGATGCCATCGCCGGGCACCTGCTTCTCGGACACGGCAAAGGCGCGGTGGGTCGAGGCGATCAAAGTCGTGCGGTCCGGCGTGACGAGCCCGCGCTGAATGGCGCGGCCCGCCTCCATGAATTCGGCGCCGATGACGACGTCGACCTCGCCAGGCACCGCCATCAGCGACAGCACCGGCCGCAGGCCCGCCGGCGCGTCGGCCGGCAAGGGCATGGCTTCGATGTAATAAATCGTGGCGCCGGTGCGCTGCGCCACGCCGGGCACCGAGGTCGATTGTGCCACCCAGTGCTGTGACTCGCACAGCGCCACGATCCAGTCGACCAGCACGCCGCCGCCCTGACCGCCCATGGCCATGACGGCAATGGCGAACGGCTTTGTGGTGTCGAGTGTGATGCGGGCGGGTTCGGCGTTCATGCGCGCGCGATCAAGAGAAGGCGGGCATACGACGCGCGCGCCGCGCCTGCAGCCAACCGATGACGCGCCCGCGCATGCGCGCCATGAAGCGCTCGAAGCCGGTCGGGTTGTGCACGATCTCGGCGCGGTAGAACGACGGGCACAGCACGGCTGCCTCGGCGACCTCGCCGCAATTGCCGCAGCCAACGCAGCTATTGTCGACCGCCGCCACCGGATCGTCCTTCAGGGGATCGGTGGTCGGCTTGACGGAGAGCGAGGGGCAACCGGACAGACGGATGCAGGCGTGGTCGCCGGTGCAGACATCCTCGTCGACGCCGTAGCGCTCGCGCACCATGCGTCGGCCGTCCTTCACCGCCTTGGCGAACAGCGGCTTCTCGCGCCGCTGGCGATTGAGCATGCATTCGGACGACGCGACGATGACTTTCGGCCCCGGCTCCTTGCTGGTCAGCGCTTCCTTCAGCGTGTCGCGCATTTTGCCGACGTCGTAGGTGTGGTCGATCTGGCGCACCCAGGTGGCGCCGACGCCCTCGACCGCTTTGGTGATCGGATGCTTGGTGGAGCGGCTGACATTGTCGGCACGCGAGGACAACACGTCCTGGCCGCCGGTCGCCGAGGCATAATAATTGTCGACGACGACGATGACGCCATCGTGCTTGTTGTAGACGGCGTTGCCGATGCTCGAGGTGAGGCCGTTGTGCCAGAAACCGCCGTCGCCGATGAAGGAAATCGATTTTTTACCAGCCGGCACGTTGAACGCTGCCGCCGAGGCCGGTCCAAGGCCGTAGCCCATGGTCGACGCGCCGATGTTGAACGGCGGCAGGATCGAGAACAGGTGACAGCCGATATCGGCGGCGATGTGGTGCGGGCCGAGTTCCTTCTCGACCAGCTTCATCGCCGCAAAGATCGGCCGCTCCGGACAGCCGGTGCAGAAGCCCGGCGGCCGTGCCGGGACGACGCCCGAAAGCGCCTGGACGCGCGGGTCGTCGGCGATCGCCGGCGCGTTCGGCGCGCGATCGTGGTCGGCGAGCGCATCCGGCGCGGCGGCGGTCACGAATGCGCGAACGCCCTTGAGCATCACGTCGGCGGTGTATTCGCCTGCCATCGGCAGCACATCCTTGCCGTAGAGGCGCGTGTTGATGTCGCGACGGCGCAGGATGGTGTTGACCGCCTGCTCGATGAAGTCCGGCTGGCCTTCCTCGACGATCAGCACGGCGCGCTTGCTGGCGCAGAACGCGGCGAGCTCGTCGTCGATCAGCGGATAGGTGACGTTCATGACGTAGAGCGGCACCCGCGTCTTGCCCCAGATGTCAGCGAGGCCGAGCCGCTGCAGCGCGCGCATGACACCGTTGTACATGCCGCCCTGCACGGCGATGCCGATGTCGGTAAGATCGCCGGCGAAGACCTCGTTGAGCTTGCGTTCCTTGATGAAGGCGACCGCGGCCGGCCACCGCTTCTCGATCTTCTCCTTTTCCTGCACATAGGACGCTGGCGGCAGCACGATGCGGTTGACGTCGCGGACCGGATTTTCGAGCGCCTCGCGCAGCGTGAAGGGCGGCCGCTTGTTGTCCCTGGCGATGAACGAGCCGTGCACGTGGCAGGAGCGGATGCGCAGTTCGAGCATCACTGGCGTGTTCGAAGCCTCGGACAGCAGGAAGCCATCCTCGACCGACTTGACGATCGACGGCAGGTCCGGGCGCGGGTCGAGCAGCCAGATCTGCGACTTCATGGCAAAGGCGTGCGAGCGCTCCTGCATGATCGAGGAGCCTTCGCCGTAATCCTCGCCGACGATGATCAGCGCGCCGCCGGTGACGCCGCTGGACGCGAGATTGGCGAGCGCGTCGGAGGCGACGTTGGTGCCGACCGTCGACTTGAAGGTCACCGCGCCGCGGATCGGGTACATCATCGACGCCGATAGCGAGGCCGCCGCGGCGGCTTCCGAGGCCGAGGCCGAGAACTGTACGCCGAGCTTGCCGAGCAGATCCTGGGCGTCCGAGAGTACGTCCATCAGGTGGGAGATCGGCGCGCCCTGGTAGCCGCCGACATAGCCGACGCCCGACTGCAGCAGCGCCTTGGTCAGGGCCAGGATGCCTTCGCCCCTGAACTCCTGGCCTTCGCCAAGCTCGAGGTCGCGCACTTCCTTGGCAAATGACCGTTCGGCCATGGCTCGCTCTCCGTCGCGGGCAGCGGCTTACCGCCCCTCGATCTCCCAGGCACCATAGGCTCAGGGTCATGTTTTGTGAACAGAGCCGGCCACGGCGCGACAGCCGCCGATAACTGCCTGAGGGCGCGCGAGCCCACGGCCGGCGCGGCGGCCGGTACGCCGCCGGCGGGCGTTAGCGGGCCGCGGTGAAGAAGTCGAACATGAGTCCAACGCTCGCCTCGAACATGGCGACGCCGGTCTGGATGCCGCAACCGCGCTCGCGTGCCGCGCGCAGCAGCGGCGTCATCTCCGGCGCGGTGATGACGTCGCCGACGAACATCTGCGGCGCCAGTTTGCCGAGCAGCACCGGAGGAACGTCGCCTTCGCGCATGCCGGACGGCGTGGCATTGACGACGATGTCGGCGCCGCCCGGATCGGCCGAGCCGGCCGAGACGCGGCCGGGGTGCGCCGTGTTTAGAAGCGCAACCAGCCGGTCCCGACGCAGGGTATCGGTGTCGTGGATGGCGAGTGATGTGGCACCGGCATTGAGCAGTTCGAGTCCGATGGCGCAGCCGGCGCCGCCCGCGCCGACCAGCAGCGCGCGGCGCCCAGCGATGATGCCGCCGGCCTTCTGCATTGCCTGCACCAGGCTCAGCCCGTCGATCATGTCGGCATGCCAGCCGCCCTCGGCACGGCGACGCAGGATATTGGCCGAGCCGAGGAGGCGCGCGCGCTCGGATGCGGAGGCCGCATGGGCGAAGGCGGCGAACTTGTGCGGCACCGTGGCGATGACCCCATCGACATTGCCCACGTCGTCGACCATGCGCAGAAAGGCGGCTATGTGCTCGGGCTTCACTTGCATTGGCACGACGATGGCGTCGTGTCCGGCTTCGCGGAGGGCGCGGGTCAGGCCGCCCGGCGACTTCGCCTGGGCGATCGGATCGCCGACGATCGGATAGACCCGCGTGGCGCCGCCATAGCTCGCAAACATCGTTTCTCCTCTGAAAGCCACGCCTTCCGCTGCAATGCAAGATTGGCCAGGGCTGGTCCGCCGGGGAAGACCTGATACCTTGATCGGCGCGAAGAGCAAGCGCGCTTTCGGATCGGTGAAATGCTGACGCTGCGACAGATCGAAATCATCCGCGCCATCATGGTCACCGGCACGGTCGGCGGCGCCGCGCGGCTGCTCAACGTGTCGTCGCCGGGGGTGAGCCGGGCGATGAAGCACGCCGAGGTGTCGGTCGGCGTCAAGCTGTTCAGCCGCAAGGGCGGCCGCTACAGCCCGACCACGGAAGCCAATGCGATCTTCAGCCAGATCAACGGCGTCTACGACAAGGTCGAAGACCTGCAATTCGTCATCTCGCGCATCAAGCGGGGCGCCAGCGCCGCCCTCAAGATCGGCTCGGTGCCGAGCATCGCCACCATCATGGTACCGGAAGCGATCGCCGACGTGCGCGGCGTTTATCCAAGTCTGCTGATCGACGTCGATATTCTCAAGATCGAGGAGGCGGTCGACTATCTGTTGCTCGGCAAGGGCGAACTGGTGGCGATGAGCTCGAAGTTCGAGCATCCGCTGCTGGCCTTCGAGCCACTCGCGCGCGGCCGGCTGAAGTGCATCGTGCCAGAGGGCCATCCGCTGGCGCGGCAATCGCGCGTCTCCGCCCGCGACATCGTCGCCTATCCGCTGATCGGCGTCGATCCGAACGATCCTTACGGCCGCATCGTCACCGAGGTGTTCACACGCCACGGGCTGGACTACGAGGTGACGATCCGTGCGCGCTTCGGCACGACCGTGTGCGCGCTGGTCTCTGCCGGCCTTGGCGTATCGATCATTGACGAATTCACTTTGGCCGCGGACTATTGGCCGCGACTGCGCGCGCTCGACATCGTCGAGCCGACGCCGTTCCAGACTTATCTCGTGCACCGCAAGGACGCGGCGCTGTCGAGCTACAGCGCCGCCTTCGCCAAGGCGCTGCGCGGCCGTATGGAGGCGGTGGCGGCGGGCGCGCCGCCACCGCGCTTGAACGGCGGACGGACATCGCGCAGAAAGTAACCGGATGTTACGTCTTGCATTCGTTTTGGTTATTGACGCCACAAGGCCGTCTCTGCATGGTCCGGCTGGTATTCTCGTCCGCGAGGGCGGAGGAGCCGAACGAAGCCCGGGTCATCAACCGGGCCGTATCATGAAGAGGAGGAAGCCCCGATGCTTCGCTTAGGATTATGCTCGCTCGCCGTCGTGGCCACGGTCGGCCTGACCGGCCCGAGCTTCGCGCAAGACAAGACCGTCTACATGCCGGCACTGCTCGAACTGTCCGGCGCCGGCGCCGTGTCCGGAACCAATTTCCGCGACGGCATGCTGATGGCGATCGACGAGATCAACGCCAAAGGCGGTATTCTCGGACACAAGATCAATACGCCTGTAATCGACACCCAGAGCGATGCCGGCGTTTCGCGCGGCCAGATGCAGAAGGTGCTCGACAACAACCCGTACATCGTTTTCGGCCCGGTGTTCTCCGGTTCGGTGCTGGTCGACATGCTGCTGACGCAGCAGGCCGAGATTCCCGAGATCGTCGGCGGCGAGGCGGCGGCGATCACGCAGAAGGGCGACCCTTACGTCTTCCGCACCTCGTTCGGTCAGCAGTTCAGCATGCCGAAAATCGCCAACTACATACGCGACGGCGTCAAGGCCAAGACCGTCGCCGTGCTCTGGGTCAACAACGACTTCGGCAAGGGCGGCCGCGACAACTTCGTCAAGGAGATGCAGTCGCGCAACATCAAAGTGGTCGCCGACGTCTCCACCGAGTCCGGCCAGACCGACTTCTCCGCGGACGTCGTCAAGATCAAGGCGGCCAATGCCGACGCGATCTTCGTCTACACCAACGAGGAAGAGAGCGCGCGCTTCCTGAAGGAAGCCAAGAAGCAGGGCATCAAGGCGCCGCTGATCGGCGAAACCACGCTGCTCGGTCAGAAGGTGATCGACCTTGCCGGCGGCGCTGCCGAAGGCGTCAAGGGCCATGTCGGCCTCACCGTCGACGCGCCGATCCCGGCCGTGCAGGAGTTCGCCGCCAAGTTCAAGAAGCGGTTCAACTATGTCTGCGACCACAACGGCATCAAGGGCTATACGGCGGTCTACTTCGTCAAATACGTCACCGAGAAGATCGGCAAGTTCGACAGCAAGGCGTTTGCCAAGACGGCGCACGGCTTGACGATCACGCCGAAGGATGAGCCGAACATCCTGATGGAAGCGACCTGGGACAAGAACGGCGACATCGACCGTGAGAGCTTCCTGGGCCAGGTGGTCGACGGCAAGCAGAAGATCGTCGAGACGCTGCCGAAGCTCGGCATCAAGTAAGTCCTCGCGCGTTTGACAAACCGACCGCCCGGTGGCGACACCGGGCGGACTGCAAGACGGGCGTCCGATGGCCTCGTTCATTCAGCTTCTGGTGTCCGGACTGGCGACGGGGGCGATCTACGCCCTCATCGCCGTCGGCTTCACGTTGCTCTGGCAGACCTCGCAGACGATCAACTTCGCCCAGGGCGAGTTCGTCATGCTACCGGCCTTCTTCGTTCTCGCGGCGATGAATTTTGGCGCGCCGTTCTGGCTGGCGATCCTGATCTCGATCACGTTGTCGGTCGTCATTCTCGGCCTGGTGTTCAAGCTCATCGTCGTCGATCCCATGCTCAAGCACGGCGTTCTGCCGCTGGTGATCTCCACCATCGCGCTGTCCCTGTTCCTGAAAGAGAGCGCCAAGGACTTCTATAGCTCGCAGGCGCAGCCGTTCCCGGCGCTGGTGCCGGCGATCGACCTGCACGTGTTCGGCGCGGTGGTGTCGGTGCAAAGCCTTGCCGTGCTCGCGGTCGCCATCGCGACCGTCATCGCGCTTCATCTCCTGCTCAATCATACGCGGCTCGGCCGCATGATGCAGGCGACCGCCCAGAACCCGACCTTGGCGCGCATCCTCGGCGTGCCGGTGCGCCGCATGGTGCTCTACACCTTCCTGATCAACGCCGTGCTTGTGGCCATCGCCTCCGTCCTCATCAGCCCGATCTATCTCGCCAAGTTCACCAACGGTGAGACGCTCGGCATTGCAGCGTTCCTCGCCGCCATCATCGGCGGCTTTAACCAGGTGCGCGGTGCCATCCTCGGCGGCGTCATCCTTGGCGTGCTCGACAACCTGTCGGCCGCCTACCTTTCCTCGCAATACCGCGCCGCATTCCCGCTCATCATCCTCATCGTCGTGATTCTGTGGCGCCCGCAGGGACTGCTCGGCCGTCTCGAGGAGCGCACGGTATGAGCCGCTCCGGCGCCGTCGCTCTCGCGGCCGCGATCATCGTGGCGCTGGCGCTGCCGCAGTTCCTCAAGGGCTACGGCATCTATCTGCTCTCGACCTGGGCGGTGCTGACGATCGCCGCGCTCGGCCTCAATCTCACCCTCGGCTATGCCGGCCAGGTGTCGCTGGCGCAGGGCGCCTTCGTCGGCATCGGCGCCTACACGGCGGCCTTGCTGATGCAGGCGGGCTTGCCCTATCCGCTCGCCTTCGTCGCCAGCGCGCTGTTGTGCTTTGCCATCGGCTGGGGCCTCGGCTATCCGGCGCTGCGCGTGCAGCATCATTATCTCGCCTTCGTCACGCTTGCCTTCAACACCCTGGTGTTTCTGGTGCTGCGCAACGAGGAATGGCTGACGCACGGCATCTACGGTATCTCCGGCATCATGCGGCCGGTTT
>Ga0134125_10010612_pt1 | contig 10337 bp, 11 predicted proteins | sample KB31751_FD_96464 | JGI IMG/M metagenome (GOLD analysis project Ga0134125, IMG submission 96464) | Terrestrial soil microbial communities with excess Nitrogen fertilizer from Kellogg Biological Station, Michigan, USA - KB3-175-1 | ecosystem: Environmental > Terrestrial > Soil > Unclassified ... | reverse complement strand
TGGAATCGAACTGCCCGCGGAATAGCCGGTTCTCGGCTCTGTGCGTGCGGTTGATCGCGTCCACGCTTGCGAGGCCGCTACAGCGATCTTCTTCGATTTCTCTTCCGTCTTGAGGCGTTTCGCGGCGACGATCTTTAGGATCCCCTTGTCGAGTGTTGCGTTTATCTTGTTCACGTCGACGGGTGAGGAAAATCCGAATTGCCGGAAGAGCTCACGATCGCTGAATTCCGAGAAGCGGAGTTCGCCTTTCACATGTTCCCTATTTTGTGCTGCCGCACCTTTTACGATGATCTGATCCGGGAGTGCGGTAATCTCGATGTCTTTGGCTTCGAGTCCGGGAACCGTCACGCGCATCTCGTATTCCTCCCCGGTTTCGGCCAGCTCGGAGGCGGGCTTCCAAAAAAGTTCGTTCTCCGCTTTCAGCCAGTCCGCGAGGTCGCCTCCTTCCGCCCCGCCTCTGCGCTCGAACAGTTCGTAAGCTCTCTTGCGGACGTTTTCGAAATATTGTCCGATTTCAGCGAACAGGGAACCAAGATCTTTCTCGGTCAGTTTCGTTACTGCAACGTTGGCCATGATGAATTTCCTTTCGCATTTTTCATTGCAAGTAGCGTTCCAAGGAAAAACACTGAAAACCGGCCGACTTCCCAAACCCTGCGAGGGTTTGCTGGGGTCTATCCCGCAGATTTGGGCGGTCTAGTGCGCAAATGCGGACCGTTAGAAACTCAGGACCGGGCACGGAGAATCGCGGATAATCGCATAGGCATTGGTCCGGAGCCGGCCTAGAGTCTTGTGCAGTGCGCCTCGCCCGATCACCACGAGGTCAGCATTGTGCTCCACTGCCGCGTCCCGGACAACTCTTGAAGTGGGGCCCGCTTCAATGTACACGTCAAGGCTGGTATGCAGTTCGTTCTGAAGGTCCGCGATGCTGCGCCTCGCCGCGCCGATCAATGCGCGTTGAAACTCGATATCGAAGTACTTGTCCGGGCGCGCATCGGTGCCGGGAACTGAGTGAACCAACCGCAGTTTGGCAGAGTGTTTGGCGGCTACCTCGACGGATCTGGCAATCAGAGACGTGCTCTGGGGTCCGAGATCAATGGCGCAAAGAATATTCCTGATATCCGTATGCTTTGGTCCAAGGCCATTTTCCACGTGTGCTCCCGTCCACACAGGCTGCTCCGCGTCATGCAGTACTTTGGATGCGACCGAGCCGAGCAGCAAGCTCCGGAATCTTCCGTAGCCTCTGGTTGCCATCATAATTAGGTCAACAGCGCTGCGCCCCGCATAATCGACGATGGAACTCGCCGGATCTCCTTCCTCGCTATATTGGTCGACAAACTCCGGTGCCAAACCGGCAAACCGGCTCCGCTTGAATTCGGCGAGACGGTTCCGGCCGCTGGCGAGGAGACTCTCGATGTCATATGCGATGGCTGGTGGTCCACCCAGCGGCGCGTACCAGTCGATCGGTAGTGGGGTTACGTGCATCAACGTGATCTTCGAGGCGTAAACGCGGGCCATTCGCTCTACGAATGGCGCCGTTGCATCCGATCTCGGCGAGAAATCGATCGGAAAGAGAATATGCTTGAACTGAGACATCGGTATGTCCTTCCCACAAGTGGTGAGCAATTCGCTTGCCGCGGACAGGACCTGCCTCTGTGTTCCGTCTGGTCTGGTGAGTCACCTGCTAGTCGTGTGAGATGGAAGTGAATAATAGGCGCATCGCAATACTGGCGTTGGCGGCGATCGCGATCTATCTTATATTGCGATACGGTTTTGCGGCGGCGCCGGTGCTGGCCAATAGCCCACTCTGGTTGGCGATTGCGGCCGGCGGCCTGCCATTGCTGTGGGAATTGCTGCTCAGCCTGCGGAAGGGCCAGTTCGGCGCGGATCTGCTGGCGGGCATTTCGATCGTTGCTGCGGCAATCATCGGGGAATATCTGGTGGCAACGATCGTCGTGCTGATGCTCGCGGGCGGCCAGGCGCTCGAGGATTACGCCACGCGACGCGCATCCCGGGTTCTAGCGGCGCTGGCGCGGCGAATGCCTCAACACGCGCACCTGGCCGCCGGCACGGGCTTCGCGGATGTCCATTTGGCAGATGTCCAGGTGGGCGATATGCTGGTGGTACTTCCGCACGAAATCTGTCCGGTGGACGGTATGGTGGCCGAGGGTGAAGGCAGCATGGACGAGTCCTATCTAACCGGCGAGCCGTATCGTGTGCGAAAGACGACCGGGGCGAAGGTCATCTCCGGCGCGATCAACGGAGACGAGGCGCTGCGGATTGTGGCGACGGCACGCGCGTCGGATTCACGATACGCGCGTATCGTGCAGGTGATGGGGGAAGCGGAACAGAGCCGGACGCCCCTGCGCCGCACGGCCGAACGTCTCGGCGGCTGGTATACGCCGCTCGCGCTGGCGGTGGCGGGAGGGGCGTGGCTGTGGAGCGGACACAGCGAACGCTTCCTCGCCACCCTGGTGATTGCCACGCCCTGCCCGCTGATCCTGGCAATCCCGGTTGCGATTCTTGGCGCAATCTCGGTCGCGGCGGAACGCGGGATCGTCGTCAAGCGTCCGGAGGCGCTCGAAAGCCTTCCCCGCTGCCGCACTTTCTTATTCGATAAAACAGGCACGCTGACGTACGGTGAGCCCAAGCTGACGGAAATCGTGTGTGCTCCGGGATTGGATCGCCGGGAATTGCTGCGCCTCGTGGCGAGCGCGGAGCGGTATTCGAAACATCCGCTCGCAAAATCGATTCTGGACGCGGCGCGCGCCGAGGATATCGAGTTGACGGCTGCCTCCCACTTCAGCGAGCCGCCCGGACGCGGCCTTATGGCGTCCGTCGGCGGATTCCGTATGGAGATTACCGGACGTTCCAAACTGGCCGTAGGCGTCCAGGCGGACGTCCCGCCCGAGAAGGAGGGCCTGGAGTGCGTGGTATTGCGCGATGGGTCGTTCGCCGCCCTCTTCCGGTTTCGCGATGAACCGCGCAAAGATAGCCGGCCGTTTATTTCACATCTGTTTCGGCGGCACGCCGTCGGCCGGATTCTTCTGGTATCCGGAGATCGCGAGTCGGAAGCACGTTATCTCGCCGCGGCGGTTGGAATCAATCGGGTTTACTTCTCCCAGAGTCCAGAACAAAAAGTGGAGGTGGTCCGCCGCGAGTCGGCGCTTGCCCCCACCCTCTTTGTCGGCGATGGCATCAACGATGCCCCGGCCATGCTTGCGGCGAACGTGGGCATCGCTTTTGGGCAGAACGCCGACGTCACTGCGGAGGCGGCGGACATCGTTGTTCTGGATGCCGACCTGCGCAAGATCGACGTGCTGCTCCACCTTTCGCGGCGCATGATGCGCATCGCGCTTCAGAGCGCGATCGGCGGAATGGCCGTCAGCGCAGTGGGCATGTTTGCGGCCGCCGCTGGCTGGTTGCCGCCGGTAGAGGGCGCAGTGCTTCAGGAACTGGTCGATGTGGGCGCGGTGTTGAACGCAGTCCGGATGGCTTTCCCGGCCGAAAGCTTTACCGACTACTGACGCCGACTGAGTGGGGTAACAGAGTCACTTCGCCCAGATCCAGGGGCTCTTGGTCCAATTTCAAACGGACTCGTGTGAAATACACGCATGGCCCACCGCATGCATGGTGAACATAGGACGTACACATGTTTCCGCCGAAAAAGATCCTCTTCCCTGTAGACTTCTCAGAGCGCTGCGCATCGGTCGCACCGATGGCGGAGACGTTCACCCGACGCTTTCAATCCGAACTGACATTGCTGCATGTTCTGCCGCCGGAGGCACTGGACGTACCCTTCACGCCGGCGCAGGCAGCGCTTGAAACGTTCGTCGCGCACAAACTGGCCGGTATAGAAACGAAGCAGGTGCTGTTACATGGGGACCCAGCGGGCGAGATCGTCCGGTTCGCGCAGGAACAGAACAGTGACCTGATCATGATGCCGACGCACGGCTACGGGCCGTTCCGCAGATTCCTGTTCGGCTCCGTAACTGCAAAAGTCTTGCACGACGCGCGCCCGGCGGTCTGGACAGACGTCCATGCGGAAGAGATTGTCAGCCATCGGGAAACCAGTTTCCACTGCGTCGCTTGCGCGCTCGATTTAAGCGAGAAGAGCCAGCCGGCCATGCGCTGGGCCGCTCAATTCTGCGCAGAGACAGGCGCGCGACTGCTGCTGGTACACGCGATCCCACTTGTCGTCTATGCAGCCAACGAATTCTCTTACTGGAACTGGCAACAAGAATTGACGGATGCGGCTCGCGAGCAAATCGATTGTCTGCAGCGGCGCGAGGGCACGCACGCGACGGTGGATATCGTTACCGGCGCTGTTCCTTACGCCGTGCGTGCGGCGGCCGAGGGTGCGCATGCGGACCTGTTGGTGATTGGACGAAGCCTTGACGATGGACAGGCCGGGCGGTTGCGTACTCACGCCTATCCGATCATCCAGCATTCACCATGTCCCGCGGTGAGCGTGTAAGTGGCGCCAGCGTACCAGAATGGCAGGTTGCGTCGGGCCGCTCGAAGAGTTCTTCGCCCAGCGAGCGTCGCCGCCACCGACGCCACCGAGACGGGTGGGCCGCACCGTGCTCGAAAACCTGGCGTCTTTCCGCGAGCCCGTGTACCCGTGAATCCCAACCACGAGACGGTGCTGGAACGGCGCGCTCTCCCTCGCGTATGCTGCAGCCCAACGCTGCTGGATGCTATATCCCGTCAGCGGTCGATATGGATGGTTATCTCGCACGCGAGTTCATCGAGGAGCCAGATGTTCTCCGCAGATGTTCCTACCTAAAATAGCACCGCACCTATAACCATTTGATTCTAAACGGCCTATTGCTCGGGGACTTCTTGCTCGTCTGGACATCTGCCCGTCTCCAGCGCAACGCTAAACGAAGAGGGCATATATCAACAACTATGCCTTTGCGCAGCTCGCGGCAGATGGCCTTTCACATGCTCATCTCATGCCACAGAAAAGGAAAAATGAGAATGCCACTTGTCGAATTCGAAAAAAGCAAGGCAGAGCAGGTGACGCGCAGTACGATGAAAGCTGTCGTGTTTCGCGGTCCACGAGAATTTCAATTGGAAGAGAAGCCCATTCCAAAAGCCGGACCTGGTGAGGCCGTCATCAAGGTGCGCCTCACCACGATTTGCGGAACGGATATCCACATCGTCCGAGGGGAATACCCGGTCGCACCCGGCCTCACGATCGGGCATGAAGCAGTGGGCGTCATTCACGACCTCGGCGGAGGGGTCACCGGGTACAAAGTTGGGCAACGGGTCCTTGTTGGGGCAATCACTCCCTGCGGTCAATGTGAGCCGTGCCTGGGCGGCCATACGTCTCAATGCGGCGGCCCGCTTGGTGGCTGGCGGCTCGGAAACACGATCGACGGCGTGCAAGCCGAGTACGTCCGCGTACCGTTCGCTCAGGCGAATCTTGCGCTCATCCCTGATGCTCTGGCGGATGAAGACGTTATCCTGCTCGCGGATATCGCCTCCACCGGTTTCAGCGCGGCGGAAAGCGGAAAAATCCGCCTAGGCGACACAGTCGCGGTGTTCGCGCAGGGTCCGATCGGGCTGTGCGCGACGCTTGGTGCGCGCTTGCTGGGGGCGTCCGAGATCTTTGCCATCGATTCGGACAGGGGCCGTCTGAAAGTGTCCACCCAGTTTGGCGCCACGGTGACACTGAATGCCGATCACGATCCTGTGAAACAGATCATGGATAGAACAAACGGCAGAGGCGTTGACGTTGCCATTGAAGCACTCGGAACACAGACTACCTTCGAAAATGCTTTGAAGGTTCTTGCCCCCGGGGGCACCTTGTCGAGCGTGGGTGTCTACTCGGGTCATCTATCAATCCCTTTGGAGGACTTTCATGCCGGTCTCGGAGATCAGACGATCGTCACAACGCTTTGCCCCGGTGGGAAAGAACGCATGCACCGCTTGATGCGCCTGGTGGAAACACATCGAGTTTATCTGCGCCCGCTGCTTACCCATACCTTCGATCTCGAGCACATTCTGGAAGCCTATAAGCTATTTGAATCTCGAGAGCACGGGGTCTTGAAGGTCGCAATTCGCGTCTCGTAACGCCGGCTCTCCGGCGATCTTGGCTAAACTGTTTTCAGTGCCCGTCACGGGAAGTGAATACATTCTGGGTTGCCGTTGTTGCCGCCGCTCTCGTCGCTGTAACCCTAAGCACTCGGCGGGGCGGAAGCTTGCACAGAGATGGCTGGGGTCGCTGCGCCTCCAGAAAGTTCAGGCCGTCGATATGGACCTTTTGGCTGGCGCTCGCTCAAGCCACTGCTCCAGGTCATCCGCGTCGTACGCGCGAACATCGCCCCACTCCTCCGTCGCTTTTTTGGTGTTGGCCCAGTCCTCTTTGCCGTTCCATCGTCGGCGAGTGGCGAACACAAACGTGTTGTTTTCTTGTCAAGGTGCTCGGAGTCATCCGTGCGCTTTGCTAATCATCTTCCGCCTTGATCTTGATATCCGCGCGCTTGCTCAGATCCCATCCTGACCAGCCATCCGGGATGTACTCATTGCCGGCATCGATGTGCACGATGCCGTCGATCACGATAAAGGCGTTGGCCTCGCCGGAACTGCGATGCAGGGATGAACGGGACAAGATGCCGAATCGACGAGCGCGGCTAGTAGCCGAAACGATCACGGGCGTTGAAGAGGTGGGAATATGGGCCTGCGTCTGCGGCTGAAGGCCTTTCATATCCTGCCACCGATCCGGCAATCCGCAACAGGGACGCTATGGGGCTGGTGACGATCGGGAGGGCAGATCCGGCGAGGGTCAGGGCGAAGGATGAGGGCTTGCGCCACAGCTTGCGGGCACGCTTATGCAGGTCATTGGCGAGCTCGTCGAGTTCAACCTGGCGTAGCCGAGGCGCGACATCGACAATTCGTGAAACGCGCTCTTTTCCTTGGCCAGATCATCCAGCACGCCGGAGGTGATGACATCGGTCATCGCCGTGGCGAGCTTCTCGGTAGCGCTCTTGTCGACTACAGCAGAGTTTCCTAGTGGCCATCTCCGTCGCCGTCGGTATCGGCACCGTTCAAGTGCGCCATAGCCGCTGGGCTAAGCTTGACCGTATCGCTCGGTTGTTGCGATGAGGACTGGCCCTTACTGCTGGGCGCTGGGCCTTGTACCTCTTGCGGACGATTAACATTCGACAGTGGTGAAATTGTCATAAAAGCCTCTGGATTACTCATCGCTCATTTCCAGTTTTTTTCTAGCCGTTTTTACAGAAGAATTTTACCGCCGGGCTTGCTGTCGTATCCGTGTCGCCATCACTTGCGACGCCAGGTCATATCGACGCGCACCGGAATTTCGTTTTTGATGGGGATTGTCAGCAGTGATGGCGGGTCGATCTTGAAATCGGAGAGTGTCGTGACGGCTTATGCATTATCGATTTCCGCAACCAGATGCGATTCCAGCCGAAGCACGCTTGCGAACCGCGCCTCATTGCTTGCGTTTGCCATCTGAGCGCTCTTCTTAGAGTGTAGATCTCTGAACCAGCCTGTCCAACCGGTGCTGACCTGCGACCCGCGCAAGAATGCTTGTTACGGGAACCCTCCGAGCCTGACCTGACCGGTATTTTGTACCAGTTCGATAGTGAGTATATCCGAAGCGCAGCGGCGAGATTCAGTGTCTCCCTTCGCCCGCATCTCAGAGCGGGGTGGGCCGGGCGAGGACCGCGGTCAAGGCCGAGCGCAGCGAGTCATCGCAGAGCCTTGACCGCGGCCGCAGCCGGCCTGAGACACCATCCGGCAGGCGAAGGGAGACTTCCCCAGTGCCCGCTTCATGCTGCCTAGCTCCAACTCTGCGGCGCGGGTGGCCGATATCCCAAGGCGCTGTGCGACCGCTCGGTGTTGTAGAACTTCCGCCATTGCTCGATCACCACGTGTGCCTCTTTGAGCGAATAGAAAATCTCTCCATTCAAACACTCGTCTCGCAGCTTCCCGTTGAACGATTCGCAGTATCCGTTCTCCCAGGGACTCCCCGGCTCGATGAAGAGAGGCTTGGTGCCCATCGAGGCCATCCACTGCCTCACTCGCCGTGCGGTCATCTCCGCGCCGTTGTCCGATCTCACATGCTCCGGCACGCCGTACTCCAGCATGCAGTCGCCCGGTAGCTCGATCACGTGCGTGCTGTTCAGCCGACGCGCCACGCGGATCGCCAGGCATTCGCGCGTGTATTCGTCTATCACCACCAGCAATCGCAGACTGTGCCCATCGTGCGTGCGAGCTTCGACGAAATCGTAACCCCACACGTGATTGCGGTACGTGGGCCGCAAGCGAATGCAGCTTCCATCGTTCAACCACAATCGGCCGCGCGGCTTCTGCTTGGCCGGAACTTTCAAGCCTTCCCGCCGCCAGATGCGCTGCACCCAATGCTTGCCCACCTTCCATCCCGCCAGCTTCAGCAGCGCCGTGATGCGGCGGTAGCCAAAGCGGCGTACTTGCTCGCCAGCACCCGAATCGACCGGTCAAGCCGATCCTCGTTCTCGCACTGGGTGGGCTGATAGCGCTGCGTGGTGCGTCACTGCCCCACCAGGCGGCAGGCGTGCCGTTCACTGATTCCCTGGTCCCGTGCGTCGCCGCACGGGACTTAGAAGTTTCCCTCCGCGATGTCCTTCAGGATCTGTTTCTCCAGCGTCAGTGTCTCATGGCGCGCTTGAGCTGTGCATTTTCCTCCTGCAGATCCTTGAGTTTTTCGCTTGTTCCAGTTGCAGACCGCCGTACTCTTTGCGCCACCGGTAGTAGGTCTGATCGGTAACCCCGGCTTCTTTAGCCGCCAGCGGCACCGTCTTACCCTGGCTCACCAGCACTTCGATCTGCCGCAGCCTGCCTACGATCTGCTCCGGCGTGAACGTCTTCTTTGGCATTTCCCGCTGCTTTCTGTATCCAGTCTCTCTGTTCGACTGGTACTAGAAAGCCCGGTCAGGTCAACGGCGGCTGATCCGGTAAGGTGTGCCCGTGAGATCCATAGCGACAACCCCGAATCCTCCAGCGCGGATCAGAAGATCGGCCGCCTTCCGCGCGTGCTCCACATTGCCGCCGCATCGCACCTACAGCAGGCGCTTCAGTTCGATACCCACAGCGGCAGCGGATTGGGGGTCGAATGTGTCCTGCACATCTACGACGACACAAAACTCTCCTCGTTGGGTGGCTTGGCGCAGAAGAGAAAACATCAGGCTGGTCCGGCCCGAGGAGGGGCTACCGTAAATCTCGGTCATGGTTGCGGATTCCGGGGCAAGGCGAACGGGATTCCGCAGTGAACGCGAAAACGATTCCGGGGTGAAGACGAACAGGATTCCGGGCTGAAGGCGAACAGTGATTCCGGCGGGAAGGCGAACGGTCTTCGCCTGATCCCGGAATGCCGTTCGCGTTCCCTTCGGAACCAGCGTTCGTCTTCGCCGGAATCCTCACATGGTCGCGCGGGGAATGCCTCCGCCGGTTAACTCGTCTATTTCAGGAATGCCGGTCGGAAGTGTGCCGTGCAAAGGAGCAGGCGCAAAAGTGGGATGGATATCGGGAGAGAAAAAAGTAGGGGGAGCGGCATCAATTCGCCATTTATTCGCCTATGCCATTATAGCGTCGTGGACTGCAACTCGAAATGACTCGCTGTATCGCATCCCGTTCCCAGTCCCGTTCTCAGCACGGGTCACATCAGCCCGCACGCTACTGGGTCATTCTTGCCAAGCGCCGAAGCGCAGATCAGGTCACTCCCCATCTATCCGCTGGACGGACTAAAGAAGACAACACGAACCTCTATCAATGCGCGCCGCGCTCTCCTGCCGCATAGAAAATTCAAGCAGCATTCGAGAACTCTCGTCCCAGCAGCTACGGGCAAAACACTTCGGTATCCCAAGCGAATTGCACTCGTTCAGCCCGAAGACTATCGATTCGGGTTTTCCGGCGAATGCTGAACCGCACCCACTACCATCAACGATTTCGGATACGCATGGTTGCGGGCGTCTCGCGATCCATAGTTTTTTGCGCTGTACTTGGGTGGTCCTGGGTAAGTGTCCCCGCACCATTGCCAATGAGTTGGAAAGAGGCCCAGTAGAAAGGCGGCTGTGCTGGGAAGCAACGGTAGGAAAGCCACATGAACAAGTCGAGTGCGGTGGGCTGGACGAGAGCGCCTTGGCCCCCTCCAGATCGATCGGAATCGGGTGATTGAGAATCTCGCGATAGAACTTGTCGCTCAGAACAATCACGTTCTGGCAGTCCCCCTGCAGGAGCTTTTACTGGGAATCCTTCGAATACCAGATCCGGGCTTCGCTCATGAAATTAAAACGGGCGCGGTGAACAACTGCTGCACGTTCGCGTTGCAT
>Ga0134125_10010610_pt1 | contig 10339 bp, 11 predicted proteins | sample KB31751_FD_96464 | JGI IMG/M metagenome (GOLD analysis project Ga0134125, IMG submission 96464) | Terrestrial soil microbial communities with excess Nitrogen fertilizer from Kellogg Biological Station, Michigan, USA - KB3-175-1 | ecosystem: Environmental > Terrestrial > Soil > Unclassified ... | reverse complement strand
GCAGACGCTGGCGCCGCTGGTATCGGGCGCCACCGCCGGCCTGATTACCGAGGTCATCGTCGCCGATGCCGGCTCGACCGACGCCACCGCCGAGGTGGCCGATCTGGCGGGCTGCCGGTTCATAACGGCGGATGCCGCCGTGGGCGCGCGGCTGAGACGGGCCGCCGCCGAGGCGCGGGCGCCGTGGCTGCTGTTTCTCCGCCCCGGCACGGTGCCGGAGCCGGGCTGGACCGAGGCGGTGGAGAGTTTCATCGGCTCAGGGCGGGACACCGCGCAGGCGGCGGTCTTCCGTCTCCGCGCCGACGAGTTCGCCGAGCCCGGCCTTGCCGCCGCGTTGCGGGCGCTGCGCGCTGCGCTGTTTGGCACCTTCCCTGATCCTGCGCAGGGCCTGCTGATCGCGCGGCGGCTCTATGACAGCCTCGGCGGCCATGCGGCCGGCGACGACGCCGAAGCCACGCTGCTCAAGCGCCTCGGCCGCCGCCGCATCGCCCTGCTCGCCGCCGCTGCCCGGCCGCCGCAATATACTTGACTTTATCAACTAATCGTCCGAGCCTGTCGTCATGCCCGGACCCGACCAGATCGCCGCCGTTCGCCGCTTCAATCGTTTCTACACACGCCAGATCGGCGTGCTCAGGCGCAACTATCTCGACAGCCCCTACTCGCTCGGCGAGATGCGCGTGCTCTACGAGATCGCGCACGGCGCCACCACCGCGCGCGACATCGGCCGCGCCCTCGATCTCGACGCCGGCTATCTCAGCCGCACCTTGCGCAATTTCGAAAAGCGCGGGTTCGTTTCGCGCAAGACGTCCAAGGCCGACGCGCGCGCCAGCGAACTGACGCTCACCGCGCGCGGCCGCAAGGCTTTCGCGCCGTTCGAGCAGCGCTCACAGGATCAGGCCGCCGACATCCTGGCGGCGCTCAAGCCCGAGCAGTGCATGCGCCTCACCGCCGCGATGCAGGAGATCGAGACGCTGCTCGGCGAATCGACGCCGGCCTCGAACGCCTACACGTTACGACCGCCGACATTCGGCGACTTCGGCTGGATGGTCAGTCGCCATGCGCAGCTTTACGAACGGGAATACGGCTGGGGCGAGCCGTTCGAGGGCCTGTGCGCCGGCATCGTCGCCGACTTCGCCAACAAGAACGACCCCAAGCGCGAGCGCTGCTGGATCGCCGAGATGAATGGCGAGAACGTCGGCTGCGTCATGCTGGTGAAGGATTCCGACGAGGTCGCTCGCATCCGACTGCTGCTGGTCGACCCGAAAGCGCGCGGCCTCGGCCTCGGCAAGCGGCTGGTCGACGAATGCGTGACGTTTGCGCGGCAGACCGGCTACAAGCGGGTCACCTTGTGGACACACAGCATCCTCGCCGCTGCGCGTCACACTTACGAGAAGGCGGGCTTCACACTCACCTCGAGTGAAAAGCGCCGCTCGTGGGGCAAGGACGTCGTGGCGGAATACTGGGATTTGGATTTGTAAGGTTCGTGACGCTCCCGTCATGGCCGGGCTTGTGCCGGCATGGCGTTGACAGGTCGGCGGTGGGCAAAACCTACGCCGTCGCGCCCTGCGCTTTCGGACGGCGTAGATGCTCATCGAGCCGCGGCAGGATCTCGACGAAATTGCACGGCCGGTAGCGATAGTCGAGCTGGTGCACCAGGATCTCGTCCCAGGCATCCTTGCAGGCGCCCGGCGAGCCCGGCAGGCAGAAGACGTAAGTGGCGTTGGCGACCCCGGCAATGGCGCGCGTCTGGATCGCCGAGGTGCCGATCTTGGCGTGGCTGACGATCAGGAACAACGTCGCGAAGCCGTCCATCTTCTTCTCGAACAAAGGCTCGACCGCTTCCGGCGTCACGTCGCGGCCGGTGAAGCCGGTGCCGCCGGTCGAGATGACGACGTCGATCGATTTGTCGGCGATCCAGGCCTTGACCTGCGCGCGGATCGCGTCGACCTCGTCGCGCACGATCTTGCGGTCGGCGAGTTTGTGCCCGGCCTTTTCCAGCCGCTCTACCAAGGTAGAGCCCGACTTGTCGTCGGCGAATTCGCGCGTGTCCGACACGGTCAGCACCGCGATGCGCAGCGGCACGAAGGATTTGGATTCGTCGATGCCGGGCATGGCCCATCCTTTCTTATCCCTCCCCTGCAAGGGGAGGGTCGCCGGCGAAGCCGGCGGGGTGGGGTTATCTAATCAATTTGTCGAAGCGACCCCCACCCGGCTCGCTACGCTCGCTACCCTCCCCCTTCAGGGGGAGGGATAAAAAACACTATAGCTGTGCCGCGCTGAAGGTATTACACGCCGCCACTTTGCCTTCCTTGAAGCCGACCGAAAACCAGTGTTGCCGCTGCGCCGAGGTGCCGTGCGTGAAGGAGTCCGGCACGACGGTGCCGCGTGTCTGTTTCTGCAGGCGATCGTCGCCGATGGCGGCGGCCGTCTGCAACGCCGCTTCAACGTCGCCGGGCTCGACCGACTTCCAGCGCTGGTTGGAGCGGTTGGCCCAGACCCCGCCGAAGCAGTCGGCCTGCAATTCGACGCGCACCTGGATGCGGTTGGCCGCCGCCTTGCTGCCGGCCGCCTGCTGCGCGCTCTGCGCCTTCGGCAGCACGCCGAGCAGGTTCTGCACGTGATGACCGACCTCGTGCGCGATCACATAGGCCTCGGCGAACTCGCAGGCCTTGCCCGAGCAGCCGTGAAAGCGCACTTCCATGTCGCGGAAGAACGAGGTGTCGAGATAGATCCGCCGGTCGTTCGGGCAGTAGAACGGTCCCATCGCCGCCTGCGCGAAACCGCAGCCGCCCTGCTCGCTGCCGCTATAGAGGCGCAGCCGCGGCGGCCGGTAGCTCTGGCCGCTGTCCTTGAACACGGCCGTCCACACGTCCTCGGTGTTGCCGAGCACGGCGGCGACGAACTGGCCGGTGCGGTCGGACGGCGCGCCGGTGCGCCGCGCGGTCTGCTCGTAAGGCTGTTGGTAGGAGCCGCGATTCATCATCTCGGCGCCGCCGATCAGGACGCTCGGGTCGATACCGAGCGCGTAACCGATAATGCCGAGCACGACGATTGTGCCGATGCCGAGACCGCCGCCGCCGATCGGCAGACCGAAGCCGCCGCCGCCAATTCCGCCACCGCCACGATCGTCCTCGACATTGTCGCTGCGGCGGAAATCGTCCCAACGCATTCAAATTCCTCCGTCACCCGTCAAGCCAATATGGTCATTCCGCTTCGCCGTGGAAAGCACACGCGACACGGCGTCCCAATTTGATGCAGATCGGCGCCCGCCGGTCGCCGCTAACCTCTCGTTAAATCGGTAGAATTTGCCTACCAGATTGTATTTTTCATAAACCGTTTCTTCACCGTCCGCGCCCATAGTGCAGGCCTGTCGGTTGTAGGTCCCGCGTCGCCGACCGCGTCGTCCCTGAGTCAGAGTCCTGAGTCATGGTTGTGTCGCGTCGCGGGGCGCCCTCACGGGCGCCCCGTGGAGTTTCAGCCCCCGCTTCGCATCGCATCGTCGTCGGCGATTGCGTTGCCGAAATGGCAAAGCTGCCGGCGCACAGCGTCGACCTGGTCTTTGCCGACCCGCCATACAATCTCCAGCTCGCCAGCGACCTCAAGCGTCCGGACGATTCGCACGTCGACGCTGTCACCGACGACTGGGACAAATTCGCGAGCTTTTCGGCCTACGACGATTTCACGCGCGCCTGGCTTCTGGCGGCGCGGCGCGTCCTGAAGCCCGCCGGCACCATCTGGGTCATCGGCAGCTATCACAACATCTTCCGGGTCGGCGCGCTGATGCAGGATCTCGGCTTCTGGATCCTCAACGACGTCATCTGGCGCAAAACCAACCCGATGCCGAATTTTCGAGGCCGCCGCTTCACCAACGCGCACGAAACGCTGATCTGGGCGTCGCGCGAGCCGGGCGGCAAGGGCTACACCTTCAATTACGAGCTGCTGAAGGCCGGCAACGAGGACATCCAGGTCCGGTCCGACTGGACCATCCCGCTGTGCACCGGCGACGAACGCCTCAAGGGCGACGACGGCAAGAAGCTGCACCCGACGCAGAAGCCGGAAGCGCTGCTTGCCCGCGTGATCCTGTCGTCGTCGCGCGTCGACGACCTCGTGCTTGACCCCTTCTCCGGCACCGGCACCACCGGCGCCGTCGCCAAGCATCTCGGCCGCCGCTTCATCGGCTTCGAGCGCGAGCAGAAATACGCCAAGGAAGCGCAGAAGCGCATCGACCTGACCCAGGCCCTGGACGCGCCGTCGATCGCGCCCTTCGTCACCGCGCGCGAGGCGCCGCGCGTGCCGTTCTCGGCGCTGATCGAGCGCGGCCTTGTGACGCCGGGCGCGCGGCTCACCGATTCCAAGAAACGGCACAAGGCGCTCGTCCGCGCCGACGGCGCACTCGCCTTCGGCGACCGCGTCGGCTCGATCCACCGCATCGGCGCGCTGGCGCAGGGGCTGGACGCCTGCAACGGCTGGACCTTCTGGCACGTCGAGACGCCGAAGGGCCTGATGCCGATCGACGAGTTCCGCGCCATCGTGCGCAGCGAGATGGCGGAAGCGGCGGAATAGGCCACGGCCTCAGCCGTCAGGCAACTTGAGCGCCGCGGCGCTGCTCGCATCCTGCCTAGCGACAAGATTCTACGACTGGTAACATTCCGTGGCAGCGCGCTCGGCGTTGGCACATCCCAGCGGTTCCATCAGCGCCCTCGGCCAAGCGCTACATCGCGAGCGCGAGCGATCCGGCGATCGCGCGTCAGCATGGAGCACGCAAATGGACGTCGGCGGCTTCGCATTTTCCCGATGCACAACGAGGAATTTTGTTGGGCTTGCGGCGCTGACGATCGTGTCGCTGGCCAGCGCCGAAGCCGCACAGGCGTGCGCTTGCCCGAAGATTTCTCCAGCTGAAGGATTCAGCCGGGCGCAATACGTGTTCACCGGCAAGGTGGTCGAAGCGGGAACGCACACGTGGGTCGCCAAGGTCGATCGCGTGTGGAAGGGAAAGGAAACGCTCACGCGCATGGCACGGCTGATGGACGTGTATGCAGGAATGGATTGCGAATTCTATTTCAAGGAGGGCGAGCGCTATCTGTTCTTTGCAATTGTTGCGAAGAGCCCGAAAGACGTTTTCTACCATCCGCAAGTGTGCAATTTGACCAGTCCCTTGCGGTCGAGACGGGTCGCCACGCAAGACGGCAAGTCCATGTGGTTGGAAGATGTGATCGTAAAGCAGCATGGCCCCGGCGGGCCGCCGACGGATATGGACGGTTCCGGACGCCTTCCCTGACTGCAGTCCCGGACAGGTCCAGGCACAGAGCTCGCCGCGCTGGTTCGAACGGAGCGGCGGCTACGGGCTAACTCTCTCCTGCCACGCTCAAGAACAGCTCCAGCGCCCTTTTGGCGAACGCAGCCATGTTGGCGCGACGATCGGCGCTGCCGGTTTCCAGCGTGATCGCGCGCTCCGAGGGCCCGACGATGGCGATGCAGGTGTGGCCGGCCGCATCGCCGTAGCGGTTGCCGGCCGGCCCGGTGGCGCCGCTCTCGGCCAAGGCCCAGGTCGCGCCCATGCGCTCGCGCGCCCGCTTTGCCAGCATCAGCGCGTAGGCTTCCGTCGACGGCCGCAGGCCCTGCATGTCGGCGTCGCCGATGCCCATGAGCGCCGCACGCGCGGCCTTGGTGTAGACCACCGCGCCGCCGACGAAATAGGCCGAGGCGCCGGGCAGCGCCAGCAGCGCAGCGGCTATGAGCCCACCGGTCGACGACTCCGCGACCGCAATCGTCTCCTTGCGCGCGATCAGGCGCGCGGCGATCTGCTCGGCCAGCGGCTGCAACAGGTCCATGACTTACGCTCCCATGCCGTGGCCGAGTTGGCAGAGCACGCGGAAGACGCCGACCTCGGCTCCCGGAAACTCTGTCGCCATGTCCGCGCCGACGGCCTCGGCCTCCGCTTGGCGCAATGTGTCGACGATCAGACAGGCTTTGATCTTCTTGTCGCCGCCACGCAGCTTCTCTTCCGCCGACATCGGCTGTCCGCCCGCATCGTCGGCGATCCATAGCTCGGCGGATGCGACGGCGGGGTCTTTCACCAGCGCGTCGAGCACCCGGGTCGCCTTCGCCTCGTCCGGCGAGTTATTGAAACGCACCGTCACCGCATAGGCGCCGCGCGGGCCACCGCGCCGCGCCACGCGCCGGCACACGGTGCGGTTCATGTTGAGAAAAACCTCCGACATGATCATGCGCGTCATCGGCGTCGGATTGTCGACGCGGTCGCAATAGGGCTCCGAGGTCAGCACCTCCGGTCCGTCCGTGACATAGAAGACGAAGAACCGCGGCGCGCCGGAGATCGCCTCGTGCCGCCGGCCGAACTGAAAGCCCGGCACGGCCAACCGCTCGGCGAGATGCTCGCTCTGGAACCAGGTTTCGAAATCGGCCTCGCGGCCGGGTTTGACGTCATTCCAGATCGCGAGGATGCCCGGCTGTGACGTCATCGTCAGCCTCGCGCCTGCTGGATGTTGGCGCTGCGCTCGGGCACGCCGAACTCCTTGCGGCAGATGTCGGCGAGCACGGCGATGCCCTCGCGGATCTCGGCATGCGAGGGGCTGGCGAAGCACAGCCGCATGCGGCTTTTGGCGCCAGCCTTGTCGACCGACCATTCCGGACCGGGATTGATGGCGACGCCGGCGGCGAGCGCCTTCTGGTAGAGCTTCAGCGTGTCGACCTGATCGGGCAGCTTGACCCACAGGAAAATGCCGCCCTTCGGCTCCTCGAATTCGGCGGCGGTGCCGAACTGCTCGGCGAGCGCTTCCATCAAGGTGTCGAGCTTCCGGCGCAGCGCAACGCGCAATTCCGGCACGTGGCTGGCGAAATGCTCGGCGCAATATTCGGCGAGCACCATCTGCTCGAGCGCGCCGGAGCCGGCATCGGTCTTCAAGGCCAGCATGCGCGACATGATCGCCCACGGCGCGACGATGAAGCCGACGCGCAGGGCCGGCGCGATCGACTTCGAGAACGAGCCGATATGGATGACGTTCTCGGATCTGCTCATGGCGTAGAGCGCCGGCGGGCGCTCGCCGCTCCAGATCAGGTCGGCGTAGCAGTCGTCCTCGACGATCGGCACGCCATACGCGTCGGCGAGCTTCAGCAGCGCGACGCGGCGGTCCTCGGGCAGGATGGTGCCGGTCGGATTCTGCACCGTCGGGATGGTGTAGATGAATTTCGGCCGCACGCCCTGCCGTTTCAGGTCGGCGAGCGCTTGTTCGAGCGCGTCGATGCGCAGGCCGTGTTCGTCGAGCGGAATGCCGACCGCCTTGACGCCGAGCCGGTCGTAGCGCGTCAGCGTGCCCTGGTAGCAGTCGGCCTCGCAGATGACGGTGTCGCCGCGCGCCAGCAGCGCACCGTTGACGAGATCGAGCGCCTGCAGCGAGCCGGAGACGATGAGGATGTCGTCGGCGCCGCAGGTCATGCCGGCGTCACGCTTCAATTTCACCGCGAGGAACTCGCGCAGCCGCCGGTAGCCCTGCGGGCCGCTGGCGAGACCGTAATGCGACAGCGTGCGGCCCTCGCGCGCGAGCACGGCTTGCGCCGCCGTCATCAGGCCCTCAAGCGGCACCGCGTCGGCATCGTTGTTGCCGCCGGTGAAGTTGAACCTGGCCGAGCCGGTCCAGCGCACCGCCGGCTGGGGCGCGCTGGCCGGCGCCAGCGGAGCGAAATCGAAGGCCATGGCGATACCTGCTCTGCGTCAACATCTATGGCGATCCCCGCTTTCGCGGGGATGACCGCAAGCGGTCACTTCGCCGCCGTCACCATGATCTCGACCTTGTAGTCGGCCGCGGCGAGCCCGGCCTGGACGGTCGCGCGCGCCGGCGTGTTGCCGGCCGACACCCACTTGTCCCACACCGCGTTCATCTCGGCGAAGTTGGCCATGTCGGTGATGTAGATCGTCGCCGTCAGCAGCTTCGACTTGTCGGTGCCCGCCTTGGCCAGCAGCCCGTCGATCAGGCTCAGGATTTCCTTGGTCTGCTCGGTGACGCTTTTGCCCTTGGCGGCGTCGGCCACGATGCCGGCGAGATAGACGGTGTTGCCGTTGACCACCGCCTTGCTCATGCGGGCGCCGACGTCGATACGCTGGATGCTCATGCGTTTCCCCTTGTGTCGAAAGACAAGTGTTGTCGCCTTCTCCTAGCGATCTTCATGCGTTTTGGGAACCCGTGACGGCGCATCGACTTAATGCTGCAGCGGAACCCCGAGGAGGCGACCTATGGGCTGGTTTTCACCGGACATCGAAAACATCGACGACCTGTTCCTGCACACCTTGCAGGACATCTATTACGCCGAGCATCAGATCGCGAAGGCGCTGCCGGACATGGTGGCGAAGGCGTCCGATGCCGAGCTGAAAAAAGGCTTCACCATGCACCTGCGGCAGACCAAGGGGCAGATCAAGCGGCTGGATCGCGCCTTCAAGGCGCTGAAGCAGCAGCCGAAAGGCACCCAGTGCCCTGCCATCGACGGCATCATCGCCGAGGCCAACGACATTGCCGGCGAGATCGACGACAAGATGGTGCTCAATGCGGCGCTGATCGCGGCGGCGCAGGCGGTCGAGCATTACGAAATGACGCGCTACGGGACGCTGGTCGCCTGGGCAAAGCTGCTCGGCCATACGCCGGTGGCCAAGCTCCTCGCCATGAACCTCAAGGAGGAGAAGGCGACCGACAAAAAGCTCAATGGCATCGCCACGCGCAAGATCAACAAGAAGGCGCTGGCCGCGCAGCAGAAGAAGAAAGCGAAGCGGCCCGGCCGCATCGAGCGTGCCGAGAACGCCATGCTGGTCGCGGCGGCGGGTATCCCGGCGATTTGAGCTTTCTTGTCATTCCGGGGCCGGCCCGAAGGGCCGGAGCCCGGAATCCATACACGGCAGCGCTGCGAAGTATGGATTCCGGGTTCGCTCGCTCCGCTCGCGCCTCGGAATGGCGAAATCCCTCACCCGCCCTTCACGCCTTGCGTATTGACGTAGAGCGAATACAGCGAGTGCGACGCCGCCATGAACAGGCGGTTGCGCTTGACGCCGCCGAAACACAAATTGGCGCAGCGCTCCGGCAGCGAAATATGGCCGATCGGCTCGCCTTGCGGCGTGAACACGCGCACGCCGTCGAGTTCGGCGGTCATGCCCCAGCCGCACCACAGATTGCCGTCGACATCGCAGCGGAAGCCGTCCGGCGTGCCGCCGGGGCCGGCGTCGATGACGATGCGGCGGTTGGCGATCTTGTCGCCGTTGCCGACCACGTCATAGGCGAGGATGCGCCGCGGCTCGCTGCGCGACTCGACGATGTAGAGGATCGTCTCGTCCGGCGAGAAAGCGAGGCCGTTCGGCGCATTGATGCCGTCGGCGGCGACCGTCACCGCACCGGTCTTGCCGTCGACGCGGTAGACGTTCATCGGCAGTTCCGGCTCGGCCATATCGCCTTCGTAATAGCCGAGGATGCCGAATTGCGGATCGGTGAACCAGATCGAACCGTCCGATTTGACCACGACGTCGTTCGGCGAATTCAGGCGCTTGCCCTCGAAGCGGTCGCAGATGACGGTGATCGTGCCGTCATATTCGGTGCGCGTGACGCGGCGCGTGAGATGCTCGCAGGTGATGAGCCGGCCCTGACGGTCGCGGGTGTTGCCGTTGCCGTTGTTCGACGGATTACGGAAATACGAGACCGCACCCGTCTCTTCGTCCCAGCGGCGCATGCAGTTGCCGGACACGTCGCTCCACACCAGATAGCGGCCGTCGCCAAACCACACCGGCCCTTCGCCCCAGCGCGAGCCGGTCCACAGCCGCTCGACGCTGGCGAGCGCCAGCCGGTATTGATCGAACCGCTTGTCGAGCGAGCGCACCGCCGGGTCGGGATAGCGCAGGCTCGGGCTCCATTGGTCGGCGGACATCCGTTCCTCCCTTACGTCTTTTCATCGAGCGCGTGCGCCAGCACCTTGCGCATGACATTGGGCAGGGCCTCGTCGCCCGCCACCGCGAGCTTGACCCAACGCATGCCTGTCGGCGCCGGCGTGCCGCGCGGCACCGTGGCGGTGAACACCGTCAGTTGCAACGGGAAATGCGTGAACACATGGCTGACCGTCCCGGCGAGTTGCCGCCAGCGCGGCCGTCCGCGCAAAGCCGGCGCGGCGGCCAGTGCGTCGGCGCCGGCGAAGTCGTGCGACCAGTCGCTGCCCGGCACTTCCGTCATCTTGGCGAGCAGCCCTTTGTCGCCGCGCGTGCGCAACAGGATCGATCCGTCGGCGCGCAGCGCCACGAAGGCGGCGCCGCGCCGCAACTTGCCTTCGCGCTTCGGCGCCTTGCGCGGGTAGG
>Ga0134125_10010608_pt1 | contig 10340 bp, 10 predicted proteins | sample KB31751_FD_96464 | JGI IMG/M metagenome (GOLD analysis project Ga0134125, IMG submission 96464) | Terrestrial soil microbial communities with excess Nitrogen fertilizer from Kellogg Biological Station, Michigan, USA - KB3-175-1 | ecosystem: Environmental > Terrestrial > Soil > Unclassified ... | reverse complement strand
CGACCGGGAAGATGCTTCGGCTGACTGAGACTCGCGGCTCCCGCTGATGGCCGGCGGCTTTCCACGCGTCACGGAAGAGCTGAATCTGCTCGGCCTGCAGCTTGTGGAACGGCACACCAGTGTCCTCAGTAAGCAGGGTGGAACTCATCAGGTTCATGCCCTGCTCCCCCACCCACTCAGCAGTCCGGCGGGTCCCGGCCCCCCACCAGATGCGGTCGCGTAGCCCCGGCGAGTGTGGCTCGATCCGCAGTAGGCCGGGTGGGTTGGGGAACATCGGCCGCGGATTGGGCTCGGCGAATCCCTCGCCCTTGATCACCTCGAGAAAGACCGCGGCGTGCTCACGAGCCATGGCTGCATGATCGGATCCCTCGGCCGGCGTATGCCCGAAGTAGCGAAACCCGTCGACCACCTGCTCCGGCGATCCGCGGCTGATGCCCAGCTGGAGCCGTCCACCGGAGATGAGGTCCGCCGCGCCGGCGTCCTCGGCCATGTAGAGGGGGTTCTCATAACGCATGTCGATCACGCCGGTGCCGATCTCGATACGGCTCGTCTTCGCGCCAATCGCAGCGAGGAGCGGGAATGGAGAGGACAACTGGCGCGCGAAGTGGTGCACGCGGAAGTACGCGCCGTCGGCCCCGAGCTCTTCAGCCGCGACCGCCAGATCGATGGACTGGAGTAGTGCGTCGGAGGCCGAGCGGGTCTGGGACTGCGGCGACGGCGTCCAGTGACCGAACGACAAGAACCCGATCTTCTTCATGCCTCAATGCAACAACAGCAATGGACTTCGTGATTCGCTGGGTCGGCAGATGCGCTACTGGGACCAGGTGAGGCCGTGATCACGCGAGATGACGTTCTCGCTGCACGCAGACGTATCAACGGCTACGTGCGCCGTACGCCGCTACTGCGGCCCGAGACGCGAACGGCGCCGCTTTGGCTGAAGTGCGAGTTTCTGCAGCACACCGGCGTATTCAAGGCACGTGGGGCCTTCAACCGTCTCCTCGCGGCCCGGGAACGCGGTGAGCTCGACCCGTCGGCCGGCGTCGTGATTGCCTCGGGCGGCAATGCGGGACTCGCCAACGGGTACGCCGCAGCCACGCTTGGGGTCAGCGCCACCGTATTCGTGCCGGAGACTGCACCGTTGGTCAAGATCGACCGGATCCGCGAGTATGGCGCCGAAGTCCGCCAGGTGGGCGCCGAGTATGCGGACGCATCTGAGGCTGCCATCGAGTACGCCAAGAGTCGCGGGGCCCTCTTAAGCCACGCGTACGACCACCTCGAGGTCGCAGCAGGGGCCGGCACGCTCGCCGAGGAGATCTTCGAAGACGAACCAAGCATTCAGACTCTCATCGTTGCCGTTGGTGGCGGTGGTCTCTACGCCGGCATCGCAGCCGCGGCAGGCGATCGGGCACACGTCGTTGCTGTTGAACCGTTCACCTGCCCGACACTGCACGCGGCGCTCGAAGCGGGCCACCCCGTGGATGTCGCCGTGTCCGGCGTAGCGGCGGACTCACTCGGGGCACGCCGGATTGGCGAGATCGCGTATGGCATCGCTTCGCGAGTTGCCCCGACCTCCCTCCTAGTGGACGACGACGCCATCGTCTCCGCGCGGTTGGAGCTTTGGCGCTCTTACCGGATACCGGCTGAGCACGGAGCCGCAACCGCGTTTGCCGCGCTCACCTCCGGCGCCTACCAGCCCGCCCGGGGCGAACGTCTCGCGGTCGTGGTGTGCGGAGCAAATACCGATGTGCGCACGCTAGAGCCCGAGTGACGCCGACTCACAAGAGTTGCCGAAGTCACGCTTGCTTGACAGCGTCGGCCCGCGCAACGGCAGCGATGGGAATGATCAACAAGGCGAGCAGCCCGCCCGCGATGGTGAGCGTGCCAAAGCTCGAGGCTGCGATGATCAGACCAGAGCTGAGCCCCGCACCGGCCCCAGCGAGAGCGATGCCGAGATCGACCACGCCTTGGGTACGAGCACGCGTCTCCAACGGCGCAGCATTGGTCACCAGAGTGGTACCGCTGACCAGCCCCAGGTTCCATCCCACGCCAAGCAGCACCAGGGCGAGCACCAATGTCGCCACCGAGTCGACCGGCGCCCACGCGGCGATCAGCCCAGCTGCGAGCAAGGTGATGCCTGCAGCCACAGCGACGGCGAGATAGCCAAAACGATCGACGAGCCAACCCGAGAACGGTGACGGGAGAAACATGCCGGCAATGTGAGCGCCGATGACGATGCCAGTGACACCGATCGCGTAGCCATGGTGCTCGATGTGGATCGGGGTGATCGTCATGATCGCGACCATGATCAACTGGGTGAGGATCATAATGCCAGCCCCGCCCGCCAACGCCCACGACCACGTTCTCCCGGACTGAGCAGCGGCTGGCGATGTCAATGGCTGCCACGTGGGTTTGTCCCCCGGCGACGAGATAGCGGCGGCCCTGCTCTGCGCCAGGAGCAAAGGATCCGGCCTCAGCAGCAGCCACAGCGCAAGGGCGCCCGACACGTACGCCAGAGCAGCAAGCATGAACGGACCCGCAAGGGCTGGAACACCGAAGCTGCCGGCCATGGTGCCCGTGACCTCGACCAGATTGGGGCCAAGGATCGCCCCCACTGCCGTAGCGACCAACACGATGCTGACCGCCCGCCCGCGACGGGAGGGTGCGGCCAGGTCTGCTCCCGCGTAGCGGGCCTGCAGATTCGTGGCGGCGCCAGCGCCGTAAACCAGCAGCGACGCGAAGAGCAGTACCAGGTTGCCGATGCTGGCCGCAACCACGACTCCTACGCTGCCTAGGGCGCCAATCAGATAGCCCCCGCTCAGTCCTACGCGGCGACCGAAACGCTGACTGACCCGGCCCAGGACGATCGCCGCCGCTGCTGAACCGATGGTGAAGAAAACGGTGGGCAGTCCGGACAAGCGGCTAGAGCCCAACATCTGCTCGGCCAGCAGCGCACCGACCGTAATGCCGGCGGCAAGCCCAGCGCCGCTCAAGATCTGCGCCAGCAGCAGAACGGCGAGAGTCCGCCGTTGCTCAGCCGCATCCTCGGTGAGGCTCGCATTGGTGGCGCCTGCGGGGCCAGTCATGGCGCATCAGCGCCCTAGCCGCTCGGCGAGCTCAGTTAGCCAGCTGGCAAAGCCTTGTGGACCGTCGACAACGACATCCGACAGCTCCGTGAGGGCATCCTCCTCGTCCGAGCTAGAGCACACGAGGAGTCCGGCCAGGCCGGTCTTTTCCAGATCCCGGACAGCACGAAAGGCCGCTAGATCACCAAGATCATCCCCAGCGAAGATCACCTGACGAGCGCCGGTCTCCGCCACTATGGCCTGCAGCGCCCGGCCCTTGTCCACCCCTGGCGCTCGGATCTCCCACACGTTCTTGCCCTGTTCCACCACCAATCCGTGACGAGCCGCCAGCTCGTGGAGCGGTGTGGACAATGCGGCGAATGCCGCCCGGGGGTCCGACAGCTTGCGGGTATGGACTGCGAGTGCCCGTCCCTTGTGCTCGACCGTGACCTCGGCAAGATCAAGTGACTGCACGATCGCCGGGAGCTCCTCGGCGACGGCAGTGATCTCTGGGGGATCCGGCGGCAGCTGGTACGTGTCGTCGGCGGCGCTCCAGCGCTCGACTCCGTACTGGCCCAGCACGGTCATCGACCGCAAGCCGTTCACCTCCCGAAAGCGGCCCAGGCGAACTGCCGTACGCGCTGGGCGGCCAGTGATCACGACCACAGCACCCACGCGATGCCCGAGCCGGCCGAGTGCTGCCACAGCTTCCGGATTCGCATACGCCTGTTCCGGGTCGTCGACAATCGGTGCCAAGGTGCCGTCGAAATCCGTTGCGATGAGGGTGTCCGACGGCGAGCTTAAGATCGCCTGGAGAGCCTTGGCCCCGGCGGCCGTCAGTGGTTCGGGAAGGCTCATGTGCCGAGCTTTCCAGAGATCGTGTCGGGTATCCACACCGCGGGTAAAGGGGTAAACCAAGCGTGCTGCGCCAGCCCCAGGGTCTTATCGCACCTGTGCTCGCTGGTCCCTGACCGCAGCGTGCCACTAAGGTCGAAGGACAACGCCGTAGGGAGGTCACGACGTTCATGAGTCCCAAACGCGAAGAATGGAAGCTGGATCCGGCCTCCTTCGTCGTCGTGGCGAACAGACTCCCCGTCGACCGTGTGGAGGGCCCTGATGGCACCGCCGACTGGCGACCGTCGCCCGGCGGACTGGTCACGGCATTCGACCCGATCATGCACAAGCGCCACGGTGCCTGGGTCGGCTGGCATGGAGCACCTGATGAGGGACTGGAACCCTTCGAAGAGGACGGGCTTTCGCTGGTTCCGGTCCCGCTGTCCTCATCAGATGTCGCGGAGTACTACGAGGGATTCTCCAATGCGACGCTCTGGCCGCTGTATCACGACGCGATCGCAACGCCGCAATTCCATCGGGAATGGTGGGAGACCTATGTCGCGGTGAACCAGCGATTTGCCGACTACACGGCGAAGGTGGCAGCCGACGAAGCGGTGGTCTGGGTTCAGGACTATCAGCTGCAGCTGGTGCCGCAAATGCTGCGTGAGCAGCGTCCGGACCTCAGGATCGGATTCTTCCTGCACATTCCCTTCCCTCCCACCGAGCTTTACGTCCAACTCCCGTGGCGGCGGCAAATTCTCGAAGGTCTGCTCGGGGCGGATCTGGTCGGGTTCCAGCTGCCTGGTGGGGCTCAGAATTTCGTTCGGCTCGTCCGACAGCGACTCGGCCTGGAGACCCTGCGTGATCGGATTCGGATGCCGAACGGCCGCCAGGTGCTCGCCCGCGCGTATCCGATTGCCATCGACGCCAAGGGTCTCAACGAGCTGGCGGCTAGCGACGAGGCCGCCGAGCGTGCAGAGGATGTCAGGCATGATCTTGGTGACCCACGGGTGATGTTCCTCGGCGTCGATCGGCTGGACTATACGAAGGGGATCGTGGAGCGAATCCAGGCCTTCGGGGAGCTGATCGCCGAGGGACGGATCGACCCGGACGAAGCCGTACTCCTCCAGCTGGCCATTCCCTCTCGCGAGCGAGTAGATCTCTACCGGCAGCTCAGAGACGACATCGACCGGCTGGTTGGCCGGATCAATGCCGAGGGCCAGCGGATCGGCCGGCCGCCCATCATCTACCTGCACACCTCGTATCCGCGCATTGAGATTGCCGGGATCTATCGAGCGGCAGACGTCATGGTCGTGACTCCCCTGCGCGATGGCATGAACTTGGTCGCCAAGGAGTATGTCGCGTGCCGTCAGCGCGACGACGGTGCCCTGGTGCTGAGCGAGTTCACCGGAGCGGCGCGCGAACTGCGCCAGGCGTACCTCGTCAACCCGCACGACATCAACGGCCTCAAGGATCGCCTCGAGGAGGCCATGAACGATTCCTCGCGCAACAAGGCCCGGCGGATGAAGGCGATGCGCCGCCAGGTATTCGAAAACGACATCGACAGATGGGCGAGCACGTTCCTCGAGGATTTAGAGAGCCTGAACGGAAAGCCAACCAGCCAAGCGGCCGGCTGACTCCCTCGCATCGGCCCCGGTATGACATTCGGCCCGATGTCACATCCGTAGCAGCGATGGCGTCTCATGGACGGTAAGCATCCGAGGGAGGAGTGCGCGCGGATGACGTCCGAGGAGGTCTTCGAGGAGCTGCGACCCGGGCTGACCAGAGCGTCTTACCAGATCATGGGGTCCTGGGCGGATGCCGAGGACATCGTGCAGAGCACCTGGCTCAAGTGGCGACGTCACCACGACTCAGTTGACTCGCCGCGTGCCTGGCTCACGAAGGTGGCGACGCGTGAGTCGATCGACGGGCTGCGAGCCCGTCAGGCGCGCCGCGAAAGGTATCCCGGCGAGTGGCTTCCGGAGCCGGTGAGCGTAGCGCCGGGACCCGAGGATGTCGTGACCGATCGCAGTGCACTGTCGTTGGGCGTCTTGGTGATGATGGAGTCGCTCTCGCCGCTCGAGCGAGCGGTGTTCGTCTTGCGCCGAGGATTCAACTGGCCGTACGAGGAGATCGCGGAGATTCTCGACCGGTCGCCCGAAGCAGTCCGGCAGCTCGACCATCGGGCGCGGCAGCAGTTGCGTGAGCGACCCGAGCGGTTCGAGCCGGACCCCGAGCGGGTGCAGGCTGCTACGGAGCGCTTCCTGGCTGCATGTGTAGGAGGCAGCGTCGAGGCGCTGATGGCAGTTCTAGCGCCCGATGTCGTGCTGCATAGCGACGGCGGGGGCGAGGCAAAGGCGCCGCCGCGCCAGATCCGCGGCGCGGAGAAGGTCGCGCGGTTCTTTATCGCAGTCGTGCAGTCCGTTTTGGCCGAGAGCGAGGCGTACATAGTCGACATCAACGGGCTGCCCGGCGTGGTCACCCTCAGGCATGGCGAGCTGGTGTCGGCACTCACTTTCGACCTTGAAGGAGGCCGGATCGCCGACCTCTACCTGGTGGCTGCACCATCCAAGCTCGGCGCCGTACGACCCCCCGCCTAACAGATCGATCACTCGCGGCAGGACCAGATGGCGTCGAAATCGGCGGCCTCCAGTGGCAACATCCAGAACCGGCGGATGCGTCCATCGGCGACCTCGTACAACCCCGCCGTGCCCCAGGTGCGCACCTTGCCCGACCGCAGCGCGACTCCGTCGGTGACTGCCGCGATCCGCTGGCCACGGCCCACGAGGACGTCGCGTCGCACCAAGCGAAGGGTGCATGCGGCAAGCTGTCGGCGGCGCTCCATATAGTCCAGGACCTCAGGTACGCCGATGTACACCCTGGCGAGGGAATTGTCACCGGGTACGGACCACCGGACGTCGCAAGCCAGGACGTCCGAAAGACCACGGCTGTCACCGGCCGCGTTGTACTCGTTCTGCGCGCGGTGCAGCCTGTCGAGTAGCTCCTGAGCCGTACGGCGCTCCACGTCAATCCCCTACAGACCGGACGCTCATGCGTCCCTGCCGGACTACGTCGCGCACAGCGTCGGGATAGCAGAGTCTGAAGAATTCACACCACAGAGACGCCTCGGCGCGCCTGGTTGTGACACTCCTCACCTGCTGAGCAGGGGTGAGTTCCCAGCGAGCCTGAGGCTTGGGAGGCCCCGGACGGATGCCATGTCACGTCTGGGATGCCGTAGCCGTCTTCGCTGCCGAATGGCACGAACGAAGGAGCATCCATGAACATCGCCCTCTGGGTAACTCAGATCCTGCTGGTCGTCGTATTCAGTTACAGCGCCCTGATCAAGGGCACCCAATCGACTGAACGGGCGGTGCAGCTGGGCATGACCGGCGTGGTGAACGTGCCACTTCCCGTGATGCGATTCACCGCGTCTTGCGAGGTGCTTGGGGTACTGGGGCTGATCATTCCGTATGTCACCGGGGTGCTGCCGATCCTCACCCCGTTGGCCGCCATCGGATTGGCGATGATCATGGTGCTGGCGGCAAGGATTCACCTAGGTCTGGGCGAGCCTGCCACGGCGGCCGGCAACATGGTGCTGCTGGCGATGTGCCTTTTCGTCGCGTGGGGCCGGTGGCCGGGATGAGTCCGCCCGGGCCTTGTCCCCGCTGCCGCAGGAGTCGATGGTGCCTTCTTGATGAGCGGCTACGCCGCTGAACCGGCGCTCCTCGATGCTCTCAGCGACGCGTATGTCGTGCTGCTCTCGTCAAGCTCCGCACAACTCGGTGCGACTGGCAACGCAATGGGCGCTTACCACCTCAAGTCTGAGCAAGCAGTGCAGGCGTCGGGACTTGCCTGGACCATTCTTCGCCCATGCTCGTTTCAGTCCAACGTGCTGCGCTGGCGTGACCAATTCCACGCAGGCGATGTCGTACGCGCGCCGTTCAGTGACACACCGACAGCCTTGATCGATCCGGCCGACATCGCCGAAGTCGCCGCCACGGCACTCACCCAGCCAGGGCACGCCGGGCAGACCTACCGGCTCAGCGGCCCTGAAGCGCTATCCCGCCCGAGCAGGTCGCGCGGCTCGCCGCGGCCCTGAATCGGCCGCTGACCTTTGAGCCGATCCCGGACGATGAGGCCCGGAAGCAACTCCCGCCTGAGGACGCGGAGGCCACCTTCGACATCTTCCGCGATCATCCAGAGCTCGAATCGGAGCTACAGCCCACAGTGGAACAACTCCTCGGACGATCGCCGGGCCACCTCGAGGACTGGCTGATCCGCCACCGCGACGAGCTCTGAAACGTTCGCGCACTCGCCATCCGGATCTTGGAGCTAGCCGTTACGCGGTGCCCAACCTTCCATCGATGATTCAAAGTTACGATCGCAAGGTATGTCGACGAGCCCTGCGAATCCTCGCACCCCGCGCATACCGGACTTTGTGCTGACTTCGGACGAGCTCAGAGCGGTCACGGCCTTCAACTTGGCCTGCGCCGAGCAGGTCATCGATCTCTTCGAGGAGGTTCAGCCCAACGACACTCGCCCAAAAGAGGCACTGAATGCTGCGGCCGCCTTCGTCGGTGGGGGTCCCCGCTCCATGGCACAGCGCGTCAGTGCGCTCGCGGCTCACCGAGCGGCGAAGGAGGTCGGACCGCCTGCAGTGCACGCGGCAATGGCCGCGGGGGACGCGGCAGCCTCGGCGTATCTGCATCCGCTGGCGGATGCCGCGCAGGTGGGCCACATCCTGCGTGGGCCGGCCTACTGCGTTCTCGCACTGCAGCATCGCCCGGTGGAGCCGTTGACGCGCTCGGACGCGGTGGCGGCCGTGCTCCAGTACGCCAGCCCTCAGGTGATCCACGTACTGCTGCGCTACCCCCGCGTCCGCACGCGCCGACAGGAAGTCACTTCGGTGATGGGCGACCTCGATGCGCGACTTCGAGGACTCGTTCCAGTGACTGAAGAAGCTGAGTCATATGGGCGATGGCCACACGCTCGATCAGTGATCGCTGCTGGGCGCCGCCACTCCGTCGGCGTGCGCGCGGACGGTTCGGTATTGACGGCGGGCGTTCCCCACGCGCCAGAGTGCCGCGTCGGCGCGTGGCGCGACATCGTGGCCGTGGCCGCAGGGAACGTGCACACGGCCTCGAACACGGGCCGGTCACACACAGTGGGCCTACGCGCTGACGGCACCGTCGTCGCGGTCGGCTGGAACGGGGACGGTCAGTGCGATGTCGCCGACTGGACGGGCGTCGTGGGCATCGCCGCTGGATGGCGGCGCACGCTGGCGGTCCTCGCGGACGGCACGGTCCGCGCGGCGGGCCGTCCGCGCGAGGGGGCGTGCGATGTCAACACCTGGAGCGAGATCGTTGCTGCTGCCGCTGGGGATTGGCATTCCGTCGCCCTTCGCGCAGATGGCACAGCCACGGCAGCGGGAAACAACCGCAGGGGACAGTGCGAGGTCAGCGGGTGGCGCAGCCTGCACTCGATCGTGGCAGGCTATCTGCACACTGCGGCCGTCACCGAAGACGGTCGCGTGCTCGCCGCCGGAGACGCAGCTTCTGGCGTCGGCGAGGTGTCCAGCTGGCGCGATGTAGTCGGGGTATCTGCGGGAAGCCGCCACACGGTCGGAGTCGACACACGAGGCCGAGTCTTCGCCGCCGGCGACAACAGCCGGGGGCAGTGCGATGTCGCGTCGTGGCGTGACGTCATTGCCGTTGCTGCCGGCTCTGCGCACACCCTCGGACTGTGCGCCGATGGAGTCGTCCTTGCAGCCGGCAACAACGACAACGGTCAATGCGACATCACGAGGTGGCAAATCCGGCTCCGGTGAGCTGGTTGTACCACTAGTAGTGACCTGCCCCGTCTTTGTTCCGATGATGCTCACCTGAGAAAGTGTGAGTCGAAGCTGAGACGGAGCGCTTCCCGAGAGGAGGAGGTCAGGAGGTGTCGTGGGTTAGACACGTGATCTGGTGGCAGGTCTATCCCCTAGGTTTCCTCGGAGCCGAGAAGGACCTTGGCGCGCTCCAGGGCGAGGTAGAGCGGCTGCCGAGGCTGCAGGGGTGGCTCGATCACCTGATTTCCTGGGGTGGCAATGGCTTGCTGCTCGGACCGATCTTCACCTCCAGCAGTCACGGCTACGACACCGTCGACTACTTCCAGATTGATCCGCGCTTAGGCGACGACGAAGACTTCGACGCCTTGGTCGACGCCTGCCGGACGAGGGGCGTGCGGCTGCTGCTCGATGGTGTCTTCAATCACGTGGGCCGGGACTTTCCGCCGGTCGCGAAGGCACTCGCGGAAGGACCTGGATCGGCAACTGAGGATTGGGTGTCCCGGCTCTACGACACCGACGGTGTGATCACTGCCGACTACTTCGAAGGCCACGACACCCTCATCACCCTCAATCACAGCTCGACACGGGTGCAGGACTACGTGCGGGACGTGATG
>Ga0134125_10010607_pt1 | contig 10340 bp, 8 predicted proteins | sample KB31751_FD_96464 | JGI IMG/M metagenome (GOLD analysis project Ga0134125, IMG submission 96464) | Terrestrial soil microbial communities with excess Nitrogen fertilizer from Kellogg Biological Station, Michigan, USA - KB3-175-1 | ecosystem: Environmental > Terrestrial > Soil > Unclassified ... | reverse complement strand
GGGTGGCGACTCTCGGGTCTTACTTGCGTTACATGTGACTACATACTTATAATCCGCACACCGGAAATTAGTGTCCATTCTTGGACGCTAAGATCGCCGGCGTTGTCTTGAGGGACATGCCTAGTTGGCAACCCGGATGGATTGTCCGTGAAAAAACGGCCAGTCTTGTCGCTGATTCCCTAAAAGTTTCGAGGAGCCAAACGAATGAAGATAAGTCCAGTGGCTATTGTGCTTGCGCTTGCGATTGCAGCAGCAGGGCAGCAGACCCCCGCGCAGAACCAGCCAGGCGGAAGCACTCCGCAGGCACAACCAGGAGCTTCGCAATCCGCGGCGCCCGTCATTAAAGATCCGGCAGAATATAACGCCTATATGGGCGCCATGCAGCAGACTGATCCGAACGCCAAGATCAGCGCGCTCGAAGCCTTTATGACGCAGTATCCAAACAGCGTGGTGAAGGTGGACGCCCTGGAGTTATTGCTGGCCGCTTATCAGCAGTCCGGGAACGAAGCCAAGACCATTGAAACAGCGCAAAAGCTGTTGCAGGGCAATCCCAACAATGTGCGGGCCCTGGCCATTCTTGCATACAGTTTCCGGGCGAAGGCGATGAGCGCCCAAGGCGCGGATGCTCAACAAGCTCTGACCCAGGCCCAGGATTACGGCCAGAAGGGCCTTAGCGCGATTGATACCTTCCAGAAGCCGTCGGGAATGTCCGATCCAGATTTCGACAAACTGAAGGGCCAGATGATGGAAATCTTCGAATCCGCCGTCGGCAACGGTGCCTTCCAGCAGCATGATTATCCGACTGCAATTAAAAACCTGAAGGCCGCCTCCGACGTTAGCCCCACGGATTTCAGTTTGGTTTATCCGCTGGCGTTGGCATATCTGCAATCTACCCCGCCCGATTACATTAACGGGATCTGGTACGCGGCCCGCGCCTCTGTCGTGGCTCCGGCGCAGTTCAAAGCGCAGATACAGAAATACGCGGAAGGCCAATACGACAAATATCACGGCGGCGACGATGGATGGACCGACGTTCTTGCCCAAGCGCAGGCCAGTCCCACGCAACCAACAGGCTTCAATATTAAACCCGCTCCCACGCCGGCCGAACAGGCCCACACTTTGGCTGGAAGCAAAGCGCCCAAAGATATGAGCTTTGCGGAATGGGAGATGGTGCTCTCCGCCGGTCAACAAGCCGACCAGGACACCGTTTGGAATGCAATTAAAGGGGTGGCCCTGCAGATGGAAGGCACGGTCATTTCCGCTACCGATACTGAGTTGCAGATCGCAGCCAGCCAGGACGATATTGACGGCAAGCGCGCCGATATCGTGGTGACCATGACCGGTCCAATTCCCGCTCGCCTCATGCCCAAGGTTGGCGCCACGCTGGATTTTGGCGGTACGCCCGAGTCCTACACGCCCAGCCCGTTCGTAATGACGATGGACAAGGGGACGTTGCTTAAAGCGGCGGCTCCCGCGCCTACTCATCATGCGCCCGTCCATCGCAGGCCGGCTCACAAGTAACTTGGCCACGCAATTAAAACGGCAGCCGCGAGGCTGCCGTTTTTATTGGAACTCCAATGTTGATCTTGTACCGGAAGATGGATATCGGTGGGATATTGATCCAGACTTCTAGCGCACCGCCCTCTTCTCGTAAGCGGCAACGCGAGCGCTTCTCGGTGGACGCTTACTGCCATCGCGCAACAGTCGCACATCAATACGCAACTCGGTAATGGTGCGGCTCAGCGTGTTGCGATGCATCCCTAAAGCGCGGGCGGCGCGGCACTGGTTGCCTTTGTTCTCCTGCAAAACCGTGAGGATAAACCGCTTCTTGAATTCTCGCACCGCTTCAGAATAAAGAATATTGCTCTTGTACATCTGCATGACCAGCGCTTCGAGTTGATCTTTCACAGGCTCTCTCTTTCCGCGTGAACACCAAGATTCTTCGTTTACCTGCCTACCTGCCGCTTCCCGTTACCGGCAGCGTCGCGGGCGTTTGATGCTGCTCGCGATGCAATAAATCAAGTCCTTCGTAAAACCGGGCACGTAATTCCGCCGGGGCCATCCAGATTGCCGCCCGGCCCACCACCAGAAAGTACGGAGACAACGAGGACCCTTCCAACCATCTGGATGTTGGCGTGAAGGCGGTCATGCTGACTAAGATAATGGCCACCACCAAACATCCGCGCAAAAAACCCAAAATCCCGCCGAGAAACCGGTCAAAAAAGCTCAACCCCGCTTCCTTGGCCACCCACCGCGTGATGCGTCCGGCGATGCCAGCCAGAAACATAATTGCGATGAATATGATCAAGAAGCCGGCAATGTCCGCCAACCATTCCGCCTTTACGTGCGGAATGAAAAAACTCGCCAGGCGGTGATATTGCCAGGCTGCCACCAGATACCCAATCACCAAACCGGCAATGCCAAAAGCTTCGTGAAAAAATCCTTCGCCGGCTGCCTGGATGATGGAAATCACAATCACCAGCAGGATTACCCAGTCAGCAGTGCCCACCAGTCCTCCCCGGTTGCGTTCTTACCCACCCAGTCTGACGCCTCGCAGTCTCAGCACACAATCTTACCCGGTTTGTCTTACCCATTCAGCCTACGTCCGGTGAGCTGGCGGTATGCTTCAACATATTTTTCACTGGTCTTGCGCGCCACCTCTGTGGGCAGCGCCGGAGCCGGAGGCTGCTTGTTCCAGCGAATCTCTTCCAGATAGTCGCGAACGTACTGCTTGTCAAATGACTCCTGTGACTGGCCGGGCCGGTATTTGTCGGCGGGCCAGAAGCGTGAAGAGTCCGGCGTAAGCACTTCATCTGCCAGAATAATTCCTGCATCCGTGCGGCCAAACTCGAACTTGGTGTCGGCGATGATAATCCCTTTGCCACGAGCATAATCGGCCGCTTTTTTATAGACGGCTATGCTCAAGTCTCTTAATTGTTCTGCATTATCCTGGCCAATAATCTTGGCCGCCTCTTCCAGAGAGATGTTTTCATCATGCCCGCTGACGGCTTTCGTCGATGGAGTAAAAATTGGCTCCGGCAACTGGTCTGATTCTTTCAACCCTGCCGGCAATTGAATGCCGCAGACCGTCCCGGCCGCTTTATATTCCTTCCATGCCGACCCGGAGATGTATCCGCGCACCACGCATTCCACGGGGAACATTTCCGCGCGGCGCACCATCATAGACCGCCCGCGAAGTTGAGCTGAATATTTTTGGGCAGCACCGGGATAGCGTCCCACATCCGCTGTGACCAGATGGTTTGCGACAGTGTCTTTGAGGAAATCGAACCAGAATAATGAAAGCTGGTTCAGCACGTTGCCTTTATTGGGAATGCCAGTGGCCAAAACGTAATCAAAAGCTGAAATACGGTCAGTTGCGACAAACAGGAGATGGTCTTTGTCCAGCAGATAAATGTCGCGGACCTTTCCGCTGGCAAAAAGTTCAAGTTCCGGGAATTCAGTATGGGTGATGACGGAATCGAGTAGTTCGGGGCTCATGATCTAATTTTAATGTCAGGAAACAGTGGCGTATTCTAGCCCGCTAAAAATATTTGTCAACCCTTTCCTGTTTTCCCTTGGAAGAAGAGAGGCGAAAAAGAGGATAAAACATTTGACATACTAGCATTCGGGTGAAACGCCCGCCCAGCAAGGCAAGCCAGCCTTCCATCTGTGGAAAAAATGGAACAATGAGAAGAGGAAAAATCTATTGGCGATGAACGCATCAATCAAATTCGCAAGCAAAATATCTGCGATCGATGCAAGATCATTCAGAGAATTAAGCAGTAGCTCCAAAGCGCACCGACACCAGCTTGGAAACTCCCGGTTCCTGCATAGTGACGCCGTAAAGCACCGGAGCAATGCTCATGGTGCGCTTGCTGTGTGTGATGAGAACGAATTGCGTTTGGACGCTCATCTCTTTTACCAATTCCGTGAAGCGGCCAATGTTAGCTTCGTCGAGTGGAGCGTCGACTTCATCGAGAATGCAGAAAGGCGCGGGCTGGTATTGGAATATTCCGACCAACAGGGACAATGCTGTGAGCGCTTTTTCTCCGCCGGAAAGTAGCAGAACATTTTGCAGCTTCTTTCCCGGAGGGGAGGCCACCACGTCAATGCCGCTTTCCGCGCTGTTCTCCTCGTCGGTGAGCCGCATGAAGGCATGGCCTCCGCCAAACAGCTTTTTGAATGTAGTTTGGAAGTTCTCGTTGATCTTGCCAAAAGCTTCTTCGAACTTCTGCCGAGAGAAAACGTCAATCTCGCGGATCGTCGCCTGCGTGTTCTCAATGGACTCCAGCAAATCCTTGCGCTGGGTCTCAAGAAATGCATGCCGCTCGGAAGTTTCCTTATATTCCTCGAGCGCCATCATGTTCACCGGCCCCATGGCCTCCAGGCGTTCGCGCATCTCGCGATAGCTCTGGTCTTCTGCAGCAAGTTGTTCTCCGCTGGCCACCGGAATTGTGCTATCGGCCACCAAAATATCACGCTCAATTCCCAATTCATTCAGGCAAGTTTCCGCCATATATTGAGCATCGGATTTTAACTTGGCTTCGGCGGCCGCCAATTCAGCTTTGCGGTCGCGGGCCGCGTCGAGCAGACGGCGAGCATCGTGCAGCAACTGTTCAAGTTCGGCAAGCCGCGCGCGGACTTGCTCTGACTCGAACTGCAGCAGCCCATCCCGCACCTCTCCTGCATTTCGTTCCGCTTCCATTTCGACGAGCCGGAGGGCGATACCCTGGTTGTCGGCTTCCCTCTGAAGCTTCTCAGCCTCTGAAGCATTAATTTGGTTCTGCAGTGAGCTGACCCGGTCGGTCATTTCCGCAACCAGAGATTCGATTCGCTCCACAACCGCGGTGGCGGAACGATGCCGCTCTTCCAGCATGGCCACCCGCGCCAACTGCTCTGACGATCTTTGCGTTGCCGCATCACGCTGCTCCCGCAATACCGCCAGTTGTTCGTTTGCTGAAGCTGCCAGCCGCTCCAGTGCAATGCGCCGCTCATCGGCACCGCTGATTTCCGACTGCCGCGCTTGGATCGCCGTCTCCTGCTCCGCTCGCTCTGCCGAAAGCCTCTGCAACTCCCGCTCGCAAACATTCAAGCGCTCCGCAACCCGCGACATTTCGGAGTCGAGCTGCTGTAAAACGTGGCCTGAAGTCATTACCTGCTTTTCGGCATCCCGCTTTTCGCCCTCAAGCCGGTCGAGCAGGGAAGTGAGGTCTTTAATTTCATGGCCCAAAGTCAGCAGGCGGGTCTCTCCGTCGCGCAGCGCGTATTCAAGTTCGCCCAGCATTTTTAGTACATCGCGCAATTCGCGCTTCATGGAGAGCGGCCCTTCGCTGCGCTGTTTGCCGCCCGTGACGGTCACGTTATGGAAGCATTCGCCGGACTGTGAAAGGAAAAACGCGTCAGGATTGCCGAGTGCCAGCTCCCTCCCAATCCCGGCATCCGGCACAATGTAGCCGTCACGCAGCTTGGGAAGAATGACTTCCAACGATTTTCCAAAGCCATCCAGCACCTTGATGGTGTGCTTGAGTGGAACAATCGCGTTGTTCGGCGGCCCGTGATGTGCCCCTTGACCTGCGGCAAAGGAAAACTTCGCCTGTGCATCTTCCGGGTGGACCAGAAACGTTGCCCGTCCATCCACATCCGAGCGCAGAAGGCGCAATCCCTCATCTACCGCATCCCAGGACTTCACGACGATGAAATTCAACTCATCGCGCAGGAAGTCTTCCACCACGCCTTCAAATTTCGGTTCCACTTCCAGAAAATCTGCAAGAACTCCAACTGGGGCCAGTCCCCCTTGCAATCCGCCCGATTGGAAGAGCCGGCGCACGGATTCCGTGGAATATCCATGCTCCGCGATCACCGCTTCCAGCGATCCTTTCTTACCCAGCGCCGAGGCAAATTCCGCCCGAAGCCCATCCAACCGGGCCTTTGCTTCGTTTTCTTCCCTTCGCTTGCTCTCCAGCACCTGACGTGTTTGGGTTATCTCCTCTGCCAAAGTCGAAACTCGCTGTGAGACCGTTTCAAATTCCAGCGCAAGCTGCCCGCGCTGCCCGCCAAAAGTCTCTACCTGACTGTTTGCCGTCATCATTTCTGCGTATAAGCGATGGCCTTCGCGCTCAACCGTGCCAAGCCGTTCCTGCGCCTGAGTAAGCTGGTTTTTCAGCGTGGAAGTGGTTGAGACAACCTCCAGGATCGCGCCCCGTGACTGTTCCTGCCGCAACTCCACATCAGCCAGAGCAGTACGCGCAAGCGATGCCTCCCGTTGCAGCCGGAGCGCTTCCGTTTGCGCCTCCGCCACCATTTGCGCGGAGGATGCAAGCACCTCGCGGTTTGAATCCCGCTCTGCTTCCAGCGTTACCAATCGAGTTTGCGCCTGCGCCAGTTCGCTCTGCGAAGAAGCGGCGCGCACCACCAGCTCAGCGCAACGCTCTTCATTGTGACGCCGCTGACTCTGCGCGGATTCCGTGTCCAGCTTGATCTGGCTCAACCGTTCGCGGTTCTCACGCAATTCGGTCTCGATACCGTATCCTCGCTGCGTGCGTTCGGTCTGCTCGCTCTCCAGCTGTTGGATCGTCTCGGATTGCGAACGCATCTGGTCGGAAACCGCATTCAGTTGGGAATCCAGTTCCGCGCTTTCCTGGTCCAGTTGGGCAAATTTACTGGCCAATACCAGCCGCAGTTTTGCTCGCATTTCCTCGCGCAATTTCGCATAGCGTTCGGCCTTCGATGCCTGGCGCTTCAGCGAATTCATCTGCCGCGTAACTTCTTCAAAAATGTCGTTGATGCGGGCTAGGTTCAGCTTGGCCTCTTCCAGTCGCGCCTCCGCCAGGCGCTTTTTGGTTTTGAACTTGGTGATTCCCGCCGCCTCTTCGATAATCGCGCGGCGGTCGGTCGGACGGCTGCTGAGAATCTGCCCAATGCGGCCCTGCTCGATAAGCGCGTACGACTCCGGCCCCAGCCCCGTTCCCATGAATAATTCTTGAATATCGCGCAAACGGCATAATTTTCCGTTCAATAGATATTCACTGTCCCCGGTGCGGAACAATCTCCGTGTCACGACGATCTCGCCTCGCCGAAGCTGTTGCTGGTTAAACTTACGACGACGAATCTTAAGCACTACTTGAGGTCCGGCAGGCTGCGCGGCGACATCCGGTTCGGCATCTTGGCTAGCTGCCTGGCCGGGTTCCGGTTGCGCTTCGGCAGAGCTTTGCACTTCAACCCCGTCACCATCCACTTCCTCGGTTCGTCCCGGTTGCGCCTCTTCGGTAAGCCTCTCCACTTCTTCCGCGGCCCGCGCTCGTATCTCGGCTTCATCCCAGTGGTCAGAAGAGAGGTCGGTAGAAAGCTCGTCATGGATCTCCACGTCTGTGGGCTCGTTTAAATCCGCTCCGTCGTAAACTTCCGGGTCAACTAACGTGAGCGAAACCTCGGCCATTCCCGTCGGCTTGCGCTCATTGGTGCCCGCGAAGATCACATCTTCCATTCGCGATCCGCGGAGGGTCTTGGCTGACTGCTCGCCGAGCACCCAGGAGATGGAGTCAGAAATGTTCGACTTCCCGCAGCCGTTGGGCCCAATGATGGCCGCCACTCCGTCACCGTGAAATTTCAATTCGGTGCGGTCGCAAAAGGACTTGAAGCCGAGAATCTGGAGCTTTTTCAGTTTAAGCAACGGAGAACTCCTTGATGAAACTGACAATGGTAGAAACTGTGACGATTGTGGCGCTGGCTCTTCGCGGATGCTTCCCGAGCAATAGCCGCGATGAAAAAGACGAGGGGGCGAGTTCCCAGCTAACAACGGGGCTGCTGTCTGCCTGGTTTACCAGCAAGGTTCCTCCGCCACGAATCTCAACAACAATGCGGCCCAGGCTGGAGAGGGCTTGGCACAGATTAAGGCTACTGTAACGGTGATGTTGTAGCGGGGTCAAGTAAGAAAACACTATATCTGGTATGGCCCTACGCGCAACCGCTCTATTTTGCACACACATTGCAGCAAATGCTCACAAATATCTTGGGAGGGTCAGAAGGAAGGGAGAATCGGAGAGCGAATTAAGCTTATGCCAACCGCAAAATGAGGGCAAGGCGAATCTTATATTAGGGTGATGGATCGCTGGTGGATCGCTTTGAACAAACTGCAACCCTTCAAAACACATTCCTCTCGACGTTGAGCGCAGCGAAGACGGAGGGACCTTACGACGGCGAGCATTTCTTTGTAATCGGCGGGAATATTGCGAACGATGGCATCGTAGGCACTTGTGAAGCACGTTACCCCTCATCACTCCTAATCAGGCAAGTCTTCGCCGCCGGAATTCTTCTCTCTCTTTTTCTTGTGCTTCGCCGCCTCGTCCTGCTCAGCCAGCAACTGCCTGTGGTCCTGCGCCCCATCGTCTACCGCACTGAGCGCAGTCGCCAAAACGAATTGGTATTCCGTCGCTTCTTTTGGCGTGGCGTTCGGCGGGGCTTGAAGGGCCCGCAACCTCGACTGAAACTCCGTATCGGCTTCGATCACCGATTTCAACGCTTTGCGTAAATCGTCCTTGCGGTCGGCGTAGGTATCCACGTTTTCGTCGAGTTCGTCGTAAATGTCCAGAAAATCGTGCAGACGGTCATGGATGGCCTGGGCGTGGTCTTTCACTTGAGGATCGGTACGGGACTTCTCCGCCGCATCCAGCCGCACCCGCGCAAACTTGATGTAAAGTTCCAGGCGGTCTTTGGGTTCCTGCGTGGCGTCGCGCACCTGGTCCACCTCGTCCGGCGTAAGCACGTCGGTGCGATGATCTTGCGCCCAGCCCGCGGCCGCCAGCATCAAGCAAAAAACGCAATAAATGGATCTGCGTGAAAACGCCGTCATTTTTTCTTCTTCGTGAACATGCTGGTCAATAGTTTGCCGCGAAGGTCTTCCAGCTTGGTCCTTGAACGCTCTACCGGCGCCTGATCGTCAAAGTTCAGGTTGCGCTTTATGTCGCGCAGCTTGTCCGCCATTTTTCGGATGTCAATTTCCGTGTCCTTCAGCCTGCTTCCGGACTGGATGGCCGCATCGGCCGCTTTGGTGGCGAATTCCGTGACATTGTCCACCGCAGCCTGCGCGCTAGCCGAATTGCCCGCCGAAAATGATTTGTCGGCCAGCCGCAACTGCGCCTGGGCGATCTTTATATAAAGTTTGGGCTGCTCCTTCAGGACGGCGGTCCGCGCCTCCTGTTCCATCTCACCCAGCGATTTGTCCTTTGCGGATGCGGCCGCAGAACAAATCAATAGCGCAATTATTGCAAAGAGAACGGGACGCATTACGGTTGGGCGCATAACGATCACTTCCTGGGCTCAATCGCGATCAGGCGATGTTTTGCCTGCCACTCCTGATCGGGAAACTTTCCATTGGCAACTTCCAGAAACCGATGATAATTCTCCGCCGCATGTTTTTCATCACGCAAGTGGTCATAGGCGCTTGCCCGCATAAAGTACGTGGTCGGCAACTCCGGCAGAAACTTGGCCCGGACGTCAAGGGCCTTAATGGTCAGCGGATAGTTCTGGTTCTGGTCGGCGGCGATCGCCAGATCGCCGTAAACCGCTCCCATGTCCGGCTTCAGACGCAGGGCATTGAGCAATTCCTGCTGCGCGTCAGCAAATTTCTTCTGATACAGCAATGCCCGGCCAATAGAAGCATGCAGTTCGGCGTCATTTGGGTTCTTGGCAACAAGTAGCTGGTATTGACTCTCGGCCTGCGCATACTTTTTTTGGCCCATTAGCAAATCGGCAATCTCGCGTTGCAAAGCGGCATCGCCCGGTTGGGCGTGTTCCGCAATTTCCAGCTCCGCAATGGCTTCATCCCGCTTACCGCTCGCCGCCAGAATGCGACCCAGTTCCAAATGCGCGTTTGCGGCATTGGGCCGCATGACCAGTAATTTTTTAAGCGCATCTTCCGCTTCAGGAAAGCGGTGGCTGCTCATATACACATTTGCCAGCCCGGTCACTGCATCCACGGATTGGGGATCCAAAGTCACAGCACGTTTATACATCTGTTCTGCCTCAGGAAGGCGCTTTTGCTGCTCCAGGATTGGTCCTGCGGAAAGATACGGCTCTATGTCGTTCGGTTGTAACTTGGAGGCCTCCTGGAACGCCTGAATCGCCTCGTCCGGAGTGGACTTTTCTAGCGCATGCCCCAAAGCCACCCACGCTTGCTCTTTTCCCTCCGCCGCGTGGGCCGTGGGAGTGAGCTTGGTGGCGGCGCGCAGAAATTCTTCCGCGCCTGGCTGTCCAGCTCTTGCCAGCATGAGCCCCAAATTTAAATTGGATTCAAATACGTCAGGCTTTGCCGCGACCGACTGGCGATAGGCGGCAATGGCATC
>Ga0134125_10010606_pt1 | contig 10340 bp, 1 predicted proteins | sample KB31751_FD_96464 | JGI IMG/M metagenome (GOLD analysis project Ga0134125, IMG submission 96464) | Terrestrial soil microbial communities with excess Nitrogen fertilizer from Kellogg Biological Station, Michigan, USA - KB3-175-1 | ecosystem: Environmental > Terrestrial > Soil > Unclassified ... | reverse complement strand
GCTACCTGAATCCCGAAGTGGACCTGGGTGATTCGGATCCGGTCATCGGCTTCAACTACCTTGGCCGGCTCGGTGGCGGGGCCGCCGACCTCTCGCCCGACCTGTGGCAGCTGAGCGAGGACAGCTTCGCGTTGGCCGGCGCTGCCGGGGCGGTGGCGCTGCCGTTGCCGCACACGGTCGAGCTCAACGCCGGCACCATGGACACCGCGGACGGGCCGCACCTGCAGGCCAACTGGACGTGGGCGCTCTCGGCGCTGGACGAAAAGCAAATCGGCAAGCTCAGCGAGCTGTGGTTCGACGCCCTGGCCGGCATCTGCGCGCACGTGCAGGGCGGTGGCGGCGGGTTGACCCCCTCCGACATCGCCCCCGCCCGACTGAGCCAGCGGGACATCGACGAACTGCAGCAGCAGCACCGCGTCGCCGACGTGCTGCCGCTGACCCCGCTGCAGCAGGGACTGATGTTCCACACCGGCACCGCGCAGGGCGGCCAAGACTTCGAAGACCTCTACGCCGTGCAGCTCGACATCTCCGTCGCCGGCGCCATCGACCCGGCGCGGCTGCGCGAGGCGGTCCAGACCGTCATCACCCGTCACCCCAACGTGGTGGCCCGGTTCAGCGAGGACTTCGGCGAGCCGGTGCAGGTCCTGTCGGCCGATCCGGAACTGGCCTGGCAGTACGTCGAGCTGGACACCGCCGGCGGATTGGACCAACAAGACGAGCAGATCGAGCAGCTGTCGGCCGGCGAACGCGCGGCCGTCTGCGACCTGGTGGGCAACCCGCCCTTCCGGGGCACGCTGATCCGCACCGGGGACAACACCTACCGGTTCGTGCTCACCAACCACCACATCGTGCTCGACGGCTGGTCCAAGCCGGTCCTGCTGCAAGAGATCTTCGCCAGCTATTTCGGGGTGCGGCTGCCCGCGCCGGTGCACTACCGCAGCTTCATCACCTGGCTGTCCGAGCAGGACCGTGCCGCCGCCCAGGCGGCGTGGCGCGAGGTGCTCGCCGGTTTCGACACCCCCACGCTGGTGGGCCCGTCGGGCCGGATGGGGCTTGGTCCGCGCGGCGTGGCCGAGTTCGGAGTGTCCGCGGAGACCAGCCGCCTGCTGGGCGAACTGGCCCGCTCGTGCCGCACGACCGTCAGCACGGTGCTGCAGGCGGCCTGGGCGCAGTTGCTGATGTGGCTGACCGGCCAGCACGACGTCGCGTTCGGCACCGCGGTTTCGGGTCGGCCGACCGATTTGCCCGGCTCCGAATCCATGGTGGGCCTGCTGATCAACACCGTGCCCGTGCGCGCGACCATCGGCGCGGAAACCACCATCGCCGACCTGCTTGACCAGCTACAACGCGCCTATACCAGCACCCTCGACCACCAGCACCTGGCGCTGAATGAAATTCATCGTGTAACGGGACACGACCAAATTTTCGACACAATGTTCGTGTACGAGAACTATCCCCTCGATACTGCCGCGCTATCGGCCGTGGACGAGTTAACTATTAGTGGATTCACGAATAGGGAATACAACCACTACCCGCTGTCGGTGCAAGCCGTGCCGGGCCATGAAATTGGCCTTCGCGTCGAGTTCGACACCGACGTATTCGGCGAGGCGAGGATCGAGAAGCTGGTCGAGCGTTTCAAGCGGGTGCTAGAAGCCATGACCGTGGACTTGGAGGAGCAGTCATGACCGTCGGTGCGGGACGGCGATTGTTGTCGATCGATCTACTGGATGGCGGCGAGCACGACCGACTCGACGAGTGGGGTAACCGGGCGATATTGACCAAGCCGGTGAAGACCCCGGCGTCCATCCCCGGAATGTTCGCTGCCCAGGTGGCGCGCGCACCCCAAGCGGTGGCGCTGAGTTTCGATGACCGCTCGCTGACCTACCTGGAGCTCGATGAGGCCGCAAACCGGCTGGCAAATCTGCTGGCCGAGCAGGGCGCGGGCCCGGGCGAGTGCGTCGCGCTGCTGTTCTCCCGCTCGGCCGAGGCCATCATTTCGATCCTCGCGGTGCTCAAGACCGGCGCGGCATACCTGCCGATCGACCCGGCCCTACCGGCGGCGCGTATCGAGTTCATGCTCGGCGACGCCACCCCGATCGCCGGGGTCACCACCGCCAGCCTGCGCACCCGGCTGGACGGGTTCGACCTGCCCGTCATCGACGTCGACGAGGCCGCTGCCGATAGCCGGCCCAGCAGCGCGCTGCCGGGGCCGGAGCCCGACGACATCGCCTACATGATCTACACCTCGGGGACGACGGGTGTCCCCAAGGGAGTGGCCGTCACGCACCGCAACGTGACCGAATTCCTCAAGACCTTGCACGCCAAACTGCCGGCGGGTCCGGGGCAGGTGTGGTCGCAGTGGCACTCGCTGGTGTTCGACGTCTCGGTGTGGGAGATCTGGGGTGCGCTGCTGCACGGCGGGCGCCTGGTGGTGGTACCCGAATCTGTCGCGGGCTCGCCCGATGAGCTGCACGCCCTGCTGGTCGCCGAGAACGTCAACGTCTTGAGCCAGACTCCGTCCGCGGTGGGGATGCTCTCGCCGGACGGCCTGGAGTCGACGGCGCTGGTGGTGGCCGGTGAGGCCTGCCCCGCCGAGGTCGTCGACCGCTGGGCACCGGGACGCGTGATGATCAACGCCTACGGCCCGACCGAGGCCACCGTGTACGCCGCGATGAGCGCGCCGCTGGCGGGGGATTCGGGCGCGCCGCCGATCGGATCGCCGGTTCCCGGCGCGGCCCTGTTCGTCCTGGACAAGTGGTTGCGGCCCGCGCCCGAGGGCGTGGTCGGTGAGTTGTACGTGGCCGGCCGCGGCATCGCCACCGGGTATGCGCGCCGGGCCGGTTTGACGGCGTCGCGGTTCGTGGCCTGCCCCTTCGGCGGCCCGGGGGCGCGGATGTATCGCACCGGCGACCTGGTCCGCTGGGGTGCAGACGGGCAGCTGCAATACCTGGGCCGCGCCGACGAGCAGGTCAAGATCCGCGGTTACCGCATCGAACTCGGCGAGATCCAGTCGGCCCTCGCCGCGCTGGACGGGGTGGACCAGGCCGCGGTGATCGCCCGCGAGGACCGTCCCGGCGACAAGCGGCTGGTCGGTTACATCACCGGCACCGCCGACCCGGCCGAGCTGCGCACCCAGTTGGGCAAGCGGCTGCCGGCCTACATGGTGCCGGCCGCGGTGGTGGTGCTCGAGGCGCTGCCGTTGACGGTCAACGGCAAGCTCGACAAGCGCGCGCTGCCCGCCCCGGAGTACCACAAGCGCGCCGGTGAGTATCGCGCCCCGTCCGACCACACCGAGGAGATCCTGGCCGGCATCTACGCCCAGGTGCTGGGTGTGGAGCGGGTCGGTGTGGACGACTCCTTCTTCGACCTGGGCGGCGACAGCATCCTGTCGATGCAGGTGGTTGCCCGCGCCCGGGCCGCCGGCGTGATGTGCCGCCCGCGCGACGTTTTCGTCGAGCAGACGGTGGCCAAGCTGGCCCGCGTGGCCACCGACGGCGCCGATGAGGACGACGTGGTCGACGAGGGGATCGGGCCGGTGGTGGCCACCCCGATCATGCGCTGGCTGCAAACCGTGCAAGGCCCGATCGACGACTTCAACCAGACCATGGTGCTGGCGGCCCCCGCGGGCGTCACCGCCGACGACGTGGTGGTGGTGCTGCAGGCCCTGTTGGACCGCCATCCCATGTTGCGGCTGCGCGTCGAAGACGACGGGGCCGGTGGCTGGAACTTGCAGGCGCCCGATCCGGGCTCGGTGCAGGCCGGCGACTGCCTGCAGTCCGTCGACGCGCTGACCGACGCCACGCTGGTTGCGGCGCGCTCCCGGCTGAACCCGGGCGCCGGGGTGATGGTGAGCGCCGTATGGGCAAGCGAGACAAGCCAATTGGCGTTGATCATCCACCACGTGGCTGTTGACGGTGTGTCGTGGCGGACCCTGATCGAGGACCTCAACATCGCCTGGGCGCAGCACCACAACGGCCAGCCGGTGGCTCTGCCGGTGGGCGGCACCTCGTTCGCCCGGTGGTCGTCGCTGCTCGCCGAGCACGCGCAGAGCCCCGCCGTCCTCGAGCAGGCCGACGCCTGGCGCGAGGTCGTGTCCACCCCGGCCGTGCTGCCGGCGGTGCAACCCGACGTCGACACCTACCAGACGGCCGAGCAGTTGTCGGTGTCGCTGGATGTCGCGACGACCCGCCTGCTGCTGGGGGAGGTGCCAGCGGCGTTCCACGCCGGGGTGCAGGACATCCTGCTGATCGCGTTCGGGATGGCCTGGACGAAGTTTGTCGGCAGCGGCACGCCGATCGGCATCGACGTCGAGGGCCACGGGCGCCAGGAGGAGCTGGGGCCGCACGTCGACCTGTCGCGCACCGTGGGTTGGTTCACCACCAAATCCCCGGTGGCCCTGACCATCGACGGGCTGGACTGGGCGAGCGTGGTGGCCGGTGACGACGCGCTGGGCGCGGCGGTCAAGGCCACGAAGGAGCAGTTGCGCGCCCTGCCGGACGGGCTGACCTACGGCTTGCTGCGCTACCTGAACCCCGACATCGATCTGGGCGGATCCGACCCCGTGATCGGGTTCAACTACCTCGGGCGACTCGGCGCGGCCGCGGACCTGCCCGGCGAGCTGTGGCGGCTGAGCCCCGACAGTCTGTCGCTGAGCGGCGCGGCCGCGGCGGTGGCGATGCCGCTCATGCACACGGTCGACCTGAACGCCGGCACCATGGACACCGCGGACGGCCCGCACCTGCACGCCAACTGGACGTGGGCGGCCTCGGCGATGGACCGCGAGCAGATCAGCCAGTTGAGCCAGCTGTGGTTCGAGGCCCTGGCCGGTATCTGCGCCCACGTGCAAGGCGGCGGCGGCGGGTTGACCCCGTCCGACGTCGCGCCGGCGCGCCTGAACCAGCGGCAGATCGACGAGCTGAGCAAGCAGCACCAGATCGCGGACATCCTGCCGCTGACCCCGCTGCAGCAGGGTCTGCTCTTCCACGCCAGCTTCGCGCAGGACCCGGGCGACGACGTCTACGCGGTGCAGCTCGGCATCACCGTGACCGGTGCCCTGGATTCGCACCGGCTGCACGAGGCCGTGCACACCGTCGTCAACCGCCACCCCAACCTCGCGGCCCGGTTCTGCCCGCAGTTCGGCGAGCCCGTGCAGGTGATCCCGGCCGACCCCGTCATGGCGTGGCGCTACATCCAGCTGGGCCCCGAAGACTTCGACCACGAGCAACGGGTCGAGGAGCTGTGCGCCGCCGAACGCGCCGCTGTGAGCGATCTGGCCAACCGGCCGGCGTTCCGGGCCGCGCTGATCCGCACCGCGGACAACCGGTACCGGTTCGTGCTCACCAACCACCACATCGTGATGGACGGCTGGTCGCTGCCGATCCTGCTGCGCGAGATCCTGGCCAACTACTACGGAGACCAGCTACCCGCTCCCGCGACCTACCGCAGCTACCTGACCTGGCTGGCCAGCCAGGATCGCACGACCGCGCAGGCGGCGTGGCGCGAGGTGCTCGACGGGTTCGAGGCCCCCACGCTGGTGGGCCCGGCGGGCCGCATGCAGCTCGGCCGGCGGGCCGTGGAGTCCTACCGGCTGTCCGCGGAGACCACGCGCGCCCTGGGCGAGCTGGCCCGCTCGTGCCACACCACCGTCAACACCGTGCTGCAGGCCGGGTGGGCGCAACTGCTGATGCGGCTGACCGGCCACCATGACGTGGCGTTCGGCACCGCGGTGTCGGGCCGGCCGGCCGATTTGGCCGGCGCCGAAACGATGGTGGGCCTGCTGATCAACACTGTGCCGGTGCGGGCCAACATCAACGCGGAGACCACCGTCGCCGACGTGCTGGACCAGCTGCAACAGCACCACAACGACACGCTCGAACACGAGCATCTGGCGCTGAGCGAGATCCACCGTGTGACCGGTCACGACGCGCTGTTCGACACCCTGTTCCTGTACGAGAACTACCCGATCGACACCAGCGTGCCGTTGGGCTTCCACGAGTTGGCCATCACCGATGTCACCAACCGCGAGTACAACCACTACCCGCTGTCGGTGATGGCGCTTCCGGGCCGCGAACTCGGCCTGCGCGTCGAATACGACACCGAGGTGTTCGACGCGCTCGGCATCGAGAAGCTGACCGAGAGGTTCCAGCGGGTGCTGTTGGAGATGACCGCCGATTCCACCCGACGGCTGATGGCCCTGGACGTGGTCGACGAGGCCGAGCACGAGCAGCTCGACGCGTGGGGCAACCGGTCGGTGTTGAGCCACCCGGCGACCGGGAAGTCGATCCCGGGGATGTTCGCCGCACAGGTGGCCCGCACCCCGAACGTGGCGGCGTTGAGTTTCGAGGGCCGCTCGATGACCTACCGGGAGCTCGACGAGGCCGCAAACCGGTTGGCGCACTTGTTGATCGAGGAGGGCGCGGGCCCCGGCGAGCGGGTTGCGTTGCTGTTCTCCCGGTCCGCCGACGCGATCGTCTCGATCCTCGCGGTCCTCAAGACCGGGGCGGCGTACCTGCCGATCGACCCGGCGTTGCCGGCCGCGCGGATCGAGTTCCTGCTCACCGACGCCGAGCCGGTCGCCGTGGTCACCACGGCGGGCCTGCGGTCGCGGCTCGACGGCTGCCGCCCGACGGTCATCGACGTCGACGACCCGGCGCTGGCCACCCAACCCTGCACGGCGCTGCCGATCCCCTCGTCGGACAACGTCGCCTACCTCATCTACACCTCGGGCACGACCGGCGTCCCCAAGGGCGTGGCCGTCACCCACGAGAACACCACCCAGCTGCTGGAGTCCCTGCACGCAGACCTGCCGGAGGCGGGGGTGTGGGCGCAGTGGCACTCCCTGGTCTTCGACGTCTCGGTGCACGAGATCTGGGGCGCGCTGCTGCACGGCGGGCGCCTGGTGGTGGTGCCCGAATCGGTCGCGGCGTCCCCGGACGACTTGCACGCGCTGCTGGTCTCCGAACAGGTCACCGTGCTGAGCCAGACCCCGTCGGCGGTGGGCATGCTCTCGCCGGAGGGCCTGGAGTCGACGGCGCTGGTGGTGGCCGGTGAGGCCTGCCCGGTCGAGGTCGTCGACCGGTGGGCGCCCGGACGGGTGATGATCAACGCCTACGGCCCAACCGAGGCCACCGTGTACGCGGCGATGAGCGCGCCGCTGCAGACCGGGGCGGGGTCGGCGCCGATCGGTTCGCCGGTGCCGCGGGCTGCGTTGTTCGTGCTGGACCGGTGGCTGCGCCCGGCGCCCGAGGGTGTCGTCGGCGAGCTGTACATCGCGGGTCACGGTGTGGCGACGGGATATTCGCGTCGGTCCGGTCTGACGGCGTCGCGGTTCGTGGCCTGCCCGTTCGGGGGCCCGGGTGCGCGGATGTATCGCACCGGTGACCTGGTCCGGTGGGGCCACGATGGTCAGCTGGAGTACCTGGGCCGCGCCGACGAGCAGGTCAAGATCCGCGGCTACCGCATCGAACTCGGTGAAGTGCAGGCGGCACTGGCCGGGCTGGACGGGGTCGAGCAGGCGGCGGTGATCGCCCGCGAGGACCGTCCCGGCGACAAGCGGCTGGTGGGCTACATCACCGGCACCGCCGACCCGGTCGGTATCCGCATCCAGCTGGCCGACCGGTTGCCCGCCTACATGGTGCCGGCCGCGGTGGTGGTGCTGGACGCGCTGCCGTTGACGGTCAACGGCAAGCTCGACAAGCGCGCCCTGCCCGCGCCGGAATACCAGAAGCGCGGCGGCGAATACGTTGCCCCGTCGGATCCCACCGAGGAGATCGTGGCCGGCATCTTCGCCCGGGTCCTCGGGATGGAGCGGGTCTCGGTCGAGGACTCCTTCTTCGAGCTCGGCGGGGACTCGCTGTCCGCGATGCGGGTGATCGCCGAGATCAACACCGCCGTTGACGGCGCCCTGTCGGTCCGCACCCTGTTCGACTCGCAGTCCGTCCGGGCCCTGAGCCATCGGATCACCAGCGGCGCCGACACGGAGAACGCCGCGGGGCCCGGCTTTGCGGCGGTGCACGGCGCCGACGCCACCGAGGTGCACGCCCGCGACCTCACCTTGGACAAGTTCATCGACGCGACGACGCTGTCCACCGTGCCGACGTTGCCCGGTCCGAGCTCCGAGGTGCGCACGGTCCTGCTGACCGGTGCGACGGGTTTCCTGGGTCGCTACCTGGTGCTGGAATGGCTCGAGCAGCTGGAGTTGGTCGAGGGCAAGCTGGTCTGCTTGGTGCGGGCCCGTTCCGACGAGGACGCCCGGCGCCGCCTGGAAAAGATCTTCGACAGCGGTGACCCGGAATTGCTGCAGCACTTCCAGGAATTGGCCGAAGAGCACCTGCAGGTGGTCGCCGGCGACAAGGGCCAGGCCAACTTGGGCCTTAACGACGAGACCTGGCAGCAGCTGGCCGACACGGTCGACCTGATCGTCGACTCCGCGGCCGTCGTCAACGGTGTGCTGCCCTACAACGAGCTGTTCACTCCCAATGTCGGGGGCACGGCCGAGCTGATCCGGTTGGCGCTCACCACGAAGATGAAGCCGTACGCGTACGTGTCGACGTCGGACGTGGGGCGCCAGATCGAGCCGTCGGCGTTCACCGAGGACGCGGACATCCGGGTCATCAGCGCCACCCGTGTCATCGACGGCAGCTACGCCAACGGCTACGGCAACAGCAAGTGGGCCGGCGAGGTGTTGCTGCGCGAGGCCCACGACCTGTGCGGTCTGCCGGTCTCGGTGTTCCGCTCGGACATGATCCTGGCCGGCACCAGCTACGCGGGCCAGCTCAACGTGGCGGACATCTTCACCCGGATGATCCTGAGCGTGGTGGCCACCGGCTGCGCGCCCAAGTCGTTCTATCAGCTCGACGCCGACGGCAAGCGGCAAAGCGCGCACTTCGACGGGCTGCCCGTCGAGTTCGTCGCCGAGGCGATCGCCAAGCTGGGCGCCCAGGTGATGGAGGGGTTCGAGACCTATCACGTGATGAACCCGCACGATGACGGAATCGGGCTGGACGAGTACGTCGACTGGCTGATCGAAGCCGGCTACCCGATCGAGCGGGTCGGTGACTTCGGCGAGTGGCTGCAACGTTTCGAGACGGGACTGCGTGGCCTGCCGGAACGGCAGCGGCAGAACTCGGTCCTGCAGATGTTGCTGTTGCTGCTGCGGGATCCGAAGAACCTGCAGCCCGCCGAGCCGGCCCGTGGGGCGTTCGCGACGACCGACCGGTTCCGTGCCGCCGTGCAGGAAGCGAAAGTCGGTTCGGACAACGACATCCCGCACGTCAGCGCCCCGGTGATCGTCAAGTACGTCACCGATCTGCAGCTGCTCGGTTTGCTCTAACCTTCGAAGGCTCCAGCGCGGCGTGTTCCCTGCGGACCGCGCCGCGCTGCTGCATGCGCAATTCCCGCCATGTGGTCCCGGTCTTGCCCCTTGTAGCCGGCCCGACGTCTGCTGCCTATCACACGGCGATCACGGTCGAGATCGCGATTTAGGGCGGCGAAAGGGCTGAACACCCGCAAACCAATCCATACTGTACGTTGCTGGACCAGGACTGATCAGTACTAGAGGTACGTGTAATAAGCGAATTGGTGAAGTCGTATCCACTATTCTGGGCAATTCACAGGACATTAAGTTTGAATAAACCTGGACTAGCGGGGTGCTCGTCTACTAACCTCCGAACTGTTGCACTCATGTTGACTACGAGCTCGGAGTCGGTGAGCGTCGGCCCGTTTGATAGCGACACCGCCAGCTTCGTCGTCTCGGCCAACGATGCGGTGCAACGACGGTTGCGGTCGGCCTTCGGCGACGCTCCAGCCGAGTGCTCGGCGGGGCGCGGCAAAACGGGCCGTGCCGCGCGCCGGGACTACACCGAGCAGAAGCGGACCGGGCTTCTGCGCGGGCGATTTCACTCAACCGGGGGGTTGAAAGGAAGACCCTGTGGTTGGGGAGTTGGATGCGGCTTGATCGCCAAGCACTTCCGCTGACGCGCGGACAGCTGGATATCTGGCTGGCGCGTGAAACCGGTCACTCCGATACCGAGTGGCAGCTGGGGCTGTTCGTGCGGATCGTCGGCACAGTCCAGCGCGATGCCCTGCAGTGGGCGATCCGGCAAGCCGTGCAGGAAGCGGAACCGGCCAGGGTCGCCTTCTTCGAGGCGGACGGCCGCGTTTTCCAGCGGGCGATCGATGACGCGAACGTCGAGCTGACCTTTGAAGACCTGAGCGACCTGCACGATCCGGTGCAGGAAGCGCGCCGCAGGGCGTCGGCGATTCAGCGGACGCCCATGCCGCTCACCGGGCCGCTGTTCCGGTTCGTCCTGTTTGCGACCGGGCGCAACGAATTCTTCTTG
>Ga0134125_10010605_pt1 | contig 10342 bp, 8 predicted proteins | sample KB31751_FD_96464 | JGI IMG/M metagenome (GOLD analysis project Ga0134125, IMG submission 96464) | Terrestrial soil microbial communities with excess Nitrogen fertilizer from Kellogg Biological Station, Michigan, USA - KB3-175-1 | ecosystem: Environmental > Terrestrial > Soil > Unclassified ... | reverse complement strand
TTTCATCGAAAAGCCGGTCGCGACCTTCATCATCTTGGGTGCCGTCGTGCTGGCAGTCACGGGTGCCGAAGCGCTCTATGCAGACATGGGACACTTCGGCCGCTGGCCGATCCGCGTGTCGTGGCTCTATCTAGTGTTTCCGGCCTTGATGCTGAATTATTTCGGCCAGGGCGCACTGCTGATCGCGGACCCTGGCGCCATCGATAACCCTTTCTTCCGCCTGGTCCCGCACTGGGGGCTCTATCCGCTGGTCGTGCTGTCGACGATGGCGACGATCATCGCCTCGCAGGCGGTCATCACGGGGGCCTACTCGCTCACGCGCCAGGCAGTACAGCTCGGCATCTGTCCGCGCATGGAGATCCGCCACACCTCGGAATCCGAGATGGGCCAGATCTACATTCCGCAGGTCAATATGATGCTGCTGATCGGTATCCTAGTGCTCATCTTCGGTTTCAAGTCGTCGGACAATCTGGCGAGTGCCTACGGCATCGCCGTCACCGGCACGATGATGATCGATTCGATCATGGCCTTCGTGGTCGTGCGGTCGCACTGGGGCTGGAGCTTGCCGAAGGCAGCGCTCGTGTTCGGCGGCCTGCTGGTCGTCGACCTGCTGTTCGTAAGCTCCAACCTGCTGAAGATCGTCGAGGGCGGGTGGTTCCCGCTGGCGATCGGCGGCGTCACCTTTTGGGTGCTGTCGACCTGGCAGCGCGGGCGCAAGATCCTCGTCACCCAGCTGCGCGACATCGCCGTGCCGCTCGATGGTTTTCTTGCCCGCGTCACCGACAAGCATCCGGTGCGTGTGCCCGGCACGGCCGTGTTCCTGACGGCCGATGCGAACAACGTTCCGTTCTGCCTGCTGCACAACCTGAAGCACAACAAGGTCCTGCATCAGCGCGTCATCCTGCTGAGCGTGACGACCGAATCCGTGCCGGTCGTGCCGGATCGCGACCGCACCACCATCGACGATCTCGGCAAGGGCTTCTATCGCATGATCGCACGCTATGGGTTCGCCGAATCGCCCAACGTGCCGCGGGTGCTGGCGGCGGCGACCGAGCGCATGGGCTTCGCCTTCAACATGATGGACATTTCTTTCTTCCTCGGGCGCGAGAAGCTGGTGGCCAGCAAGCGGCCGCATATGTCCGGCCTGCGCGAGCGACTGTTCATCTGGCTGCAGCGCAACGCGGTGAGCGCGACCGACTTCTTCCGCATCCCCAGCAACCGCGTCGTCGAACTCGGCGCGCAGGTCGAGGTCTGACGAAGCTGACAGCGCCCATGCGAATCGTGATCAGGAATGGCATTGTCGTCACCGGCGATGCCGCCGACACGCGCTACGACAACGCCGATATCCTGATCGAAGGGAATCGGATTGCCGCGATCGGCCCTGACGCGGGCGCGCGCACTGTCGGCGAAGACCAGGTCGAGGTGATCGACGCCCGCCGCGCCATCGTCATGCCCGGCCTGGTCAACGCCCACATCCACTCGAACGAGGGCTTCGAGCAAGGCGCCTACGACAACCTGCCGCTCGAGCTGTGGCTGCTCCAGAGCTATCCGCCCTGGGGCATGCCGCGCTTCAGCGAACGCCAGCATTATCTGCGGACCATGCTCACGGCGATTGAATCGATCCGCAGCGGCGCCACCACCGTGCAGGACGATCTGCTGCATTTCTTCTGCACGCCCGAAGGGGTCGACGGCGCGGTCAAGGCCTATGCCGCCGCCGGCCTGCGCGCCTACGTCACGGTGACCATGTGGGACCGGCCGCTGGCGGACAGCCTGCCCTTCGCCCGCGAGATCATCCCGCCCGCACTGCAGGCCGAGCTTGCGGCCACGCCGCCACCCGCCGCCACCGACTTCCTCGACCTGTTCCGTCAGCACCACCGGGCGTGGCACGGCCATCGCGGCCGCATCGGCATCGTGCTCGGCCCCTGCGGCACCCAGCGCTGCACCGATGGCCTGCTGGGGGAAGTGACGGACCTCTCGGCCAGCCACCAGGTGCCCGTCCACGTCCACGTGCTGGAGACGCGCACCCAGGCCGTCACCGCGCAACAGCTCTACAACAAGACCATGGTCGAGCACATGCGCGAGCTCGGCATGCTGACGCCGCGGCTGACGATCAACCACGCGATCTGGCTGACCCGGCGCGAAATCGATCTGCTGGGAGACAACGGTTGTTCGATCACCCACAACCCGCTCTCGAACCTGAAGCTCGGCAGCGGCGTCTGCCCGATCCGTCGCCACCTCCACGCCGGCGTCAATGTCGCCCTCGGCACCGACGGACCGACCACCAGCGATACCGCCGACATCATCGCCGCCCTGCGCGCCGCCGCGCTCCTGCACAAGATCGGCACGCCCGACTACGAAGACTGGGGCACCGCCGAGGAGGCCTTCCACATGGCCACCCTGGGCGGCGCCCGCAGTTGCCTCGCCGAGCGCGAAATCGGCAGCCTCGAGGTTGGCAAGAAGGCCGACATCATCCTGCTCGACCGCCACGCCTGGGGGTTCATCCCGCTGCACGATCCGATCCGCCAGCTGGCGTTCTCAGTGACCTCGGAGGCGGTCACGCACACGATCGTCGATGGCCGCGTGCTCATGCGCGATCGCGTGATCACCGTGCTCGACGAGGCGGCCATCAAGGCCGAGGTGGCGGAATGCGCGGAGCGCTTCCGCCGTGACGACCTGCCGAAGATGCGCGCCGGCGCGGCACGGCTGGCGCCGCATATCGCGGCCATCTATCGGCGCGCCTGGGCAACCCCATTGGAGGGCAACTTGTTGTGATCATCGCAGCGATCGATCGACTTCAAGCAGCAGCTTCCCGACGGTGCCGCGTCGCTCGAATGCTTCGTGCAAGTAGTTGCAGTCGACCAGGGGGTAGATGCCCGCGATCGGCATTTTGAGGCGGCCGGACGCCGCCAGCGATATCACCTTGTTGACGCCGCGCCGCCAGGTGCGCGAGCCGGGCAGGGCGTGCAGCAGCTCGAAGCCTGCCAGCGACGTCGAGCGCTCATAGAGCTTCTTGCGCACGGGAAAATCCGGCTCGCCGGCAGCCTCGCCGATGTTGATGACGCGGCCATAGGGGCACAGAGCGTCGAAGCTGCGCGGCAGAATGTCGCCACCCAGCGAATCGATGACGAGGTCGACGCCACGGCCGTTCGTGAATTTCATCGCCGCAGCGACAAAGTCCTCACTACTGCGGTCGATCACGCGCGCTGCGCCATAGCGGCGCGGCACGCGCACTTTCGCGCCATCGCCGACGGTCCCTATCACGGTCGCACCGGCCAGGCTGGCGATCTGCGCCAGCGCCAGTCCGACCGCGCCGGCGACGGCATGGACCAGGATGACCTCGCCCCGCCTGATCCCGTGCGCCGTATGCAGCAGATGATAGGCGGTCAGCGTCGCGACTGGCAGTGTCGCCGCAGTCTTGAGCGGGATGGCGGCGGGCAATGGCAGCAGGTAGGCGGCCGGCAGCGCCACATAGTCGGCATAGCCGCCGAGCATCTTGGGGCCGCAGATCGCTGCGACACGCGCGCCGATCTTCAAGCGCCGCACATCCGGTCCCACGGCAGTGACGATGCCGGACACCTCGGCGCCGAGAATCGCCGGATATTCGACCGGATCGGGGTAGATGCCCTGGCGCTTCTGGACGTCGCCCCAGTTGGCGGCCGCGTAGGCGACGCTGATGAGTGCCTCGCCGGCGACCGGCGCCGGGACCGGAGCCTCGATCAGGCGAAGCCGTTCGCGCCCGCCCGGGTGGTCGACCGCGATGGCCCGCATGTCCTATTTCGATTCGCGCTCGTAGTGCAGGCCGACGGCGGCCGGTGGGGTCGGTTTGCCGACCAATCCGATCAACGCCAGGATCGACACGGCATAGGGGAGAATCACGAAGGCCTGATAGGGTACCTCGGGATTGGCGAACTGCAGGCGGAGCTGCAGGGCATCGCAGACGCCGAACAGCAGGCAGGCGAAGAGCGCGCCGAGCGGGCTCCAGCGTCCCAGGATCACCGCGGCGAGGGCGATGAAGCCCTTGCCGGCGCTCATATGCTCGGAGAACAGGAAAATCTGCGACAGCACGAGATAACAGCCGCCGAGGCCCGCCAATCCGCCACTGGTGAGGACGCAGGCATAGCGCAGCCGCGGCACGGAGATGCCGGCCGTGTCGGCGGCGCGCGGATTCTCGCCGACGGCGCGGATGTTGAGGCCCCAGCGGGTGTGGAACATGATCCAATAGCTCAGGGCGACCAGGGCGTACATCGCGTAGACCAGGACGTCCTGCTTGAACAGGACGGGTCCGACGACGGGGATGTCGGCGAGGCCGGGTATGGCGATCGGCATGAAGCCGTCGAGATGCATGGTGTTGCCCTGCCCATGGAATACCACGCGCGAGAGGAATGCCGTCAGCCCCAGCATCAGCGCGTTGATGGCGATGCCGGCCACGATCTGATTGACGCCGAGGGATACGCCGAGCACGGCCAGCAGCAGCGCGCAGAGCACGCCGAAGCCGATGCCGACGGCAAGGCCGACGAGCGGCGTGCCGGCGAAGTAGCCGCCGACGGCGGCGCCGAAGGCGCCGGCGAGGATCATGCCCTCGAGGCCGATGTTGTAGACGCCGCTGCGCTCCGACAGTACGCCGCCGAGTGCGGCAAAGATCACGGGCACCGAAAGCCGCAGCGCCGTGGCGAGGAAATCGGCGAGCATCGTGGGGTCGCTGAGAATATTCATCATGGGCGCTACTTTTCTCCGGCGCCGGCGAGCGCAGCGTCCACGTCCTTGCGCCGGCGCCAGAGTACGGCCCAGCGGCTCCGCTCGAAGCGGAAGGCGAGGCTGGTGGCCACGAAAATCACGACCAGACCCTCGATACTGTCCACGACGGTCGTGGGCACGCCGACCGCCCGCTGCATGATGTTGGCGCCGCTGCGCAGGCCGCCGAGGAAGAGTGCCGCCAGGATCGCATAGAGCGGGTGACTGCCCGAGAGGAAGGCGACGACGATGCCGTCATAGCCGTAGCCGGCGCTGAACATGTGGAACAGCCGGTATTTCAGGCCCAGCACCTCGTACGTGCCGGCAAGGCCGGCGAGAGCGCCGCCCGCCACCAGCGTCCAAACGATGTGCTGGCGCACGGACATGCCGGCGTAGCGGGCCGCCTGCGGATTGCGGCCGACCGTGTTGATGGAGTACCCGATCGAGGTGCGTTCGAGCACGAAGTACATCAGCACCGCCAGCGCGACTCCGATCACGACGCCGAGATGGGCGTCGGTGCGCGGCAGGATATGGGGCAGCCAGAGATCTTCGCGGATTTCGGCGGAGTAGGGGTATGGCGCCCCTTCGTCCATCATCGGGCCGCTCACCGCATAGCTGATCAGGTTGATGCCGATATAGTTCATCAGCAGGGTGACGATGACCTCGTTGATGTTGTGCCAGGCCTTTAGATAGGCGGGAACAAGCGCCCACAAGGCGCCGCCGAGCATGCCGGCGAGAGAACAGACGGTGATATGCAACCAGCCCGGCATGGCCGGCAGATAGAGCGCGGCGAGGGTGGCGAAGAGCGCACCGAGATAAATCTGGCCCTCGGCCCCGATGTTGAACAGGCCGGCGCGCAGCGGCAGCACAACGGCAAGCCCGGCGAGCAGCAGCGGCGACATCTTGACCAGCGTGGTGGCGATGCCGTGGTACTCGAAGAAGGCGCCGTGGAAGAGCGCGGCGTAGGCGGCGAGCGGGTCGGAGCCGCCGGCCATGATGACGATGGCGCCGACCAACAGCGCGCACAGAATGGCCCACACGCTCTTGGTCGCATAGAGCAGGCGGACGGCCGCGACCATATCAATGCGCTGCCGCGCTGCCGGCCATGAGCAGCCCCAGCCGCTCGGCGGTGGCTTCGGCAGGCGTCAGGATGCCGGTGATGCGTCCGCGCGCGATCACGGCGATCCGATCGCAGGCCATGAGGATATGTTCGATCTCCGTCGAGATGTAGAGGATGGCGACTCCCTTCTTGCGCTGTTCGAGCAGGGTCTGCTGCACGAATTCGATGGCGCCGACGTCGAGTCCCTTGCAGGGCTGGCACACGACCAGGACCTTGGGGCCGCGCTCGATCTCGCGGGCCAGGATGACCTTCTGCTGGTTGCCGCCGGAGAGATAGCGGGCCTCCTGGTCGATGCTCTGCAAGCGCACGTCGTAGGTCTTGACGAGGCGCCCCGCATGGTCGCGCGCGGCGCCGAAGTCGAGCAGGCCATGCCGCGCGAACGGCGCCTGGCGATAGTCACGCAGCATGATGTTGGCGGTGACCGAGTTGTCGAGCACCAGCCCGGTCCGCTGCCGGTCCTCCGGAACATAGGCGAGTCCATGTTCGTGCAGTCGGTCGGCGGCCGACGCCTGCGTGACGTCGCGGCCCTCGATGCGGACATGGCCCGCGGTCGGCGCGCGCAGCCCGGCGATGGCTTCGGCCAGTTCGTTCTGACCGTTGCCGTCGACGCCGGCGATGCCGAGGATCTCGCCGGCCCGCACTGAGAGCGAGACGTGGTCGACGGCCTCCAGGCCGCGGTCGTTCCGGACCTGCAATTCGGCGATCTCCAGCACGGGCGCGCCGAGCTCCGCTTCCGTGCGCTCGATATCGAAGACCACGTCGCGGCCGACCATCAGGCGCGCCAGTTCGCGCGGGTCGGTGGCGGCCGTGTCCAGCTCCGCGACGACCCGCCCGGCCCGCATGACCGTCACCCGGTCGGCCACGGCCATGACCTCCTCGAGCTTGTGGGTGATCAGCAGGATCGTCTTGCCGCCCGACTGCAGGCGGCGGAGAAGATCGAGAAACGGCCCGACTTCGCTCGGCGTCAGCACGCTCGTCGGCTCGTCCAGGATGAGGATGTCGGCGTCGCGGTAGAGCAGCTTCAGGATCTCGACGCGCTGCTGGCCGCCCATGGGCAGGCGCCAGACCGGCTCGTTCGGATCGACGTCGAATCCGAAGGAGCGGCTGAGCTCCTGAAGCCGGCCGATGTGCTTCTTGAGATCGAGGCCGAGCCCGCCGCCGAGACCGAGGATGACGTTCTCGATGACCGTCAAGGGCGCCACCAGCATGAAATGCTGATGGACCATGCCGATGCCATGTTCAAGCGCCGTCCGCGGGCTGTCGATGGTCACCTCCCGCCCATCGACGAGGATGCGCCCCTCGTCCGGCTGGTAGAGGCCGTAGAGGATGTTCATCAGCGTCGACTTGCCGGCGCCGTTCTCGCCGAGCACGGCGTGAACGGTGCCGCGCGCGACATGCAGGCTGACGTGGTCGTTGGCCTTCAGCTCGCCGAAACTGCGGGATATGTCGTCGACGACGAGATGGGCATTGGCGGTCTGCATCGCCGGGAACGGGCCTGTCGAGGAGAGCTGCGGATGGCGCCGCGGTTCCCATCGGCAAGAGGCCGATCGGAACCGCACGCCAGGTGGTTATGATCGTCGATCAGGGCTGCAGCGTGCCCGCCTCCATGTCGGCGACGAGCGCCTCGACCTCCTTCACCACGTCGGCCGGAATGGCGGAATGGAAGGTCCCGAGCCGCCCGGCCTCGGGATCGGGCTTGTTGATGCCGAACTTGTAGTTGACGGCCTCGAGCTTGCCTTCCTTGGCCAGCTTCAGCACGCTCACCATCGCCGCCGAGATATCCATGATGGCGGATTGCAGCATGATCTTCGGCCAGTCAGCGATGGCGTCGTAATAGAGGCCGAACGCCCAGATGCCCTTTTCCTGTGCCGCCTGCAGGCTGCCGATCGCCGCGTTGTCCATGGTCGGGAAGATGACGTCGGCGCCCTGGCTGATCTGGTTGAGGGCGGCTTCCTTGCCCTTGGCGATGTCGTCCCAGTCGTTGGTGTAGGCGACGAACACCTGGCCGTCCGGACGCGCCTTCATGAAGCCGTCCTTGTAGCTGGCCTCGAGATCGGTCGAGAACTTGATCTTCTCGGCGCCGATCCAGCCGCCCTTGCCGGTCTTCGACATCTTGCCGGCGATGTAGCCGAGGGCGTAGCCGAACTGCCTGTAGTTGAAATCGAGCGTGGCGATGTTGCCGCCCGGCTTGGTGCCGTTGTGGACGATGAACATCGTGTCCGGGAAGTCCTTGGCCACGCGGTCGGCGGCATCCTGGAACTCGCCGCCATGGCCGATGACGACGTTGTAGCCGCGGCGCGCATAGTCGGCCATGGTCTCGGCCTGGTCGGGCTGGGCCACCTTCTCGCTATAGGCGGTCTCGATGCCGAGCGCGGACTCCGCCTTCTTCAGCCCCTCGTAGCCGGCCTGGTTCCACGACTTGTCCGTGATATTGCCGGGCAGCGCGATCGCCACCTTGAGGGTGGCCGCCGTCGCCGCGCGCAGCAGCATCGTTCCGGCGAGCGCGGTCGTCAGGCCGAGGAATGTCCTTCTTGTCAGTCGCATGGTCTTGCCTCCCCGCTGGTTTGTTGCTTCGAGAGCGGTCATGCCCTCGCCTAGGTGATCTGGAAGTGCGCCTCTGTCGGCTTGGTGTTGTTGATCGGCAGGATGTCCTGCGGGCAGGCGGAGAAGGCGATGATCAGGTCCATCTCCGCCCGCAGCAGCAGGTGGTCGCCGGGCTTGCTGACGGTCGGCAGGAAATCGATGTCGCCGTTCGCCTTCACCGGGATGTTCATCCAGACGTTGAAGGGGCTCGGCACTTCCGGCGGCGTCAGGCCCAGTTCGGCCATCGCCGAGTGCAGGTTGTCCGTGCAGTTGTCGTGATAACCCTCGACGCCCAGGAATTTGTACCGGTATCGATCGCAGGCCGCGATGATCGTGTCGTGAATACCGGGTGAGCTGTCTTCCTGGATGGTGAGGATCGGGCGTCGCTTGTTGGTGTACATGATGTCGCCCGGCTTCGGCATGATGTGGCCGATATGCGGCCGTGTATGCTCCATCGACATGAACTCATGGAGATCCTCGGCGTTGAAGGCCCAGGTATCGACTACCTGGGTGCCGTGGGTATTGATCATTCTGACCTGTTGGCCCTTCTTGACGTGCGCGGCCTTACCGCGCCGGGCCGGAATCACCTGCTTCGCTTGGGTATTCATCGGCGGTTCGTCCCCCTCCCAGCATTGTCAGTTGCGAAGCATCGGCGTGCCCCACCCCTGAAGCAGCGGCGTGCCGGGCCCCTTTCGCCAAGCATGACAAATCTGTCGCAATGGTAAAGCGCAATGTTTCGTTCCGTGGGTTGACCTGCTTTTATGCACGCCGTTCGTCCTGCACTTCCGGTCGGCGTGGCGATTCCGCAGCGATGAGCCCGTCGAATCGAGCGCGCGCCTCGGCGATCGATTGTGCGAGGTCCTTGCCGCCGAATTCGTCGTTTTCGACGGCGATGAAGGTGATGTCGGTCACGCCGATATAGCTGAAGACGGTGCGGAGATGCGGATCCTGGTGATTGAGCGATTCATTTGCGCCACCGGCGGCGTAACCCGAATCGCCGCGCGCCGCGATGACGAACATCTTCTTGCCCCGGACCATCGGCTTGTAAGGCTGATCGCGCACCTCCGGTTGGAAGAGAAACGTCCGGCCGGCGCGTACGACGTTGTCGATGTAGGCCTTGAACGCGCTGGGGACATTGAAGTTGTACATGGGGACGCCGAATACATAGACGTCGGCGGCGAGAAACTCGTCGACGATCTCATCGCTGGTTCTCAGCGCCTCGTGCATCGCCGGCGTGCGGTGCTCTGGCGGCGTGAAGGCGGCGGCAATCCAGCTCTCGGTCACATGCGGCGCCGGATGGCGACCGATGTCGCGATAGACAACGGAAGTGCCGGAATGAGCCTGCCGCCACTTCTCGACGAACTCGCGGGTCAGGCGCCGAGAGTGCGAGCGCTCGCCGCGCGCACTGGAATCGATATGCAGCAACTGCGTCATGTGCGGTCACCTTCCAATGTCGAATTGTCAGTCAATCGGTCATAGGTCAGATGCTTTCAGTTCATCTAATGACAAATTTTTGCTGTACAACATCGTATTTCTCACCTTATAGATGACTTCAGTGCATCTGTAGTGAACGGCATGCGACGACTGCCACCGCTGGGCATGCTGCGTGCGTTCGAGGCTGCCGCCCGCCATCTGAGCTTCAAGCGCGCGGCCTTGGAATTGGCCGTGACGCCGACTGCCATCAGCCACCAGATCGGACGCCTGGAAGAAAACCTCGGCGTCGCGCTCTTCGAACGGCGGGCCCGGCGCGTGGTCATGACCTCCGCCGGAAGAACGTTGTTTCCGGTGCTGCGCGACGGTCTGGATGACTTCGCCGACGCCGTCGACGGCTTGCGTGCGCGCACGGCACGGCGGTACGTGACGCTGTCGGCGACCACGGCGTTCACGGCGAAATGGCTGGTGCCGCGC
>Ga0134125_10010604_pt1 | contig 10342 bp, 9 predicted proteins | sample KB31751_FD_96464 | JGI IMG/M metagenome (GOLD analysis project Ga0134125, IMG submission 96464) | Terrestrial soil microbial communities with excess Nitrogen fertilizer from Kellogg Biological Station, Michigan, USA - KB3-175-1 | ecosystem: Environmental > Terrestrial > Soil > Unclassified ... | reverse complement strand
GATCAGCGGTGTGTTGCCGCATCACGTGCTCGACACGCTGTTGCGCCTGATTGCCGGTTTTGCGCTGGCGGCGATCATCGGCGTCGGCATCGGTGTGGCGATGGGGCGCTCTCGCCGCGTCGAGGATTATCTGCTGCCGCTCATCAGCGTCGCGGCGCCGATCCCGGGCCTCGCCTACACGCCGCTGTTCTTGTTGTGGTTCGGACCCGGCAACGTGCCGTCCATTCTGCTGGTCGCGTTCGTCTCGACGTTTCCGATCATCTACAACGCCTGGACCGGCGTGAAGGCCGTCAAAGACATCTGGGTGCGCGCCGCGCACGCCATGGGGGCGGACGACCGCCGGCTGTTCCGTCATGTGATTCTGCCCGGCGCCCTGCCTTACGTCCTCACGGGATTGCGGCTCGGCCTGGCGCAAGCCTGGCGCATCCTGGTCGCGGTCGAAATGCTCGCCGCGGTGCCGTGGGGATTGGGCTGGATGATTTTCGGCGCTCAGGAATTTCTCAACACCGACGTGATGCTCTCAGGCATCGCGGTGATCGCTCTGATCGGCGTCGGACTGGAGAAGCTCGTGTTCCAGCCGCTGGAGAATTTTACCGTGGTGCGCTGGGGAATGGTGACGTCATGACAGCGGAACGGGCGCGTTCGCTGCGGCCCGGCTTTACGAGTTTCATCGTGCTCGCTGCGTTCTATGAGTTGGTCGCGCACTCGGGCTTCGTCAAACCGGCGCTGATGCCGCCGCTCGGCACCATCGCGCAAACGCTCGGCGGCATGCTGGCCGACGGCAGCATGTTCGGCCACGCCGCCGCTACGCTCGCCCGGGTGCTGATCGGGTTCGGCCTTGCGGTTGCGGTCGGCCTGCCGCTTGGCGTTCTAATGGCGCGCTGGCGCCCGGTCGAGCATTTCGTGCTGCCGCTCGCCAGCGCCTTGATGCCGATCCCATCGCTCGCCTGGGTGCCGGTGTTCATCCTGTGGTTCGGGCTCGGCAACACCGTCACCGTGCTGATCGTGTTTTACGCCGCGCTGTTTCCGATGCTGCTCAACACCTGGTCGGGCGTGCGCGCCGTCAACCCGATCTGGCTGCGCGCCGCTGGCGCCATGGGAGCGGACGAGCGCCGGCTGTTCTGGAAAGTCATCATTCCAGGCGCGTCGCCGTTCATCATCGCCGGGCTGCGACAGTCGTTCTTGCGCTCGTGGATCGCGGTGATCGGCGCCGAAATGCTGGCGGCTTCGAACTGGGGCCTCGGCTGGGTCATCTTCGATGCCCAGCAGTTTCTCAATGCCGACGTGATGATGGCGTCGATCCTGGTGATCGGCCTGATTGGCTTCGCCGCCGAACGGCTGGTGTTCGGCTCGATCGAACGCGCCACCATCTATCGCTGGGGCATGGCCCGCATGGCGAAGGGGTGAAACAACAGCGAGCGTTTTTGCCGCCATCCCCCCCTTGAGTCGGTCCCAGACCTGCCGATTGGCGCGTGCTGTTACTCTGCCTTGATGCCGGCGGCTTTGATGATTGGCCACCTTTTTAGCGAATGTATTCGCGAGGTCGCGAAGTTGTTCGGCAAACCAAGCGATCGCAACGCGAAAGGGTGAGGCCGGACCGGCCCTAAGGCTGGGACAATTTACTCGCTGTCGCGATCCTGCTCGCGCGATTTATGTTTCCGTTTGGATACGATCATTCGACAAGCCGCAACGCACCGGTTCATGCAAACTCGCTCTGGGCGAGCCTCCATATTCCTGCAATGATAAGTACTGCACCATTCCGCACACGAGTACGCCGAAGCGGGAAGTATTCCAGCTAACAGGCTCGCTGCGACGGTTACCAGAAATACTCGCGTCATTTGCGTGGCCCTTCGTTTCCGACGGCCTAGCACGCATAGCATGAGCAAATCATTTTCAGTTGCCGGCAATTGCCGACAAGGTTGAGTAAAATTCTAGCTGGTTTGCAGCACTCCGCGGCAAGGCAAGACCAAGGAGTAGGGTCCACAATGCGAGAGGCGGAATGCCGCGCCGCGAGAATGACCGCGGCGATCCCCGGCGGAGGGAACACGGCAACCTGACCGCAGAGGACACACAATGGTGGCGGACGGGCTTCTGATCGATCTTGCACTGCAAGGCGGCGGGTCCCATGGCGCGTTCACGTGGGGCGTGCTCGATCGGCTGCTGGAAGAGAACTGGCTGCGCATTGCGGCGATCTCCGGAACATCGGCCGGCGCCATGAACGCCGCGGTGCTGGTGGACGGCTGGACGCAGGGTGGAGCAGAGGGCGCTCGCCGCGCGCTGGAGCATTACTGGCGGCAGGTGTCGCGCGCCGCCGCCTTCAGTCCGCTGCAACGCTCGCCGCTTGACCGTCTGATGGGTCGCTGGACGCTCGATACTTCGCTGGCCTATCTCACAATGGATCTGATGTCCCGCCTGTTGTCGCCGTACGATCTCAATCCAACCGGCTTTAATCCGCTACGCAACATTCTTTTGGAGACCATCGATTTCGAGCGGCTTGCCGGGTCGTCGATCAAGCTGTTCGTGACCGCCACCAGTGTGAGAACCGGCCGCGGCCGCATCTTCCGCAATCCGGAAATCACAGCCGACGTTCTCCTGGCTTCGGCCTGTCTGCCGACCATGTTTTGCGCCGTCGAAATCGACGGGGAGGCTTACTGGGACGGCGGATACGCCGGTAATCCCACGATTACGCCGCTCGTCCGCGAGAGCGATGCGCATGACACGATCCTCGTGCAGATCAATCCGCGAGAGCGGGCCGACATTCCGCGCTCCGCCTCTGACATTCTCAATCGGCTCAATGAGATTTCCTTCAACTCGCCCCTCATGAAGGAACTGCGGATGATCGCCTTGTTGCGCCAGGTGGCCGATCCAGGAACCGGAGAGGGCGCCCGTTGGGCGCAGATGCGCACGCACCTGATCATGACCGACGCGCTGGCCAAATTCGGCGCGTCGTCGAAGCTCAATGGCGAATGGGAATTCATGGCGGCGCTGCGCGACGAAGGCCGCAACGCCGCGAGTGAATTCCTCAATGCCCACGCCGACGATCTCGGCCGGCGCTCCAGTGCCGACATCGATGTGCTGCTGGCGGAGTGCTGAACGATGGGGCTCGTTGGCATTCTGGTCGGGCTGGCGATCCTGGTGTGGCTTGCGTTTCGTGGTTGGAGCGTTTTGCTGCTCGCTCCCGCCGCGGCACTCGTCGCCGCCACTTTTGGCGGACAGCCGTTGCTCGCCAGCTGGACACAAATCTTCATGGAAAGTGCCGCGCGCTTTCTGGCGCACGCGTCGGTCACTTGGTCTGCGCGGCGCATGCCGCGCGCCGAAGGCGCCATGGGAGCGGACGCGCGCCCGCTGTTCTGCAATCAAATATCTAGCTCTGATCAATCCGTCGAATAAGCTCATGCGCGAATTGAGAAAGCGAATCGTCGCGCGCGCCCATAATCACAATGCGATCGCCACGACGGGCCAGTCTGACAAGGGCATCGCCGCAGGCGCTGCGATCCGGAAATGCAAAAGCCTTTACGCCGCGCCGTTCAATTTCACATATGACTTCACGACTGCCAACGCTACGATCGACAGTGCCGCCGAAATAGACCGGCTCGGGCATGGTCAGAACGTCCTCATCGTGCAGCTCACTCACAAAACAGTCCACCAGGGCGTCCTTCATCAAGCGAATCGGGCCATAGCCATGGGGTTGAAACATCAGCAACAGGCGGCCGGGAAACGCGTGCAGCGTCTTGAGCGTTGCCGAAATCTTGTCGGGATTGTGGGCGAAGTCGTCAATAACGGTTATGCCATTCGCGGCGCCCACAATCTCCAGGCGCCGGCGGATGCCGCTGAACTCACCCAGATGGGCCACAGCTTCAGAGAGGCTCACGCCAAGTGCCTGCGCGACGCTCAGCGCGGCGAGGGCGTTGGATACATTATGAAGCCCCGGGACTTTCAGAGCCACATCGGCAGTCTCGCCGGACTCGCGCTCCGTTACTTGAAACGTAATACCGGTCGGCGACTCGACTGGAGCACGGGCGAGGAGATCGGCTGCTGCATTACGCAGACTGTAGGTTACCGCCTGCCCCGGGCTCAATTCGGCCGCAAGGGTCGCTGTTTCGACGTTATCGAGATTCAGCACCGCTGTCCGAGCCTTGGCGATGAAGCCGCGGAACAGGGTGCGCAGCTCATCGAGTGACTTGTGGTCGAGCGAGATGTTGTTCACGACCGCAATCTGCGGCTCGAAATACGCGATCGAGCCATCGCTCTCGTCCACTTCACTGACGAAAATTTCACCATCACCAACGCGAGCGCTGGCAAATGGCGAGCCCGGCTGAATGTAATTCTTCATGTCCGCGCCATTCATGATCGTTGGACTTCTGCCCGCGCGGTCCAGAATCCATCCTGTCATGCCCACGGTCGTGGACTTGCCGCTCGTGCCGGCGATGCCGACGCTCAGGGCGGCGCGATTGAACAGTTGAGCAAGAAGCTTTGCGCGGGTGGTGACAGCGGCACCGATGCGGCGCGCAGCCTGCACGTCGGGAATCGACTCCTCGACGGCCGCGGAAGTGACCAGGATTTGGCCGGGGCGCCGAATACCGCTGCCATCTTGCGGATGAAGCAGCACGCCGCGCGCGCGGAGAAAATCGAATCGCTCGGCGTTTCGTCCCTGATCGAGGGCGCGATCGGAACCCTCGACCCGTCCGCCCTTCGCCTGAATGATCAGCGCGAGGGGCGTCATGCCGCTACCGCCGATGCCGCAGAAAAAGTAGTCTTCAAGCTGGTCCATTGGCAATACCTACAAGCACCGCCGATCAGGGACAACTCAATCGAGGCGCCGAATGAGCAGAGAGAGATGCAAGATTGGCGTCGTCGCGCCGGCGTCCCGCATGTCTGCGGACGTTGCCACGCGAGTACCGGCGCTGGCCGAGCGTCTCTACCCGGACCGGACGCCTGAGATCGTCTTTCACCCGCAGTGCTTTGCATCGCACGGACATTTTGCCGGTGACGACGAAACCCGCGCTTCGGCCTTTATCGAAATCGCCAACGATGACAGTTACGACGCGGTGTGGTTTGCGCGCGGCGGCTACGGCTCGTGCCGGGTGGTCGAGCCGGTCATGCGCGGGCTGACGGAGACGTCCAAACGAAAGGCCTATGTGGGGTATAGCGATGCCGGCATGCTGCTCGCCGCTCTGTATCGCGCGGGATTCGAAGCTGTGGCGCATGGTCCGGTGGCGCAGGACATCCTTCGGGACGCGGGAGATTCGGCCGTTGCCAGAGCACTCGCCTGGATAATCGATCGCGCACCCGAGGCCCTGGAGCCAACAGTGGTCGGCGCGAAGAAGACGGCGGCGTTCAACATGACAGTGCTCAGCCACCTGCTCGGCACTTCGCTGGAACCTGACCTCGAGGGGCATGTGCTCATGTTGGAGGAGGTGGGGGAGGCGATGTACAGAATCGATCGAGCGCTGTTTCACATTACCAGCAGCGCAAACGTCCGACGCGTGTCAGGCATCATGCTCGGTCGTTGCAGCAACATCACACCGAATGAACCAGAGTTCGGCATGAACGCAGAGGACATCGCCCAATACTGGTGCCGCAAGGCCGGAATTTCCTGGTTGGGGCGCGCCGATATCGGGCACGACACTCATAACAAGATCGTCCCCTTCGGTGCTTGGCGATGACGGCCCTCCGCAAGCCGCGGTCCGCATCGAGGAGCGCCGCGCGCGTCAGCTTGATGGAACAGGTCACTCCGGCTTCAAATTCCCATCCTTGATGATCGCCTGGTACTTGGCGATGTCGGTGCGCACAAACGACGAGAACTGATCGATTGACAGAGCCTGCACTTCCGGGCCGATTGCTTTCAGCTTGGTGTTGATCGCAGGTTCAAGGATGATCTTGTTGATCGTCGTATTGAGCTTTTGGGTGACATCCATCGGCATGCCGTGCGGACCGAAGAAGCCGACCCACAGCGGAAAATCGAAATTCGAGATGCCGGTGAGTTCGGCGACCGTCGGAATTTCCGGGCTCGCCGTCGAACGCTTGACGGTCGAGACCGCCAAGAGCTTGATCTTGCCGCCCTGCGACAGCGGCACGGCGCTGGGAAAAGCCGGGAAATAAAAATCGACCTGCCCGGCCGCCACATCGTTCAGTGCCGGGCCGGCGCCTTTGTACGGCACGTGCACGAGCTTGCTGTCGAGCTTGAGTTTCAACAATTCGCCGGCGAGATGGCCCGGCGTGCCGACGCCGGCGGAGGCGAACGTCATCGGCTTGTGGGCACGCAAAGCCGCGGCCCATTCGGCGCCCGTCGTGTAAGGCGATTTCGCCGGCACCGCCAGCACCAGCGGCATGACGCCGGCGAGCGCCACCGGCTGCAGGTCCTTCAATGGATCGTAGCCGACGTTTTTCATGAAATACGGATTGATGGCGATCTCAGGTGTCTGCCCGACCGTCAGCGTGTAGCCGTCGGGCGGCGCGTTGACGACATCGCGCGCGCCGATGGTGCCTCCGGCGCCGGCGCGGTTCTCGACGATCACCGACTGATGCAATTCGATGCCGAGCTGATTGCCGATGATCCGGCCCAGAATGTCGCCGGCACCGCCTGGCGCGAAATTGACGATCAGGTGGATCGGCCGGCTCGGGTAGGCCTGCGCCGAACCCTGCGCCAATACCGGCAGCGGCGGTGCCGCGAGCCCGGCCGCGATTGTCGCGGCCGCAATAACGCTGCTAATGATCCGCACGGCGTTCCCCCATTTTTCGTCGGCCGTCGGGCGCCGACATCGTGGGGCAATTTATTTGAGAGGAAGCGTTACAGGAAGCGGCAATGCCCCATATCGAGGCACGCGACATTACGCTCAACTACGACACGCCCTCAGGCGCCGTGGCCGGCGTTCGTGGCGTCAGTTTTGCGATGGAGACCTCTGAATTCCTCTGTATCGTCGGCCCAAGCGGCTGCGGCAAATCAACGCTGCTCAACATCATCGCCGGGTTCCTGACGCCGAGCGCGGGCGAAATCCGCGTCGCCGGCCAGAGGGTGCAGGGCTACGGCATGGATCGCGGCGTGGTGTTTCAGGACTTCGCCCAGCTGTTTCCGTGGCGCACCGCGCTCGGAAACGTGACGTTCGGCCTGGAAATGAAGGGGCTACCCAAAGCCGAGCGCGAGAAGATCGCGCTTGAGCAGCTGCGCCTCGTCAAGCTCGAAAGCTTCGCCAAGTCATTTCCGCACCATCTCTCTGGCGGCATGCAGCAGCGGGTCGCGATCGCGCGTGCGCTTGCCTATAATCCGGCGGTGCTGTTGATGGACGAGCCGTTCGCGGCGCTCGATGCGCTCACGCGCGACGACATGCAGCGGCTTCTCGCCGACGTGTGGCGGGAGACGCGCAAGACGGTGATCTACGTGACCCACAACGTTGCTGAAGCCGTGTACCTCGCCGACCGCGTCGTGGTGATGACGCCGCATCCCGGCACGGTGAAGACCGAAGTGACCATCACCCTGCCGCGGCCGCGCGACCCGCTGAGCGTCGAGTTTCTCGATTACCAGAAAGAGCTGCTGCGCCTGCTCGGCCAAAAAACCGGACACGAATCCAGTGGCCGCGCCTGACGGCGAAACGAGGGAGACCCATCATGCATCCGGTTCGACCGAAGAATATGCGGATGCTTCACGTGCTTGCGGGGCTGGCGGTCGCGGTTTCCATTCATGCCGCGCCGGCGTCCGCCGCCGGCCCTTATCCAAGCCGACCGATCCGGCTCGTCGTCGGCTTTGGCGCCGGCGGGCCGACCGACATTCCGGCTCGCTTCATCGCCGACAAGCTCGGCGCAGCGCTCAAACAAACTGTCGTGGTCGAGAACAAGCCCGCGGCCGGCGGCATCGTGGCGACGCGCGATGTGCTGGCGCAACCGCCCGACGGCTACACGCTGCTGCTCTGCACACATTTCGATGCCACCAACGTCGCGGTCTATCGGGATGCCGGCTACAAGCTTTCCGACATCGCGCCGGTCTCGCTGATCGCCAAATATTATTACGGCCTGGCGCTCGCAAATGCGGTCTCGGCGCAGGATTTCAAGTCGTTCGTTGCCTATGCCAAGGCGCATCCGGGTGAAGTGACCTACGCAACCGTCGGCGCCGCCTCCGCGCAGGAAATCATGGCGCGCCAGCTCGGCAAGCTGACCGGCGTCACCATGACGCGCGTGCCGTTCCGCGGCGGCCTCGGCGTGGTTCAGGAGCTGATCGCCGGGCGGGTGGATTTGTATCCGTCACCGACGTTGGCGGTCATGCAGTACTACAAGGCCAAGCAGCTGAAGATATTAGCGACCACGAGTCCCGAGCGGCTCGCCACCCTGCCCGAAGTGCCGACGCTGAGGGAGACCGGTTTCGATTTCGTCCGCTTCGGCTGGCTCGGCGTCTGCGCGCGCGCCGGCACGCCGCAGCCGGTCGTAGAAACACTCAACAAGAACATCGTTTCGATCGTCGCTTCGCCGCCGTATCGCGCACTGATCGAGAACGCCGGCTCGATCGCTGCCTCCTCGACGCCTCAGGAGCTCGGCGCCGTCATGCAAAAAACGTTTGCCGACGTCGTGCCGGCGGTGAAGGAATTCGGCCTGCAACAGCCTTGAACCAACAAACAGCACGTTAATTCGGAGGACCCCACGATGAGACGACAACCGATCTTGACCCGGCGGCAATATCTCGGCGCGGCCGGCGCCGGCGCTGTGATGCTCGGTTTCGGCGCGAACCGCCGCGCCGGTGCTGCCGAGACGATCCGCCAGGGCTACCAGACCAACATCTGGGGCATGCCGACCTATTATCTGATGAAGTCGGGTTACCTGGAGAAACACGGCATTGTGGCGCAGGATTTTGCCGTGCCGTCCGGCAACATCACCATGCAGCAGATGGTGGCGGGGCAAGTCGATCTCGGCACCTATGCGGGTCCGTCGTTCATCATCGGCAACGTCAAGGGCGGGCTCGTCGCCATCGCCGTGATCGAGAATGTCGGCAAGACCGCGCGCGTCACCACCCGCAAGGACCTCAACATCACCAAGCCCGAAGAGCTGCGCGGCAAGCGCATCGCCAATCTGGTCGGCTCTTCGGTCGGCAACGATTTCGACGATATCGTCATGCCGCATTTCGGTATTCACAAGGGCGACTTCCAGGAAGTCCGGATGGACGTCACCAACATGGTGGCCGCATTGTCCGCCAAGACCGTCGACGCCATGGTCAACGTCGAGCCCTATAACGTTATTGCGGTGTCCGACGGCATCGGCAACGATCTGTTGAATTTTTCGCCATTCGATCCGATGCCGGTCTTCATGGCGGCCACCGCCGACATGGTGGAGAAGCGGCCCGACGTCATCGTCGCTTACCTGAAGGCGTGGCTCGATGCGGCGAAGGACTTTAAGAACGATCGCAAGAAGGTCAACGACACGATTTACGCATTCTACGCCAGCAAGGGTTACAAGATGTCGACCGACACGTTTTCGACCGCGCTCGACCGCGTCGAGGTCAATCCCGGCTTTCCGGATCTGAAATCCTACATGCAGCAGCAGGCCGAAATCCTGCTCAAGAACAAGACCATCAAGACCATCCCGGATTGGAGCAAGGCGCTGCGTCCGGATTTCATGGAAAAGGCCAAGGCCGGGGCGTAATGTTCAAAGCCTGCGGGATAGGTTAGAGTTACGTCATCGTCATGGCCGGGCTCGTCCCGGCCATCCACGTCTTGAATGAGCAAAGGACAGACGTGGATGCGCGGCCGCAAGGGCCGAGCATGACACGAGTCTATTGTCGAAGAGGAGACGCCTGAATGGCCGCTACAGGATCAAGCCCGGTGACGACGAGCTATCAGCCCGTGACCTGGAATTTCAAGCTTTTGGCGCACGACATGCTCGCGGGCTTCGGCGGCATGGGCGAGGGAATGTCGGTGCAGATCGCGCCCGACGGCCGGCGCATCATCTGGCTGGCGCACGAGAGCGCGCCGAAGAATTTCACCGCAGTCGACGTCACCGATCCGCGCAAGCCGAAGGTGGTGTGCCAGACCGATCTGCCGCACGCCAACATGCGCTCGAACTCGCTCGAGACCTGCGGCAACATGATGGCGGTGGCCTATCAGACCTCGAAGAAGGATCTGCAGCCCGCGGGCTTCGAGCTGTTCGACATTTCCAAGCCGGAAAATCCGAAATCGATTTCGTTCTTCGATTGCTCGGGGCCGCATTCGCGCGGCGTGCATCAGCTGTGGTTCTGCGACGGCGAGTACGTGCACATGGCCTCGGGCGCGCCCGACTTCAAGCCGACGCACGAGCTCGACGACCAGTTCTACCGCATCTTCGACGTGCGCAATCCGTCGAAGCCGACCGAGGTCGGGCGCTG
>Ga0134125_10010603_pt1 | contig 10342 bp, 10 predicted proteins | sample KB31751_FD_96464 | JGI IMG/M metagenome (GOLD analysis project Ga0134125, IMG submission 96464) | Terrestrial soil microbial communities with excess Nitrogen fertilizer from Kellogg Biological Station, Michigan, USA - KB3-175-1 | ecosystem: Environmental > Terrestrial > Soil > Unclassified ... | reverse complement strand
GGCGCGCGCCGACCCGAAAACAGAGACCGCCATGCCCAGCTCCGCCAGCAGGCCGAAGCCCTCGACGAACTCCGCCTGGATCCGCAGCACCCGCCACGGATCGGTGTGCACCCAGTCGCTGGGGCCGCGCCGGTCCAGCAGCCGCTGGTCGGTGGTGGTTTTGGGAATCGCCTTACCGCGGAGCATGGCGGGACCTTGCCGCCGGATGCGGCGGCGTGACTCGGGTTGTAGGTTCATGATCCATCCACGGTAACCCAGCTCAGCGGCCAGGAAGAACGGCTGTGCCGGCCGCCGGGCCCGCCGGCCTGGGAGGCCGTGAACTGGCCATTGGCCGGCCACCGGGCCGATTTCAGGCGTTCATGCCATGGTCGCGGAGGATGTCGTTCAGCACCGCCTTGTCGTGCCGGCTGCCCTCCGGCAGCCGCTTGAGCACGAGCACGCAGGGCAGTCCGAACTCCCCCCCGGCGAACGTCCTCGTCCGGGTCCCGCCGACACAGACCGACCAGGCCGGGACCTCTCCCCGGGGCAGCTCCCCGCCCGTCTCGACGTCGATCACGTGGGAGCTCCTGGTCAAGATCGTGCCCGCGCCGAGGACCGCGCCGGTGCCGACCCGGGCACCGTCCACGACCATGCACCGGGAACCGATGAAGGCATCGTCCCCGATGACCACCGGAACCGCGTTCGGCGGTTCCAGCACCCCCCCGATGCCAACCCCGCCGGCCAGGTGGACGTTCTTCCCGACCTGGGCGCAGGATCCGACGGTGGCCCAGGTGTCCACCATGGTCCCGGAGTCCACGTAGGCACCGATGTTGACGAACGACGGCATGAGCACACAACCGGGGGCAATGTAGGCGCCCCAGCGGGCGATCGCGCCCGGGACCACCCGCACCCCGTCCAGCCGGGTCTTCAGCGGCACCCGGTCGTGGTAGCGGAAGTCGCCCGCGGCCGACGGCTCCATCGGCAGCAGCCGGAACGCCAGCAGGATCGCGCGCTTGGCCCGCTCGTCCACGCTGATGCCGCCCGCCGGGTCCGGCCAGGCCACCCTGGCCTCCCCCGCATCGAGCGCGTCCACCGCCGCGGTCACCACCGCCCGGGCCGCCGCGTCATCCGGGCCGAGCTCGGCGCGCCGGTCCCACAGCTCGTCGACGCCGGCGGGCAGGGGTGAGCGAGACAGACCGGCCGTGGCCTGGGAAGTGTTCATGAGCCGATGCTAGTGGCCGGTGCGGATCGCCGCGGGAGACACGGGCCCCGGACTCGCCGGACGGGCCCAGGGCGGACGCGGTGACCGGTACCGTCTTTTCATATGCCGACCAAACCGCGCAGGAGTGTGCTGACGCCGGGCATCCTCCTGCTCGTCATCGCCCTCGCGGCGGTCGGCTACTTCGTGCTCAGGCAGGGCAAGCCGCTCCTGACCGGGAGCGGCTGCCAGGCGGGCCGGGGCGCGGCGGCGGTCACGCTCGACCCGGAGCAGGCGGCGATCGCGGCGACCATCGCCGGGGTCGCACACCAGCGGTCGATGCCGTCCCACGCCGTCATGGTCGCCTACGCCGCCGCGCTGCAGGAGTCAAAGCTGCACAACCTGAGCTACGGCGACCGCGACTCGGTCGGGGTGTTCCAGCAGCGCCCGTCCGAGGGCTGGGGACCGGCCCGGAAGCTGAAGGACCCGGTCTACGCGACTACCAGGTTCTTCCAGGCCCTGTCCACCGTGCCCGACTACCTCCACAAGCCCGTCTTCCGGGCCGCCCAGGCCGTCCAGCGCAGCGCCGACGGCTACGCCTACATCCAGTACCAGCCGGAGGCGGCCGCCCTCGCGGCCGACTTTACCGGCCGCAGCGCGCACGCGGTCTGGTGCTGGTCCGCGGGGCCCAGCCCGGCGAGGGCCAACCTGGCGGCGGCCCGCCGCGGGCTGGCGCACGCGTTCGGCCCGATCAGCTCGCACCGGGCGGCAACGCCGGGCGACGACCCGGCCATGACGGTGCGCGTACCCCGGCCGGCGCTCGGCTGGGCGGTCGCGTCCTGGCTGGTGACGCACGCTTCGTCGTACGGGATCCACGACGTGCGCTACGACGGCTTCCGCTGGCAGGAGTCGTCCGGGAGCAGCGGGTGGACGCGGGAGAAGTCCCAAACGCGCCCGGATGTGGTCCGGGCCAGTTGATAACCTGGTCCTCCGGCCAATGAGCAATACCGCCCCAAAGGCCACGCCAGACGCGCAATACTAAGGCCGTTGCGCGTTACGGGACCGATCTTGGGGACAGTGCCGGAAAGAGGGAGTTCCAAACGTGACCTACATCATCACCGAGGGCTGCATCGACCTGCTCGACAAAACGTGCATCGACGAGTGCCCGGTGGACTGTATCTATGAGGGCGCCCGGCAGATGTACATCCACCCGGACGAGTGCGTGGACTGCGGCGCTTGTGAGCCGGTCTGCCCGGTCGAGGCGATCTTCTACGAGGACGACCTTCCGGACCAGCTCAAGGACTTCTACCGGGTGAACGTCGAGTTCTTCCAGAACATCGGCTCTCCCGGCGGCGCATCCAAGGTGGGCAAGATCCCTTACGACCACCCGATCACGGCGTCGTACCCGCCGATGCAGTAAGGAACAGCGCTGACCCTCGCCGCCCGTCTGTCCACCTTCCCGTGGGACCTGCTGGCCCCGTACCGAGACAAGGCACGGGCGCACGGCGACGGCATCGTGGACCTGTCGATCGGGACCCCGGTCGACCCGGTTCCGGAACCGGTGCGGGCGGCGCTAGCGGACGCGGCGGACGCACCCGGTTATCCGGTAACGCAGGGAACTCAGCGGTTGCGTGAGGTGGCGGCGGGCTGGCTGGCCCGCCGCCACTCCGTGTCCGTCGACCCCTCCGCCGTACTGCCGCTGATCGGCAGCAAGGAATTCATCGCCGCGCTGCCGGCCATGCTCGGCTGCGGGCCCGGCGACACCGTCGCCTACCCGGAGCTGGCCTACCCGACCTACGCGATCGGGGCCCAGCTGGCCGGGGCCAGCGCGGTGGCGGCGGACGGGCTGGCCGCGCTCGGCCCGGGGCGGGTCAGCCTGATCTGGGTGAACTCCCCGGCCAACCCCACCGGCCGGGTCCTGCCCGCGGCGCATCTGCGCAAGATGGTGGACTGGGCGCGCGAGCGCGGCGCGGTCATCGCCGCCGACGAGTGCTACCTGGACCTGGGCTGGGACGCCGAGCCGGTGTCGGTCCTGCACCCGCAGGTATGCGGGGGGTCCGCCCACGGCGTGCTCGCGGTGCACTCGCTGTCCAAGCGCTCGAACATGGCCGGTTACCGGGCCGGGTTCGTCGCCGGTGACCCGGCGCTCATCGCCGATCTGCTCGAGATCCGCCGGCACGCGGGGATGATGATGCCCAGCCCCGTCCAGGCGGCGATGGCCGCCGCGCTCGCCGACGACGCGCACGCCGAGGAGCAGCGCGCCCGGTATGCAACGCGGCGGGAGCGGCTGCGGGCGGCGCTGGCGGCGGCGGGCTGGGCGACCGAGCACTCCGAGGCCGGCCTGTACCTGTGGGTGGCCCGGCCCGGCCTGGACTGCTGGGGCAGCGTGCAGCTGCTCGCCGAGGCCGGCATCCTGGTCGCCCCGGGCGAGTTCTACGGGCCGGCCGGCCGGGAGCACGTGCGGGTGGCCCTCACCGCCACCGACGAGCGGATCGACGCCGCCGTGGCCCGCCTCGCGGCCATTGCCTGAATCATCCGCAACGGATCACCGCTACATCGCCCGAATCCGCAACAAATCTGCTGCTGAACGCAGGATGCAGCGATATCACCGGCCCCGGCGCGCTCTTAGTCTGGATTGTGACCCAGCAGCCTGTTGACGAGGAGCGGATGAATGCGGGCCATGAGCACAACCGCGCAGCTGCGCGCCCTGGCGGACGCGCACAGCGCGCACAATTACCATCCGCTCCCGGTGGTTATCTCGTCCGCCGAGGGCGCGTGGGTGACCGACGTCGAGGGGCGTCGTTACCTGGACCTGCTCGCCGCGTATTCGGCCCTCAACTTCGGCCACCGCCACCCCCGGCTGGTCGCCGCCGCCCAGCGGCAGCTCGAGCGGGTGACGCTGGTCAGCCGGGCGTTCGACCATGACCAGTTCGGCCCGTTCTGCGCCGAGCTCGCCGCGCTGGCGGGCATGGACATGGTGCTGCCCATGAACACCGGCGCGGAGGCGGTGGAGACGGGGATCAAGACGGCCCGCAAATGGGGCTATGAGGTCAAGGGGGTGCCCGCCGGGCAGGCGGTCATCGTGACGTTCGAGGGGAACTTCCACGGGCGGACGACCACGATCGTCAGCTTCTCGACCGACGAGGACGCGCGCGCCTCCTACGGCCCCTACACCCCGGGCTTCCGGGTCGTGCCCTATGGCGACCCGGCCGCGCTCGAGGCGGCCATGGACGAGCGGGTGGTCGGCGTCCTCATCGAGCCCATCCAGGGCGAGGCCGGGGTGGTCGTGCCGCCGCCGGGCTACCTGAGCGCCGTCCGGGCGGCGTGCACCGCCCACGGGGCGCTGATGATCGCCGACGAGATCCAGTCCGGGCTGGGCCGCACGGGCACCACGTTCGCCTGCGAGCACGAGAACGTGCAGCCGGACATGTACCTGTTGGGCAAGGCGCTCGGCGGTGGCATCGTGCCGGTCTCGGCGGTGGTGTCCTCCCGCGAGGTCCTCGGCGTGTACCGGCCCGGCCAGCACGGCTCGACGTTCGGCGGCAACCCATTGGCCTGCGCGGTCGGCCGCGAGGTCATCTCCATGCTGTCCACCGGCGAGCTTCAGGAGCGCTCCGCCAAGCTGGGCACGCACCTGCACGACCGGCTGTCGGCGCTGCCGCGCGAGGCCGTGCGCCAGGTACGCGGCCGTGGCCTGTGGGCCGGCGTGGAATTTGCCAGTCTCGATGGCCGGGAGGCCTGCGAGCGCCTGGCCGCGCGCGGTGTGCTGGCCAAGGACACCCACGGCACCACCATCCGCCTCGCCCCGCCCCTGGTCATCGCCGAGGAAGACCTCGACTGGGCGCTCGACCGCCTGGAGGAGTCGCTCCGCTAGCCGGCTGGCCCCGGTCAGCCACCGCCGTCGGCCAGCCGGCGGTAGTGGCCGGAGTAGTACAGGAGCGGGCCGCCCGCCGGGTGAGGCTCGCTGACCGCCAGCACCTCCCCGACCACGATGCTGTGGTCGCCGCCGTCGTGAACGGCGGTGGTCCGGCATTCCATCGCGGCCAGCGCGTCGTCGAGGATGGGGGCGGCCGTCAGCGGGCCGGGATGGTGACGCAACGCGTCGAGCTGGCCGGTCAGCGGCCGGCCGCGGGTCGCCAGCCAGCGCGCGGTCTTCTCCCCGTCCTCGCCGAGCATCGATACCGCCCAGGTGCCGGTGGCCAGCACCGCATCGTGGAAGCGGGCGACCTTCTCGGCGCAGAACAGGACCAGCAGCGGCTCCAGGGACACCGAGGTGAAGGCGGTCACCGTCATCGCGTGACCGACACCGTCCAGGCTGGTGGAGACCACGACGATGCCGCTGGCGAACCGGCCGGCGACCCGCCGGAAGCCGGCCCGGTCTACCGCGGCCATGCGCCCGCTCGCCGCGGCCACCGGTCCGCGCGCCGCGACAGCGCGAACGTGAGCACCACACCCAGGCCCGCGCTGGCCGCACCCCCGTACAGGTACCACTTGCCCGCAGTGGAGTCGGTGACGATCACGCTGCCGGCCGCGGTGGGCATGGTCAGCACGAACGAGGCGAGAAACCAGCCGAACGCCGGCACTAGGGCGCCCATCGGGGAGCCCATGCCCAGGCCAGCCAGCAGGCAGGTGGCGAAGACCACCACGCAGAACACCAGCGCCGCCACCGGCACCGTGCCGATGGCGTGGCTGTACTGGAAGCAGCCGATCAGCCCCTCCATCACGCCGAGCAGGAACAGCACCGCGTAGGCGCTCCCGGCACCGGCCGCGTCCGGGCGCACCGGCCGGGCCGGCCGCACGGGCTGGACCTCTCCCGGCTCTGGCGTGCTGTCCACGCAGAGCAGGCTATACGGCGAGGCCCGCGAACAGATCCGGCTCGCGCCCGTGTGGCCCGGTGCCCGGGCCGCGGGGGCCGGCCAGCAGCGTGTAGTGCTCGCGGGCACTGATCCGCTGGCCGACCATGTCGGACAGGGCGAAATAGGGGTCCTCCACCGCGATCTGGGTGGCGTGCGACCGGAGTGCGGCGACCTTCGCCGCGCGCTGGCCGGTGCCGTCGATCTCGGTGGTGACCTGCTCGTCCGCCACCCCGAACGGCAGGTCAGCCACCGAGGCCGCCCGCGTGAAGCGGGCAGGCGCATCCGGCCCGAGCCGGATCGCCCCGGCCAGCACCGAGCGCGGCATCGCCGTCGCGTAGAGCTTCGTCACCCGCCAGGGGGCGCCGCCGGCGGCCGGAGCCGACGGATCGGCGGCTGCCCGGACCGCCCGCCGCGTCACCCGGTGCGCCTGGATGTGATCGGGGTGGCCGTAAAAGCCGTTGGCATCGTAGGTGACGACCACCTGGGGCGCGACCTCGCGGATCACGGCGGCGAGCTCCGCCGCCGCCTCGCCGGCGTCCGCCTGCCAGAAGCAGCCGGGAAGCTGATTCGACGGCAGGCCCATCATCCCGGAGTCCCGCCATCGGCCCGGGCCGCCGAGGAACCGGTGGTCGGTCACGCCGAGCGCGGCGCAGGCGGCCGCCAGCTCGCCGGTCCGGTACTCCCCCAGCCGGTCGCCGCCGCCGCCGGCCAGATCCGCCAGCTTCCGCGGGATGATCTCGCCCAGCTCCCCGCGGGTGCAGGTGACCAGGGTGACGGCGGCGCCCTGCGCTGCGTAGGCGGCCATGGTCGCGCCGGTGCCGATCGACTCGTCGTCGGGATGCGCGTGGACCAGCAGCAGCCGCCGGGAATCGCCAGCAGCAAGCACACGGGTGAGCCTACCGGCGCCCCCGGCTGGCAGGATCGGGGCATGACAGACAGCTTCCCGCGGCAGCAGGCCAGGACCCAGGGGTTCAGCCTCGGCGTCCCCCGCTCGTTCGAGATCTCCCCCGACGGCGGCCGGGTGGCCTTCCTCCGCAGCCAGGGCGGCGACGACCCGGTCACCTGCCTGTGGGTGCTCGACGCCGGCACCGGCCAGGAACGCCTGGCCGCCGACCCGGCCAAGTCCGGCCCCGCGGGCGGGGCCATGACCGACGCCGAGCGGGCCATCCGGGAACGGATGCGCGAGCGGGCGGCGGGCATCACCGGGTTCGCCACCGACACCGCGCTCACGGTGGCCGCGTTCGCCCTGGCCGGCCGGCTCTACCTGGCCGACCTGACGGGGGACGCCACCCCGCGGGCGATCCTGGCCCGGGCTCCCGCGTTCGACCCCCGTCCCGACCCGGCCGGGCGGCGGGTCGCCTACGTCTGCGAGGGCGCGCTGCGGGTCACCGACCTGGCGACCGGCGAGGACAGCGAGATCATCGGACCGGGTGGCGAGCCGGGGCTCAGCTACGGGCTGGCCGAGTTCATCGCGGCCGAGGAGATGAGCCGCACCCGCGGCTACTGGTGGGCACCGGACGGCACCGCCCTGCTCGTGGCCAGGGTGGCCAGCACGCCCGTCCGCCGCTGGTACATCTGCGACCCGGCGAACCCGGACCTGCCCGCGGCCGAGGTCGCCTACCCGGCGGCGGGCACGCCGAACGCGGACGTGACGCTGGTGCTGGCCGGCCTGGACGGCAGCCGGGCCGAGCTGGAGTGGGACCGGGCCGGGTTCCCGTACCTGGTCACGGTGAACTGGGACGGCGACGCCCCCCTGATCGTGGTGGAAAGCCGCGACCAGCGCCGGATGCGCCTGCTCTCCGCGGACCCGGCCCGGGCGGCCACGGCGGTGCTGCGGGAGGACACCGACGACCGCTGGCTGGACATCGTGCCCGGCGTGCCGGCCCGGACCGGCGACGGCCGGATCGTCTGGACGATGGACGCCGGCGGGGCCAGGCGGCTGCTGGTCGCGACGCCGGAAGAGCTCGCCGAGGGCAGCGCGGAGCCGGTCACGCCCGCGGACCTCCAGGTGCGCGACGTCCTCGACGTCGACTCCGGCACCGTGCTCTTCAGCGCGTGGGCGGATGAGCCGACCGAGATCGGCCTGTGGACGTACGGGCCCGGCGGGCTGGCCCAGATCACCGCGGAGGCGGGCGTGTACTACGGGCGCCGGGCCGGCGGTACCACCGTGATCGTCAGCCGGACCCTGGCCGAGGCCGACGTCAGGTCGCGGGTGGTGCGCGACGGATCCCCGGACATCCACCTCACCTCGCTGGCCGCCCGCCCCCTCCTGCCCGCCCCGCGGCCGGACATCTTCGCCGCCGCGACCCGCGGCATCCGCACCGCGCTGCTGCTGCCGTCCTGGCACGAGCCCGGCTCGCGGCGGCTGCCGGTGCTGCTCGACCCCTACGGCGGCCCCCACGCCCAGCGCGTACTGGCGGCGCAGGCCGCCTTCCTCACCTCCCAGTGGCTCGCCGACCAGGGCTTCGCCGTGGTCGTCGCGGACGGCCGGGGCACCCCGGGCCGGGGGCCGGAGTGGGACCGGGCCGTCTGGCACGACCTGGCCGATCCGGTGCTCGAGGACCAGGTGGAGGCGCTGCACGCGGCCGCCGGGCGCTGCGGCGACCTGGACACGTCCCGGGTCGCGATCCGGGGCTGGTCGTTCGGCGGCTACCTGGCCGCGCTCGCCGTGCTCCGGTGCCCGGAGGTGTTCCACGCCGCGATCGCCGGCGCCCCGGTCACCGACTGGCGGCTCTACGACACCCACTACACCGAGCGCTACCTGGGACGCCCGGACGATGATCCCGAGGTCTACGACCGGTGCTCACCCATCACAGATGCTGAACGGATAGCCGCACGCGCGGGCGGCGGCGCCGTCACTCACCGGCCGATGATGATCATCCACGGGCTCGCCGACGACAACGTGGTGGTCGCCCACAGCCTGCGCCTGTCGTCCGCGCTGCTGGCCGCGGGATACCCGCACACGGTGCTCCCGCTGTCCGGGGTCACCCACATGGCGTCGCAGGAAGAGGTGGCCGAGAACCTGCTCCTGCTCCAGGTGGACTTCCTCCGGCAGGCCCTGGGACTGGAGGGTCGGCTGGGCAGCTAGACGACGGTAGCGCCACCCGGTGTTGCCAGAGTCACACGCCTGTAACCGGCCTCCGGGTCCGCGTGGTGGTATTCAGTGGAATAGGGTTCCAGCGCGGCACGCGGCCAGCCGGGGGACAGCCGGTGTGCGGCAAGTGAACCCGCAGCGAGCTCACGGCTGGAGACGTCAAAGATGACGCAGGCAACAACGGCGCCGGCCAAGACCAGGGCGCAGATCCCCGAGCGCACCCTGCGCAAGGACCCGTGGTGGCGGCAGCCGGCCATCAACGCCACCGCCCTCGCGGTGGTGGTGATCTACCTGACCTGGGCGTCCCTGGTCAACGCGGACTACTTCTGGAAGCCGTACATCTCCCCGCTGTACTCGCCCTGCCTGGTGACCACCTGCACCCCGGGCGCGGGCTTCAACTGGATTCCGTGGCTGACCTGGCTCTCCCCCGCGGTGCTCATCATCGGCGGGCCGCTGGGCTTCCGGCTCACCTGCTACTACTACCGCAAGGCCTACTACCGGGCCTTCTGGCGGGCACCGGCCGCCTGCGCGGTCCGCGAGCCGCACGCCAAGTACACCGGCGAGACCAGATTCCCGCTGATCCTGCAGAACGTGCACCGCTACTTCTTCTGGATCGCGATGGTGTTCAACGTGATCCTGACCGCCGACGCCGTCATCGCGTTCCGCAACCACCAGGGCCAGTGGGGCCACATGGGCCTCGGCACCCTGGTGCTGGTCGTCAACGCCGCGCTCCTGTGGGCGTACTCGCTGTCCTGCCACGCGTGCAGGCACGCCGTCGGCGGCCGGCTCAAGCACTTCTCCAAGCACCCGGCCAGGTACTGGATGTGGACGCAGGTGTCCAAGCTGAATGCCAAGCACATGCAGTTCGCCTGGCTGTCGCTGTTCTGGGTGCTGCTGACCGATCTCTATATCCGGCTGGTGGCGAGCGGCGCCATCACCGACCCGCGGTTTTTCTAGGCTGGCAGAGGGTGTGCAGGGCACATGACTGACATCGAGCGGCTCCGCTACGACGTGGTGGTGGTCGGGGCCGGCGGCTCCGGGCTGCGCGCGGCCATCGAGGCGCGCGAGGCGGGCAAGCGGACCGCCGTCCTGTCCAAGTCCCTGTTCGGCAAGGCGCACACCGTCATGGCCGAGGGCGGCTGCGCGGCCGCGATGGGCAACATGAACCCGAACGACAACTGGCAGGTCCACTTCCGGGACACCATGCGCGGCGGC